>Ga0134093_1003536_pt1 | contig 10849 bp, 8 predicted proteins | sample 4_1taG_FD_94452 | JGI IMG/M metagenome (GOLD analysis project Ga0134093, IMG submission 94452) | Switchgrass degrading microbial communities from high solid loading bioreactors in New Hampshire, USA - 4_13_20_68_A1 metaG | ecosystem: Engineered > Bioreactor > Semi-continuous > Anaerobic >...
ATATGACGCCTCCAATATTTTAGTTTTGTGCCTTTCTTGTCTGAATCAGCACATCTCTATCTTATTGCGAGGTGTCTTGTTTTTCAAAGTTCATTTATTTTCTTTACAGGAATGCTCCTAAAAAATAATATATATGGGCAATTGCTTTTTAGGCAAATTACTTTTAATATTTTCTGCATTATTGACAGAAAAAAACGTTAAATGCAGCAATACACACATAATTGCATATTGCATAAAAAATTGCAAAATTATGCATAAGCAAATAAAACTCCAAACACAAGTCAATAATGACTCATGCAATAAATATACCAACTATTTAATTAAACAACACACACCATTGTATATCGTATACGGCATACCTCGTTGTATACCCCAAAATAAAATCTGGGGATTTGTTTTTGGGATTTGCAATGCAAAACTCCCAATAAAAGAGAATATTTAACTGAAGATTAATTTGAATTATTTTTATAAGTTTCTAAACCATTGAAATTATATCAAATTAACTCTTAAATTGCAAGATGCATTCTGAAATAATTCGAAATTATTTTTAATCGGAAGAATAGTTTGTTGCCTCCAAAATTTAAAACCCAACATTTTCAAGGTTTATCCGAACATTTTTATTTTTTTACATTTAATGTTATTGCACTATTATGCAAGGAAATACAAAAAACACTTTCATTTTTAGACTCAGTATTTTTTAATGAAAACACTAACAAAAAGCATTTATTTTCCTTTAATTACATATAAAAATAACATTTATAATAAAAATTCCACTTAAATAATGCAAAAATAAGTGATACAATGAAATGAATAAATCCTTTGTCTTCCTTAAGGAGGTTTTAAAATGTTTAGAATAGCTAGAAAGCAGATATTGAATCCTTCGGTTAAGCTATTGGAGGTTGAAGCCCCACTGATAGCCAAAAAGGCAGAACCCGGGCAATTTATAATCCTAAGAGTAAACGATGAAGGCGAACGCATACCTCTAACAATAGCAGATTTTGATAGAGAAAAAGGCACTGTAACAATAATTTTTCAAGTAGTGGGTAAGACCACAGAAATTTTGGGTAATTTAGAAGAAGGAGACTATATACTGGACTTTGTGGGCCCCTTGGGAGTTGCCTCACACCTTGAAGGTTTCAAAAAAGCTGTTGTTATCGGCGGCGGATTAGGTACGGCAATTGCATTTCCGCAAGCCAAAAAACTTCACAATTTAGGTGCAGAAGTTGACCTAATTGCAGGATTCAGAAATAAAGACCTCATTATTTTGGAAGAAGAATTAAAGTCTGTAAGCAACAGAGTTTTTATAACAACCGATGACGGTTCAAACGGGAATAAAGGTTTTGTAACCGATGTATTGAAAAAGCTTTTGGAAGAAGGAAATAAATATGACTTGGTAATAGCCATAGGTCCGCTTATTATGATGAAGGCTGTAAGCAACCTCACAAAACAATACGGTATAAAGACAATAGTCAGCATGAATCCCATAATGATTGACGGTACCGGTATGTGTGGAGGTTGTCGTGTAACAGTAGGCGGCAAAACAAAATTTGCCTGTGTAGACGGTCCCGACTTCGACGGCCATGAAGTCGATTTTGATGAAGCTATGCGAAGACAGCTCATGTATAAGAAAGAAGAGCAAAAATCCCTTGAAGCACATAAATGCAGATTGAGAGGTGTTGATAATGCCTAATATGTCACCGAAAAAAGTTCCCATACCGGAACAGGATCCCAATGTTAGAAATAGGAATTTCCTTGAAGTTGCACTGGGCTATACGGAAGAAATGGCAAAGGAAGAGGCTCAGAGGTGTCTTCAATGCAAACACAGACCTTGTGTGGAAGGTTGCCCGGTAAATGTTCAGATACCTGATTTTATAAAGCTTATAGCTGAAGGCAAGTTTGAAGAAGCCTATGAGAAAATCACAGAAACCAATAGCCTTCCTGCTATTTGCGGCAGAGTCTGTCCTCAAGAAACCCAGTGCGAGAAATTATGTGTAAGGGCAAAAAAAGGTGAAGCTGTCGGCATCGGCAGACTTGAAAGATTTGCAGCCGATTGGTATATGGCAAACGCAAAGCAGAAAGAACAAAAAGTTGAGAAATTAAATAAAAAAGTAGCTATTATAGGCTCCGGTCCTGCAGGAATCACTTGTGCAGGAGATCTTGCAAAAATGGGTTATGATGTCACCGTCTTTGAAGCATTTCACACCCCTGGAGGTGTATTGATGTATGGAATTCCGGAATTCAGACTTCCCAAAGAACTTGTGCAGAAAGAAATCGATATGGTAAAAAAATTGGGAGTGGAAATCAAAACCAACATGGTTATTGGCAAAGTCTTTACCTTAGATGAACTTTTTAATGAAGGTTACGAAGCCATGTTTATTGCCTCAGGGGCCGGACTTCCCAGCTTTATGGGCATTGAAGGCGAAAATCTTAACGGCGTCTACTCAGCCAACGAATTTCTCACCAGAATAAATCTTATGAAAGCATATAAATTTCCCGATTGCGACACTCCTGTCAAGGTAGGTGAAACGGTAGCTGTCGTAGGCGGCGGTAATGTTGCCATGGATGCTGCACGAAGTGCAAAGAGGTTAGGTGCACAGAATGTATATATCATATACAGACGTTCCGAATCGGAAATGCCTGCCAGATTGGAAGAAATCCATCATGCCAAGGAAGAAGGCATAATCTTCAAGCTTCTCACCAATCCGGTAAAAATTATCGGCACTGACGATGGATGGGTTAAAGGAATGGAGTGTATTGAAATGGAACTTGGCGAACCGGATGCCTCAGGCAGAAGGAAGCCGGTACCCAAAAAGAATTCCGAGCATGTTATCGATGTCGATACCGTTATAATTGCCATAGGTCAGACACCAAATCCTTTAATAACTTCTACAACTCCCGGACTTGACACTCATAAATGGGGCGGAATAATTGTAGATGAAGAAACTATGGCAACCAGTAAAACAGGTGTTTTTGCAGGAGGAGATGCCGTAACCGGTGCTGCCACCGTTATTCTCGCCATGGGAGCAGGCAAAAAAGCAGCAAAAGCAATTGACCAATACATTAAATCCAAACAATAAGGTTATTTTTAAAAGCGGCCTAATGATTATTAACTTTTTCATGAAATCTTTCGATAAAGATGGTAAAGATTAATTTTTAATCTAATCCATATATGCGAGGGATGTTCATGTTTATAAACAATTCTTTATATAAAAGTTTTAAACTTCTTATGATAATACCGGTAGTAATTGGTGTGTCAATTGCTGCCGGTATATCGGCAAAAGCTGAATTTTCACTAGATTTCGATGACCCTTCTTCCAATTCCGACACTCAGATTATATTAAAGTGGACTTCTGTTCCAAATGCAGCTTATTATGAAATTTCGAGAGATGACGAAATAATAAAAACTATCAATGTCAATACCGAAAGAAATTTCCTAAGTTATACCGATACCAACCTTTCACCTGAAACTGAATATACATATACCGTTAAAGCACTAAACCCAGAAAAAGATGTCATACAAACAGTAAGTAGAATTGCCTCAACAACAGAGATGATAGCACCCACCATTGTCACGTACTATGTGGATTTGAACAACAAATCGGTAACAATCCATTGGATTAACAATTCCAAAGCGGTTCGAAAAACTTCTGTAATAAAACTCGGAGAGGAAGACGACATTGAAATAGCCAATATACCGAATAGCGGAACATCCATCACTTTCGTAGATTCGGACCTTGAAGTTAATGAAGAAGCACGGTATGTACTAAGGTCAAGTGATAACGACGAAGTCCATACTACTCCCGATTCTTCAATCATATCCGTTACGCCATTAGAAATACCTACCCTTAGTGCCGAATTGGTTAATAATAAAAACATTAAAATTTCCTGGAATACAAATACTAATATTGAAAAGTTCTTATTGCAACGTTCGGAATATTTGAAGGATTCCTGGGGGCCATGGGACACCATTGTTAACAATATTAAAAAGGACAGTAACTATGTTACCGACACTCTTTCCGACGACGGTACATACAGATATCGTCTGTGCTTAAAAGACGAAAATTACGGAGGAGTCAGCAATATATCCAATCCTGTAGCAAGGCTCATTGCTCCTAAAAATCTGCAATGCGTGCCTGCCAGTCCTCAAAGAATCGACTTGAACTGGACTAATCCCCAGGGTTGGAATTATAAACTAAAAGTTGAAAGAAGGAAATCTTCAAGCAAAGACTACTCAGTTTTAGCAGAACTTAGCAGTAATGTTTCATCCTATTCCGATACAAATGATATAGAGCTTAATACAGGCTATTATTATAGAATTACGGCATATAACGAATCGGAAAAAATTTCAGCCTCAAGCTCCGAATACTATATTTACACCGGTCCTCCACAAAAAGCCTCGTCTTTAAAAGCAGACATACAGTCCTCTTCAAGAGTCACACTTTATTGGAAGGATAACTCGGATAACGAACAGGGCTTCATAATAGAAAGAAAGACCGGTTCCGGAAGTTTTACAAAAATTGCGGAAGTATCGGCAAATGTCACTAAATACACTGACGGAACTCTTACCGTTGACAACACCTATACGTATAGAGTAATACCTTTTAATCCGTACGGTAATGCCAGTTCCTACTCAAATGAACTGTCTTTTTCAACTTCTTTGATAAAGGAGTCTCCTGATTCATTGACAGTTTCCGAAGTTTCCGCAAATGAAATAACCTTGACCTGGACTTATGCAGACTCGGTAAATTACAGTACCGCCATAGAAAGGAAAACAGGTTCTAACGGAAATTGGGAAATTATAGACATCCTTCCGTCGGGATATACAACATATAGTGACAAAGATGTTACCGACAACAAACAATACTATTACAGAGTTAAGACCGTTATTAAAGATAATGTTTATTCAAAGCCCTATCCGAATAACGATACCGGTATATCGGCCCATACAAAATTAAGGGCACCTCAAAATCTAAAAGCTTCTTGGAGTGCTGCAAATACGGTAAAATTAACCTGGACAGATAAATCCAATGTTGCCGAATACTATATAATCGAGAGAAAAACCGACGACGGAATATTCGTTGTAGCAGATACTGTTTCATCCGATGACGGAAATACATGGTATGACGATTCGTTATCCTTAGGTTCGACCTATACCTATAGAATAAAATCCGTGAAAGAAACATATTCCTCCGATTACTCCGACGAAGTTACCGTTGAAGGTTATATAGTATCCGCACCTACAAATTTAAAAGCTTCCATCGTTTCCGAATCAAAGATAACTCTTACTTGGAAGGATAACTCGGATAACGAATCAAAATTTATAATTGAACGAAAAGCCGAATCCGACAAAACCTGGAAGGAAATCGGCAGTGTCAACCCCAATATTACCAGTTACACTGTGGATAAGCTTAAACCTGATGTTTTGTATAAGTTTCGGGTTATAGCTTATAACTCTGCCTACTACTCCAGCTCGGCAAGCGATGAGTGTGAAGTAATTATAAACAGCCTCTCAGCACCGTCGGATCTTACTGCCACGGCAATATCATCTTCTACAGTTATCCTTGAGTGGAAAGACAATTCCTCCGGTGAACAAGGTTTTATCATTGAAAGAAGGTCAAGGGGAGGAGAATTTGAGGAAATTGCTAAAACCGGACCCAATACTGTAAAATATTCCGACAACAGCGTCGAAGCAGTGGAAGATTATTATTACAGGGTAAAGGCATTTAAAGGCTCAACCTATTCAGGTTATACCAATATTTCCTTAACCCATACACATGTTGCAAAAACCTTTGAGGATTTAAACTCCGTGTCCTGGGCAAAAAAATCTATTGAATATTTGGCAGGAAGAGATATAATTAAAGGTAAGTCGATCAATCCGAATATATTTGCTCCTAACGATAAAATAACCCGAGCAGAGTTTATAAACCTTGTGGTCATCAGTTTGCAATTCAATAAGACTCCAGTGGGCACTTTTGAAGACGTAAAACCCGAACATTGGTTTTATAAAAATGTGATGATCGCTAAAAACATGGGTATAGTTTCCGGTATCGGGAATAATCTGTTTTATCCCAATGAACCTATAAAAAGAGAAGATATGGCTGTAATACTGGCCAGAGCTTTGAAGATTTCCGGTATTACCTTGCCCGAACATGACATAAGTATTCTCAACAAGTATTCCGACAAAAATGACATATCAAGTTATGCCTTAACAAGCATGGCAATACTAAACGGTGAGAAAATTATAAACGGTAAGAGCAGTACAATTCTTGCCCCAAAGGATTATGCAACCAGAGCGGAAGCTGCTGTTTTACTTTACAATATTTTAATCAACTACAAATTGACCGGAACTTTGTAGACGTATATCAATTTAAAAAATAGAATTATAAAAAATAAGTAGTACTTAACTCCCCTAATAAAACTTTCCCTTGCAACCTGTAAAAAATAAAGCAGGTTGCCTTTTTTATTTATATAATGCATCTCTATGCAATTTTGACTTTTACTGCGTATAAACTAATATAAGTCAATCAATTAATAAAAATTTTTATTCTTGGATAATATAGTATGATGAGCTATAATTGTATGAGAAATGTAATACTTGGAGGATAGTTCTATGAATCAGATAGACTTGACCGAAGCAGTAGAAGCACTGATAAAGTTCAGATCCAAACGTGATTGGTCCAAGTTTCACACACCCAAAAACTTGTCCATGTCCATTGCAATTGAAGCTTCAGAGCTTATGGAGCATTTTCAGTGGAAAAATGAAGACGAGATAAATCAATACCTTTCTTCTCCGGAAAACCTTGAAAAAGTTAAGGAAGAAATCGCCGATATCCTTTCCTACATTCTTCTTTTGTCCAACGATTTAAAAATCGACCTTAACAATACACTATTAGACAAGATAAAAAAGAATGCGGAAAAATATCCTGTTTCAAAATGCAAAGGGAAAAATAACAAATACAATGAGCTATAAATGAACTACAAATATAAGGAGGTACTTGATTATGTCCATACAAAACGCAAATACTCTTCCTAAAAGAGATGAAATTGATGAAAAATATAAATGGAAGCTCAGTGACATGTATCCAGGCATAGACCAATGGGAAGCAGATTTTAATTCTGTAAAGAAGTCCATTCAAGAAATTGCCAAGTATAAAGGTACATTGGATAAAAGTCCTGAAAATCTTTTGCAGTGCCTTAAACTCAGTAACGATATGATGGCAACAAACGATATGGTCTATGTGTATGCAAGGATGAAAAGGGATGAAGACAATGGGAATTCCACCTATCAAGCACTTTCCGACAGGGCTTCAACTCTTTCTACAGAAGTGTATGCTGCAATTTCCTTTATAGTTCCGGAAATCACCTCCATACCTGAAGATAAAATTGAAAGTTTCATGAACAATTGCGAAGAACTAAAAATTTACCGGCAGTTTTTCAATGAAATTTTCCGGCAAAAGGAACATATCCTTTCAGAGAAAGAAGAAGAACTTTTAGCTTTGGCATCGGACATGGCAGGCAATGCAAGAGATATTTTCACCATGTTCCACAATGCCGATTTGAAATTCCCCTTTATAAAGGACGAAAAGGGCGAAGATGTCGAATTAACCAAGGGAAGATATATAAAATTCCTTGAAAACTCCGACAGAAGAGTCAGAAAAGACGCTTTCACCGCACTTTATGAAACTTACGCAAAGTATAAGAATACACTGGCCGCTTCATTAATAGGAAATCTAAAAGCCAACAAATTTTATTCCACAGCACAAAAATACAATTCATCCCTTGAGGCTTCTCTTGATGCAGATAATATAAGCCCGGAGGTATACGACAACTTGATTGACACAATCAATAAACATCTTCCCCTGCTGCACCGCTATCTACGCCTTCGAAAAAAGGCTTTAAAACTTGATGAACTGCACATGTACGATTTATATGTACCTATTGTGGAAGAGACAAAGAAAAATATTCCCTATGAAGAAGCACTGAGTTTGGTTGAACAGGGATTGGCACCTATGGGTGATGAATATATAGGTTATCTGAAAAATGCATTTGCATCTGGATGGATAGACGTCTTTGAGAATCAGGGCAAAACCAGTGGTGCCTATTCTTGGGGTGCCTATAAATCCCATCCCTATGTACTTTTAAACTACCAGGGAACAGTAAACGATGTATTTACAATCGCCCATGAGATGGGGCATGCACTCCATTCTTATTACACTAACATGACTCAGCCCTATGTATATTCGGAATATAAAATTTTTGTAGCCGAAGTGGCTTCGACAGTTAACGAATGCCTGCTTATGGAACACATGCTTAAAAACACGGCTAATCAGGCAGAAAAAGCCTATCTTTTGAATCACTATTTGGAACAATTCAGAGGTACAATTTTCCGTCAGGTTATGTTTGCAGAGTTTGAAAAGAAAATCCATTCAATGCTCAAAGAAGGAGAAGCCCTAACCTCCGATGTGCTGTGTGACGTTTATCTTAATCTAAACAAAAAGTACTTCGAGGCTGAAGTTTTTGTAGACGATGCCATCAAAATGGAATGGGCAAGAATACCCCACTTCTACACCAGCTTTTATGTTTACAAGTATGCAACAGGATTTTCATCGGCCGTTGCCATTGCAAATATGATATTGACCGAGGGTACGACTGCTGTTGACCGATACAAGGAATTCCTAAAAGGCGGTAGCTCGGATTATCCTTTAGAACTTCTTAAGAAAGCGGGAGTCGACCTATACACTCCCAAGCCTATAGAAGATGCTTTGCTGGTGTTTGAAAAAATTCTCAACGAACTGGAGGCACTGATATGAAAGATCCCCGTATAACTCAATTAGCTCATAACTTAATCAATTATTCGGTAGACTTAAAACCCGGAGAAAATATTCTTATTGAATGTATAGGCAACTGTTATGACCTTGCAAAAGAATTGATAAAAGAAGCTTATAATGTTGGAGGAATACCCTATCTAACGGTAAAGAACAACGAACTATTGAGAGTGTTGTTAAATGACTGTACCGAAGAACAGATAAAAAAGACTGCCTCCTATGAAATAGCCCGCATGAAGGACATGAAAGCATATATAGGTATTAGAGCAGGAGAAAACGTCAGTGAACTTAGCGGAGTTCCCCAAGACAAGATGAAGATATATATGGAGCATTACTCAAAACCGCTTCACTCCGACCTCAGAGTGAAAAACACCAAGTGGTGCATATTAAGATATCCCAATAATTCCATGGCACAACTTGCAAATATGCCCACCGAACATTTTGAAGATTTTTATTTTAGAGTGTGCAATTTAGACTATCAAAAGATGTCAAAAGCTATGGACAGCCTTGTAAAGATTATGGAAAGAACCGATAAAGTACGAATAGTTGCAAAAGACACCGATCTCTCCTTTTCCATTAAAGGTCTTCCGGCAATAAAGTGTGACGGCAAGATGAACATTCCCGACGGTGAAGTTTTTACTGCTCCGGTAAAGACTTCCGTCAATGGAGTTATCACCTACAATACCCCTGCCGTTTACCAGGGAGTTACTTTTGAAAACATAAGGCTGGAATTTAAAAACGGCAAGATAATAAATGCCACTTGCAACAATACCGAAAGAATAAATCAAATCTTGGATACTGACGAAGGTGCAAGGTTTGTCGGGGAGTTTGCCATAGGGGTCAACCCCTTCATAGAAACTCCCATGAAGGATACCCTCTTTGATGAAAAAATAAAAGGAAGCATTCACTTTACCCCTGGAAGCTGCTATGACGAATGTGACAACGGCAACAAATCGGCAATCCACTGGGACCTTGTTCTTATTCAACGCCCTGAATATGGCGGCGGGGAAATATGGTTTGACGATGTTCTTGTCAGAAAAGACGGACTTTTCGTAATCGATGAACTAAAGTGCCTAAATCCGGAAAACTTGATATAAAATCTAATTCCAGGATAATTTACAAATAGGGCTTTGATAATTTTCAATGGGGTTTGTAAGTTAGATTCCGGCTTACAAGCCCTTGACCATAAATATAGTGATAAGCAAATAACAGGTCAAGAATGTCCTTGAAAAAAGGCGTGTTAATTTATTCTTGACTGGCCAGTTGTTTTTTGCTAAATCAGCCTACCGTCAGTTCTTTCCAAAGCTAGTCGAAACAGAAAAGTTTTATAAACCTAAGCATTCAATTTTTCAGACGTATTCACAATGTTTCCACTTTTTTACAATTATTATTCCACGTGACTCCTTGTCTGAATTTTACATTTTATTTAAGCTCCATCTCAAATGTTGACATAGCACCTAAATATATCACCATTAACAGAATTAACTAATCTTGTTTATAGTTGATTGCATAGAAAGTTTTTTACAAACAACCATTTCGCAGCCCTCTATAGAATAAGCACTAACTAACGTTTTCAATTCTTTTAGCTCTTGTCTTCCGATATAATTCATTATAAAAATAGCCTTTTTTCTTTAGCAACTCCTCATAGTTTCCACTTTCAATTAATTTTCCTCTATCCATAACAAGAATCTCATCAAATTTTTTTAAACCATCATCAATTTTATGTGTAACCATTATATAAATCTTCCCTCCAAATTCATCTATGGTATTTAAAAAATTTAAATAAGCTTCTGTATCTAGTGCAGAATCTGCTTCATCTGCCAGCATAATATTGTAATCTTTCAGTAATTCCCTTACAATTACTATCCTTTGTTTTTCTCCTCCTGATACGGAATCAATATTATTGGTGCTTCGCTATTTTGTGTGGGTAAATGATATGTAAAAATACAACTTTTATGGAAGTACAAAATGTTATATAATATATGCACATAATGAAATAGAAGGAATGGTGCATATATGTTTAA
>Ga0134093_1003540_pt1 | contig 10828 bp, 9 predicted proteins | sample 4_1taG_FD_94452 | JGI IMG/M metagenome (GOLD analysis project Ga0134093, IMG submission 94452) | Switchgrass degrading microbial communities from high solid loading bioreactors in New Hampshire, USA - 4_13_20_68_A1 metaG | ecosystem: Engineered > Bioreactor > Semi-continuous > Anaerobic >...
AATATTAAGGACTATTGCCGGCGGTGAATGGAATTGGACAAGGCGCCCTGTAATCGTTGAAATAAACGGCTACAGGATTGCAGGCTCAATGACGGCAATGCCACACGCAGGGCGTGATGACATGCCAGCAAATGCTTATGTAGACGGCAGGAGCGGAGGCTATGGTTACGGAGCAAATCTGGATGCAGTCAAAGGGAACGGCATGGACGGCCAGTTTGATATCCATTTTTACGGAAGCAAGACACATAGCTCAAACAGGGTAGATGAAGCTCACCAAAACGCAATACAAATAGCTTACAAGTCAGGATTATAGGATATTCATTTGCCGTTGCGAAATCAAAGCTACCTCCTATCTGAAAGTTTTTGGCACAGGCAAGCTTGATAATAATTATAAAGAAATATAATATATTTATAATTAAAAGCTTCACGGAGGGATAAGCTTTGGATAACGAAAGATTACAGAAACAAATAAAATTTATTGTAGAAATAGATAAAGCAAAGCAGGTTTTCAGGCAAAATGTTGTTATAGGAACCGAAAGAAATGAAAATGATGCGGAACATTCCTGGCACCTTGCAGTTATGGCTATGTTGCTGGCAGAATACTTTGATAATGAGGAATTGGATATTTTAAAAGTAATTAAACTCGTGCTTATACATGACCTTGTGGAAATTTATGCAGGAGATACATTCTGTTATGATGATAAAGAACATGAAAATAAAGAAGAACGGGAAAAAGAAGCCGCAAAAAGGCTTTTCAGCATACTGCCTGAAGACCAGGCCCGGGAATTTGAAGAGCTTTGGAATGAATTTGAGGAATCGCAAACACCTGAAGCACGTTTTGCTGCATGTTTAGACAGGCTGCAGCCTCTAATCCTTAATTATAACACAAACGGACATACATGGAAAAAGCCGGGTGTAACCAGTGAAAAAGTACTGAGACGTAATGAACCTTTAAAGGAAAACGCACCTGCACTTTGGGAATATGTAAAAGAAGTTATAAATGATTCCATACAAAAAGGATATTTAAAACGGTAGAAGGTTAATCCCTTCTACCGTTGGTTTTCATAAAATATGTTCCTTTATCTTTATAGAATAACTCTTTAAAACGCTTATTTAATCTTTCACCGCTTGATTTAATTTTTCAATAAGCTTGTCAATATCAAAGCCATGGACAGTAGCCGCTTCCTCAAGGGTTTCCGCCTGAGCCGAAGGACAGCCGATACAGCCCATTCCCATTCCCATAAGTGTTTCTATTGTCTGGGGATATGTTCTAACTAATTCCCCGATAGTCATATCTTTTGTTATCTTCATAAAACATCCTCCTAAACTTTCTATTTAGTACAGTATCACCAAAACAAATTATTATAAGTTTCCACCTTTATTTCTTGAACCTCTCCACTTTATAGAAGATGGAGATTCTCGCTTCATCAGCCTCGTAACCTACTACCTCTGCGAGCATCACTTTCGGATAGTTCCTACCCTAGTTATATAGCAATTCATCACCCACTTGTAGAAGTGGGAGTATTCTTGCTAGGTTTTAGATAAATTGTGTTCACTTATATAGCATATGTTTAGTATAGTCGTATTATACCACTCCATGGCTTAAACCGCAATAAAAGAATTCAAGCAGAGGTTCCTTTTAGTTTAGCCATTTTGCCGACAATTACATCCTTTTACGGTTTCTGTAATCTCGCTGACTATTGTTTCAATTTCTTTGCCAGAGCAATTTACTGTTATATCTGCATATTTACGATATAAAGGAGTCCTTTCAGCAAACAGGCTGTATAAGTCCTGCCCTTTGCCCATTACAACTCCTCTTGTTGTAATATTGGTAAGCCGCCTTCGAATTTCTTCAAAGCCGGTATCTAAATAAATTATTATCCCATTTTGCTTAAGATGTTCCATTGCTTTTTCACCGTATACTACACTTCCGCCGGTGGCAATAACGCAATTATTGCAATCAAGCTTAGTTACGGTCTCTTCTTCTATCTGAATGAATCTTTTAATTCCTTCCTTATGTAAGATATCCTGCAATAATGAATTTTGGCTTTTTTGAATAAGCAAGTCAGTATCAACAAAATCCATACCCAGAGTTTTAGCAAGCAATACTCCAATTGTACTTTTTCCCGATGCCGGCATGCCAATTAAAACTAAGTTCCTCATAAATAACATGATTCCCATCTTACAGCTTGTGCCATAAGATGAGAATCAATTGCACCACCTTTTTCTTTATATATATTTATATGTAATTGCTATATATGCTATGTAACTTTAATAATTTTCTAGTAGGCTGTTTATTATCCTCCATTATTATCAATTACTTCAAATTAATTGCATTCAGGGTAATATTTATATAGAATGTTATTTAAACAGAAAAGGAGATGCTGTTCCATTGAATTCATCTTCCCGGCAAACTCCGCTTTCTATACTTTTTTGCTTTAACTTATAATACAAGTTAGTATATGAAGTAAGCATGTACGGAGTAAGCCATAAAGAGCCTATTCCAAATGTTAGCGTACACAGCAGGCCCCATCCGATAAAACTTAATCCCATAATAAAAATATCCATCTTATACCCTTTTGTCATCTTCATGCTTATTTTCAATGCATCTGTTACTCTTACATTGGGATTGTCAGCTATAATAAAAACACTTTGGGAGTAAGAAATTGCTTTAATTATACCCGGAATAAAAAACAGCAAGGACCATAAAAATATCCATAAAGATTGCCACAATATTATCCCTAATGATTTTCCATAGATGTTAAAGCCCAGAAACATGTCTTCAATTTTTAAAGCGTTATTACTCTTTACAAAATTGATATAAGCAATTATTAGCCCTACTGTAAGCGGAGCACTAATTAATAAAGATATAATATACCCGAAAATAGGTATATATCCTAAAGCACTTGCTACAAATACTAATACTACATAGACAAAAGTAAATAGTACGGCACTGCCCCATTTTCCTCGCAGTTGGGACTTTGCTGATTCTTTTAGTTCTGCACGGTTAAACATTTCAGCATCTCCTTTCCTTTAAATCAAATTAGCATGTAATCCGATTTGTCATCTAAGTAACAATTATGATTTTACAATGTAAATTATGCACAACACTATATTCTTAATCAAAAATTTCTACACTTTACAAATTAACAGCCTAATTGGGTGTATGGGGCAGAATTTCTTATAAAGCACCATAGCAAATACAAGATTCATCTTAGCTTCGCAGTATTATTTGTATTCATAAAGACATCAATACTATACATAAATAATACTTGGCTGTAATCATTAACATTTATAACCTGGTCAATATCTTCATTGATATACCTTAAATCCATTAATGTTATCTCAGAATAATCCCCAAGCAAGTAAGGTATAAATGAATGTGCATAGGAATCTTTAAAAACAAGGAGCTTTTTATCCGTATTTGCTTTAGTCTTTATATTAACAATTGGTTCATTAGTACCCAAAAAATATGAATATTTATCCTTCTTTTGTAAATACTCAGAAAAATAAATATCCGGATAAGTGACATATCCTTGGCCTTTCCAAACAAAAAATCCTTCTACCTCTCCTGTTTTAGGAGCTTTCATAATATCTGGGGATATAAATCTGAAGCCTGACTTAGAGTAAAGAGTTCCATAAAAACTGTCGGAAACCTGTTGTATTCCAAGCTCCGAATATTCCCTTGCCTTTATTCCGAGGGCATTGCATACTTCAACATATGAAATATAAGCCCCGTCCGCAGTCCAATGATGGTCAGTCCTGTAATAAATATATTCGTCCTTATTTGCCATTAGGGTATCATATATATTTATGGTCAATACTTTGTCGCCCATTTGTTCATAAACATTATCAATAAATGCTTTTTGGTCGAAACTGCTTGCAAAAAGAGGCAGTTTGCTTTTATTAATTTCCCCGGCAGACGGAATCAGCATGAAATATACCGGTACATTATAGGTTTTGGAGAAATTTTTTATACCTTCAATATTGTATTTCAGCAATTCAGTATCTTTAGGAGCTACGTTTTCTATAAGTACATTATCCCCAATAAAAACTCCGTTATTTTCCCTTTTCCCCAAAATAAACTCTATGGTGCTTTTTGCTCTGACCCAATTATCCCTGAATACAAAAGTATCATTGATAAAATCATCCATTTCCATCATGTATCTCCCGCTGATAAGCCTTTCCATTGTAAAATACGGAAGCTTGGAAAGATACCTGTTTTCCATTTCTGAAAAATCCTTTTTCGGAACCAATATATTTAAAATTATTAAAGCAATCCAAATCGTCAATATTACCCAAACAAAAATTTTCTTCATTTGCTTTGTCCCCCCTGTTAGAACCTGAAATATAAGAACGGATTATATGTGCTGCTTACAAGATAAGCAGTAGATGCCAGTAAAATTAATACATATACAAGTGAAACGGCAGCTTCTGCATATTTAGTTCGATAAATAAGCTTTTTCCTTAAAACATTCAAAACAGGAGTGGAGAATACGGCTGCTATTATGAAAATTATAGCATAACTTAATAAATAATATAATGCCGTACTATTTACCAGTTCAACATGGGAAAGCCCAAACATTCCTTTTATATATTGCAGTATTGCATTGGTATCTTCAAATTCAAATATAACCCAGCTTACGAGAACTAATACCAGAGTATAAATATGTTGAAAAACATCCGGTATTTTCTGCAAATATTTTAGCAGTACAAATTTTTCAAGTATTAAAATTACTGCAAAGTACAGCCCCCATATGACAAAATTCCAGGAAGCCCCATGCCAGAGGCCTGTTAGCCCCCATACAATCAGTAAATTCCTTACTTGTTTTAATTTACCTTTCCTGTTTCCTCCAAGGGGTATATATACATAATCCCTAAACCATAAACTTAATGTCATATGCCATCTACGCCAAAATTCAGTAATGCTTTTAGATATATAAGGATAATCAAAGTTTTCGTCAAAATACATTCCAAACATGCGCGCAAGCCCTATGGCCATATCAGAATATCCCGAAAAATCATAATATATCTGGAATGCAAAAGCTATAATTCCAATCCAGTAAAGCAGGACGGACATCTCCGAAATTTGCCCTCCTGAAACTTGATCCCATAAAATTCCCACATTGTTTGCAATTAATACTTTCTTGCCAAGTCCAATTAAGAACCTTTTTAAACCTGCTGAAAAATCATCAAGTTTCATATTTCTGTCCTCAAGCTCATCTTCCACTGTTACATACCTTACAATAGGGCCTGCTATTATTTGCGGGAACAATGTTGTATAAGTCAAATAATTATAATAGCTTTTTTCACAGGTTGTAGTTCCTCTATATACATCAATTATGTATGACATTGACTGGAAGGTGTTAAATGATACACCCAGCGGCAAAGGTATATTAAGCAAGGGCAGATTAACACCCGGCAATTTGTTTAAATTTGAAATAACAAAATCACTATATTTAAAGAAAAACAGAATAGCCAAATTCATGCCAATGTCAATAAAGAGGTACAGCTTCATTTTGGGTTTGTTACCAAAATGCTTGTCTATTTTTCGGCCGCAAAAATAATCCACAACTGAAAGCAACAGCATTATAAATATAAACCTTATTTCACCCCATGCATAAAATGTGAGGCTTGCTATAAGCAATACAAGGTTTTTTAATTTTTTAGGTGCTATGCAATATAAGCATATAATAATTGGTAAAAAATAGTACAAAAATGTAATGCTGCTAAAAACCATTCCAAATCTCCTTTATTATTATGATGAGCACAGTATGAAAATCAAAATTACAATTGCTCAAACTGTGCGAATACATTCACATAACATTATTATACACATTATTGTTTTATAATCAAAGGTATAAATAGTAATAGGTGCATAAATTACATATGATGAAGTTTTTAGGGAAAAAGCCGCATAGATTACGACAGAAAGGAAATCATATTCCTTGTGCCCATCCTATTTAGGAGTTAAAATTTGTATTTTTATTCATATTAGTGTGTATGTATTTAACTTAAAAAATTCCTAAGTTTAACTCTTTTCTTTATAATATGTGCAAATAATACCAAGCAAAAAAATTAACTCCACAAAAATTTCATGGAGTTGTACAGCCTTAATTCAGTCTTTAACTTACCTTTATTTAACCTATCATCACCCCAAAGGGGCCGTCTTCTTTTACAATATCATCTACTTCATACACAGATATAACAAACATAGGAAAACCATATGCATATGGTGCTAATTCATACAATTGATAATATACTACTAATGCTTTATCAGCAATATAATAGTCCTGATCCGGCTTAATACCTTTAAATTCCTCAATAACAGGGATTTCTCTTTCCTTAATTTGTTTTTGGACTATCTCTGACAGCACCTTTGTATAATCACTTCCAGGCTTAAAAAGATCTTTAAGCTCATAAATTCTGCCGGTCTGTATATCAAATGTAAGAGACTTAGTAATTGTCATGCCATGTGCAGCATGGTATACATATGTATAGTTAATAATATTTAAGCTAAGAACTCCCCGTTGATTGTTTTTCATCTCAAAGTAGCCGTAAACCTGAGTTTTTTGAGGGTTCTGGTAATATCCCTGTTCTATTATAAGTCTTTTTACCAGGTTCATTATTTGCTGGTTCATTTGCTGAATTGCATGTGCATTTGTTCCTGAAGTTATAAAAGGATATAGTACATCAAGGTTATGCATAACCATTCTTCTGGGTTCTACCTGTACAGGAAGTTGAATATCGCTCATATCCATCCCTCTTTAAATAAAATTTTTTAATACAGCATATTCAACTATCCCTTGTTTTGCCACTAAATACAGGCAGACTGAAGCCATTTTTTCAGCATCTAATTATTATAAAAAAGTATTGCAAAACATCCCCAGCTCTTGCAAAAAAATTTAGGCTATAATTTTCTTCTGTGCATAGTATTATTATACATGCAAATATATAGCATTCAACAAAGCGTAAATATGTTTACCGCCGGCAGTTATATTAATTTTGCATAAATAAGCGCCAGCATTATTATCCCTACAGCCAGCCTGTAGTAAGCAAAACCTCTCAATTTATGGCTGCCAAGGAAGGATAAAAATTTCCTTACAACTATAAAAGCAACAATAAACGAAACAATAAAGCCTGTAGCCAATGCTGCCATTTCAATGCCTGACATTGCGCCAAAGCCCTTCAGGAGCGAATATCCGGTAGCTGCAAACATTGTAGGAATAGCCAGGAAGAATGAAAATTCAGCAGCTGCTTTCAGTGAAAGTCCTACCAGCAATCCTCCCATTATTGTAGAAGCAGACCTTGACATTCCCGGTATAAGTGCCATACATTGCGCACATCCGATAAGGAATGACTTTTTTGCTCCTGTTTTTAAAAAATCGTCAATTCTCTTTCCCCTGCTTGCATTTTCAACAATAATCATCATTATGGCGCCAATTATTAAGGCTATTGAAACCGTAAGGGGAGAAAAGAATTTTTCTTCAATTATATCATTAAACAGAAATGCCAATATTCCTGAGGGCACAAAAGCAATAAACATCCAAAACCACAGTTTAAATCCCCACTGGCCCGGTTTAAGGTTTTTTAATGATTCAAAAATCTTTTTCCAGTAAAAAATTACAACAGCAAGAATAGCGCCTAACTGTATTATTATTTCAAACATAACTGCAAATGGGCCTGTAAAATCAAGCAAATGCCCGAAAATAATAAGATGCCCTGTTGATGAAATGGGCAAGAATTCAGTAATTCCCTCTACAATGCCGAGAATTATTGCTTTTAAAATCATTTCCATTAGTCCATACCCCACTTATATTTAAATTTATATTTAAATTATATTTATAACTTATACTACATTATTGCTTAAATATGAAATTTATTATCTTTTGGCCCACATGCCAATTAATTGATAGTATGTAAAAATATATAAATAAACACAATAATAGTAGCAATAATAATAACAACAATAATAATGAATTATATCACAGCACGGCTTAAAGCCGCAACCAAAGATTTTTGAAAGTTAAGAAAGGCGCATCTTTTATATTTGAAGAACTAAAATTGTTGCATGCATTTCTTCAAATATATAGAATGCGCCCATTTAAAAGTAGGGATTATAATTTCAGTGTAACAAAATAATCATACCTTACCCAATTGCAGCTTTTCTGTTTTTTGGCGAAGTTTTAATGATTCTACTATTTGGTTAAAGCCTATTCCGTATTTATTTACAATTTCTTTTGCATAACTGCTTCTTAAAGGCGGGTTAGGCACTACCTTGTAAGTACATTCTACCTTTTCTTCTCCGTCATCTGTAATTTCATTTTTGTCAACCGGTTTTATTCCTGCAACCATGCTGACAATTTTGCTGCCGCCATTTACTTCTTTGTGGATTTCTTCAATTTTGTTGACAAGGTCCAGCAGGTGTGTTGCAAATACAGCCCTGCTACCGATATATCTTATGCTTTTAATGATTTCTTCTGCAATATAAAGGCACTCAGACGGGCTTGTACTGGAAATTGATTCATTCATTAGTATAAGGCTGAAACAAGTTGCTTTTTTGAATATTTCGCTAAACTGCTTACACTCTTCAGACAATCTGCTGGTTTGAACGCCTAATACTTCTTCTTTGGGGAAATGGGTAAATACCCAATCAACTGGGCTAATCCTTGCGCTTGTACCCGGTATGTATAAACCGGCTTGCATAAGCACCTGGCATATCCCTATTGCTCTGGTATATGTTGTTTTACCGCCCTGGTTAGGGCCTGTGAGCAAAAATATCCTACCATTTTCACCCATAGCAACGTCATTTGTAACAATTGCTTTATCAAGCTTGACTTTCCAATCATCACGCATCAACTTTACAGCGAAAGACAAATCAGTCATACCTTTCACTTCAAAAATACGTTCCTCCATACGAGCAACTTCCGGCCTGCACATTGCAAGCCCATGTGCTCTTAAATATTTTATCATTCTTGCCGCACCCATGTAAAACCTGAATTGTGATTCAATTTCCAGTAAAAAGCTTGTATTAAGGGTATAATATGATTTTAATGCAATAGAAAAATGGTCTAAAACCTGCTTGGATATTTCTTTAAGGTCCTGGAACAGGGTTCCGTCTACTCCGTCATATTTAAGAACAGGGTCCAGCCTGTGAAAGGGAGAAATTCCTTTAACCCTCTCAAACTCATCGTACTGTCCAAATAACCTTGAAATCAAAGTTTTTTCCCTAAGGGGCTTGTTTCCTACTGATAACAATACTGCTTCTGCCGGTCTCATAAACTCGTCAAAGTTTATGCCTATTACGACTGAGGAAATGTGCTCAGCTAAATATCTTTTAAGCTCTGCAATCTGCTGTTTCAGCGTGTCAAATTCTTTAGAAGCATATATTTCTTCACAGTAAGTGAGTAATTTTAATATGCCCTGGGACTTTACCTTGCTGCCATGTGTACAGTAAAAAGCATGAAAGCTGTTTATATAGCCTATATAATTTTCAATACCTGCGACTTTTGTCGCTATATCCATAAAAGACCCTTTCACTTTAATTTTCGCCTCAACAGCCCTCTCATGCTTGTATATTGAATCAATATTACTCAATATGGTTGTTTCAAGCTCAGGTATATTAATAAAATCAGTTAAAATATCCAGCCTGTAATTAATTACCTCCGGGTCGTCACAAATATTTGTTAAAACTTCCAATGCATATTCATGGTTTTCAGGATATATTTCACGGGCTATTTGCTCAAGATTAAGGTCTTTTACTACAGTATCAGGAAGTTTCCGTTTACTTTTTGATGATATTTTATCATTTTCTTTATATAAATCAGGAAATAACAGATTTATTATCTTGTCCATGTCTTATGCCTCCGCTTTTAAATGTGTTTTAAAAACTTTATATACTTATGCATACTTCTATTTTTATGCATACTTTCTTTTTATGTATACTCTAATGCTAAGATAATCTTTTATTCATCTATTCATCCGTCACTTCTTGAACCTCTCCACCTTATAGAAGATGGAGATTCTCGCTTCATCAGCCTCGTAACCTACTACCTCCACGAGCCTCTCTTTCGGATAGTTCCTACCCTAGTTTTATATTAAGCCGTTAAGCTCAATTCTCTTAATCCTTGTTTTAATATATTTCTTGCCGCATTTACATCTCTTTGATGTTGTGCGTTACATTTAGGACATGTCCATTGCCTTATACTTAAATCTTTTGCCTCTGTATTTATATAGCCACAAATATTACAAATCTGACTTGATGCATAGAATCTATCTATTTTGTGATATATCCGACCATACCAATTTGCTTTATATTCAATCACTCTGCAAAATTCATTCCATGATACATCACTTATTGCTTTTGCTAATTTGTGATTCTGAACCATACCTTTTATATTTAAATTTTCACTTATTATCACTTGGTTTTCGTTAATAATTCGTGATGATAATTTATGCAAAAAGTCAGTTCTTATATTTTTTATCTTTTTATGAAGTTTACCTATTTTTAATACTTGTTTTTTATACCGATTACTACCTATTTGTTTTCTTGATAATTGGCGTTGTAGTTTAATAAGTTTCTTTTCATATTTACCTAGTATTTTAGGATTTTCTATTACTTCAAAGTCAGATGTGGTTATATAATCTTTTATACCTAAATCAAATGCAATTGTATTATTGATTTCAGGTAATTCTTTTATATCTTCTTCAACTAATACTGGTACAAAATATTTATCTGTATTAGTTTTAGATATAGTACAAGAAGTAATTCTACCATTGAAATATCTGCTATTAGCAAATTTAATTAATCCAAGTTTAGGTAGTTTTA
>Ga0134093_1003544_pt1 | contig 10813 bp, 12 predicted proteins | sample 4_1taG_FD_94452 | JGI IMG/M metagenome (GOLD analysis project Ga0134093, IMG submission 94452) | Switchgrass degrading microbial communities from high solid loading bioreactors in New Hampshire, USA - 4_13_20_68_A1 metaG | ecosystem: Engineered > Bioreactor > Semi-continuous > Anaerobic >...
GCGCTGAACTGCCAGTAAGCGTCGTCCACCATCACCTGGGCGATGGTGACCGGGTCCGGACCGCTGTTGAGCACGCTGACCTCGAACCCGTTATCCAGCACCTTTATCCTCTCGATGGTCAGCGCCTCGATGGGGGGCAGGTCCTGGCTGAACATGCCCAGCGGGTTGACCGCGCTGAACAGCAGCAGCAAGGCCCCCAGCACCAGCAACGGGATCAAACCTGCCGTCCAGGCGGGCAGCCGGGGGGCTGCGGCCCGGGCAGGCTCTTCCTTATACATGCGCACCTCCTAGGCCAGGGCCTCGAAAAACCCGGTCCAGCCCAGCTCGGCGAACTCGCTCTGGTGGGCATGGAACATGTAGCGCCCCGGCTCTTCCAGGATGAACTCCAGCACCGCCCGCTCGCCCTGTCCCATGGTCACCGTGTCGGTCCACTCGAAGAAGTCCAGGCTGGTGCCGGTGCGGTACAGGCGGAACATGCCGGCGTGCAGGTGGAAGGAGTTGACCAGGTCAAACTCGGTGATGTTGACCAGATAGACCCGCACCAGCTCGCCCGCGCGCACCTGAACGGGGTGCTTCATGTAGTGAAAGGCCACCGTGTTGACCGCGTACACCTCGTTTTCACCGTCAAAGTTGGGGTCGAAGGCGTTCATCACCATCACCAGCTCGCGGGCCGGCGGCCTACCGCCCGGCGGGTCGATGATCAGCGTGCCGTACAGTCCCTTGTGAATGTGCTTTTTCAGCGACATGACGTGGCAGTGATAGGGATGCACGCCGAAGGGCCGGGCGGTGAACTCGTAAATGAACTCCTCCCCGGGCTGCACCAGCGGCTCGACTCCGTCCATGGAGGGCGGGTGAAAGCCGTGGAAATGGATGGTGTGCGGGTGCGAGGAGCGGTTGAAGAAGCGGAAGCGCAGCCGGTCGCCTTCCACGCAGCGGAAGGTCGGCCCGGGCACCTGGCCGTTGTAGGTCCAGGCCGGGAAGAACACCCCCGGGGCGATCTCGATCTCGCGATCCACGGCCACCACCTCCCACTCGCGCAGCGTGCGCCCGTCCGGGCCGGCGGACTCCTGGCCCCAGTCGAAGGCGGTGAGGAACTCCGTCGGGTCGAAGCGGGAGAGGTCCACGTCGCCGACTGTGCCGGAGAAATCCCCGTGCCCGCTGTGGGCCGGCGGGACCAGCTGCGCGGCCGTGACCCGGTCGTGCAGCGGACGACCGGCAGCCGCGGCGGCCGCCGCTCCGGCGGCCAGGCCCAGCTTGAGCACGTCACGCCGGGTTAAGCTCTTTTTGCCCGAGTCAGGCTCAGGCTCCATGCGAATCCTCCCTTTCGGGCGCGCCGGCGGGAACCAGCAGGATTTTCCCGGCCAGTTCCCGGCTGAGGGCCACCGCCTCCCGCCCCTCGACGGCCGCAGTGACCGGGCCGCCAAAAGGCGCTTGCCCCCGCACCACCACGACCGTGCCCGGCACCAGCCCGAGGACAGCCAGGTAGCGCAGCACCTCCGGCTCCTGCCCGGTGATGCGCTGTACGATCGCCGCCCGGTCCACCGGCCATTCGGCCAGGGGCACCGTCTCCGGCATGAGCAGGTTGCCCTCGCGGTCGGGGATGGGATCGCCGTGCGGGTCGACCAGCGGGTGTCCCAGAGCCTCGGCCAGGCGCTCCTCCATGGCCTCGGAGATGTGATGCTCCAGCCGGTCGGCCTCGGCGTGCACCTCGTCCCAGGAATAGCCCAGCACCTGATTGAGGTAGCTCTCGATCAGGCGGTGGTGGCGGATAATCTCCAGCGCGGCGCGGGTGCCCTCGGGGGAGAGGGTCACCCCGGCGTAGGGGCGGTAGACCACCAGGCACGGGTCGGCGGAGGCCAGGCGTTTGAGCATGCCGGTGACCGACGCGCTGGCCACGCCCAGCCGCGCGGCCAGGCTGGTGGTGGAGACCGGCTCTCCGGCCTGCTCCTCCTGGAGCTGGTAAATGGCTTTCAGATAGTCTTCGACGGATTCAGAAGTGGTCATCGGCGCCCCCGAAATAATTAGGATAAACTAAGTCTTAATTTATTATAGGCGAAGAAATGAATAAGTCAATATGGAGTTTAATTATCTATTTTGCGGGAGTGGGAGGGAGATCTGTTGTCCACCCATCCCCCATTCGTAAACATGTTAATTCTTTGAGTTTATTTATAAATAAACTCCTGCCCGCCTGCCCGCTTGACTTTCCCCCCAAATTTCTCATAATAAAGAGTACATTATCAGTATTAATTCTTATTGTTGTATTAGTCGAACACAACATCATCGCGAGCATCCCTGCCTTTGACAGGCCACCCGTCTCCACACGTAGAATCCGGTGGCTTCATTCATATCAGTATGGAGCCGGCAGCTGCGGGAGCCTGTGCACCCGATCCGGCCGTTAGCGTATTCATGGTTATCCGTACCAGGAAGGGGGACAATGAATTTATTGATCGCCGACCAATACGCCCTGTTCCGGGAAGGGTTGGCCAGCCTGCTCAGCCAGGAAAGCGATATCCACGTAGTGGGCCAGGCGTCCTCCGGCGCTGAGATGGTCGCGCTGGCGGTGGAACTGAGCCCCGACGTGGTTTTGATGGACGCCGACTTCAGCGACGGCAGCGGGCTGCTGTTCATGAAGTCAGTCCTTTCCCGCCAGCCGCGCACCCAGTTTATCGTCCTCTCACACCAGTTCACCAACGAACGCTTCCTCGAGGCCATTCTGGCGGGCGCGCGCGGCTTCCTGCGCAAGACCATCTCCGCCGAGATGCTGATCGCCGCCCTGCGCGCCGTCGAGCGCGGCGAGGCCGTCATCCCCCGCAAGCTGGTCTCCACCCTGCTGGACGAACTCAACCGGGTGGGCACCCTCTTCACCCCCAACCAGCAAAACATTGCCTCGCTCACCTACCGCGAGTGCGAGGTGCTCAACCTGCTGGGGGTGAACTACTCCAACCGCAAAATCGCCAACCAGCTGATCATCTCGGAAAACACCGTGCGGGTGCACGTGCACAACATCCTGGAAAAGCTCAACCTGAAAAACCGGCGCGAGGCGGCCGAGTTTGCCAACCGCTACCAGCTCTCGCTGTGAAAAGAGCGGCAGGACGGGGTCTCCGTCTCGCACCGGCAGGCGGAGCGCGGGGAATGAGACGCACTCTCCGCCAGGAGAATATATCCCCCGCGAGAGGGGACGTGTCTCCCGTAAAGGGGGACCTGTCCCTCTTACGGGGGACTAATCCATTTCCCCGGAGGACTAATCCATTCTTCCGGCGAAATAATCCAAACATAATCCTTGCCGTTCAGGCAGGATTATTGCCCGCCTTCTCTGGAATGGGTACCATGACGAAGATACCTTTGTTTACCGGTAAGGGGGTGCGCCCGGGTTCCTCTGGTCAGGCTGCTCGCCCATGGCAGGAATGCTCTCAGGCCGGGCATTTTTATTTCCCGACCGGTCCTGGCCCCGCTTTCGACGTTCGCCCGGCCGCGTGTCGAAGCGGCGGAGCGCGCCCCCGTTGATCCGCCCACCAAGAGGAGCTGCCGTGCGGTTTTCTCTTTCCACCTCACCTCCACCCCGGTCCGTCCGTCCCCACCCGTGCCCGGCGCGCAGGAGGCCCGCGTGACCCGCGCCAACCTGGCCGTGCAGACCGGCAAAGTGACCCGGCTGGACCGCGCCCGGCGCTTCGGCCACACCGGGCTGGTGGTGTGGATGGTCGGGCTGTCCGGCTCGGGCAAGACCAGCATCGCCATCGAGGCCGAAAAAGCCCTCTTCGACGGCGGCTACGCCGTCTGCCGGCTGGACGGCGACCAGCTGCGCATGGGGTTGAACGCCGGGCTGGGCTTCTCCCCCGCCGACCGGGAGGAAAACCTGCGCCGCGCCGCCGAGGTCGCCCGCCTGTTCGCCGAGGCGGGCATGGTGGTGCTGGCCTGCTTCATCTCCCCCACCCGCCGGCTGCGCGCCATCATCCGCGAGCGCATCCCCCCGGAGGCCTACTTCGAGGTGTACGTGCGCGCCTCGCTGGAAGCCTGCATCCAGCGCGACCCCAAGGGCTTTTACCGGCGCGCCCTGGCCGGCGAAATCCCCGACTACACCGGTGTGGGCCAGGCCTTCGAGCCGCCCGAGCGGGCCGGCCTGCTGCTCGACACCGAAGCGCTCAGCCTGGAGCAGTGCGCTGCCGCCCTGGTGGAGCAGATCATCGAACGCACGGCGCTGGACCGGTCCGGCCCGGAAAGTTGACGTCCCGGCCCCGCCCGGACCTGAGAAGATTGGCCCGGATTCACCCATCTGCTGGAGGTGATCATGCCGTACAATTCAATTAATGAGCTGCCCGAATCCGTCCGGAACGTTCTTCCCGGGCACGCTCAGGAGATCTACCTGGCCGCTTTCAACAGCGCCTGGGAACAGTATGACCGCCCCGAGGAGCGCCGCGAGGGCGCTGACCGGGAGGAGACCGCCCACCGGGTCGCCTGGGCGGCGGTCAAGCAGCAGTACGAGAAAGACGAGCAGTCCGGAAAATGGGTAAAGAAATAAACCTCGCCGGAGGACACCAGCTCGTCTGCACCGCCGGGACATGATCAATGCGCACAAGGGAGGAATTATGCGCCAGATACGTCGCTTATTAGGAATCTTTGTCATGGTCGCAGGGGTCATTGGGCTGGCGCTCAGCCTGACCGGCCTGATCGGGGTGTGGGTGGTCCGCCCGACGCTGCAGCGGACCGTTTCGGACACCATGAGCACCCTCTCCGGCAGCCTGGACACCAGCCTGGAGGTGATGACGCTCACCGGGCAGGCCCTGGAGGCCACCTCCGGCAGTGTGGAGGCCCTCTCCGGGATGCTGGCGGCCACCGCCAACACCGTGGAGGAGACTCAGCCGGTGATCACCCAGGCCGAAGACCTGATGGGCCTGACCCTGCCGGATATGTTCGACTCCGCGGTGAACTCGCTGGAGGCCGCCAGTCAGGCCGCGATCTCGCTGGAAAGCACCGTCCGCGCGCTGGACACCTTCCGCGCCGGGATCAGCGCCAACCCCCTGCTGCGGTCCTTCATCCCGGCCGATATCCAGCCTTACGAGCCGGAAGAATCCCTGGCCCGCTCACTGGGCCGGCTGGCCCGCGGCCTGGAGGATATGCCGCCCCTCTTCGAAGACATGTCCTCCAGCCTGAACACCGCCGGTGAAAACCTGGGGCTGGTGCGGGCCGATCTGGAGACCATGTCCACCAATATTGAGGAGATCTCCTCCAGCCTGAGCGGCTACCTGGAGATGATCGACCGCTCCGGCCAGCAGCTGTCGCAGCTGCAGAGCCAGATGGCCGCGGCCGAAGCCAGCCTGCCGCGCACCCTGACGCTGGTCGCGGTGGTGCTGACTCTGTTCTTCGCCTGGATGCTGGCCGCCCAAATTGTCATTCTCAGCCAGGGCTGGGAGCTGTACCGCCGCGCCACGGACGAGCAGCCCGAGCCGGCGGCCCCGGTGGCCCCTGCCCCGGCTGGATAACAACCGCCCGCCGCGCGGCGGCGAAGCGTTCCTTTTTTAACCCGAATCAGGAGGACCCATGGCCTTCACGCTCGACACCCCCCTCGGAGAACTGCTGGACCATCCCCAGGCCCGGCCCATCATCGACAAGTATGTCCCCGGGCTGGTCGAAAGCCCCATGGTCGGCATGCTCAAAGGCATGACCATCAACATGGTGCTGTCCATGCCCCAGGCCATCCAGCTGGGCATCACCAAAGACAAGGCCGAGCAGATGCTGGCCGAAGTGAACAAGCGCCTGGGCTAGACCGTCCCGGCCTGCCCGGTCTGTCTGATCACCCCTGCCCCTGCATGCGCTGCGTGCAAGGCGGCAGGGGTTTTTGTTTTCACCCGGCGCTCAGTCCGCCTCGCCCGCCCGCTCCGGCTTGTGCGGCGGGGCGCCCTCGGGGCAGCAGGTTGGCAGGCTGACCAGATGAATGGTCACCCCGCTGGCGATCACCGCCAGCAGCAGGCGGACCCAGTTGTTGTCCACCAGGAAGATGATGCTCCCCAGGATGGACGCCCACAGCAGCGAGATGGTGAACACCTTGTGGAACAGGGTCATCCCGCGCCCGTCGCGGTAATTGCGGATGTACTCGCCCAGCACGCGGTTGGTCAGCAGCCAGTTGAGCGCGCGCTCGTCGCTGCGGGCAAAAAAGTAAGCCGCCAGCAGCAGAAACACCGTGGTCGGCAGCAGGGGGACCACCGTCCCCAGCGCGCCCAGCGCCACAAAAAAGAAACCCAGACAGATGTACAGGATGCGTTTCGGACCGGACATAGGTAACTGGCTCTCGTCGCTCACTCAGTAATGGCGGCAGGCCCGGCGGCCCGCGCATGACTATTTATATCAAAAATTATCCGGCCTGCCCGGCCCGGGAAGATAAGCGTTTGATGAGAGTTTCTCTCAAGTCGAATGCTCCCGCCGGGCGGGGACGCCGCCTCCAGAATTGAAAAACGGGCGCATCCCCGTGCAGGGACGCGCCCGGTATTTTAGCCCTCCGTCAGGCGCGGATCTCCTGGCGCTGGAAGAGCACGTACGCCAGCGCGAACAGCAGGATCGACCCGGCCGCCAGGCCGGTGAACTGCGGCCACGAGAGCGCCAGCGACTGCATCAGCGGCAGCGGCGCGCCCAGGATAGCCCCCTCCAGCTGTGTTGGCAGCAGCAGTCCCAGCGAGCGCACCTCCGGCTGCAGCATGGTCACCATGGCCTCGGCATACAGCGTGTTGGGCGACAGGCGCGAAAGCATCAGCTCGGTGTTGGCCCGCGCCAGGATCTCCTGCGGCAGCCCGATCTGGACCGGTGCCAGGGCCTGGGCCAGCCCGCCGGCGATCATGCCCCAGAACACGGTGAAGAACAGCCAGGCCGCGATGGCCGCCAGCGCCGCCGTGGCCGGCTGGCGGAAGACCACCGAGAAGACCAGCGCCAGCGCCAGCCACACCCCGCCGTAGAAGATGGTGGCCAGCAGGAACAGCAGCGCCCGCGCCACCTCCTCACCGCCCGGCGTGACCCCCAGCCGCAGGATGCCCAGGCCGAAGATCAGCAGCCAGATGGCGGTGCACACCAGCGCCAGCGTGAACAGCCCCGCCAGGTACTTGCCCAGCAGCAGGCCGTCCCGGTAGATGGGCTGGGCCAGCACCCGCGACATGGTGCGGCGGTTGAACTCGCCGTTGACCGCGTCAAACATCAGCGCGATGGCCACCAGCGGGATGAAGAAGGCCAGCAGCGACACGAAGGACGGCAGCGGCGACATCGCGCTGGTGAACAGGCGCAGGTACAGGAAGGGGTCCTTGCTGACCGTCTGCTGCAGCTGCCCGGTGGCCGAATAGACCGTGCCCAGCGCAGCCAGCAGGATCAGCACCTCCAGGATGAACATGCGCGTGCTCGAGAGGTGATCGGCCATCTCCTTGAGGATGACCGCCCCCATCCCGGTCCAGGGCGAGCCTTCCCGCTGGCGCACCTGCGCGGCGGCCTGGCGCCTGACTTTAACCGACCGCTGCAAGCTGGCTTCGGTCATGTTCCACCTCCTTCTTGAAATAGGCCGTGTAGATATCGTCCAGGCTCTGGGCCTGCGCGCCCAGCCCCAGCAGGCGGCCGCCGGCCTCGATCACGGCCTTCGCCACCTCCGGGCGGATATCATCGTCGGCCTCCACCTCATAGCGGGTGGTGTCCATCGCGCGCACCGCATGCACCCTGGGAAGGCGCTTCAGCGCCTCCATGATGGCGCTCTTCTCCCCCTCAACGTCCACATGCACGCGGTACGCGCCGCCCAGCACCTTGCGGGCCAGGTCGGTCACGGGGCCTTCCAGCACCATGCGGCCCTGGTTGAACAGGCCCACCCGGTCGCACACGGCCTGCACCTGATAGAGCAGGTGCGAGGAAAGCAGGATGGAGATGCCCTCCTCCTTCAGCCCCTGGATCATCTTGAGGAACTCGTGCGAGGCCTCCGGGTCCAGCCCGGAGGTGGGCTCGTCCATGATAATCAGCTCGGGCTGCTTGACCAGCACATCCGCCAGGCCCAGGCGCTGGCGCATGCCGCGCGAGAAGGTGCCCACGCGCTTGTTGGCCACCCCCTCCAGCCCGACCCGCTCCAGCGCCCTGGTCACCCGCCCGTCGATCTCGCCGCCGGGCAGGCCGTTCAGCCGGGCGATATAGGTGAGGTTCTCGCGGGCGGTCATCTCGTCGTAGAACCCCACCTGGTCGGGCATGTAGCCCACCCGCGCCTTGACCCGAAGCGGCTGGCGGGCCGGGTCCAGCCCCAGCACCCGCACCGAGCCGGAGGTCGGCTCGGTCAGCCCCAGCAGCATCAGCGTGGTGGTGGTCTTGCCGGCGCCGTTGGGGCCCAGCAGCCCGAAGACCTCGCCCTGGCGCACCACCAGGTTCAGCTTATTGACGGCCGTAAAGGTGCCGTAGCGCTTGGTCAGGTCTCTGGTTTCGATAACAGCGTCACCCATTCTCGGCCTCCTTTGCAGGAATCCCGGGAAACGGGTTTATCGACGCCCAAAGCGGACCACCACGATGCCAACCACCGCCACGGCCAGCGCGATCAGGCCCACTCCGGCCACACCCCACAGCGTGGAGGTGCGCACGGTCATGCGGAAATCGGCCGACACCTGGCGGCTGTCGATCGGTTTGGCGTTGAAGGTCACCACGTAGTCACCGGCGATGGCGTTGTCGGGCGGGGTCACCCGGGCGGTCACTTCCACCGACTGCCCGGCCGGGATTTCAGCGATCTGATCCTGGTCAAAAGAAACCTTCCAGCCAGACGGCTCTCGCGAGGTCAGCACGACGCCGCGCAGCGAAGCCGTGCCGGTGTTGCTGAGAATCAGCTTCAGGTTGGTTTCCTCGCCGGCCACCGCGTCACCCGAGAGGCGGCCGTCCACACCGGAGAGGCTGAGCTTGCCCGTGCCGACCACCTCGGCGATCAGCTCGAGCTCGGCGCTCAGGTCACCTGCCACAGCCTGCACCGTGAAGGGATACTGACCAGACTCCAGATCCAGCAGCGGCTCGACATCCACGGTCAGGTTGCGCGATTCGTTGGGCGAGAGCTCCAGCTCGGTCACTTCCTGAGTGGCGGACTTGATGGTGACGCGCATATTCTTCGGCTCGACCGCCGTAACGGTGGTCATCAGCGTCTCATCGCCCTCGTTCTTCAGCTTGAGGGTGTAGCTGAAGGTCGCGTCCGGCCCGCCGCGGCGGATGTTGGTACCGTCGATGGTCAGCGACAGCTTGGGGGGCAGCTTATCCTTCAGGGTGATGGTCAGCGGCAGTTCGGCCACCTCGCCGTCGCCGGTGGCAGTCACCGTGAGGTTGTACTGGCCAGGTCCAGCCGCGTCTGTGTTCTCCAGCCGCAGGTCCACGGTGGCGTCCTTGCTCGTGTCCAAAAAGACGGCGTCCACCACCTGGTTGGCGCCGCGGAAGGTGGCTGTCCAGCCCTCGGGCAGGCCCTCAACCGCCAGCCTGACCACCTGAGCCTTGCCGGCCCGCAGCGTCAGCGTCAGGTTCACCTGCTCCCCAAACCCGATCGTGCGGCTGGGGTAAGGCGTAAAGATAAACAGCTCGTCAGCTTGAACCGTCTGGCTTTCCGTCGTATCCTCCTGCGCCAGCGCCGTGGATGGGGCGGCCAGAAGGGAAACAATAACCAGCAGGGCGGCCAGAATCGATAAAACAGGTTGGCGTTTCATCTTCTCTCTTCCTTCCAGTTGCGAAGTATGGGGAAATCCGGGCTGCGCCCGGCTTCAAACAGAGTTGATCTCTACCGGTGCATGTACAGGTGCGGGCCTCCGGAGCAAACCGGAGGCCCGAAGGCATGTGGTATTACGCCGGTTCCAGAACGCGCTCCTCGAGCTGGCGCGGCTGTTCGCCCGCCCGGACCTGGATGCGCCGCGGGCGCAACTCCTCGCTCTTCGGCAGGTGAACCGTCAGCACGCCGGCCTCGTAAGTGGCCTGAATCTGGCTGGCGTCCACCTCGTCGGGCAGGGTCAGGCTGCGCTGGAACTTGCCGCACCAGCGCTCGCGCAGGTAGTAGCGCGCCTCGTCCTCCTCATCCGGGCGGATCTCGCCCTTCAGCGTGAGCACGCCGCTGGCATAGGTCAGGTCCAGGTCCTCCAGGCGCAGGCCCGGCAGGGCGGCCCGGACGGTGTAGGCATCATCGCTCTCGATAACGTCCAGCGGTACCCGGCCAGTGAAGCCGGCGGCGTCCTCGAAGAAGCGGTTGGCGATCTCGTCGAACTCGGCTGTGAACCAAGAGAATGGATCTCTACGCATCAACATAGACATCACCTCCGGATCACACGTTTTCTTATCTCATGGGTCCAGCACGATTTTTAATCGCCGATTATAAGAAAACCGTAAACAAAAGATAAATTGCGAATTAGGAATTCATTTAGATTTGGTATAGAGGGCTGGAGGAACGCTCCGGCGCCAGGCGGTGAAAAACCCGGCCTGCGAGAAAAGCAAGCCGGGATGGTTTTTCTCAGCGCCCGCCGGCTACCCCGCCAGCCAGGTCAGGATCATCACCAGTGTGAAGAGTGCGCTCATCGCCGTCTGGCGCAGGCCGATCACCTTCGGCTTGACCCCCACCGCCGGGTACAGCGTGCCCCACACCGTCTCCAGCGGCTGGACCAGAAACGCCAGCGGAACCAGCCGCGGCACCACGCCGCCCAGCCCCAGCCCGAGCGCCAGCAGGAAGACCGCCCAGTTGTAGGCCAGCGCGGGAAGGGCCATGCGCAGCGACTCCGCCGGGGCGGGCTTTTCCTTCAGCGCGCGCTGCTCCAGCCGCAGATACGCGTACAGGATGGTCCCGGCCACCTGCAGCCAGAGC
>Ga0134093_1003552_pt1 | contig 10793 bp, 12 predicted proteins | sample 4_1taG_FD_94452 | JGI IMG/M metagenome (GOLD analysis project Ga0134093, IMG submission 94452) | Switchgrass degrading microbial communities from high solid loading bioreactors in New Hampshire, USA - 4_13_20_68_A1 metaG | ecosystem: Engineered > Bioreactor > Semi-continuous > Anaerobic >...
CCCGCCGCCCCTGGGCGATGAACTCCTGCAAACGCGCGATGTAGTCCGCAGGCACGGGCGGGCGGCTGTCGTCAGTGATGAACGGCGGCTCGTACATCGCCAGCTTAATGACCTTATCCGGCAAGCGGCTGGCCGCTTCGAGCGCCAGGACCGCGCCGGACGAAATGCCGTACAGGTAGGCAGACCCGCCGAATGCGTCGATCAGCGCCTCGATGTCTTCCACCTCGCGCTGCACCTCGTAGGGCGTCAGGTCGAGGCTGTCACCACGCCCGCGCCGGTCATAAGTGATCGCGGTGAAGCGCGGGGCCAGCGCCTGCGCCGCCCGGTTCCAATCCGCATGCGAGCGCGTGCCCAGTGCGCCAACAACCATGATGACCGGCGGACCGTCGCCGTAGCGGTCGTAGGCGATCGGCGTGCGATCGCGCGAGTTGACCCACTGCACGCCCTTGAGCACGGCTTCCAGCTTGTCGAAGCTCTCGCTCCACCCCTGCTCCATCCCGGTCAGCGCTTCCATGACTTCGAGCGATGCCTTCAGCACGCGAGCGCGCAGGGTGAGCATGGTCTTGCCGTCCTGCTCGTCAAACGTGATGGTGTGGTGGACCTGAAGCTGTGCCTCGCCATTCTCATCTTCGAAGGCCGTGCTGGTGAAGACCAGCCGTTCCGGGGGGACAATTTCGTGAAAGATGCTCTTGTCGGGGTAAATCTGGCCGTCCGGCCCGCGCATATCCACCAGCATCGTGCCGCCAGGGCGCAGGTCGATCTCGACGCGGGGATTCGTGAAGCCGTGCGGGCTCCACCACTGCTGGACGTGTTTCGGATCGGTCAACGCCTCGAACACGAGGTCGCGCGGGGCGTCGAACAGACGGGTGATCACAACCTCTTGCTGCGTGGAATCGGTCGTGCGACTACTCGGTGCGGTCATGATTGCTCTCCTTGGATTGCAGGTCTCGAAGGTAGTCGTCCAGTCGATCGAAACGGTCTTCCCAGAAGCGGCGATATTGTTGAAGCCAGTCGGCCGCTTCTTTCAGCGGCTCAGCTTGCAGGCGGCTCGGCCGCCACTGCGCCTCGCGGCTGCGCGCGATCAGCCCCGCGCGCTCCAGCACTTTGAGATGTTTCGAGATCGCCGGAAGGCTCATCTCGAACGGCTTGGCCAACTCGCTGACCGTCGCTTCCCCCTCGGCGAGGCGGGCGAGAATGGCGCGGCGGGTCGGGTCGGCCAGTGCGAAGAACGTGGCGCTGAGTGTGTCTTCGTCCATCGAAGTATATTTAACCTCTTGGTTATTTAACCTAGTAGTAAAATACACGTTTTTCTGAAAAATGTCAAGCGATCCGCTTTCTGATTCGATCCGATGGACGGGACGCGTACCTCGCGTAGAAGTGATGGGCTTTAAGCCGTGCAGTTTGGCGGCGCTGGCCGGAATCCCCTCGCCCCAGGTGCTCTCGCTGAGCGTTTCGGGAGAGGAGCCAGGGGCGAGGGGGACGCGCAAACCAGCTCTGCTAGGCAGACGAAGCGTTACGATAGTGCAGGAAGACCACGCCGGAACCGAACGTGTGCTGGTCCACCAGTTCGGCGTTCTGCAGGCGAGAATCGCCTTCCGGGAACATGCGGGTGCCGCGACCGATCATCACCGGATGGATGTAAAGCTGGTATTCGTCCACCAGGCCAAGCGCCACCAGGCTTGCGGCGAGCGACGCCCCGCCGACAATCAGATCGCCGCCTGGCTCCTGCTTCAGCGCGCGGACCGCTTCGGCCGCATTGTCGCGGACGAGCACCGCGTTGTCGCCCACGCTTTCGAGCGTCCGCGAGAAGACGACTTTCGGCATCGCGCGCCAGATCTGCGCGTATTCGCGGATGAACTCTGGCTGCGAAGGGTCCTCCGCAGCCGGGGCCGCCCAGAAGTCATTCATCACCTGATAGGTGCGGCGCCCGTAGAGATGTCCGCCAACCTGCCGGTCTTTCTGGTTGACGAACGTGTGCAGTTCTTCGTCGACGGCTCCCCAGTTCAGATCGCCATCTGGACCGGCGATGTAGCCATCGAGCGTAACCATCATCGAGTAGATCACCCGCCGCATTGCTAGCTCTCCGCCATTTCGCGGGAATAGCGCTCGCTATCCCCCACTGACTTTCTCGACAATGGACGCGATCCGGCGGGCGCGCGTTTCCGCTGCCTTGGCCGTCTCCACCTGGCGGACGTGCTCCTTCCGCGCGGTGTACGATAGGGCGTCAAACGCCTCGCGCGCGCCCCGCCGTGCGGCGAGCGCCGCCGCGAGATCTTCCGGCACCTCGACCGTGCGCGGCGCGGTGTCCAGCTCCAGCGTCACTTCAATCACGTCGCCTGCGTTGACGCCAGCGGCGGCGCGATGCTCTTTGTTGAGCGGCAGCATGAACACGTCGCCATACGCCGCGACCGTACTCCGGTACGAGTATCCCTTCAGCGTGACGACCACCGGCGGCCGCTTCTTCGGGCCAAGCGCGGCGACCGCGTCGGCGGGCACGGGGATGCCGGTGGCGTCCATCCCTTCCTCTTTCGTGATCGTGGTGGTGAACGTAACGGCCATTGGCAACTGCCTCATCTATCTCGCTTCAAAAACTCGAGCGTGCGCTCCCACGCCAGATTCGCAGCTTCCGGGTTGTATTCGGGGCGGTCCGGCTCGAAGAACCAGTGCTTCGCACCGCTGTAACGATAGAACGTGACCGGACGACCAGCCCGTTTCACCGCTTCCTCAAACGCGGCCACATCCTCGGCTGGCTCATACTCGTCAAGCTCGGCGAAGTGGCCGAGGTAGGCGGCGCGCGCATTGCTCAGATCCGAGTCGCCATAGCCATAGAACAACACGACCGAGTCGACCTGATCCGGCGCGTTCGCCGAGAGATCGACCGCGTAGTACGCGCCCAGCGAGAAGGCAACCACCGCCAACCCGCGCCCGGATGATCCAGCGCACCGGCTGAGGAAAGCGGCCGCCTCGGCGATTTCGGCCCGGGCCTGCTGGAAGTTGGCATCCAGCGCGCCGCCCAGGGCCTCGGCTTCCGGGATAGTCCGTGCGATCTTGCCGTGATAGAGATCGAGGGCCAGGGCGACGAAACCGGCGTCCGCCAGTCGCTGGCAGAGCCCCTTGATCGTTTCGTTCACCCCCCACCAGGCATGCAGAACCAGCACAGGATCACCCTGGCCGGTCGAAGGCAGTGCAAGGTACCCTTCGGGCCGCTGTTGGGACATGCGATCACCTTCCTTCCTTCGCGGATAGCGGTGGGTTGCCAACGGAGCGTTTTCAGATGATCACGATGCGGTGACAGGTGCGTCCAGGAACTCGTCGATCATCGGAACCAGCCAATCGGCGCGATACGCTACCGTGATGTGCGTCGTGCCGGGCAAGATCGCGAGCCGCGCGTTCGGCAGGCCAACCAGGTCCCCGACCACGCCGCCGCCCAGCAACCGGAACATCTCGACCGCGTGCTCAGGCTGGACGATGTCCGAGTCCCCGATGACGATCATCGTCGGCGCCTGGATGCCGCGAATGGCATCCGCCGGGAAGTCCTTGAGCGCCCGGTCGTGTTCCTGCTTCTTCCTGAAAAAAGCGGGAAAGGCGTCCGGATCGGGCGCGAGCGCCATGTACTCGTCGTGGAATGGCGATCCGTGCAGCATTTCCGGCTGCATCTCGTCCAGCCCATCCATCAGGCCGGGATGCATACCCGCCAGCGTGTACGAGCCGGACGCCAGCACCATCTTGCGGACCCGCTCGGGATACTTGAGCACGAAATGCAGCGCCACTTCCGTCCCCATGCTGTACGCGAACAGGTCCACTCGTTCGACGTTCAGATAGTCGAGCAGCGCCGCGATGTCGTCCGCCAGGTATTCCCCGCGCAACGGGCGATCGATGTCCGCCGTGCGGGCGTGCCCCTGAAGCTCGACCCCGATCAACTGGCGTGTGCGCGACAGCCCCGGCAAAAACGCCCCGAACGACGTCCCGATGCCGGAAAACGCCCCGTGAATCAGCACCACTGGCGGCGCGTCGTCGCGCGGCTCGCCGTGAATCTCGTAGTACATTTGGAGCCCATTGACCGGCGCGTAGCCGGTGCGCGCTTCGTGCAAGGTAGAGTTGTTGGAGCCGATCGAGTTGTCTGCCATGTTGAACTCCTATTGAACGACACGAAACGTAAGATGCACCACGCCTGGAGTCTCCAGGACACGCGCAATCTCAAATTCCATGGGCGGACCCGGCTCGAACAGGCGGCGCCCGTCGCCCAGCAACACCGGCACCAGATGAATTTGCAGCTCGTCAAGCAGGCCGTGCGCCAGAAACTGCTGGATCGTCTGCGCGCCGCCGCCAACGGCGACATTCTTCTCACCGGCAGCAGTCTTTGCCTGCCGCAATGCGCTCTCAATCCCGTCCGTAACAAAATGGAACGTCGTGCCGCGCTTCTCCATCGTTTCGCGCGGGCGGTGCGTCAGCACGAAGACCGGCATGTGGAACGGCGGCTCGTCGCCCCACTCCCCGGCAAGGTCGAACATGCGCCGCCCGACGATGATCGCGCCGCTGTGCTTGAGCAATCCATCCATCAGCTCGTTAGCGGGGTTTTCGGAGTCGCCGCCGCTCAGCCCGTGCGGCCTGCGCCACGATTCGAGGTTGTATAACCACTCATGAAGGCGCTCGCCGCCTTCGCCCAACCCTTGTTCGGGGATATCATTCGGTCCGGCGATGTAGCCATCCAGCGACATCGAGATATCCGCAGAAACGGTGCCCATCATAAGCTCCCGTCTACTTGCCACCATCCGGTGACGCAAACGATAGACCCTTCGCTTCGAGCGCGGGGCGAAGCTGGCGGATCGTCTTCGGTCCGACGCCGTGCAGCGCCAGCAGATCGGCTTCCGTCCAGCGAGCGACCTCTTCCAGCGACGTGATACCGGCAGCCGCCAGCGCGCGCTGCGCCGGGGCAGCCAGTTCAGCAGGGAGATCGGTGTGAGCCATGGCGACGCGGGATCCTTAATCAGTTGCCGAAACGCTGGGCGGCACGCGCCCGCGCTTTCGCGGCCTCGACCTCGCGATCCCTGGGCGGCGCGTTCGTTTCGAGCGAAGCGAGCAAATGCTGTGACACGGCGGCGATCGCCTCAACCGCTGCGTAGAAGGGCACTTCATTGGCTTTTGAAGGCTTGTTGAACCCGCTGATCTTGCGAACATACTGCAAGGCCGCGGCGCGGATTTCGTCCTCTGTAGCAGGTGGATCGAAGTTGAAGAGCGTCTTGATGTTCCGGCACATGAGCAGCTTCCTCGTAAGCTAACCGATATCCCAAGTTATATCATAACCACAACCATAAAATTAGACCACTTGTTCTAATAGGTAAAAAGTCTCACGCGGCGCTCGATGTCGGTTTCCCCGCAGGGATGCTACAATACCGGTCCAAAAGTGTTTGGCTATCAAAAGTTAGGAGCGATGACGATGACCCGCGAGATTCGCGCCCCGCGCGGCACAGAACTGACCTGCAAGGGCTGGCAGCAGGAAGCCGCGCTGCGGATGCTGATGAACAACCTCGACCCGGATGTTGCCAAAGACCCCGCCAACCTGATCGTCTACGGCGGGCGAGGGCGGGCGGCGCGCAACTGGGATGCGTTCGATGCGATTGTGCGCTGCCTGCGCGAGCTGGAAGGCGACGAAACGCTCCTCATCCAGTCCGGCAAGCCGGTCGGCATCTTCCGCACCCACCCCGACGCGCCCCGCGTGCTGATCGCCAACTCCAACCTCGTGCCGCATTGGGCCACGCAAGAGCATTTCGACGCGCTCGAACGCCAGGGGTTGATGATGTACGGCCAGATGACGGCCGGATCGTGGATTTACATCGGCACACAGGGCATTTTGCAGGGCACGTATGAGACGCTCGGATCGCTGGCGCGGCAGCAGGGCTGGGGCAGCCTGAAAGGGAAGTTCGTTCTCACCGCCGGGCTGGGCGAGATGGGCGGCGCGCAGCCACTAGCCGTCACGATGAATGAGGGCGTGGCGCTGATCGTGGAGATCGACCCGCGCATGGCGGAGCGCCGCCTGCGGATGCGCTACGTGGACGAGGTCGCGTTCGACCTCGAAGACGCCCTGGAGCGCGTGCTGGACGCCAAGGCTCGCCAGGAGCCGCGCTCGATCGGGCTGATCGGCAACGCGGCGGACGTCTTCCCCCGGCTGGTTGAGATGGGCGTCACGCCGGATGTCGTCACGGACCAGACGCCCGCGCACGACCCGCTGTCGTACGTTCCGCACGGCATGTCGTTCGAGGAAGCGGTCGCACTGCGCGAAACGGACCCGGCGCGCTACGCCGATCTCGCCTGCCAGACGATGGCGGTTCACTGCCAGGCCATGCTGGACTTCCAGGCGCGCGGTGCGGTGGTGTTCGACTATGGCAACAACCTGCGCCAGCGCGCTTTCGACGCCGGGGTGACCAACGCCTTCGACTATCCGGGCTTCGTCCCGGCGTACATCCGCCCATTGTTCTGCGAGGGCAAGGGGCCGTTCCGCTGGGTGGCGCTCTCCGGTGACCCGGCCGACATCTACCGCACGGACGAGGCGATCCTTGAGCTTTTCCCCGAGGATGAGCATCTCGCGCGCTGGATTCGCATGGCGCAGCAGAAGGTGGAGTTTCAGGGGCTGCCGTCGCGGATCTGCTGGCTCGGCTATGGAGAGCGAGCGCGCGCCGGGCTGGCGTTCAACGCGCTGGTCGCGGCGGGCGAGGTTAAGGCGCCGATCGTGATCGGTCGGGACCACCTCGACGCCGGATCGGTCGCCTCGCCCAACCGCGAAACGGAAGGGATGCTCGACGGGAGCGACGCCGTATCGGACTGGGCGATCCTGAACGCGCTGATCAACGCGGTTGGCGGCGCGACGTGGGTCAGCTTCCACCACGGCGGCGGAGTCGGGATCGGCTACAGCCAGCACGCCGGGCAGGTGATCGTCGCGGACGGCACGCAGGAAGCCGCGCGCCGCCTGGAACGTGTGCTAACGACCGATCCGGGCATGGGCATTCTGCGCCACGCCGACGCAGGCTATCCCGAAGCGCTGGCCGCAGCGGACCGGCACGGCATCCGCATCCCGATGCGGCAAAAATAGCGCGCCCATCTCGGACGCGCGCAGAACTCACAACACGGGCGGCGGGCTTCGGTCAGCCGCCTTGTTTGTCGTCTGGCTCGGGCTTCGGCTCCGGCTCGGGCTCCGGCGGCGCCGGTTCGGGCGCGGGCGGCTCGGCCTTCGGCTCGGGTTCCGGTTGCGGCGCGGGCTCGTCGGCTGGTTCGGGCGCCTGCGTGGGCTCCGAGGGCACGGGGCGATCTGGCGCAGGCGGACCGGCAGGCTGATCCGGTTCCTGCGAAGCGGGCACTGGGCGATCCGGCGTGGGCGGCCCGGACGGTTGGCCCGGCTCCAGCGCAGATGGGGCAGGTTCCGCAGGGGCGGCGCTCGCCTCGGCCGGTTTTTCGTCCTGGGAAGCCGGTTCCTTCGCCTCGGCCGCTTCGGCTGCCGGGCGCGGGCGGAACGCCACCGTCGGGCGATCCTCAGCAGGCGGCGCGGGCGCGGCGGGAGCCGGTTCCGGCTTGGCGGCTTCCGCCTCGGGAGCCGCCTCCGCTTCCGACGCGGCAGGCGGCGGCACCGGCGTCAGCGACGCCTCGCGCTCGAAATAGAGATGAATGACCATCTGCCCCAGGCGGATCTCGTCGCCATCGCGCAGGCGATAGGGCCGGTGCGCGCTGAGACGCTGGCCGTTAAGGAACGTCCCGTTACTGCTGCCGAGGTCCCACAGGTCCAGGCCATTCTCGTCGCCGGGGCGGATCGCCGCGTGGCGGCGGCTGACGCCCATCCGGTATCCAGCGAAGGGCGTCAGATCGATGTCGGGCTTGTCGCCGGTCGCCGGGTCGCGCCGCCCGAAAATCGTCTCGGACCCGGGATTGAAGCGGATCGGGTCGGGGCTGCCCTCGACTTCAAGCCGAACCAGCATCCCATGCTCAAACGTCGCCGTCCCTTGAATCGAGACGTCGGTCACGGTGCTGGCATCGACGCCAATATCGGGCAACTCGCTCTCAATGGAATCGAGCGCCCTGGTGCTAAGCGGTAGCTTCCCGATCAGGCTGGCGCCGCAGTTCTCGCAGAAGATCACACCCGGGCGATTCTGCTGTCCACAATTCGGGCACTTTTGCATTCAACACCCCCTCGCGTTGCGGGTGGCGCGTGGTGGATGACCTCGCCGAAATCCCAGAACCTGAGTACTACGCGGTGATTTCTTACCGTGTATGTTAGATGAGATTGCCGTATCACGCCAACAACCGCCCCCGTCCCCTCACATGCCACGCTGCAGCCGGAATGATATAATCACAAGATGCTTCATACGTACCGGCCCACCTATGAGTATCAGGACTTTATGACGCTCGATTTTCACTCAATTCGCGCGGTCGTGCTGGATATGGACGGCGTGTTGTGGCGCGGCCGCGAGCCGCTGCCCGGCGTGCCGGAGTTCTTCGCGTTTCTCCAGTCTCAGGCGCTGCCGTACGCGCTGGCTACCAACAACAGCACCACCTCGGTCGAAGCTTACGTCACTCGGCTGGCGGAAGTGGGCGTGCCCGCCACGCCCGAGCAGATTATCACATCCGCCGTGGCGACCGCCGCTTACGTCCGACGCCACTACCCGCCCGACACGCCTGTCTACATCGTCGGGGAAAGCGGGCTGCACCAGGCGCTATCCGACAACGGCTTCCGCGTCGATCCGGACGCCGCGCGGCTGGTGATCGCCGGGCTGGACCGCCAGCTTACCTACGACAAGATCAGGATTGCAGCGGCGCGCATTCGCGCGGGCGCCGATTTCATCGGCACGAACCCGGATCGCACCTTCCCCATGCCGGAAGGGCTGATCCCCGGCGCGGGGACCGTCCTCGCGGCGATCGAGGCGGCGACCGACGTCCGCCCGCTGGTGATCGGCAAGCCGGAGTCGCCGATGTTCGCGGTCGCCGCCGACCGGCTCGGCGCGACGCCCGACACGACGCTGATGATCGGGGATCGGCTCGATACAGACATCCTCGGCGCGCAACGTGCCGGGCTGCGGACGGCGCTGGTCCTGACCGGCATCACTACCGCCGACGAGGCCCGCACCAGCGACATCCAGGCGGACGCCGTCTTCGAGGGCTTGCCCGATCTCCACGCTGCCTGGCAGGCCAGTCTGGCGTACAGTCGCTAACGTATCAGGGTTTGTTGCCCGTTTCTGGTTACGGTTCGAAACATCGACGGAGTTAGCACTATGCCCAAACCAAGCTCATCGTCCCGCCTCGCGCTGATCGCGCTGTCCGCCACGCTGGTGCTCGCGCTGCTGGCGAGCGCAAGCCTGCAGGTACTCGCCCAGGGAAACGACCCCTCCCCTACCCCCGACGCTGCCCAGACGCCGGAACCGGCCGGGACGCCCGATCCTGAAGCGGGCTCCGATGGCGCAGGTGACAGTGACGCTAAGGGCAGCGCCGAATGGACATTTGCCGAAGACACCTTCACCAGCAACTATCCGCAGGGCTTCAGCTTCAGCGCGCAGCTTGAGAGCAGCGCCGGAGAAGTCGCCCGCGCGCGCGTCGTGTGGACGCACGCGCCCGGCACGCAGCGTAGCCGCCCGGCGCAGTACGACGCTGAAACCGATCGCTGGGTCGCCACGTGGAACGCTACCGGCGGTGACGCGGTTCCCCCCTGGGTGGGCGTGACCTACGTCTGGGAAGCGACCGACACCGCTGGCAACAGCTTCCAGTCCGAGCCGGTCGAGGTCGAATACGCCGACCAGACCCGCGAGTGGACTCGCACCGAAGGTCCCGACATCATCGTGTTCACAGAGAGCCTGCCGGAAGACGTCGGGCAGATGGTCGTCGATGCAATGGAGCGGCAGCGGGACTTGTTCGAGGAAGCGTGGGGCGGCCTGCTGCCATACAAACCGCGCGCGATCCTCTTTGGCGACTATGAGGCGTGGGAAGAATGGCAGATCACCTTTGTCAATCCACGCGTGGCTGGTCTGACCACCTCCGACTGGGGTGGGACGGTGCAGCGAGTTCACGCGGGTGACTATCTCGACCTGGCGTATGGGACTGTCCCGCACGAGATCGCGCACCTCTACCAAAACGAATTTGTTGGCTTCCTGTCAGCGGGAAACTGGTTCATTGAGGGCAACGCGACCTTCTTCGAGGCAAACCAGCAATACGACTACTTGGCGCGGGTGCGCGGTATGGCGGCAAGCGGCAGTCTGCCAAACCTGTTGGAAGGTGTCGGCCCGCCAACGAGCGGCATCAACGCGCGTCAAGGCTACGATATCGGCTACACGTTCTTCGTGTGGCTAACCGAAACCTACGGCATCGAGGCGCACCGCGAACTGATGCAAGCCATCCGGGGCGGGATGGGCCGCAATGCTGCGCTGGAGCACGTCACCGGGCTGTCGGTGGCCGAGATCGAGAGCGCGTGGCGCGTGTGGCTCGGCGCGTCCGAAGTGGCGCCGACGCTGGTCCCCACGCCGACGATGCTCGTCTTCCCGACCGTCACGCCCTTCACGTTTGGCAACTGACGCGCCGCACTCCACGGCTGATTGTGTCGCGCCCCGGTTCTGTATGCCGGGGCGCGTTTTTTGCGGGTGGCGTCGGCGCAGCGGTGTGCTAGGATTCAGCAGTTAGCCGTTAGCGGTTAGCAGTTAGCTAACCCGATGTACAAGTTTGTCGACTGACAAAAAAGGGAGCGCCTTGCTAGGATTGAGGTATCCAGACCCAAACCTCCCGACAAGGAGCTCCACGATGGATCTTAACACGTTTCTGGTGAC
>Ga0134093_1003559_pt1 | contig 10775 bp, 10 predicted proteins | sample 4_1taG_FD_94452 | JGI IMG/M metagenome (GOLD analysis project Ga0134093, IMG submission 94452) | Switchgrass degrading microbial communities from high solid loading bioreactors in New Hampshire, USA - 4_13_20_68_A1 metaG | ecosystem: Engineered > Bioreactor > Semi-continuous > Anaerobic >...
AGGGGAGCACCGCACATGGCAACCGCCGACGAATTGAAGGACCAGGGCATTCAGCAGTTTCAGCAGCGCGACTACGAGAAGGCCGCCGAGACGTTTCGCGCCGCGCGCGCCGCGTATGAAGCCGCCGGGCAGGACGATCTCGCCGCCGAGATGCGCGTCAACCTGGGGCTGGCGCTGCACAACCTCGACGCCAGCGACGACGCGTTGGTCGAAATGAGCGCCGCGCGGGACTTTTTCCAGGCGCAGAACGACTCGCACCGGCTGGCGCAAGTCCTCGGCAACATGGGCCGCGTCTACGCCAAGCTCGGCAACACAGAGCAGGCGCTGACCAGTTATCGCGAAGCGTCGGCGCTGTTCATCGAGGCCGGGGATGAGGAAAACTACGGGCAGACTGTGCTCGCCATTGCGGACCTGCAACTCCGCACCGGCCATCCCACCCAGGCCGCGGCGACCTACGAGGTCGGGCTCGACTATATCAAGAATCCGAACGCCCGGCAGAAGCTGATGAAAAACCTGCTCGGGCTGCGCAACCGGCTTACCGGTCAGGGAACCGATTCCAACGAAGGATAATTACGCAATGCCAACCACCGAACAAATCTCATTTGAAGGGCCGCTCGGCACGCTGCGCGGGATGCTCCACCGGCCGGACGGCGTCGATCCGACGCCTGCGGTTATGCTGCTCCACGGCTTCACCGGCCAGCACATCGAAAGCGACCGGCTGTTTGTGCAGGTGGCTCGTGCGCTGGCAGATGCCGGGTTCGCCGCGCTGCGCTTCGACTTCTACGGCTCCGGCGACAGCGACGGGGATTTTGAAGAGTTCACCCTCGACACCGAACTGGCCGACGCCTGCGCCGGATTCGACTGGCTGAGCACGCAGCCGGAGATTGATCCCAACCGGATCGGCGTCGTGGGGCTGAGCCTCGGCGGGGCGATCGCCGCGTTGCTGGCCGGGCAGGAGCCGCGCGTCAAGACGACCGTGCTGTGGAACGCCGTCGCCAGCACCCGCGAGATGAGCGAAAAACTGTCCGCCGGTCCGTATGGCGGGCTGGTGCTCGGCGAGGCGCTGCTCGAATCGATGCGCGCCGCCGATCCGGCCGCCACGATCCGCCAGGCTACCGGGCCGGTGCTGATCATTGCAGCCACGGGTGACACGGTCGTGCTGCCCCCCGCCGCCGAAGCCTACGCCGCGTCGCTTGGCGGCAAGGGGACGCTGCGCTGGTTCGAGGGTGGTGACCACACCTTCCAGCATCCCGACTGGCGGCGGACACTGTTCGCTTGGACGATCGACTGGTTCCGCCAGCAGCTCGGTTAGCGCGCCGGAAACGCGCCACGATGCCGCCCTTCCCGACTGGCCCATTACCGCGCCCCATCGGCCCGTATCTCGTCATCAGCAAGATCGGCGCGGGCGGCATGGCGAACGTCTACCACGCGCGCCACGCGCAGACGGGCGATGAGGTCGCGCTCAAGGTGCTGGCGCTGCACCTGGAGCAGCAGCCGGAAGCGCGCGCCCGCTTTCGGGAAGAGGCCGCGCTGGTGCAGTCATTGCGGCACCCGCACATCCTGCCAGTGTACGACTACGGCGAGGACGGCGACATTCCCTATCTGGTGATGCGCCTGCTCGGCGGGCGTTCGCTGCGGGACCTACTGACCGGATCGCCGCTCGCCTTGAATGACGCGGCCCGCTACGTGCGGCAGCTTGCGGGCGCGCTGGCAGCCGCGCATGCATGCGGCATCGTACACCGCGACGTCAAGCCCGCCAACGTGCTGCTCGACGACGAGGGCGCACCCTATCTGGCGGATTTCGGGATCGCGGCCGTGCTCGGCGAGGCAACACCCGGCGAGTTTGTCGGAACCGCGGCGTATGCCTCGCCGGAACAATGCGTGGGCGAGCCGGTCGGCCCGGCCAGCGACCAGTATGCGCTCGGCGTGATCGCGTTTGAACTGCTGACCGGCCGCCGCCCGTTCGAGGGGCCAACCGCGCTCTCCGTCCTCTCGCAGCACCTCACCGCAGCGCCCCCCGATCCGCGAGCGTTCAATCGCGCGCTGCCGGATGCGACGCGCGCCGTGTTTGAGACGGTCCTCGCCAAACAGCCCGCGCAGCGTTACGCGGATGCCCTGGCGTTCAGCGCGGCGCTCGACCGCGCGCTGGGCATAGGGGAGTAACTGAATTTCGCGCCACCTCTCGCCGAAAGGGGGCCATCATGCGCTCGCTACAGGAAATGCCGCTCAGCAGGCGGCTCGCGCTTGGCGTCGTACAGGGCGCGCTCGTGATCGGGTTGCTGGCGCTCGTGCTGTTCGCAGCCGCCGGAACGCTCGACTGGCCGCGCGCCTGGCTGCTGCTCGCCGTCTACGCGACCGGCTACGCGATCTCGACTACCCTGCTCTTTATCCGCGTGCCGGAGTTGATCGACGAGCGGCGCAAGCCGCACGCGAACGTCAAACGGTGGGACAAGCAGTTGGTGCTGGCGTATCAGGCGATGTACTTCCCAACGTTCGCCGTCTCCGGGCTGGACCGGCGCTATGGCTGGTCGGATGTGCCGCTTGGCGTGTCGCTGGTCGCGCTGGCGGGCGTCGCGGTGTTCTTTCTGCTGGTGACGTGGGCTCCGCTCGTGAACCCGCACCTCGAGACGTATCTCCGCATCCAGACGGAGCGCGATCACACCGTCATCGATCGCGGCCCCTACCAGTTCTCCGCCACCCCGCCTACGCCGGACTGGCGCTGTTCTTTCTGACGCTGCCCATCAGCCTCGGATCGTGGTGGGGCGTGGCGCCGGGCGCGATCGCGGCCGCGCTGGTGCTGATCCGCACTGCGCGCGAAGACCGCACGCTGCGCACCGAGCTCCCCGGCTACGACGCCTACGCGCGGCGCGTGCGCTTCCGCGTGCTGCCCGGCGTGTGGTAACCCCGCGCCGCCCGAAACGAGCTAGAATCAGCGCCATCAGGGGAACGCGTAGAAGGAGCCATACGCATGAAAGGACGTGCCTGGGTAGTTGCGCTGGCGCTGGTGGCGCTGGCTGCGGTGAGCCCTGTCATGGCGCAGGGCGATCTTCCCTCTCGTGACGAGCTGGACGATGGCTGGAACTGGCTGGCGCCGGGCGGCGAAACCACTTGCTCCGACGGATCGCCCTACCAGTTCGCGGTGCGCGAGGGGCCGGGCGAGGACTTGCTGATCTATTTCCAGGGCGGCGGCGCGTGCTGGTCGGCCTTGACGTGCGCGCCGATCAACCCGACCTTCCTGCCAGCCGTCGTGCCGGAGTACATCGAACAGCAGGGGGATGGCATCTTCAACCTGGAGCATCCCGACAACCCGTTCGCTGATTACGACATGGTCGTGATCCCGTACTGCACTGGCGACGTGTTCATGGGCGACAGTGTGCAGGAATACGGCTCCGGCGCCAACGCGGTGACCATCCGCCATAACGGCTTCACCAACGCGACCGTCGCGCTGGATTGGGTATACGCCAACTTCCCCGCACCCGAATCGGTCTTCATCACCGGGGAGAGCGCCGGCGGGCTGGGCGCGTCGTTCCATGCGCCGTGGATTATCGAGCAGTACCCGGAGACGCGGATCGCCGTCCTGGGAGACAGCGCGGGCGGCTACAGCGCGCCCAACCTCGGCCTGTCGATGGTGCTAGAGCCGTGGGGGACAATCCCGCTGCTACCGGATTGGATTCCGGCACTCGCAGAGGTGGACGATCCAACCGAGCTGGCGTTCGAGGACCTTTACAGCGCGGCCGCGGCGCACTATCCCGACGTGATCTTCGCGCAATACAACACGCTCCACGACCGGACGCAGCAGTTTTTCCTGTCGCTGGTTCGCGGCACGCCACGTCTGGAAGATGTGCTGCCGGGCGTGATGGACAAAATCTCGGCTTCCGCGCCAAACTTCTACAGCTTCCTGGCGGGCGGTGACGAGCACACGATCCTGCACCGTCCCGAGTTCTATACCACCGGCGCGAACGGCGTGCGGATCCGCGACTGGGTGGCGGCGCTGGCAAGCGGGGAGCCGATTGAGAGCGTGATGTGCGATCCGTGCGACGCGCCGGAGATCTTCGCGCCGTAGGGTATTCTGCGTTGCGGCCAGTTGAACCAGCCGTGTCACACTGTCTCCATTCCTGTAGGGGCGCAGCTTGCTGCGCCCGCTAGACAGAAAACCAGCGGGCCGGGCAAGCTCGGCCCCTACACGGTCGGCGCATCTCCACCGTACGCCGGTGTAGAAATACGTATCTGTCGCAGCACCATGCGCGGAAACAGTTACAAATCCTTGCAGCGCTTTAACATCCCGCGCCGGACCGGTATGTTACACTGAGGCAAAGCGTCGCGGCTACCATCGCGCCCACCCGGCGTACAGGTATGAAAAGCGATCTGATCGGCACCACCCTCGACCAATACTTTCTGCTCAGCCGCATCGGTTTGGGCGGCGGATCAGAGGTCTATCGGGCGCATGACGCGGAAAACGACCGCTTCGTCGCGCTGAAGGTGTTGCCGCGCCACCTCGCCGAGCAGGACGAGTACCGGCGCCGCTTTCTGCGCGAGGCGCAAATGGCCGCCGGGCTGGAGCATCCGCACATCCTGCCCCTGCTCGACTACGGCGAAGCAGCGGGCATCCCTTACCTCGTCATGCGGCTGATGGAAGGCGGCACGCTCAAAGACTTCATACCTGAAAGCCCGCTGCCGCTCCCCTTTGTGGCGCGCGTGCTGGCGCCGATCGCGGATGCGCTCGACTACGCCCACCGGCGCGGGATGATCCACCGGGACCTCAAGCCGGAAAATATTCTGTTCGACGTGGACGGGACGGTATACCTGGGCGATTTCGGCGCGGCGGACTATGGCGAAAGCACGCTGTCGCTAGCTAGCGCAGGCGACTTTGTGGGAACCGTCGCCTACTCGTCGCCGGAACAGTGTCGCGGAGAGCCACTCACCCCCAGCGCGGACATTTACTCGCTCGGCGTAATCCTGTTTGAAGTGATCACCGGGCGCCAGCCGTTCACCGGACCCACACCGCTCGCCGTGATGCACCAGCACCTCAGCGCGCCGACGCCCAACCCGCTCGACGACCGGCCGGACCTGCCGCCCGCGCTGGTGGACGTGCTGCGCATGGCGCTCGCCAAAGAGCCATCGAATCGCTACCGCAGCGCAGGCGCGCTCAATTCGGCGTTTCAGCGGGCGCTGAGCGACTATCCGCTCGTTGTTGAGCCTGCGCCACCCAAACCTGCCGCTCCGCCCCAGCCCGAGCCCACTCTCACCGCAACGGAGCATTCCCTATCTTCTGCACGCGAGCCGTTCCGGTTCTGGCTGCTTTCGGTTATGATCGTCGCAGTCGTGATCGTCGCGCTGCTGGCGCTGGCGCTCACCCAATAGCCGGATCCGTCACGCAGCACCCATTCCAGGGGGATTCCATGCTTGCTGCTTCGCATACGCCGTCCGCGTCGCGCCGGGGCTGCGGCCTGCTCGCCGCGCTGGGCGTGATGGCGCTTGGATTGCTAGCCGGGCTGTATCCCTGGCTCACAGCCGACCCGATCCCGCACGATCCGACACTGATCCCTGGCACGCCGATCCCCGAAGCGGTGCGCTATGTGGTCGTGCCCGCCGAGTCGGACCTGGGGCTGACGATCGACGCGATGATCGGGCGCGTCTCCGGCCAGGCGGAGATGAAAGAGGGGACAGTCGAGCTGGTCCGTGAGGGCGAGGGCTGGCGCGTGATCGCGAGCCTGACGATGGACGTCGCCTCGATGAACGTCGGAAACAACATGGTCAACGGGCTGATCCGGCGCACGCTCGGCGCGGACGAGTATCCGAGCGGCGTCTTCCTGGCGCAGAGCGAGACGACCATCCCCGCGATTGAGGATGGGAGCTACACTGTCGAACTGACCGGCGAGCTGGAGTTGCGGGGCGTCGTGCGCCCGTACACGTTCCACACCACGCTGATGTTTGCGGGCGACCGGCTGGTGCTCGACGCCGCCGCGCAGGTCGATGCGCGCGATTTCGGCGTATCTGTGCCGCGCATCATAGGCAGCGGCGTCATGGACTCGACTATGCATGTGGTCACGGAGCGGGAAACGGCCAACCAGGGGTAATTCCCGGCGCACGGGCGGCCGTTAGCGGCGCCGCGCCCGTTTCCCCTGCCGCCAGATCGCATCCAGCAGCCCGGCCCACAGACCGCCCATCCCCGCCTCAGCCGCCGAGGACGTGATCGCCGTCAGGTCGAGCGAACTCCCCAACGCGGCGACCAGCGCCGCCACCACGCGCAGCGGCTCCGGGTTGGCGGCGTTCTCGCTTTCTGCCAGCAGATCGAGCACCGCCTGTTCGGGCGAGCGCCCGTTGGACGACGCATCCAGCGCCAGCGCGGACGCGGGTACCGGATCCAGATCACGCACGGCAACCTCGACCGTCTGCGCCGCCCGATCGCCGAGCGCATCCATCCGCAAGTAATATCCCTCGGCGCCACGCACGCGGCTGTACCCAATCATCACGCCGGATGCGCGCAGCAGACGCAGGTCGCGCGCCAGACGAGTGCGCGGGGAATCTCCGAAGATGCCCGGCTCCAACGCGTCCTCAACTGCGGCGACCAGCTCCGCCCACGGCGTAAAGCCGCGCTGCGCCAGCACCTGCAAAATCGCGATCCGCCGCCACATCGACGGGTTCTGCTGCGCCTCGTGCGCCAGAAGCGCGCCATCATCTGAAGGGGTGTCGCTGGGAAGAGCCATACCTGCGCGTCCTATGCCCGACTGCCAAACGCGCTCTATCGTACACTGACCCGCCAAAAACAAAAAACGGGAGCCGAATGGTGGCTCCCGTCTGTGTGTCGAGCGAGGGGAAGATTAGACCTCTTCCTTCTCTTTCTCGGCCTGGGCGATGATTTCCTGCTGGATGTGCGCAGGGACGCGCTCGTACCGCAGGAACTGCATCTCGAACACGCCGCGCCCGGCGGTCATCGAGCGCAGGTCGTTCGAGTAGCGCTGCATCTCCGCCAGCGGAACCTCGGCGCGCACGACGCTGCGCCCGGCTTCCGTTTCCATGCCGAGCACGCGGCCCCGGCGAGCGTTGAAGTCGCCCATGATGTCGCCCATGTTTTCCTCGGGGACGATCACGCGCACCGACATGATCGGCTCAAGAAGGACCGGCCCGGCCTGCTGGAATGCCTCACGGAACGCGCCGCGCCCGGCGATCTGGAAGGCGATATCCTTCGAGTCGACCGGGTGCATCTTGCCGTCGTACACCACCGCGCGGACGTAGCGGACCGGATAGCCCGCGATCACGCCGCTCTCAAGCGCCTGGCGGACGCCCTTCTCGGTCGAGGCGACGAACTGCGCGCTGATCGCTCCGCCGAACACCTCGTTACCGAACTCGAACTCGCCCTGGTCTTCCGGCAGCGGCTCGACGCGCAGGAAGACGCGCGCGAACTGGCCCGCGCCGCCGGTCTGCTTCTTGTGGGTGTACTCGGCCGACGCCGTCTTGGTGATCGTCTCGAGGTACGGCACCTTCGGGATCGATATGTCCATGCTGACGCCGCTGCGCTCGGCACGGCTGATCGCGATGTCGATGTGCGTGCCGCCAGAGCCTTCGAGGATCGTCTGCTTCAGCGCGGCGTCCTGCCGCCAGCGGAGCGTCGGATCGGCGTTGGTCAGGTCGGTGAGGACCTCGCCCATCTTGGCGCTGTCGCTCTGCGTGCGCGGGTGCACCGCCACGGCGTAAACCGGCTCGGCGAACTTCGGGCGCGTGACGAACTTGGTAAAGCCCTTTGAGGCGAGGGTGTGGCCGGTGTAGGTGGCGCGCAGCTTCGCGACCACTGCAATATCCCCGGCGTGGACCGCGTCGACCGGGATCTGCGTCTCGCCGCGCATGGTCATCAGCGAGCCAATACGCTCTTCGTGCCCGCCATCCAGGTTGACGAGCGTGTCGTTGCCCTTCAGCGAGCCGCTGAACAGGCGGAAATAGGTCAGCGTGCCGTACTTGTCGGTGTGACTGTGGAAGACATACGCCACGGTCGGGCCGTCGTCGGTCTGCGGCGGCTCGAGATATTCGACCTCGCCCCCGCGCTCCGCCTCGACGGCGACGCGCGCCATGCTGGGCGGCGCAACGTAGTTGACCAGCGCATCGAGCAGCGGGAACACCCCGATGCTGTGCGTCGCGCTAATCGCGAAGACGGGCACAAGCTTCTTCTCGGCGTCACGCGCGGCGGCCTGCAGCCCCTGGCGAATCTCGTCCTCAGACAGCGTTTCCGTCTCGAAGTACTTCTCAAGCAGCGCGTCATCCGATTCGGCAACCGCTTCCATCAACTCCAGGCGGATTTCCTCAACCGTGTCCACCAGGTCGGCAGGAACGTCCGAGGTGTCTTTGCCCGCGCCGGTGTGCGCCTTCGCCGTCAGCACGTTGACGACGCCCGAGAAATCGGCCTGGGAGCCAATCGGCAGCAGAATCGGCACGAAGCGATAATTGGGGAACCGCGCGCGCATCGCGTTCAGAGCGTTCTCAAAGCTGGCGTTGTCGCGGTCCATCTTGTTGATCGCGACCAGCAGCGGCACGTTGAACTCGGCGGCGTAATCGAACGACAGCTCGGTGCCGACTTCCGGGCCGGACACCGCGTCCACCACCACCAGCGCCGCGTCTGCCACGCGCATGGCGTTGCGCGCTTCGCCCTGGAAATCGACATAGCCCGGCGCGTCCAGCACGTTAATCTTGACGCCCTGATACTCAATCGGGAGCAGCGCAGTGTAAATCGACAGCGAACGGGCGCGCTCGTCTTCGTCAAAGTCAGCGACGGTGTTGCCTTCTTCCACCTTCCCCATACGGGTGATCGCGCCGGTTGCGAAGAGCAGGCTTTCGGCCAAGCTCGTCTTACCGGCGCCCTGGTGGCCTACCAGGGCAACATTCCTCAACTGATCAGTTGTGTATTCCTTCATGCGGATGGAGCCTCCAAAAGGTGTTTGCTTGCTCTTTACGGAAACCGGCGCAAACCCGCCGCGGCAGCGACCGTCGCGAGTCAGAAACCGAATGTCGAAACGAAAGGATTGTACGAGGTGGCACGGTAAAAGTCAAAGGTTTTTGAGAGGACCGCGCCGCAGGCGAGGCGTCTGCAAACCGTAGGGCGCGTACCCGTGCCAGAACGGTAGGATTATGCCATACTTGGCACACAGAAAAACCCTAGCAGACTTACTGTGAATGCGCTATAGTGCGGTGCGCGCGCCGCATGGGCGTGTGATCTATCCTTGGGGTTTGTAGGTGGAAACGCTGCGCCATATTCACTGTGTTGGAAGTCAGGCTCGCGCAGCAGCCGCAAGGCTAACCGGGATCGGCGCCACCCCGATCGCCCGTTAGCTGAGGGAGTTTTGGAACGCATGCCGTCGAATCGCAGGACAACGACATCGGGAGTGCCGCGCGTGCCGTCGAACGATCCGAATGATCTGGATCATCTGGGCGTGCCCGGCTCGCTGAATATGTCACTAGGCGGCGGCTCGCGTAAGCGCCGCCCGCAGGCCCGGCGACGGGGCGGGATGCCGACCTGGCTGAAAACCATTCTGGCGCTTGCTACCGGGCTGTTCGCGTTTGGCGTGGTGGCGCTGGTCGTGTTTCTGATCGCGTTCCCGCCATTCTTCCGTGGGCTGGAGCCGCGCTACCAGGCGCGGATTATGCATTACTTCCCCCCTGCGACGTACTGGATGCCGACGCGCCCCTTTAGCGAGCTACCGACGCTCAGCGGCGCCGAGAGCGACCGGGAAGACGCCAGCCGCCTGCTGACCCAGGCCGCGCTCACGCAGGCCGCGAAAACCGACATCCCCCTGACGCCGACCCTCGCCGAAGAAGCCGCGCCTCTGACCGGCGGCGAAGGCGGTGGATTGGGCGAGCCGACGAGCGATCCGGGTATCCCGGCCGGGATGGTCGCCACGCTGGAGCCGACGCCTCTGCCCAGCCTGCCGAGCGCGACCCCCGACCTCGGCCCGACGTTTACGCCACTCGTCCAGCCGACCGCCATTCCCGCGCCGCCGTCCGCCCGACTCAGCAACATCCGCTATGAGGAGCAGGGGTGGAACAACTGCGGTCCGACGACGATGACGATGGCGCTCAGCTATTACGGCTATAGCGAGAACCAATACGCTGCCGCAAGGTGGATGAAGCCGCACACCGAGGATAAGAACGTCAGCCCGTGGCAGATGGTGCGTTTCGTTCACGAGAACACCGGGCTGAAGGCGCTGTATCGCTATGGCGGCACCATCGACCTGCTGAAGCGGCTGATCGCGGCCGGGTTCCCGGTGGTCATCGAAAAAGGCTTCCAGCCAGCGGGCGAGGACTGGATGGGCCATTACCTGCTGCTGATGGGCTACGACGACGCGCAGCAGCGCTTCCTGGCGTATGACAGCTATCTCGGCCACGGCAACGGAAACGGCCTGCCTCATCCGTACAGCGTCCTTGACGAGAACTGGCGCCACTTCAACCGGGTCTTCATCGTGGTGTACGAGCCGTCGCGCGAGATGGCGCTGCGCGAGGTCTTGGGCGACTATGCCGATCCGGTGTATGGCTATCAGGCTGCGTTGGAAGCGGCGCGCGCCGAAGCGACCCGCAACCCCAACGACAAATGGGCCTGGTTCAACATGGGGACGTCCTACACCCTGTTGAACGATTACCAGAGCGCGGAAGTCGCGTATGACCAGGCGTTCCAGCTCCAACTGCCCTGGCGTATGCTGTGGTACCAGTTCGGCCCGTACGAGGCGTACTTCAACGTCGGGCGCTACGACGACGTGCTGACCCTGGCAGAAGCCAACCGCAACATCACGCCC
>Ga0134093_1003572_pt1 | contig 10741 bp, 9 predicted proteins | sample 4_1taG_FD_94452 | JGI IMG/M metagenome (GOLD analysis project Ga0134093, IMG submission 94452) | Switchgrass degrading microbial communities from high solid loading bioreactors in New Hampshire, USA - 4_13_20_68_A1 metaG | ecosystem: Engineered > Bioreactor > Semi-continuous > Anaerobic >...
CGCCGCCGATTCCGACCCGGTACCCGGTGATCACCTCGTCGAGGATGAGGAGAACATCGTGAGCCGCGGTTATCTCCCGGACGGCGGCGAGGTAGCCGTCATCGGGGAGGACCGGGCCGACGTTCCCCATGATCGGCTCGAGTATGAACGCGGCGATATCGTCGTTTTTGGAAAGAAGGTCTTCCAGCGCCTCGGGGTCGTTGTAAGGGACCTGCCGGGTGTGTGCTACAAGGTCCGGGAGGACGCCTGCAGAGTCAGGCACCCCGAGCGTGGTCGCTCCCGACCCGGCCTTGACCAGGACAGCATCGTGGGCGCCGTGAAACCCACCCTCGACCTTGACGATGTCCTGTCTCCCTGTATAGCCCCGGGCGAGCCGGATCGCGGCCATCGTCGCCTCGGATCCCGACGAGACGAACCGGACCATCTCGATGGCGGGGTGATCGTCAACAAGCATCCCCGCAAGGTCGAGTTCGAGCGGCGTCGGCGTGCCGTAGAGCCACCCCTTCGCGAGCTGCCGCTCGATCGCCTCCCGGATCTCCGGGTGCGCGTGGCCGAGGATGAGGGGCCCGTAGCCGAGACAGCAGTCGATGAGGTCTACTCCGTCGACGGTCGTGAGGCGGGACCCTGCGGCGCGCTCCACGTAGAACGGGTAGGGCTTGATCGCCCGGACAGGACTGCTGACGCCGCCCGGCATCAGGGTCTTAGCGCGACTAAAGAGGTCACTGCTCTTCATCGAGCCACCTCGCCGCATCTTCTGCAAAGTAGGTGATGATCAGGTCGGCCCCGGCGCGCTTGATGGCGGTGAGGCTCTCGAGGGCGACGGCACGCTCATTCAGCCATCCGCGTTCTGCGGCCGCCTTGATCATCGCGTACTCCCCGCTGACCTGGTAGGCCGCGACCGGCAGCCCGAGATCTTTTATGGCCGCGAGGATGTCGAGGTAGATCCCTGCCGGCTTGACCATCAGGATATCCGCCCCTTCGGCCGCGTCGAGCTCCGACTCCATCACTGCCTCCCTCGCGTTACCCGGATTGATCTGGTAGGTCGTCCGGTCGCCGAACGCAAACCCCGAGTCTGCTGCATCGCGGAACGGCCCATAGAGAGCGCTTGCAAACTTCGAGGAGTAGGACATGATCAAAACATCCTGATATCCGGCCTCATCGAGAGCCCGCCGGATCGCCTGCACCATCCCATCGAGCATACACGACGGTGCGACGATATCAGCGCCGCTCTCCGCGTGAGAGACGGCAATCTTAGCCATCAGGTCAAGCGAGGGATCGTTTAAGAGGTCTGGACCGTCGGCCGTCTCCCCGACGATCCCGCAGTGGCCGTGGTCGGTGTACTCGCAGGCACAGACATCGGTCACAACAACCATCTCCGCCAATCGCTCCTTGATCCTCCGGACGGCCTGCTGGACAACGCCGGCCGCCGCGTATGCCTCCGTCGCCGCGCTGTCCTTGGCGGCCGGTATTCCAAAGAGGATCACAGCCCGGATGCCGGCGTTCCAGAGGCGCTCGCAGCAGTCGGCGACACCGTCTACCGGGTAGCGGAACTGCCCGGGCATAGAGGCGATCGGAAGCGGTGCGTCTATCGATGCGTCGACAAAGATCGGCGCAATAAGATCGGTCTTCCTAAGTTCTGTCTCGTGGAGGAGCGGCTGAATGATCCGCCGCCGCATCCGCCTCATTCTTCGTTCTGGGAACATAACTCCCCCTGGGTAATTGCCCTCATCAGGGCTTCTGCTGTCGTAGTATCACCACGCTCTGCGCTTGTTCGGATGGCCATCGTCACGTCGGAGAGGAGTTTTTTGGTGAGCGCACGACAGAGGTCGTCGATGACCTCCACCGTCCGGTCGTCCATCTCCCCGAGGCGGGCAAGCGCCCGATCCCGTTCACGCACCCGGATCGACTCCGCCCATGTATACAGGAGAGCAAGCGTCTCATCTGCCGCTGTTCGCCGGAGGAGCCGGATGAAATGGTCGAGTTCTTCATCGATGATCTCGCGTGCCCGATCCGCCTCGCTCCTTCGGGAGTCCATGGCGGCGTCGTTGATGCTCCGAAGGTCATCGATTGTAAAGAGGTGTACGCCATCGATCGATCGAACCCCATCTTCGATGTCGCGGGGCTGGGCGATATCGATCAGGATCAGGTGGCGGGGGTGCGGATCGAGCGGCCAGAGACGCTCCTCCATCACTCCCATGATATCCTCGGTTCGGATGACCGGGTGCGGCGCTGCAGTGCAGGAGATGACGACATCAGAGAGCGCAATGTAACGGTAGAGGTCCTTGAAGTTGACCGCTCGCCCTCCGATCTTTTCTGCAAGCATCACCGCGCGATCGTAGGTCCTGTTCGCAACGTAGATGGCCGTAAGGCCCTTCGCGGCGAGCGCCTGCGCCACGAGCACCCCCATCTCACCGCTCCCGACGACCAGGATGTGCCGGTCGCGAAGGGTCCCAAGAAGCCTCTCTGCAAGTGTCACGGCCGCAGAACCGACCGAGACCGAACCCCGGTTGATTCGAGTCTGACGCCGGACTCTGACCCCTACGTGGACCGCTTTGTTGATACAGAGCTTGATCATGCTGCTTGCTGTCCCCGCTTCCTCTGCGGCCGCAAGCGCCCGTTTGAGCTGTCCTAGGATCTGGTCCTCCCCGACGATCAGGGAGTCGATGCCGGCAGCGAGCTCGAGGAGGTGACGCGGGACGGCCTCGCCTTCGATAACCGCAAAGTCACGCCTGCCATGCTCTTGCAGGAACCCCTCAAGGCTCTGCGCATCGCCCTGCACCAGCACCTCGACGCGGTTGCAGGTCTGGAGCAGGAGGGCGCCCTGGAATCGCTCCCGCGCCTCACGGAGGAACGCCGCTTCATCGGGGAACCGGAACGCTTCGAGCGTTGCGATATCTGCAGTGTGGTGACTGATACCCGCGAGCGCGAGCGGGATCGTGAGTGAATCAGGCATGCAGATACCTCTTGATGGCCAGTCCGCGTGCCCGGCTATAATCGGAGGCGAGCGCTTCCCAGATCTCGTCGTACGAAAGGATCTTCCAGAGGATACGGGATCGCTCCTCCTGCACCGGTTCAGTCTTCTTGAGCATCGAACGCACCTCTTCTTGCAGGTCGATCATCCGGTCGAGATCTGCATACTCAGCCTCGAGCTTTTCGCGGAGGTAGCGGGATACGGCGGGGCTTTTTCCGCGGGTGCTGATCGCGACCAGGTAGTTGCTGCCCCGGACGATCGAAGGGATGATGACGTCACCCGGTTCTCCGGCGGCGTTATTGAAGAGAACTCCCATCTCAGCGCATAATTTCCCGATGCGGTTGTTAATCACCGGATCCTGTGTCGCGGCTACGGCGAGGAACGCACCCTGCAGGATGCCACGGAGCGCTTCGTCCGTGAGGGATGAGAGGTCGGCCTCCTGCCGCTGGACTGCAAGACCTTCAAGATCCGGCGAGAACGAACGGCTGATCACCGTTACCTCCATCTCATGCTCGAAGTATGCAGCCTTCCTGGCACCGACGTCGCCTCCCCCGAAGATGAGCACCCTCCTGCCCGTCAGGTCAAGCATGAGAGGGATCATTTGTTCTATAGTCTGGTGAACGGACTAGATTAAGATGTTGAAAGGCCCCACATCCCTGGATCGGGCAGATATCACCCCGGGTCCCGGCTGCTGGGCCAATGCGCTTAAAGAAGGATTTAATGGCTGGAAGTTCCTCTTCTTCATGAGATCTATGGCTGATGAGACGTATGCTTTCAGCAGGCTGGATGGCGCCTTTAAGCGCACGAAAAGCCTGCTCTGGCCGTTCCGGTGGGGTGTCTGGCTCCGCCTGGCATTGATCGCGCTCTTTATTGGTGGTGTAAGCCTCCCAGGCACTTCCGACTATAACTTCGGGGAGGGCGATCTTCCGCCCGGGATCGAAGGCTCCCTTCCCGGGATCCTGCCGCTCGTTGGGGTCATCATCCTCGCCGCACTGGCACTCGTTCTGATCTGGATGATCGTCGGCGCGGTGATGCAGTTTGTCTTCGTCGATATGCTGAGGACGGGGGATGTCCACATACGGCCTTTCTTTGGAGAGCGACTCGGGAAAGGGCTGCGGCTCTTTCTCTTCGAGGCGGGTTTTGCGATCCTCCTGGTACTCGGTGTCGCGGCGCTCGCCGTTCTGCTCTTTGTGTTTTCCGGAATGGGACGCGTTCCCGGTGCGCCGCTTCTCCTCCTCGTCTTCATCCCGGCTATCCTGGTTTTGAGCCTCATATTCGGGATTATCTTCCTCCTGACCACCGACTTTGTCGTCCCGATCATGATCCGCGAGGACTGCGGTGTCATCGAGGGGTGGCGGAGGCTGATCGGGGTGATCTCTACCAACGTCTGGCAGACTCTCCTCTATATCATTCTCCGGTTGGTGCTGGCTTTCATCGCCGGAATTGTTCAGATAGTCCTGATCGTCCTGGCAATGATGGTCATCGCGATACCGTTCATTCTCATAGGGTTCGTGTTCCTTGCCGCACCCATGGCAAACATCCTGCTGCTCCTTGCGCTCCTCATTCCCTATCTCGTCATCGCAATCCCGGTCACGCTCCTGATCATGGTGCCGTTCGTCACGTTCTTCCGGTACTATGGTCTGCTGGTGCTTGAGGGTCTCGCCCCGGAGTACCGGCTCCTTCCGGAGTAACTCTTTTTTTCGGGCTGTCCACATCCAGCCATACACCACCACACATGCCCTCCCATCATGATAGGATGAGGGCCGTCCTGTACTCTGCGTCACCCCTCCATCGCGGAGAGGGTGCTTTGCAATCGTCATAAATGGAAAGACTCTTCCACAATGGCACCCTCACCTCCACCAGCATGGTTGAGGTTGAGCCGCTGGTGATCCTTGCCCTGGCGCTGGGGCCGGGAGTCTTCTGGGCATGGTATTTCTACCGCAGGGATAGGTATGAACCCGAACCGGCGGCCCTGATCGCCAAGATCTTCCTCCTCGGGGCCCTCGTCACGTTTCCCGTGGCTTTTGTTGAGGGATTCTTCGGCCTCTTCATCGCATCTCCGCTGATCATGGGTGCCATCGTTGCGCCCATCGTCGAGGAGTACGGCAAGTTCTACGTCGTGCGCCAGTTTGCCTACCAGGACACGGAGTTCGACGAGCCGATGGACGGGATTGTCTATGCCGCTGCCGCAGCCCTCGGGCTTGCATCGCTTGAAAATGTCTTCTATGTCTTTACGGCCTATCTTACCTCGCCGGCACTTGCGCTCGGCACGATCGTCGTCCGTGCAATCTTCTCCGTTCCGGGGCATGCGCTTTTTGCCAGTGCCTGGGGCTACGCCCTCGGCCGGGCCAAGTTCATGGCGCCCGAACGGCGCCCCCGGATCATCATCGGAGGGCTTCTTCTCGGCATGGCCCTGCACGGCGCCTTCAACTTCCTGCTCATGACCGCTGAGATCTTCGCTTATACCATGATCATCTTCATCCTGATTCTGACCCCCGGGCTCTGGATACTGGCAAACCGCAACATTGCAGCCGCACTTCGCTATGGGCGGCAATAGATGCGCGGTGGGGAGTGTAATCATCATCTTGGGGCGGCCCACAGGGCTTGAACCCAGCCTGAGGGTGTGAAACCGTCGGGGACGACACCCCCAGAGTCCCGGCGTCATTCGATAGATTTATTACCAAGTGAGTGCCATGTTGTAAGGCACACAGGTGCGAGAACACGCGTGCGCCGATAGTGTAGTGGTTATCACTAGGCGTTGCCAACGCCTAAACCCGGGTTCGAGTCCCGGTCGGCGCACTGGGGAACTTCTTCTTTGAGTTTTTTATCCACTCAGCACACTTGCACAAGTATCCGCTATTTCAAGGGAGAGCGCCAGCATTCCCGTTGCTCTACCTTCATGAGCATCCGGTGATATCCCCGATAGATCGACGCGGAATACTTATCTCATCTACTGCCTCCTCCCCCTGCTACGATGGGGCTACAGCGGGAGATCTCCCAGTTTGACCTGACGAGCATCATTGTCGGGGCGATCGTCGGTGCCGATATCTACATAGCCTCAGCACTCACGGCCGGCCTGGTCGGCCCGTTCTCAATCGTTCTCTGGGTGGTGGCCGGCCTCTTTGCCATAACGCTTGCGATGATCTTTGCCTACTGCAGTTACTACACCCCCAGGGTCGGTGGGCCGTTTGCCTACGTTTCTGAGGCGCTGGATGACTTTTACGGTTTTCTTGCCGGCTGGAGCATGTGGGTCGCGGAGCTCCTCGCTCTTCCAGTCTTTGCAATCGCGTTTACGAATTATCTCCAGACTCTCGTCCCCCTCACCCCGGCTGCAGGAGTCACCGTGAGAGCAGCCTTCGTCGTCTCCTTGACGCTCGTCAACATAGTCGGCGTCCGGGCAGCAGGGAGACTGAACGATGTCCTGACGCTCATCAAACTCTTTCCCCTGCTCCTCCTGATCATAGCGGGGTTCGGTATCTTCATCCTCCGGCCGGAGATGCTCATCGGAAACTACACCCCGCTGCTCCCTCTCGGACTCGAGAATATCTCCCACGCTCTGGTCCTGATCTTCTGGGCTTATGCCGGGTTCGAGATGGGGACACTTCCAGCCGGCGAAGTACAGGACCCGCAGAAGGCCATCCCCCGAGCCATCATCAGCGGAATACTGATCGTCGCTCTCTTTTACCTCTCGACGAACTTCGTCCTCTTCGGGCTCGTCAACTGGACCCAACTAGAACAGAATCCCGTGCCGCTTGTCACAGCCGGCACCATCCTCTTCGGGTCGATAGGAGCGCTCATCATGACGGTCGGCGCTCTCTTCTCGGTTGCGGGGTCGGACGAATCGGGAATGCTCGGCAGCGCACGGCTCGCATATGCGATGGCGATTGACGGGCTCTTTCCCCGTGCGTTTGCGAAGGTTCACCCGAACTACGGAACGCCGTACGTAGCTCTCATTGTCCAGGGGGTGCTCGCGTTCGTCCTCTCGAACATCGGGAACCTTCCCGGGATGATATCGTTTGCTGTCTTCAACCTCGCGTTCTCGTTCCTGCTTACCTGCTTTTCCCTCATCGTTCTCCGGAGCGACCGGGCTACCAGCCTCCGCGGCCAGCGCATCCTCCCCCTCGCAGGGATCGCAATCTGCCTTTTTCTCCTCTTCTCCACCACAACCTTCGATAAAGTCGCGGGGGCCCTGGTTGTCCTCGCAGGGATCCCGGTCTACCTCTACTACTCTCCGAAGGCAGATATGCGCCACCTCAAAGATCTCTTCCTCTCCGAGGAGGCCGTGCTCCTGCGACGGCTTGAGGCAAAGGAGACTTACCTCGCAAACTTCCTGAACCTCATCCACAGGATTCTGAGATGGACTCGGGGATAACACCCGTCTCCTCCCGCTCATGGAAAAGCAGCCGATGGACCCGGTCGCCGCCCTCAAGATTTTTGTCGCAGTCATCATGACGGCCGTAGAGGCAGATGCGATGCTTTGGTCCATATCGCGGATTCGCTGGCCATCGATAGCCACATCTGCCTCATCACCTGCTCGAACCGGTCAACCAGATGCTACAGAAGCGTCGGTCGTACTCCCAAAGGGCCGGATCGCTCTCCATCTCCCTGGCGCATTCGTGTGGACCAAAGTCACCCCGCTAATAAAAAGAGAGGGAAAAAAAATCGTATCATATCACGCAAAGGGGTGCTTTGCAGTGTCCTTCTGGGCGAGCACCTCTCGCATCCTCGGCTCGCCGGTCATCGCCCGGCGGATGGCGGTCTTTGTCGCCTCATAGTTCCAGTCATAGATCTTCTTCTTGTCCGACGCATCCCACTCGATGAAGACCGACGCAATGATCAGCAGGTCATCGGCCTCTTCCTCCGGGATGATGCCTTCCGCGACGCTGTCGACCACCGCCTTCGCGACGGCGGCCTGTGCCGGGCCGAAGATCAGGAGAGCCTGGTTTGCGTGTTTGATCGTGACTTTGTTGACCATCAGTGTCGAAGGCCTTGCAGGAACGTTGGGGGTGAGGACAGCAAGGAGCGGCGTGTGGCCCTTTGCCGGCGATGCAAGCGCCGAAACAAAGGCCTGCTCCACGCTGCTTCCCTTCTTCCCGATGACAAGGTCGACATGGGCAACCTCCGGCCCTTCGCCGACCAGTGCTTCTCCGATGAGTGCATGTTCGATATTGACCATAGTCTCACACTCCAAGAATTGTGAATGATGGTAATGGAGTATCTGGAAGGAAAAATGTTATGAAATACATCCCTTTTCTTGGCAGAGGAGACTCGAGTGCCTCTCGAGCGGCGAGAGGGCATCGGCCCCTTATCGGTCTCGTTCCTCGTTCAGAGGCATGAACGGCAGGGCTGTCTGTAAACCTCTGATGCTTCTCAAAACCATACCCTTATATCCCTCGCTCCGTATTATAGGTTAAAACGCAACGGTCTTCACAGTCGTGTCCGCATAGGGATGCTTGAACGCATTCAGAAGATAATGGTTGCGTCAGGCATATTGAATCAATTGGGGGGCTTTCGTGGATTCGATCAGGATTGCAATTGTTGGCGTCGGGAATTGCGCCAGTTCGCTGCTCCAGGGAATCGAATATTACCGCGGGAAAAGCGAGGATGTCGCAACCGGACTGATGCATTGGGACCTTGGCGGCTACCTGCCGTCTGATATCGAGGTGGTCGCAGCCTTCGATATCGATGCAAGGAAGGTCGGGAAAGATCTCGCCGAGGCAATCTTCGCACCTCCAAACTGCACCACAATCTTTTATCCAAACATGCCCAGGACCGGGGTGACCGTCCAGATGGGGCGGGTGATGGACGGGTTCCCCGAGCACATGCAAGAGTATCCGGAGGAGTGTAGGTTCGTGCTTGCCAGCGAAGAGGAGGCATCCCGTGAAGAGGTCGTCCGGACGCTCAAGGAATCCGGCGCAGAGATGCTGCTCAATTACTTGCCGGTGGGATCGGACGAGGCTGCACGGTTCTACGCCGAGTGTGCGCTTGAAGCGGGCGTCGCCCTCATCAACAACATGCCGGTCTTCATTGCAAGCGATCCTGCCTGGGCGGAGAGATTTCGTGAGAAGGGCCTCCCGATCATCGGCGACGACGTCAAGGCCCAGATCGGCGCGACGATCACCCACCGGGTCCTCGCCGACCTCTTCCGGCGACGGGGGGTGAGGCTGGATCGGACCTACCAGCTCAACACCGGCGGTAATACCGATTTCTTAAACATGCTCAACCGCAGTCGCCTTGCCTCAAAGCGGGCATCCAAGACCGAAGCGGTGCAATCTGTCCTCGAAGAGCCGCTCGAAGATGAGAATATCCACATCGGCCCGAGCGATTATGTCTGCTGGCAGAAAGACAACAAGGTCTGCTTCCTCAGAATGGAAGGGCGACTTTTCGGGGACGTTCCCATGCATCTTGATCTCCGCCTCTCCGTCGAGGACTCGCCCAACTCCGCAGGGATCGTCATCGATGCCATCCGGTGCTGCAAACTCGCCCTCGACCGGGGAATCAGTGGCGCGCTGATATCCCCGTCTGCCTACTTCATGAAGCACCCTCCGGTCCAGATCAGGGACGATGACGCCTATCGCAGGACGGAAGAGTTCATCCGGGGTCTTCGAGATGAGTGAGAGCCTTCGGCAGATCCTCTCAATGAGGGCGAGATCCCCCGAGATCTGCCGATGCTCAATCCCGTTGTATTTGAGATTTCTACATGGGATGACGTGCAGATCCCACTCCATTTTCGTGTAATGAAAAGACAATCGCTCCCGCATCTCCATTGACGGTCGAGATGCATCTCTCGGCCGTGGCGCAGGGTGGGAGATATGCTTCTCGTAGCCCAATCCGTACCGACTGGATCTCATCCATTCATCAGCGACGGCGCCGCTGGTGGCTGTTCGGCGTGTATAGGTAGCGTGGGAAGAAACGGCGGTCTGGCGGGTGAGGGGATGCTCCCCTTGAAACTTTTCGAGTCAGGGCCGTTTGAAACGTGCTGATACCCAGTCCTGATACGGATTCCATGGGGGTATCGCATTAGGGGGTGGGGTTTCAGAGGAGTGCGACGCTCTGAAAGAGCGGAGCTTGAGCACCGTTAGGTGCGAGGGGGGAGCATCCCCCCTCCCCTGTCCCCTCCCCCCCGAAATGCGATGTCCCCACGGTCCAGTGTGCTGGGTTTTGCCGCTTACTTCCGGTCTTACTCAAACTTGATCCTCGCTCCTCCCTGTCTCTATGTTGTACGTAAGTATCCACCACCCCACCCGGCCTTGCTCATGCTCCGCTCTTTCCGAGCGTCATAAGTCGCACCTCCGGTGCTCCAACTCCTGCCGTTCCGGCCGTCGTAACTTGCACCTGTCGATGTTCCAACTCCTTCCTCTCTGGGAGAGTCGTTCCGCCCATCTGGCGGGGGCAGTGGGTGGCGATAGCCCATGGGAAACCAACTCAGCAGATATGCGACGATAAATCAAAAACCGGACAGATCGTAAGGGCGCAAACCACTTAAAAAGAGCATCCCAAAAACCGAAGCCCGCCGCCCTCACCCCGCCGGTTCCCACCCGGTGCAGACGTCCCTCTTCGGGTCGAGGAGGACGTCGTGCGGGAGCCCGATGAGCGCGACCGCCGCAAGCGCTCCGATGACGCCCCGACCCCCGTGGAGGTGCGCCCCGAATCGTTCGGCGGTCTCCTTAGCCACGTCGCGGGTGAGCACCGATTCCCTCGCGCTCCTGCCATAGGCCCGGAGCGCACCGGGCACCCGGAACCCCGGCCGGACGGCGATGCCCCACTCCA
>Ga0134093_1003573_pt1 | contig 10738 bp, 7 predicted proteins | sample 4_1taG_FD_94452 | JGI IMG/M metagenome (GOLD analysis project Ga0134093, IMG submission 94452) | Switchgrass degrading microbial communities from high solid loading bioreactors in New Hampshire, USA - 4_13_20_68_A1 metaG | ecosystem: Engineered > Bioreactor > Semi-continuous > Anaerobic >...
GCCATGCGGGCGGCCACCGCCGCGGCGCTGCCCCCCGAGGATCCGCCCGGCACGTGGTCCAGATTCCAGGGGTTGCGGGTGACGCCGTAGGCTGAGGACTCGGTCGAGGAGCCCATGGCGAACTCGTCCAGATTGGTCTTGCCCAGCGAGACGGCGCCGGCCTCCAGCAGCCTGGCCACACTGGTGGCGGTGTAGGGCGGGATAAACCCTTCCAGAATGCGCGAACCGCAGGTGCAGGGCACGCCCTCCAGCGCCAGCAGGTCCTTGACGGCCAGCGGCAGCCCCAGCAGGGGCGGAAGCGTTTCGCCGCTGCGGCGGGCCTCGGCCCGGCGGCGGTCGGCGGCGCGGGCGGATTCCAGCGCCGAATCGGGCGTCAGGGTGATGAAAGCGCGCACCCTGTCCTCCAGCCGCTCGATGCGCGCCAGGAAGGCCCGGGTCAGCTCCTCAGAGGAGACCTCTCCGCGCGCCAGGGCGTCCAGCGCCTCCCGCGCGGTCCACTCGGTCATCTCAGCCATGTGTTACTCCAGAACCGGGGGTACGCGGAACTGCCCGTCTTGGGCGTCGGGCGCGTTGGCCAGCAGGGCGTCGCGGCTCAGGCCGGGGCGGGCCTGGTCCGGACGCAGCGCCTGGCGGGGCGGCAGCACGCTGGAGGTCGGCGGAATGCCGGCCGTATCCACGGCCTGCAGGCGGGCGGCGTAATCCAGAATGGCGGAGAGCTGCTCGCGGTAGCGCTCCTTTTCTTCTTCGGTGAGCCGCAGGCGGGCCAGTTCGGCGATGTGTTCGACTTCTTCTCGTGTGAGTGCCATGGGGGTAATTATACACGCATGGGCTGCGCGTATGGGGGTAAGAGGGGATGGGTGGAGGAAGCATAACCTCTGTTTATGGGCACATGTTGGGTTCAACTCCACCCGATTCGCATGGCAGACGCGCACGACTCAATATCGTGTATTGGCCGCATCCCGCCTGCATGTTGCGCCGGGGGCGGATTCTCGCTACCATTAGAGCAGCCTTTACGGGGATACAGGAGGTTAGCCATGGCATCTCAATCCACGCCCAGGGCCGGCCGGCCCCGGTTTCCAGACGGTTACGGCGTGCCCGAGCACACCGAGACCCTGCTGCCCTGGTCCTACGCGGAGGAGCGCCTGACCGCGTCGCGCAATTACTGGATCATCACCGTCGACCCGCAGGGCCGCCCGGCGGCCACCCCGACCTGGGGCGTCTGGGTGGAGGGGCGGCTGTACTTCGACGGCGCGCCCACAACCCGGCGCGGGCGCAACATCGCCCGCAATCCCAACGTGGTGGTGCATCTGGAGAGCGGCGACGAGGTGGTGATTCTGGAGGGCACGGCCGAAATCCTCTCCGGGCCGCCCGATCTGGCGGTGGCCGAGAAAGTGGCGGCGGCGTACAGTGCCAAGTACGCGCCCGACTACACCCCCGGGCCGGACGCCTGGGATGCCGGCGGCCTGTTCGTCTTCACCCCGCGGGTGGCGCTGGGCTGGACCCGCTTCCCGGAGGACACCACCCGCTGGGAACTGCAGCCGGAGCAGTAACCCTCCGCGGTTTTACCCCTTCGGATTACGGCGCCAGGGGGATGATTTCCAGCCGGGCCCCGCGCTGCCAGTCGCCTTCCGGCGGGACGGTGACGGCGGCCGCGCAGCGCCCGTCCGGCGAAAAGCTCAGCCGCAGGACCGGGTCAGCCGGCAGGTCGACCTCGAGCGGCTTCCCGTCAATCCGAATGCGCTCGATCTGGTAGCGCTCGGGCATGCCGCCCGTGTAGCGCGCTTCCGCGTACATCAGCCGGCCGCCTTGGATCCAGCGCGGCCACAGCTGCCAGGCATCCCTCTCCGGCGCGGGCAGGGCCAGCGGCTGGCCGGAGGGGTCCCAGGCGGCGAAGCGATGCCCGGCCAGGTAGTTGTAGGATTCGGGCAGCAGGCTGTAGTCGCGCAGCTCGGCCAGGTAGGACCCGTCCGGGCTCCAGGCGAAGCGCAGCACCTGCACCGGGGCGGGCTGGTAGGCGGCGGGGTCGTCCAGCAGCGGGTCAAAGCCGGAGGGGTTGGTGCGCGTCAGGTTGAGCGCTTCGCCGGTGTCCGGGTCGATCCGGTAGGCGTCGACCGTCTGATCGCGCGATCCGTCGCTCAGGCTCAGCCCGGCCAGCCAGCGGCCGTCCGGCGACCAGTCGAGCAGGCTGAGGCCCTCGCGCAGCAGCCGCGTTTCGCCGCCCGGCAGCTCCATCAGCGCCAGCGCGGCGCAGGGAGAGGCGCAGGCGGACCCGGTCAGCTGCAGGGCCAGACGCGACCCGTCGGGCGAGAAGCGCAGGCCGGCGACCTGATCGTATTCGCCCGGCAAGTTGGATGGGAGGAAGCTGTCTGATTCCGGATCGTACCGCCAGAGCTGGCCGCCGTAGGCCGCGGCCATTTGCGTCCCGTCGGGCGAGGCCTCGAACTGAATCCAGCCGGGGGTGGCGCCGGGGGCACCGATAAAGAGGGCCTGCGTCACCGTGCGGGGCAGGGGCAGCCCCGGTTCGAGCGGGATGCGGTAGACCCCGGCCTGGTTATCCGGGTGACGGGCGTACTGGATGGCGGCCAGCAGCTCGCCGCCGGACGTCCAGGCGGCGTCGAAAGCGGCCACCGCGCCTTTTTCCAGCCCGGGCAGCAGATCGACCGGGCCGGTTTCCGCGCTCCAGATGCGCGGCAAGCCGGCGGCGTCCAGGTAGAGCAGGTACTGCCCGTCCGGGGACCATTCCAGCAGCCCGGGTGCGGCGGAGAAATCGGCCGGGGTTTCGGTGGCAGAAGGGGACGGCTCGATCAACCGGAAGGAGGACACGATCCGGTCGGCCTGGCGCAGCGTTTCGGCGGACAGGCCTGATTCCAGGTCAGCGGCCGTGCTGCTTTCCAGCCAAATCCAGAAGCTCAGCGTTCCGCGGGCGGCCGGAGCGCGGTCCTCATAATACGCCGCGGCGGTGAAGCGGTCCTCGCCCGGCGGCCCGAACAGCCAGCGGGTGACCAGTTCGTCGATAAATTCCACCTGCCCGGCGGCCTGCTTCTGCTCGCCCAGGTCGGGGGCGGGCGAGTAGCTCATGGCCATGGGCTGGCAGGCGATGGACAGCACTGCCCCGTCCGGGCTGGTCAGGGTGATGATCCTCGGCCCCTCCTGCACCGCCAGCTCCCAGCCGGGCGGGTACTGGAAGGCGAACCCCGGGCCGGGTTCGACGTACTCGTTCCAGGCTTCGTCCGGCGGGGTGAAGGCGGTCAGGCTTTCGGCCGCGGCCAGCAGGGTGTCGTCATCGACAAAGCCGCGCAGCGTCACCTGGGCGCCGGATTCCTGCCAGGTCAGCAGGCGCTGGCCGGTGTTGAGCGTGGCCCAGTAGCCGGTCGTGCCGCGCACCTGTGCTTCCCCGGTGGCCTTCAGAGGCGCTTCGTCATCCGGCGCGGTCTGCGAGAGGATCAACTCGCCATAGGGGCTGGCGTAGACCTGGATCACGTCGATGAATAGGCTCTTTTTCTCCTCGGTCACCCACTGCAGCGAAAGGGAGAAGGGCAGCCGGTCCGGGTCGAGGACGAGCAGGGTGTAGGGCAGGCTGGCGGACAGGCGCTCCAGCTCTGCACGGGCGTCGGGATTTTCGAGCGGCAGCGGCGTGCCGCTGATCTGCGCGGTGGGCGTGATCTGCGTGCCGGGCAGCAGCGGCCCGCCGGGGAGCAGGCGGTCGAAGAGCACCAGCAGTGCGGCGAAGAGGGCCACAGCCGCGATGGCGCGGCCGGCCAGTTCCAGCCCGGCGCGCAGGCGTCCCAGCCGGGCCTGGCCGGGGTGATGCTCGATCAGGCGGGCGCGCAGCGCTTCGCGAGGGACGGGGCGCGGGTCGGGCAGGGCGGATTCCAGCCTGCGGGCGAAATCGAGCGCTTCGGCGACCTCGGCCGGGGCGTCCGGCGGCAGGGAAGCGGGGTCGTCCAGCCCGCCGCTGAAGAGTTGAGAGAGATCACGCTCGTCCATCGGTATGTTCCTTTCCCGCCGGCTCCTCGCAGGCCGCGCGCAGCTTTCGGACCGCCCGGTAGATCAGCACGCCCACGTTGGATTCGCTCAGCCCGCTCACCGCGGCGATCTGGCGGTTGGTCAGCCCGGCCCCGAACTTCAGCCCCAGCAGATCGCGCTCGCGCTCCGGCAGGGTCCACAGGGCGGCGAGCAGGCGGGTCCGCTCCTCGACCCGGGCCAGCGATTCCTCGGGATCGGGGTCGGGGGCGGGCCTGCGGGCGGCCGCGTCCAGGGGGAGGAAGCGGCGCAGGCGCTGGCGGCGGAAGTGATCGCGCAGCAGGTTGCGCGCCAGGGTAAAGAGCCAGGGCTCGAAGCCGCCGCGCGCAGGGTCATACTGCGGAAGTGCACGCAGCAGGCGTTCGAAGAGCAGGGCGCACAGGTCCTCGGCCTCGACCTGGTCACCGGCATGGAGGAGGAAGTAGCGGTAGACGCGGTCGTAGTAGAGGTCGTAGAGGTCAGCGAAGGCGGAGGGTTGTGCGGCTGCCTGCCGGGCCAGCGCTTCGGGTGAGGTCATGGGGGCCTTTCGGAAGGTGGTTTGAGGCCAGAGGTTTAATGAGTAATACGCGCGAGGCGGGAAAGGATTACGGGTATTGTACACTCGGTCGGATCCATCCCCACCTGCCCCATGGGGGCGCACCTTCCTACCCCCCTCCACAGGCGCAGGAATCCGCAGCGTCCCACCCCGGGGCAGGAAGGGAAGGACCGCCGTCCTCCATCATTAACAGCCAGTCAATCCATAACCAAAGAAAAGTCAGCTCATCAACGATTCTCCGCGTTTCCCCTGCCTGCAAGGAAGCACCCCTGCGGACCGCGGAGCCCCCCAACCATTGCAGTATCATTGCGGATTCGCTATAATACCCACGTCTGGCAGTTTTCCATCTTATCCGTTTACCGCACCTTTCCTTCGCCCCCGCCCACAGCCCGCTTCGCACCCGGGGAGCGCTTGTTCATGGCCGCGTCGTCGCAGAAACAGGGAGAGTACCTTTGGTCATCTCACGCGCGGCAGCGCGCCTGCCCAACTGGGTGCTGGAACTGACCGCCAACGCTCTGGTGCTGCTGGTCTTCGTGGCCATCAGCCAGACCAATCTGCCGCTGTTTCACGCTCTGGCCGAACTTATCACCGTGATGTTCGCCGTCGGGGCGTATTTTGTTTCCTGGATCGCCGCCCGCTTTTCCACCTCCCCCTACCTGGCCGCGCTGGGCGGCACCTACGTGGTCGTGGCGGTGCTGACCACCCTGCACATCCTGGCCTACCCGGGCCTGAACCTGCTGGCCGGCAGCGCGGGCGAGGTCTCCGAGCGCCTGTGGGTAGCCTCGCGCATGTTCCACGCCCTGTCGCTGCTGGCGCTGCCCCTTTTCTTTGGCCGGCGCTTCCAGCCCCGCCTGGCGCTGCTGGTGTACCTGGTGTTCGGCGGGCTGCTGCTGCTGGGCGCGACCAATGCGCGCGTGCTGCCGCTGCTCTACGCCGAACGGGTCGGGCCGACCAGCCTGGCCCGCGACCTGGCCTGGGTGCCCTTCGGGCTGTTCACCCTGGCGGGCCTGCATTTATCCCTGCGCCGCGCCGCGCTGGAGCCGAAGTTCTTCCGCTTCCTGATGGCCTCCATCGCCGCCAGCCTGCTGGCCAGCCTGGCCGGTGCGCTGCAGACCGGCGGGCATGTCGGGGTGCTGGCGCATCTGGGCAACCTGGCCTCCATCTACCTGGCCTACAAGGCCGTGGTCGAAACCGGTTTTGTCCAGCCCTACGGGCTGCTCTTCCATGACCTGCAGCAGGCCGAGCAGGCCAACCGCCGCCAGAAGGAGCTGCTCGAGGCCATCCTGGAGACCGACCCGGCTGCTCTGGCGGTGGTCGCCGGGGAGGACCTGGTCGTGGTCCTGGCCAACCAGGCCTACCGCGACCTGACACCCAACCCGCGGATCGACCCGCTGGGCCGCCGCATGGAGGAGATCTGGGCCGGCAGCCCCGACCTGGACAACCGCCTGTCGGTGCTGCGCCAGGCGCTGACCGGCCGCAAGACGCTGACCATCGAAACCCAGCCGCTGATCAGCCCCAACGGGGAGGAGCGCTACTACCGCATCCACTACCTGCCCACCGGCTGGGAGGACGAACCGGCCGTGCTCAGCGTGCTGTGGGACGTGACCCGGCTGGAGCGCGAGCGCCAGCACGAGCAGGCCGCCGCCGAGTTCTCCTTCAGCCTGTCGCAGGAGCTGGAATCGCTGCTGGACGCGCTGCCGGCGGCCCTGTTCATCTCGCTGGACCGTGATTCCAGCCGGATTGTGGGCAACCAGGTGGCCCAGCGGATGCTCGGCCTGTCCCCCGAATCCGGCCTGCGCGAGCTGCCGCCCTACGACCCCATCCGCCTGGCCCCGCCGGGCGCGAAAGGCTCTTTACCCCCCTTTGAGGAGCTGCCCATGGTGCGCGCCGCGCGCACCGGCGAGGCGCAAACCGACCTGGACTTCGTGATGCCCATGGCCAACGGCGAGGTGCGCCATTTCACCGGCTCGGTCCACCCGCTGCGCGACGAGCACGGACAGCCCAACGGGGCCATCGCCGTGCTGACCGACATCACCGAGCGGGTGCTCGCCCGCGAGCGGCTGACCGCCAGCGAGGCCCGCTTCCGCTCTCTGGTCGGCTCGATCAACGACGTGATCTTCACCCTGGATACCGACCTGCGGGTGACCAGCGTATACGGCACGCCGCTGCTCCCGCTGGCCATCGACCCGCACGCCTACGTCGGCCGCCCGGTGCAGGAGGCGATCGAGCGGATCGGCGGCGCCGAGGAGCCTTTCCGCCGCGCCCTGACCGGCAAATCGGTGACCGTCGAGTGGCAGCTCGAGGGAGTCGGGATGCCGCTCTACTACCAGATCGTGCTCTCCCCGGTGATCGAGGGCGGACAGGTGACCGGCCTGGTGGGCGTGGGCCGCGACGTGACCACCCAGCATCTGGCCGAAATGGAGCTGGCCCGCTCCAACCGCGAGCTGGACCAGTTCGCTCACGTGGTCTCGCACGACCTGCAGGAGCCGCTGCGCAAGGTGCGCTACTTCGGCCAGGCGCTGAAGGACGATTACGGCGACCGGCTGGACGAGCGCGGCGTCGACTACCTGTCGCGCATGCTCTCAGCCGGCGCGCGCATGCAGGACATGATCAACGACCTGCTGACCTACTCGCGCATCACCACCCGGCCGCAGCCCTTCGCCCCCGTGGACCTGACCCGGGTGGCCGAAAGCGTGCTGGCCGACATGGACGCCCGGCTGCTCTCGGAAAAGGCCCAGGTCTCGGTCGAGCCGCTGCCCACCGTGGAGGCCGACCCGATGCAGATGCGCCAGTTGATGCAGAACCTGATCAGCAACGCGATCAAATACCACCGCCCCGGCGAGCCGGCCCGCGTGCATGTGTGGAGCCTGCCGGACGTGGAGCCGGGCTGGGCCGCCCTGGTGGTGCGCGACGAGGGCATCGGCTTTGACCCCGGCCAGGCCGAGCGCATCTTCCAGCCCTTCGAGCGGCTGGTCGGGCGCAGCCAGTACGAGGGCAGCGGGGTGGGCCTGGCCATCTGCAAGAAGATCGTCGAGCGCCACGGGGGCACCATACAGGCCGACGCCCGCCCGGGCGAAGGGGCCACCTTCACCGTGCGCCTGCCGCTCCGCCAGCCCGGGCAGCCTTCAGATCGCGGCCCGGCCGCCGGCTGAACGGTGGGACAGGTGAGGGTCACCTGCTCCCATGGGGGTGCCTCCCTTCCCTCCCAGGAGTAGTCCTCCACCCATCCCCCCTTACCTCCACCTGCACCCACGCAGTGGGCGTTCCCGCAGCGGCGTGTGCCCGCGCCTTTTGTCCCTGGCCGGGAAGGGGGTTGGGTCTTTCTATTCTTGGAATCTTCCCTTAACCTCATGGTTTACGTAGCTAATGGTGAGGAGATCAGCTTATCTACTCCTGGGGTGTGGATGGCTGGTGTGGAGGAAGGCGAGCGGCGCAGCCCCTCGCCTTCCTCCAGAAACCTTATTCCCCCCTTCCCTCAGGGAAGGGGGGAAAGGGGGGATGGGTTGATTACTATCCAAACTACATGGGTAGTGGGATGCTCCCCCATAGGCTTTGCTCATGGGCCAGGGGGGAGGGGTGGAAATCAACTGCCTCACCGTGTGAGGAGAGACCACCCACACGGGGCCGGGGGCGGATGCCCCACCGCCGGCCCATGCTAGAATTAACCGTTGGATTCTGTACCGGGGGCGATGAATGAACTCGATTCCGCTGTGGAAGATTCTGCTGATCGACGATGATGAGGACGATTACCTCATCACTCGCGAGATGCTGGCTGAAACCCGCGGTCACAAGACCCAGGTCACCTGGGCCGGCACCTACGATCAGGGCCGTGAGCTGCTGCTGAAAGGCGACCAGCACTTTGACGTGGTGCTGATGGACTACGACCTGGGCAAGTCCACCGGCATCGAGCTGATCCGTGAGGCGGCCTCGCTTGAACACGTCGCGCCCATTATCCTGCTCACCGGCCGCGGCTCCTACGAGGTGGATCTGGAGGCCATGCAGGCCGGGGCCATGCTCTACCTGACCAAAAACGAGATCAACCCCCTGCTGCTGGAGCGCTCCATCCGCTACGCCATCGAGCGCTTCCAGGTGGAGCAGTCGCTGCGCATCAGCGAGGAGCGCTTCCGCGCCCTGCTGGAAAACTCGCTGGATGTGGCCTACCGCCGCAACCTGCAGACCGAGCGCTACGAGTACATCAGCCCGGTGGTCTCGCAGGTGCTGGGCTTCACCCCCGAAGAAATGGACGCCATGTCGCCTCAGGAGGTGCTGGAGCGCGTGCACCCCGACGACCGGGCGCAGGTGGAGCGCGAGCTGGCCTGGTCCATGCAGACGGGCAAGGCCCGCCTGAACTACCGCTTCCTCACCCGCTCGGGGCAGTACCGCTGGCTGGCCGATTACATCACCGTGCAGACCGACGCCGAGGGCCGCCCGCTGTACCGCAGCGGCATTATGCGCGACGTGACCGAGCGCCAGCAGATCACCGAGGCGCTGCGCGTCAGCGAGACGCGCTTCCGCGACCTGGCCGATAACATCTCGCAGCTGGCCTGGATGGCCGACACCGACGGGCAGACCACCTGGCACAACCGCCGCTGGTACGAGTTTACCGGGGCCAGCCTGGACGAATCCCGCGGCTGGGGCTGGCTGGGCTGGGTGCACCCCGAAGAGCACGACCGCGTCTCCGCCGGGCTGCGGGCCGCCATTCAGGCCGGCGAGGCCTGGGAGGACACCTTCCGCCTGCGCAGCCGGGCGGGGCGCTATCACTGGTTCCTCTCGCACGTCGAGCCGATTCGCGCCGAGCAGGGCCGGGTGGCGCGCTGGTTCGGCACGCTGACCGACATCTCCCGCCAGGTGGAGGCCGAGCGCGCCCTGCGCGAAAGCGAAGAGCGCTACCGCCTGGCCTCCAAAGCCGCCAACGACGCCATCTGGGACTGGGACCTGACCACCGACCGGGTGCACTGGAACGAGGCCGTCTTTGAGCTTTTTGGCTACGCCGAGGCGCTGCAGGGCACCGACAGCGATTTCTGGAGGGAGCGCATCCATCCCGATGACCGCGAGGAGGTGCTGGCGGCCGCCCAGGGCATGATCGACGGGGAGGACGACACCTGGGCGCAGGAATACCGCTTCCGGCGGGCCGACGGCAGCTACGCCGAGGTCTACGACCGCGGGCTGGTGCTGCGCGGCGAGCAGGGCCGCCCGCTGCGCCTGGTGGGCGCCATGCGCGACGTCACCCTGCGGCGGCGCTAAGAGCGCGAGCTGGCCGCCAGCGAGCAGCGCTTCCGCTCCCTGGCCGATTCCATGCCCCAGCTGGTCTGGACGGCCGAACCCGACGGCCGGGTGGACTACTACAACCGCCGTCTGGCCGAATACGCCTCCATCCCCGAAGGCGAGCAGGGCAGCTGGCGCTGGCGGCTGGCGCTGCACCCCGATGACCGCGAGCGCACCGAAACCGCCTGGCAGCAGGCCGTGGCCGGCGGGGGGATGTACGAGGTGGAGCACCGCATCCAGACTCTCGGCGGGGAGTACCGCTGGCACCTCAGCCGCGGCCTGCCCGCCCGCGACAGACAGGGGCGGGTGATCAAGTGGTACGGCACCTCCACCGACATCCATGAGCAGAAGCTGGCCCAGGAGCGCCTGAGCCAGCGCGAGCAGGAGCTGGAAAGCCTGCTGCAGGCCCTGGGCCGCTCCAACCGCGACCTGGAGCAGTTCGCCTACGTGGCCTCGCACGACCTGCAGGAGCCGCTGCGCAAAATCCAGGCCTTCGGGGCGAGCGCCTGATGCGCCGCCACGGGGAGGAGCTTTCAGAAGAGGGGCAGGATTACGCCCGGCGCATGGTCGATTCGGCCCGCCGCCTGCAGGAGATGATCAACGACCTGCTGGACTACTCGCGGGTCAACACCCGCGGGCACGTTTTTGAGGAAGTGCCCCTGGACCAGGTGGTGGACGGGGTGATCACCGACCTGGAGCTGCGCCTGCGCGAGTCCGGCGGAACCATCGAGCGCGGGCCGCTGCCCACCATCCAGGCCGACCCACTGCAGATGCGCCAGCTGTTCACCAATCTGCTCAGCAACGCGCTCAAGTTCCGCCGCCCCGACGCCGCCCCGACGCCGCCCCGCGGGTGCAGGTGCGGGCCGCGCCGCCGCCCGCGGACGACCCCGAACGGGTGGACATCACCGTGGAAGA
>Ga0134093_1003576_pt1 | contig 10733 bp, 6 predicted proteins | sample 4_1taG_FD_94452 | JGI IMG/M metagenome (GOLD analysis project Ga0134093, IMG submission 94452) | Switchgrass degrading microbial communities from high solid loading bioreactors in New Hampshire, USA - 4_13_20_68_A1 metaG | ecosystem: Engineered > Bioreactor > Semi-continuous > Anaerobic >...
GGCGAACTGCTCCCCTGGCTGCTGCTGGGCCAGGCTGCCCAGGCGGGCAAGCTGGCCGCTAAGGGCAGCGGCGTGTTTGAACTGGACCTGCCCGGCCGGCCGGGCTACTGGCAGCGCTGCTTCAGCCCGCTGCAGACGGAACCGGAGGCACTGGAGACTGAATGAAATGGCGATCATCCAGCATCTCATCGTGGACGAATGGGGCGCTCACATCGGTAAGTACAGCGAGCGCTTGAAAGTGACCCGGGGCGGAAAAACCCTCGTTCAGGCCCCGCTGCTGCACCTCGAAACGCTGACCATCGCCGGCCGGGGAGTGAGCCTGAGTGCAGAGACCGTGCGCGAATGTACAGAGCGGGGCATCCCCATCTTTTTCGTCAGCAGCCGGGGCACGCCGTATGCCAGCCTCTACAGCTCTGGCCTGACCGGTACGGTGAACACACGCCGCGCACAGCTGCGCGCCATCGACAGCAGCCTTGGTCTGCGTCTCGCGCTTGCCTTCAGCACGGGCAAAATCAATAACCAGCGCAATCTGATTCGCTACATGGCGAAATACCGCAGAGAGACCGACCCCGGGTTGTTTGCCCGGCTGCAGCAGGCAGCAGACGACATCCTCGATTCAATCATCGAAATCGAGCGTATTTCACAGTACCCCGAGGTTCTCTCGGGTGAAGCGACCATCGAAGACCTGCGCGGCGAAATCATGGGCCACGAAGGCAGTGCTGCAAAGAAATACTGGTCGGCTGTGCGGTGGGTGCTTCCCGATCTTTACCAGCCGCCCTCTGAGGCTGCGTTTCCTGGCCGACAGGGGCGCAGCGCAAAAGATCCACTCAATTCTGCTCTCAATTATGCTTACGGGATCCTTTACGGACACTGCGAACGCTGCCTGGTCCTGGCTGGCCTGGATCCGTATGCCGGCTTCTTACACGCCGACCGGCCGGGAAAACCCAGCCTCACGCTCGATTTTATCGAAGAGTTCCGCCAGCCGGTTGTCGACCGCACGGTGATCGGTATGGCCAACAAGAAGGTGAGCTTTGAACAGGATGAATACGGCCAGCTGACCCAGGAGACCCGCCGCACGCTGGCCGCAAAAATTCACGAACGGCTGGAAAGCACCCATGCTTACGAGGGGAAACGCCATCCGCTGCGTGCAATCATGCAGATGCAGGCGCGTCACCTGGCAGCCTTTTTACGCCTGGAACGCAGCGCGTATACTCCTTATGAGATGAGCTGGTAGCCGGTTATTCAGGATCATGCACTGCCTGCTCGTTTACGATATTCCCGACGACCGCAAACGGACGAAGATTGCGGATGCCTGCCTGGATTACGGCCTGGACCGCATTCAGTTCAGCGCCTTCACCGGCCGGCTGCAGTCCACTCACCAGGAAGAATTGATGCTGAAGATTCGCAAAATACTGGGGAAAAAGCCCGGCAATGTGCAGCTCTTCCGGCTGTGCAGCGAAGATTGGGAAAGCCGTATCGTAATTGCACAGTGAGGATGACGATGACTGCTCTTCATCCGTCCACTCCCGACAGCTATCCGGCCAGAGATGTATACACCCCGTTCAGGGTCACAGATCTCAAGCAGTGGGTGTACTGCCCGCGCATCCTGTATTACTACACCTGTCTTCCGAAAGTGCGGCCTGAGACCTATAAAATGCAGGCGGGGGTAGAGAGCGGGCGCAGCGAAGAAGACCGTGAGGTGCGCCGCAGCCTGCGCACCTATGGTCTGAGAAGCGGCCGTCGAGAGTTCAATGTCGATGTCCAATCCGAACGCCTCGGCCTGCGCGGCACGGTGGATATGGTGATCTGGGCCCAGGTTGGGGGCGAAGAACAGGTGATCCCCGTCGATTACAAACTGACTCGCATCGCCGGTAAGCATTTTCGTCTCCAGCTGGCTGCATATGGGTTATTATTGGAGGAGCAGTGGGGCGTTCCCAGCAAGCGAGGTTTTCTTTATTTTATTGAACAGCGGCGCGCCCATGAAGTTCGCTTCAATTCGCGTCTGCGTGAGGAACTGCTGCAAACGCTGGATGCCATGCACCGGATGATTGCTGGAGAGCAGATCCCGGTTCCAACGGCCCAGCGTGCCAAATGCCTGACGTGCGAGTTCCGGCGTTTTTGCAACGATGTGCTCTGACGGCAGTCGCCGGAAGTTTTTTTGCCTGCCCGGTTTCGCAAATCAGGGCTGTTTTTAAGCAGAATTCGATTTGCGACGGAGGGCTGAAATGTTGGGAAAGAGGCGGAAAAACGGGGCATCAGGAAGGCCTGAGAGCGATTTTTTGAGGCTTAAAGGTCAAAAAACATGCATCTGGGCAAAACGAAGCACGCTCCGGATTACCGAACGATCCAGTAGTGGATACTGAAACGTTGGTTTTTTCGTCTATCTGCTTTGCCTGTCTGGTCCGGATTACCGAACGATCCAGTAGTGGATACTGAAACGCGGATCCTTCACTTCGCCGTCAATCACCACAGACCGCCGGATTACCGAACGATCCAGTAGTGGATACTGAAACAGGACACCGACAAATGGCGCATGTCCGACGGCACAGACCGGATTACCGAACGATCCAGTAGTGGATACTGAAACGGTCTCCGGGTTCTGGAATGATCCGGACCTACAGGCCGGATTACCGAACGATCCAGTAGTGGATACTGAAACCCACCGTAAGACAGGAGTAGGTTTCCTCGCCGGGGACCGGATTACCGAACGATCCAGTAGTGGATACTGAAACGCTATGCGGCTTTTATCCACACCACGATCAGCCATACCGGATTACCGAACGATCCAGTAGTGGATACTGAAACAGGGTTTTCTTTCTGTTTCTGCGTTAATAGCTTCGCCGGATTACCGAACGATCCAGTAGTGGATACTGAAACAAAGAATCGCGCCGGATGGTAAGCGTTTTGGCGGTTCCGGATTACCGAACGATCCAGTAGTGGATACTGAAACCACTTTCATCTGTTGGTTTACGGTGTGACTTATAACCGGATTACCGAACGATCCAGTAGTGGATACTGAAACTCGCGCTCGATGCCTTGCGCCATGCACATAACACACCGGATTACCGAACGATCCAGTAGTGGATACTGAAACGGCAGGCGTCTCAACTCCAGCGCCGGGCGTGGAGCCCGGATTACCGAACGATCCAGTAGTGGATACTGAAACCATTGGAATCCGTCACCTACGACGCTTTCTGATAGCCGGATTACCGAACGATCCAGTAGTGGATACTGAAACGCGCACGTCCTTGGCGATCTCGGTCAGGTTGATATTCCGGATTACCGAACGATCCAGTAGTGGATACTGAAACAGTAAGGCAATGGTGTTGCCGCCGCCGCAGTCTCCTCCGGATTACCGAACGATCCAGTAGTGGATACTGAAACCTCCTTCTGCTTGCGGTCGGAGATCGCCCCGGTCTCCGGATTACCGAACGATCCAGTAGTGGATACTGAAACCAAAATATTTCTTTGCACCGTCAAGTATCCATTGCACCGGATTACCGAACGATCCAGTAGTGGATACTGAAACAACAGTAGGGGTCAATCTCGCTCAGTGTCGCCACGCCGGATTACCGAACGATCCAGTAGTGGATACTGAAACAGGCCAATTCCATCATCGTTCCGTTTGAAACTCGGCCGGATTACCGAACGATCCAGTAGTGGATACTGAAACGGACGTGAGGAGGACACCCGGCACAAGAGAATAGGGGCCGGATTACCGAACGATCCAGTAGTGGATACTGAAACCCAGCCCATCCCGACAGTGGCCTGGTCCCGCTGGCCCGGATTACCGAACGATCCAGTAGTGGATACTGAAACTCAACTTTGCGCCAGACTTCAAACTGCCATCTATACCGGATTACCGAACGATCCAGTAGTGGATACTGAAACTGCCCGCAGGAAACAGCGTCCCGGGGCGTCATATACCGGATTACCGAACGATCCAGTAGTGGATACTGAAACCGGAATGAACGGCGCTGATTTTCTGCTGCTGGTAGCCGGATTACCGAACGATCCAGTAGTGGATACTGAAACTCGCGCTCGATACCCTGCGCCATGCACATAACGCATCCGGATTACCGAACGATCCAGTAGTGGATACTGAAACTCGAAGCGATCGTCTGCGGCTCTTTGGCCAGGTACTTGCCGGATTACCGAACGATCCAGTAGTGGATACTGAAACACATTGAGTATTCGAAAACTCACGGTGTGGCACGGCCCCGGATTACCGAACGATCCAGTAGTGGATACTGAAACTCCTCGCAGGATGGAGCTCTGGCAGGCATACAAACCCCGGATTACCGAACGATCCAGTAGTGGATACTGAAACAACGGTTCGCCGTCACTCAAGACGATCAGGACTTTTCCGGATTACCGAACGATCCAGTAGTGGATACTGAAACTGCATCAAGGCCGGCACTTCTGAGGCCGGGTGCTGTTCCGGATTACCGAACGATCCAGTAGTGGATACTGAAACATAATGGATGCGACCTCCTGACCGACGAAAAGCGTCCGGATTACCGAACGATCCAGTAGTGGATACTGAAACGTACTTTGACGCCGACGGCTATGACGGCGATCCGGCCCGGATTACCGAACGATCCAGTAGTGGATACTGAAACGATCCCATCTTCGACCAGTGCCAGCTCATCGTTGCCCGGATTACCGAACGATCCAGTAGTGGATACTGAAACATGCGATCGGACCACTCGTTTACACGCTTGTCGACGCCGGATTACCGAACGATCCAGTAGTGGATACTGAAACTCGGCTGCCACGCTAGCACGCCCCGCACACTTGTCAACCGGATTACCGAACGATCCAGTAGTGGATACTGAAACAGCAACTTCCGGGTTTTTTCGTTTACTCATCATAGACCGGATTACCGAACGATCCAGTAGTGGATACTGAAACAAGAGCTCCAACGAAATTACGCCAGCAGCCCCCATCCGGATTACCGAACGATCCAGTAGTGGATACTGAAACGAACAAGCTTGCCGAGAATTAAAAACCAGTTGTAACCGGATTACCGAACGATCCAGTAGTGGATACTGAAACGTTATTAATGTTGAATCGTTGTTGAAAATGCCAAAGTCCGGATTACCGAACGATCCAGTAGTGGATACTGAAACAGTCCGCGCGGTCATTCAGTTCCCATTTGATACCAGCCGGATTACCGAACGATCCAGTAGTGGATACTGAAACCAAAAGACCGCCAGGTCTGCGTCGTCATTGAATGGATCCGGATTACCGAACGATCCAGTAGTGGATACTGAAACTGTTTCCCCTTTGGAGCCAAGCCGAGGAGCGTAGACCGGATTACCGAACGATCCAGTAGTGGATACTGAAACGGCGAGTTCGAGGCGGTCTTTGCGACGCTGAACGTCACCGGATTACCGAACGATCCAGTAGTGGATACTGAAACTTTTAGCGGTGCCGCTGATTTGTCCGGTAACCGCCCCGGATTACCGAACGATCCAGTAGTGGATACTGAAACGACGATCCAGAGCCTGCACCGGACCTGGACACAGGCCGGATTACCGAACGATCCAGTAGTGGATACTGAAACGAGAACTGGGCGGGCACCGCGCTCGACGCATTAAACCGGATTACCGAACGATCCAGTAGTGGATACTGAAACAGGCCTTGCGCGCCGCGACTACCGCCGCGCCTACGGTCCGGATTACCGAACGATCCAGTAGTGGATACTGAAACCCTGGACCGTCGCCTGGACCGGCGCCAAAGCTGCCCCGGATTACCGAACGATCCAGTAGTGGATACTGAAACGTTCGACCTGCTGGGTACTTCCGGTCTGGGTGCTTTCCGGATTACCGAACGATCCAGTAGTGGATACTGAAACACCCGCTTGCGAGTGCTGGCACCTCTTGGTGATAGGGCCGGATTACCGAACGATCCAGTAGTGGATACTGAAACCGAAATTTACCAGAAAGGAGGTGAACAGAAAAAAGCCGGATTACCGAACGATCCAGTAGTGGATACTGAAACTGGAGTAAATTTGGCGCCGAAGTCATAGGATATAGACCGGATTACCGAACGATCCAGTAGTGGATACTGAAACACACCGATAAGCACGACTAACTGCCGCCTTCCAGATCCACCCGGATTACCGAACGATCCAGTAGTGGATACTGAAACTCGGCATCGTCCTTGCGTCGGTCATACTGCCGGCCATCCGGATTACCGAACGATCCAGTAGTGGATACTGAAACGCGACACTCCAGGCCGAGGCGTCCATGCACTCACTCCGGATTACCGAACGATCCAGTAGTGGATACTGAAACTAGCGATCTCGCTCCAATCAATTTCAACACCCTTTCCGGATTACCGAACGATCCAGTAGTGGATACTGAAACTTTCCGACCAGGTCGAGAATGACCCAGCGGCCGTCACCCGGATTACCGAACGATCCAGTAGTGGATACTGAAACAGCCAGGGAATTAAGGTAGCCGGCAGCAATGCCATCCGGATTACCGAACGATCCAGTAGTGGATACTGAAACCCAGGCAGTAGAGGCATTGCGCTCTTTCTGGGTAGACCCGGATTACCGAACGATCCAGTAGTGGATACTGAAACCTTTCTGCAGGCCGGACTTGAAGGTGATGCGCTTCGCCGGATTACCGAACGATCCAGTAGTGGATACTGAAACGTAAAGACGAAAACGCGGGGATACGCCAAAAGTGTTCCGGATTACCGAACGATCCAGTAGTGGATACTGAAACAGCAATACACGTTCTGTATGATCATATTTCCCGCTCCGGATTACCGAACGATCCAGTAGTGGATACTGAAACGAGAACTGGACGGGCACCGCGCTCGACGTATTAAAAGCCGGATTACCGAACGATCCAGTAGTGGATACTGAAACTGGCGTCGGGGCTCGTGGCCAGAGACACCGCCTTGCCGGATTACCGAACGATCCAGTAGTGGATACTGAAACGATGACTATGTACACCGGCGTGTGGTTCGGCGAAGTCCGGATTACCGAACGATCCAGTAGTGGATACTGAAACTTCGCGCTTTCTTTCGGCGCGTTAAGGCCGGAGCAACCGGATTACCGAACGATCCAGTAGTGGATACTGAAACAAATCGCGACGCCGCTGTGGATGCTGGCATTGATACCCCGGATTACCGAACGATCCAGTAGTGGATACTGAAACTTTATTTACGGAGACATGCTGGGCTGCGCCTGGACCCCGGATTACCGAACGATCCAGTAGTGGATACTGAAACTTGAATGTAGAGCGTGTCAAAGGCGGCTTCGTCGTCCGGATTACCGAACGATCCAGTAGTGGATACTGAAACTGCCGCCTTCGCGAGCGTTGCGAATTCTTCATCTTCCGGATTACCGAACGATCCAGTAGTGGATACTGAAACCCCAGAGCCGCGAACGCCTGCAGAAACGTCTCGTTCCGGATTACCGAACGATCCAGTAGTGGATACTGAAACGCCACGGTACCGATCTATCGGTTATTGCGAATTAACCGGATTACCGAACGATCCAGTAGTGGATACTGAAACGTGTCGATCGAGACGGTGTTCGGACCGGTCACCGTCCCGGATTACCGAACGATCCAGTAGTGGATACTGAAACGCCGTTGCCAAAATGCGCGTCACTGCCTCGGCGCTCCGGATTACCGAACGATCCAGTAGTGGATACTGAAACACTGCCGATGGTATATTGATAATCTTCGCCGAGTCCCGGATTACCGAACGATCCAGTAGTGGATACTGAAACATCGTCTTCCTCCGCTACTCCGAAAATTCCACTTCGCCCGGATTACCGAACGATCCAGTAGTGGATACTGAAACTTCATCGCGGAGGACCAGCCAAAGCCGGTCCTCTGCCCGGATTACCGAACGATCCAGTAGTGGATACTGAAACAGAGGATGCAGTTCTACCGCCGCGAGCCAGGCCGCCCGGATTACCGAACGATCCAGTAGTGGATACTGAAACCTGGGGTCAACCAGCGCCACACTACGACCAGCCTCCCGGATTACCGAACGATCCAGTAGTGGATACTGAAACCGTCATATACCTGTGCTGGGGCGAGCCAGCGACACTCCCCGGATTACCGAACGATCCAGTAGTGGATACTGAAACCTTCGGGCAGGTTGTCATCGGCAAACGACAGCACGTCCGGATTACCGAACGATCCAGTAGTGGATACTGAAACTCGGGATCGGCGTGCCGTAGGAACCACCTGTGTGACCGGATTACCGAACGATCCAGTAGTGGATACTGAAACGTTCACAATTCATGTGCGGCGGCGGTCCGGATGAGCCCGGATTACCGAACGATCCAGTAGTGGATACTGAAACATTATTGATGGCGCCCTGTCGGTCGGGCCAAAGACCGCCGGATTACCGAACGATCCAGTAGTGGATACTGAAACCAAAAGACCGCCAGATCTGCGTCGTCGTTAAATGGCCGGATTACCGAACGATCCAGTAGTGGATACTGAAACTCGGCGTCATCCAGTCCAAGTTCGAGGCGGCGATGGCCGGATTACCGAACGATCCAGTAGTGGATACTGAAACGCCGCAAGGCGGGTTGACTTGCGGAGTGAAGGTGATCCGGATTACCGAACGATCCAGTAGTGGATACTGAAACAGTTGTCGCGCGTCGAGTCGTTGCAGTTGTCCACCTCCGGATTACCGAACGATCCAGTAGTGGATACTGAAACCTGTTCTAACAGTGGCCAAACCGTTCGATGTCTCTCCGGATTACCGAACGATCCAGTAGTGGATACTGAAACTCCGGGTGACTTGCTCCGCTTCGGCGGTCCGGTGCCCGGATTACCGAACGATCCAGTAGTGGATACTGAAACTTAGTCACCCGCTGATATGCCTTGCGCTCCCCGGACCGGATTACCGAACGATCCAGTAGTGGATACTGAAACGCGCACAACTCGCCGGCGGCTTTATCGAGGTGGAGGTCCGGATTACCGAACGATCCAGTAGTGGATACTGAAACCGCCGACGCCGCTCAGGCGCCACACTTTTTCGCTCCCGGATTACCGAACGATCCAGTAGTGGATACTGAAACGTCCGCTTGGCGTCTGGAAAAAAGTCGAGAATTGCCGGATTACCGAACGATCCAGTAGTGGATACTGAAACACTTTCTGGCCATGGCCAGCCGGATCATAAAACCGCCGGATTACCGAACGATCCAGTAGTGGATACTGAAACAGCCGGTGGCGCTCGATCATCGCCTCGCTCAAGTACCCGGATTACCGAACGATCCAGTAGTGGATACTGAAACACCTGAGCGGCGCCGACCTGCGCAGCGCCAACCTGACCGGATTACCGAACGATCCAGTAGTGGATACTGAAACACCTGAGCGGCGCCGACCTGCGCAGCGCCAACCTGCCCGGATTACCGAACGATCCAGTAGTGGATACTGAAACATCAGGCCGTGGAGAGCTTCGACGATGCGCTTCTGGCCGGATTACCGAACGATCCAGTAGTGGATACTGAAACTCGTAGACGTGGTCGCGCCGGACGATGTGCAGGTTGCCGGATTACCGAACGATCCAGTAGTGGATACTGAAACGCAGGAACTCATAGTGCATCGGACTGGACCACACCCGGATTACCGAACGATCCAGTAGTGGATACTGAAACCCAGATGCAGGCCGCAGCCAAACACCTGCTCGGGCGCCGGATTACCGAACGATCCAGTAGTGGATACTGAAACCCAGCAGGCGATCAGTGAGCTGGATAAGCCAACAAGCCGGATTACCGAACGATCCAGTAGTGGATACTGAAACGGCTTGTTGGCCTACCGATGATGCAAGGTATGGCGCCGGATTACCGAACGATCCAGTAGTGGATACTGAAACGAGCTTCGTTCGCCGTCATCCAGGGCCGGCCGACCGCCGGATTACCGAACGATCCAGTAGTGGATACTGAAACTCCGAGATCGCCCGCGGTGACCGGCTGGCGATCGGCCCGGATTACCGAACGATCCAGTAGTGGATACTGAAACGCCACAGGTCACAATGTTCAGCAATCTTTTTCTTTGCCGGATTACCGAACGATCCAGTAGTGGATACTGAAACTTCGCCTTCGCACTCCGGGCAGGTTTCGCTGTCAGCCCCGGATTACCGAACGATCCAGTAGTGGATACTGAAACAAATTGTCAAGTTGTTCTTCTGCCTGCTGCAGAAAGGCCGGATTACCGAACGATCCAGTAGTGGATACTGAAACCGGCTGGATCGTGGAGTTTGAGCGGCCGGACATGCCCGGATTACCGAACGATCCAGTAGTGGATACTGAAACACCATTCATTACCGCCTGAACTTCCGATTATTGACACCGGATTACCGAACGATCCAGTAGTGGATACTGAAACGCTTTCCCCGACAGCCACGATGGCCCAGCCCGTCGTCCGGATTACCGAACGATCCAGTAGTGGATACTGAAAAAACATCTGGGAGACTGCCAATCAGGTCATTAACGCTCCCCACTTCTATCGATCCAATCGTGGATACAGTAACTTCATGCAGTGATCAAATGATTCCGCCGCAAAACCCATCCCATCCTCACGGGATGGGTTTTTTCCACCCACACCCCCAAACCTGTCCGATTTCCCCCCGGCGGGGGTTAACATCATGAACGGAGGTCTATGATCCTGAGCATATCCGGCCCATCCAGAGTATGATTGGTTCGATGAAGCATCTCAAGACGGAGCTCGACGAGAATGCCCGCC
>Ga0134093_1003586_pt1 | contig 10709 bp, 5 predicted proteins | sample 4_1taG_FD_94452 | JGI IMG/M metagenome (GOLD analysis project Ga0134093, IMG submission 94452) | Switchgrass degrading microbial communities from high solid loading bioreactors in New Hampshire, USA - 4_13_20_68_A1 metaG | ecosystem: Engineered > Bioreactor > Semi-continuous > Anaerobic >...
CTCTCTCAGCTTGTACAGGAGATGCGCGATCTCTCGCTGATCGAATCAGGCCAGATGCCCATCCGCCTGACGCCGACTCGCCTGCTCGATGTGGCGAAGGCGAGCGTTGAGCCGCTTGAGGCTCTGGTGGAAGGCAAGCAGCAGACGATCACGATTGACGTCCCGGATGATCTGATGATCCTGGCAGACAGCTTCCAGCTTCAGCGGGCGCTGAAGAACATCCTGCACAACGCCGTCAAGTACGCGCCAGTCGAGGGCGAGATCGTGGTCAGCGCCACGACCAGTGGCGAAGAAGCGATCCTCTCCGTCAAGGACAATGGTCCCGGCATCGCACGTGACGACCTGCCGCGTATCTTCGAACGCTTCTATCAGGCAGACCGCGCGCGCCGCAGCGGGACTGGCCTGGGGTTGGCGATTGTGCGCCATATTGTGCTGGCGCATGGCGGCCGTGTGTGGGCGGAGAGCACGCCAGGCGAGGGGGCGACGTTTTACATTGCGCTCGCGCTGGCGCAATCCAAAGAGCCTGCGGTCGAGCCAGCGGAGAACCCGACCGCCTAGCCCCGGTGCGCTAAAGGCGTCAGATCGGCTCGCTGTGTTCTTCAGTCCAGCGGTCGTAGCGGGCGCGCAACTCGCGGACGATCGGCCCGACTGCGCCGGACGCAACCGGCTGTCCGTCGATCCGCGTCACCGGCACGACGCCCCTCCCGCTGCTAGTGATCAACGCTTCCTCAAAGCGCGGGATGTCCTCAACACGCGGCGCATCCATGCGAACCGGCAGCAGTTCAGCGGCGATTTCAAGCACCGCGCGCCGCGTAATCCCCGCCAACACGCCTTCGCCTGCCGTAAACAGCACGCCATCGACCACCGCGTAGAAGTTGCTGGACATGCCTTCCAGCAGGCGGCCGTCCGGGCTGCGGAGAATCCCCTCGTACACGTCGGGCGGCAGCGAATCCTGCGACGGCTTGCGGACCGTCATCCAGGCGGTGGTTTTGACGACCGGGTTTTCACGCGCGATTGGCAGCGTGACGACGTGCGCCCCATTGCGCTGGACATCTTCGGGCACTGGCTGGAACGGTTCGAGTGCCAGATAGAGGCGCGAAGGATCCTCGCGCGGGACGGTAATGCGGAATTTCGCGTCCGGGAATCCGGCGGCGTGCAACGCGTCGCGCAGCGCAGCGCGCAGGCGAGCACGGTCTAGTTCGAGCGGGATGCCGCTCAGTCGCGCCGACTCTTCCAGGCGATCGAGGTGCGCGTCGAGCATCAGCGCCCGGTCGCCGAAGAACGTCCGCGCGACGGTGTAGACGCCGTCCGGCTCCAGGCTAACCGCAGCCGCCAGCGACGGCACCTGATATGGCGTTGGGATCACCTCATCAGGCGTGATAATCAGGGTTGGAATGGGCGTGAAGGTGTCGGTCACGGCGCTTCACTCCGCAGCGGAAGGAAACAGGTCAGGCGCAAATTGTAGCTTATCGCGGGAAAACCGCGATCACGCTCGGCAGGCGGTCGAAGGCGGCGTACACGTCGTCGGCCCCCTCGGGGCGGTCGAGGATGAGCCCGGTCGAACGCCCGCCATCCAGCGCGAACGCGATCCGCACGTCGAGGTCGCTGCCGAGGAGCCAGTCTTGCATGGCGCTGAAGCTTACCTCGCTCAATGGCGTGACGATCAGCAGGATACGCCCCGCGCCGTCCTGCGCGATCACCGTACGGCGCGCCGGGTCGTCAAAGCCCTGACCGCGCGGCGCGGGGACGCCGCCTGCCTCAACCAGCATCGGGAACGACTGGGCCGCGTGCCACAGCGGCTCGCCCTGGTACGGCTCGCTGACCAGCGAGCGCACGCGCGGACCCGCGTCCGTCACCTGGAACATGCCGCCGAAGCCCCTGAACGACTGTCCGAAGACCTGCCCCTCACTGGCGACCAGTCCAAGCGCGCGGTTGTTCTCGTCAAAGAATGCGCCGTTGACGATTACGGCCGCGCCCGGCAGCGCGGCGCGCCAGTCGTTGAGCGACAGTGGCTCGCCTGGGCGGTAGCCCACGTGGAACGTCGCCTGCGCGGGGTCGATCCGCACGATCACCGCCGCCGCGTTGAACGCACTTCCGGTGGTGATCGTAGCCATCCGCCGCTCGATACCGGGGCGAATCAGTTCCCACCCGCCTTCGGTGACTGGCTCCGGCGCGGGTGTGACGGTCGGGGTCGGCGGGGGGATCTCGGCGCGGGTCAGCGTGCACCCGGCGAGCGCCAGCAGGCTAAGGACCAGCCCGCCAAGCAGCGCGAGCAGCGCGGTTGTTCGTCGGATGTCGGGCATAGTTATCTCTTGTCGTCAGGGCGGTCTTCGGCCTTTCGCCGTCGCTCAAGCAGGCGCGAAGCAAGCGTGCCCTCGCCTGGAGCCGGTTCGGCGCGCTCCGGCGCTTTGGGCTTGGGCGCGGGGGGCGCCGAGATGGTCGTGGGGCGGGCGGAGCGGCGTGGTTTCGCGGTGACTGCTTCGCTGGCCGCCGGTCGCTCGGATGCGGACGGCAGCGGGGATAGCGTTCCCTCGGCGGCCGGGCGGGCGCGGTCTTTCACGTCGAGAAGCTGGCCCAGGTAGGAAGATCCGGTCACCGGCGCCGCCTCGCGCGTGGTAACCTTGCTGATTACCTGGTCGATGTCTCGCCGGGTGAGCACTAGCCGCCGCACTCCCACGTCGACCGGTAGCAGAATCGCCGCCGCCAGCAGCAGATACGGCCACAGCGGCTCGGCGGCACGCTGCTGGTCGAGGTTGTGATCGAAGCTGGCAGCCGGGTTCTCAGCCAGCGATCCGCCGCCGGTGATTCCCGATATGCGTTCAAGCTTGAACAACGGCTCCTCGCTCGACGTTTCATTCGGGTCGATCCGGTACTCGTTCGAATAGCTCAGCACCCAGCCAGCGGTCTGGCGGACCTGCTGCGGGGTGAGCGTTTCGGGGTCGCGCTCGGTCGCGCCCGCGACGGTGATGAAGTACGAGCCTTCCTGGCGCGGCGTGAAGACCGCCTCGTAATGCCCCGGCGCGGTCTGCTGGAGCACGACCGTCTCCGAGTCAAGCTGCGTGCTGGCGATCGACGCTTCCAGCGCCAGCCCGTTGAGGAAGTCGCCCTGCGCAGTGCGCGCGTCCACCGACAGCACCGTTTCGCCGCCGCGCTCGATCACCTGCGCCTCGATGTTGTTCGTGCTGCCCTCGATGATCGACCACTGGATCGCCTGCGTCCAGAAATCAGCGAAGCCTTCCCAATCGACCCAGTTCGCGCCCCAGCGCGCGCTGGCGTCCGACGTGAAGGCGACCGCGCGCCCCAGGCCGTACTGCCACGCTGCGAGGATCGGGTCGTCTTGCGGGCCACGCAGGATGACGGTCGCTGTTTCTTTGGGTGAGGTGGCGATGTACCCGAGCAGCGGCGGCGCGCTGTCGATCCCCTCGATGATCGGGTGGCGCGCGCTGATCGCCGGGGTAAATTCCTCTTCCACGATGTAGGCGCGTGTGGCAAGCAGCGTTTCGGCGGTGAAGATGGCGGGAATGGTCGAGACGTCGTACGTCAGGTGGAACTTGCCGCGCCCTGCCAGCGCGACCTCTTGCAGCCATTGCGCGTAATCCTGCCCGACGGCGACGACTGATGTGGTGATGCCGTAGTTCTGATACATCCGGTCGACTATCGGGACGACGCCGCTTGGGTCGGAGCCGCCATCCGTCAGCAGGATGATGTGCTTAAGCTGTGACGGCTCCTCGCTCAGCACGCTGTCAGCGGACAGCAACCCCTGGCGGATGCTCGTTCCGCCGCCGGGTCGCAGCGCGCCGATCGTGTCGCGCAGGACTTGCCGGTTCTCGTCGCCGCCGACTTCCTGCACCTCGACCACGTAATATGAGGTGACGTCGAACGACAGCACGCCCGTCCGGTCGGTGTCTTGTAGCAGTTCTATCGAGCGGATGACGGCTTCCTTCGCCAGCTCCAGGTTTGACACGCCGCTGGACGAAGCGATCTCCATACTGCCGGAGCGGTCGATCACGAACAGCATCGTAAGCTGCGGGATGCGCTCTTTGTCGCGGAGTTCCATTTCGAGCGGCAGCGTTTCCTCAAGCGGCGTGTTGTAATAGCCGCCGACGCCGTAACTGGTCGGTCCGCCGATCACGACCAGCCCGCCGCCCAGATCCCGCACGTAGGCTTGCAGGAAGCGCATGCGGTCGTCGGTCAGGTCCGCGCCGGAGATGTTCGCCAGGATGATGCTGTCGTAGCTGCTCAGCGGCGCGAGGCCGAGCGGCAGATCGTGTGGTCCCTGCTGCTCGACTTCGAGCCCGGCAGCGGTCAGCGCCTCGCGCAGCGGCGCGACTTCCTGATCGTCCGTGCTGACCAGCAGAACGCGCGGCGGCCCGGTGACCTCGGTGAAGGCCGATAGCTCGTTGTTCTGGTAGAACTTGTCGGCGCCGAGCGGCTCGACCACGACGCGAAAGTCGACGAAGCCGGGCGTGGGAACGGTCAGATTCGGCAGCACGTAGCTGTTCGTGCCCTGGCGTAGCTCCACCGGCTCCCGGTAGATCACCTCGCCGGACGACAGCACACGGATCTCCGCCAACCCGCTCGGCTGGCTGCTGGCGACGGTCACCGTGAGGTCGAATTCCTCGTCTACGTTGACTGTGGCGGGCAGGCGGACGTCCGTCACCAGCACTTCCGGGCCAATCTCTTGCTGAGCGCTTGAGCCGAGGAAGACGTAATCAATCTGCACGTTGCTCGCCGCCGCCAGCCGGGCGACTTCCGACGCGTCGCCGACTGTCTCGCGTCCGTCGCTCAGCACGACCATGCGCTTGGCCGTGTCCGCCGGGAACAGCGCCAGCCCCAGGCGCAGGGCTTCGGACAGGTTCGTGTTCAGGCGGATCGGGTCCGAGCCGATCTGCACCAGCTCCAACTGCTCGGTCATCGGAATCTCGACCAGCGCATCCGCCCCGAAGACGACCACCGCTGCTTGGTCGTTGCGCCCCATCGCTTCCGACGCGCGCCGCACATAGTCCAGCGCAGCGCTCTGCTGCTCCGGCGCGACGCTGTCCGACACGTCGATCAGGAAGACCACCGCCAGACGGTTGGCGGCCCGCTCGATCTGCACGCCCGCCAGCCCGAGCACCAGCAACACGACGATCGCGATACGGATGAGCAGGCTCAGCGTGTCGCGCAGGCGGCGATACGCCAACCGGGGCCAGCCGATCACCACAAAGACCGGCACCAGCAGAAGCAGCCACAGCGCGTTGGGGTTCGTGAAGCTCATAGCCCGCGCTCCCCTCGCCGCAGCGCCGGGACCCGCTCACGGATGGGTCGCCGCCCGCCCGGCAGCGTCACGCGTGGCAGGCGCCGTAATGAGCGGTGATAGACCAGCCACTCGACCAGCAGGATCGCCAGCCCGATCGCCGCGATCCACGGCCAGAACTCACGCCGGGCTGTCTCTTCGCGCGCGCCCTGCGGGATGGTCGTCGTGCCGATGGTGACGCTGTCTCGCGGCGCGATCGCGCTTTCCGCCGGGTCGAACAGGTTGACGACGAACTGCTCGGTGCGGATCACTTCGTTATCGCGCAGCAGGTCGACGGTGTAAAGGCCCGGCGCATCCGTCCCGGCAAACACCGCGCTGCTGCCATCTGGCACCAGCTCGACGCGCTCGCCATCGGGCCGGGTGACGACCGCCGCGTTCGCATCTTCGATCAGGCGGATCGGGACAGTCGCGCCCGGTTGCAACGATCCGGTCAGGTCCAGCGCGCGCGGCGGGGAGAACCACGCGCTCAGCTCGGCGATCAGAATCGGCCACGCGGGTTGCAGTACAAGGTCGGTGTTCGGATAGCGCGCGTCGAACGCGACGATCGCCACCTGCCGCCCGTCGACCTCGCCAGCCACGACGACCTGCTGTGTGCCGATGCGTAGCAGCGGGGTCGCCCAGGGGCCAACCTCAAGCGGCCGGTATTGCAACAAATTCGACGCGTTCAGGAACGGGCCGAGGTTCCGCACGCGCGGATCGGCGGTCGCTACTAAGTCGGCTGTCGCGTCGACCGGCGCGCCAATCGTGTAGAACTCCGTGCTGACCGGTGGGTTGACCAGCAACAGGTCGCCGTCCGGCAGGGGATCGGGCACCCAGCCGTCGAACACGTAGAGGTCGAACGGATCGCGGGGCAGCGCCGATCCCGGCTCGATCTCGAATAGCTCCACGCCCCGCAGGCTGCGGAAAACCTGTCGCAAGAACAGGTTGTCGTCGGCGGCCAGCAGCACGCGCCCCACGCCAGACCGGTCGCGGACGGTGTGCGCGACGTTGTCCAGCGCCAGATAGTCCGCCTCGCGGGATGCGCTCGGCAGGGTGAGCGTGGTGGTCAGCGTTTCGAAGTCGGGCGGCAATTCGATGTCGAACAGGTCGATGTCGCCGTTCGCCGGAACGGTATAGCGGAACGCCCAATCGATCACGCTGCTGCCGTTCAGCCGCCCGTCGAGGATCACATCCACATCCTGATTGCCGTAATTGCTCAGCCGCGCGAACAACTGCGGCGGCTGGTCGGGCAGGGCGCTGGTGGCGAGCGCTGTGATTGCGACGTTGCGGCTTGACTCCCCGACCGGCACGTAGCGCACCGTGCCAGGAATGGGCGGCAGATCGCCGGGCAGCCCGCCGTCGCTCAGAATCACGACGCTCAGCGTGTCCACGCCGACCGCGCCTGCCGCAGCGAGTGTCAGCGCGGCGTGCCAGTCGGCGCTGGAACCGGAAGGCTCCGCCGATTCGATCGCTTCGCGCAGCACCAGCCGGTCCCGCGAGGCGGCGGCCAGAACCTCGGGCGTATCGGCCACGCGGATGACGGTCATCGTGTCGTCCGCGCCCAGCAGATCGACCATCTCCAACGCCTGGGCGCGCGCCGCCTCGAAGCGGCTCGGTGCGACGTCCGTCGCGGTCATGCTGGCGGACGCGTCGAGTAGCAGGACGATCCGCCCGGTGCTGATCGTCTTGACCTCGACGAACGGCCGGGCGAGTGCGATCACCAGCGCGGCCAGGATCAGCAGTTGGAGCAGCAGAAGCCAGCTTGGGCGCAGCCGTTGCCAGGGCGCGTTCGCCTCGCGGTCCCGCACGAGTTGCTGCCAGAGGAAGGTGCTGGAGATCGGCGTCTCGGTGCGGCGCAGGCGCAGCATATACAGCAGCACAATCGGCACGGCCAACGCGGCCAGCGCCAGCGCGAGCGGGGTGAGGAACGACAGCGACGACAGGTTTCCCATAGCTCAGCGCACCGTTATTTCTGCGGGTAGAACGAGGTGATCGGCTCCATTATCGAGCGGCACGCGCTGCCCGGTCTGCGAGTCGTAGAGGCCGACCTCGATCCGCGCCGGTCCCCGATAGGACGTGTCTTCGAGCGCCAGCGCATGCTCGTCCACGATGAACTCCCCGGCAACCCAGCCGGTCGTCGGACGCTCGCCGCCCGCCGGTTGGCTGTCGTGCCCGCCGATGAAGCGGCCCGACGCGTCGAGCAAATGCGTGAAGACCGTGTACACCATATCCGGCGTCTCACCCGCGCGCCAGACCAGCGTCAGCGACAGCGGCTCACCCGCGCGCACGGTCTGGTGCCCTAGAGTATACCCTTCCAGTGTACCGACGCCCTCGAACCGCGCGCCGACCGGCTGGTCAAGCGGCGGCATGGCGAACAGACGGTCGGTCTCTGTAATGGTATACGCAGCCAGCTCCTGCGATGACAAGTTTTCGCCCTCAAGCGCCAGCACGGCCGAACCTGCCGCATCCGCTGGGATGGCGAAGGCGTGCCGGTCCAGGCTGAAGCCGGGGTAGACGCGCACCGGACGACGCTGCTCCCAGCCCTCGCCGCGCAGGATGAGCTCGGCATCCGACCACGCGCCCGCCTCGCAACAGGATTGCGGCGCGAGCCATTCGAGCGTGACGCGTAGCTCCTGCCCTGGGCTGAGCGATCCGCCCGCTGCGTCGCTGCGCAGAAGCTGGATGTCGTTGCCGGGCGCTACATCCGGCGGGATCTGCGATGTCGTGCCTGCGCTGGCAACCGTGGCGAGCGGCAGCGTCCGCCCCGAAGGCGCGCCGTCGATCAGCCGGTCTACCCCATCCGGCGCGGCATCGCTGTAGAGGGTTAGCTCCAGCACATAGTCCCCCGGCGGAGTTCCGGCGGGCAGTGTCAGCAGGCTGAACGCCGCTCCCTGCTCGCCTGCGTCCCAGATGGAAGTCGGCGCCTGATCCGGGCGGCGGATGTCGCTGTCGCGGCGGGCGATGGTCCAGCCGGGCGGGTCACTGGTCGCCAGCCGGGCGGCGACGCGCCAGTCCGCGCCGGTCGGCTGGGGCAGCGTCCAGGTCGTCTGCGCGCAGATCGCCGCCTCGCCGGAGAGCGCCGCCCCGTCCAGACGCAGCACGCCGAAATCTGCCGCGTCGTCGCCAACCGGCGCCAGCGCCAGCGGCCGCTCAACCTCATACGCCGTCGTCGTCAGGCCCTGCACGGTCAGCACGTCGCCTGTCGCGCGACCGGCCGCGCTCAGCAGACAGGGGTACATCCCGCGCACGTCCGCCGGAAGCTGGTACCACGTCAGTAGCTCGACGTGCACCGGCATCGAGCGCCCGTCTAGCGCGGCGTTGATGCGCTCGATGGCCGCTTCTGCAGGGCTGTGCAGCGGCACGCCGACCATCTCCGCGCGCACGCCTTCCTTCTCGGCGTAATACTCGTCGAGCGCCGGTTCCCACCCATACGGAATGACTATCAGCGCGTCGGGCGGCAGGGTGGCGTAATAGCGCGCGATGGCGGCAAAATCGTCGTGGCCGTAGCGCGGGTGCGCCATCAGCGGCATCAGGCTCGCTACGGCGGTGGCCGAGGCGAGCGCCATCCCGCCCGCCAGCGCGCCGCGCCGCAGCCCGAGATCGTCTGGTAGGCAGTTCAGGCCGAGCGCGACGACCAGCAGCGTGGCCGGAAGCCCGGCGATGTAATAGCGCGGGTGAAAGTCGATGTGCGCGGCGATCAACTCGGCCGTTGCCAGCATGGGGAGCAGAACGGCTTGCGACAGGATCAGCAGGTTCGCACGCGCCGGGCAGCGGGCCAGCAGCGCCGCACACGCCAAAACGGTCACCAGCGCGAAGATCGCGGTCGCGATGTTCAGCTCCAATTCCGCGCCGATCAGCGCCGGGACCGGGGCGAAATACGCGCGCCAGATATCCCACGGCAGATTCAGCGTCAGCGCGGGCGGCGTGTTGAGCGGCGTGCCGCTGGGGGACTGGCTTAGCAACCATGGCAGATAGATCACCAGCGCCAGCGCCTGTCCGCCGAGCCAGATCGCCAGCTTGCGCCACTCCCGCGCGACCAGCCACACCGCCGCCACGGTCACGTTCAGCCACGCGACGACCGGCACGCTCAGGTTGTGGGTGTAGAGCAGGGCGATCTCGGCCGCCAGCAACGCCATCCCCACACGCCAGGGGAACCGCTCGCGCGGGCGCAGCAGGCGCTCGGTCAGAAGCAGGATGACGAGCGTCAGCAGCGGCACGGCAACATACGCGCGGATTTCGCGGGCATAGGCCCACAGCAGCGGCGAGGCGGCGAACAACGTCCCGGTCAGAATGGCAGCTTCCCAATGCCCCCAGGCGCGCGCCAGCCGTATCGCCAGCGCGACAGTCACCAGATCGATCAGCGTCGAGCCGTAGCGCAGCGCAAGTGCCGAATCGCCCGCGCCGAGGTAGAGCAGGTGCATCAGCGAGTAGTAGAGCGGCGGCGTGTTATCGTCCGGCGTGTCGATCGGGTCGCGGATGGCGCGGATCGACCACGCCTCGTCGTGCCACACGCTCGGCCCATCCAGGTCCCACACGCGTAGCGCGAACGCCAGAACCAGCACGGCTAGCGCCAGGGTGAGCGCCCTCAGCGGGGCGCGCGCGGGAACAAGAGGTGTCATCAATGGACGACGCCTACCCGTCGCAGCTCGGAAAGGAGAAGCTGCTCCCACGGCATGCTGGTTTCGACCGCGACGAAGTGAATCCCGCGCCGCGCGCAGTACGCCGCGATCTCGTTCTGCCACGCTTCGAAGCGCTGCATGTATAGCGCGCGCATCGCCGCGTCAATCGTCACTTCCTGGGGCGCGCCGGTTTCCACGTCGATCAGCTTGAGATCGCCGCTGATCTCGGGCGCAACTTCATCCGGCGCCAGCACCTGGATAACCGCGATCTCGTGCCCTCGGCTTTGCAGCGCGCGCAGCCCGTCCTGAAAACCTTCCGGCGCCATCAGGTCGCTCAGCAGCACGACCAGCCCGGCGCGCGCCGTCCGCAGCGCGAAGTCTCGCAAGGCCGCGTTAAGGTCCACCGAGCCGCGCGTGTACGTGTTTTCCAGCCACTTGAGCAGGCTCAGCGTCTGGCCGCGCCCGCGCAGCGGCCCCCAACGGTCGGCGGCGTCGGAGCGCAGGACGTGCGCCGAGACGCGGTCCCCCGCACCGAGCGCGATGTACGCCAGACCCGCCAGCACGCGCCGCGCATAGAGGAACTTATGCTGATCGCGGCTGCCAGTGCGCGGCCAGTCCATACTGCCGGAGCCGTCGAGCAGCAGGTACACGGCGAGGTCTTCCTCGTCTTCGAGCAGCTTGATGAACGGTCGCTCCAGCCGCGCGTAGATGTTCCAGTCGATCCGGCGCAGGTCGTCGCCGCGCACGTAGTTGCGATAGTCCGCGAACTCGATGCTCGTGCCGCGCCGCGACGACCGCCGCTCGCCCTTGATCGC
>Ga0134093_1003587_pt1 | contig 10698 bp, 11 predicted proteins | sample 4_1taG_FD_94452 | JGI IMG/M metagenome (GOLD analysis project Ga0134093, IMG submission 94452) | Switchgrass degrading microbial communities from high solid loading bioreactors in New Hampshire, USA - 4_13_20_68_A1 metaG | ecosystem: Engineered > Bioreactor > Semi-continuous > Anaerobic >...
AGGACAGGCTAAAAACCGGGCTATATGCTAGCCCGCGTAATAGCGTCTAGTTTTTAAAAAAAGCCAGGGTGGGTCAAATTTTATCTGTTAAAAATGGGTCAATTTAAATCCGCTATTGACAATGATAAATAAGGCATTGCGATAATTTCATAAGGCTTAGGAATATACTCGCGTCGAGGATGCAAAAAGGAAGACCCAGATGTTGGATACCGGCAATACAAGAAATGGAAAGGATTTAAGAAACGGATAATCCTTAAAATATACGCATTGAGTCTAGGTGTGGATAAAAAATAGATGATTTTGATTTTGATAAAACCACTTATGCCAGTAAAGAAAGGAGCTGAAATATAATATGACACTTGAAGAAATGAGCGACTTTTTTACCAAACGTATTGAGGATTATGAAGAGCATATGCTGACCGAAGTTGAAGGATGCAGAGAGGGATATATGAAGATGGCCGAGTTGATTCCCCAGTCAACCAAAAGATTGTTAGACTTAGGTTGTGGGACGGGGCTAGAACTTGACGAGATATTCAAGAAACTGCCTCACGTAAAAGTAACTGGAATTGACTTAACTCAAGCAATGTTGGATAAATTAAGAAAAAACACCCTGATAAAGAACTAACATTGATCAATGCAAACTTTTTTGATTATTATTTTGGTATCGAGGCGTTTGATGTGGCCATTTCCTTTCAAGCATTGCATCATTTTTCGCATGAGGATAAAATTGCATTATACACAAAGGTTTGCAATGCGCTAGTCCTGGAGTATATATAGAGTGTGATTACATGGCGCCTAACCAGGAGTATGAAGATTTTTATTATAAAGAATATGAGCGCCTTCGTGCAGAAATGGGTTTGCCTGACGGCGTGCTTTATCATTACGATACTCCTTGTACCGTTGAAAATCAAATCAAAATGCTGCTTATGGCCGGATTTTCAAAAGTAAATAAGGTGTGGCAGAGAGGAAATACTGTTATTTTGGTGGCTACAAAGCACTGAATAGAATAATAATTGAGTGACCATCTATTAGATGATCAAATTTTTTGTAATTACGTGAAAAATATCGGTATTCCTGTTCGTATACATAGTGAAAGGAGTGGAGTGCAGGTGAACCAACCAAGGGGACTGAACGAATTTGTTAGGTGTGCTGTAGAGAAATATTCTAAAACAGTGGCAAAAACTGCATTTGCTTATCTGAAAAACACTGCAGACGCAGAAGATGTAACCCAAGAGGTATTTTTGACGCTTATGCAAAAGGCACCTGCGTTTGAAAGTGAAGAACATTTAAAAGCGTGGCTTATTAGAGTTACAATCAATAAAAGCAGGGATTTTTTAAAAAGTGGTTGGTTTAAAAGCCGTACTCCACTATATGAAGAATTACCATATTTAACTTCCGAGCAAAACGATCTTTTGGCTGCGGTACTCTCTTTAGATGTAAAATATAGATTGCCAATCCACTTGTACTATTATGAGGGATACTCCATAAAAGAGATTGCCGAAATTCTGGGTGAGAGAACTACGACTATCGGTACGCGGCTTGCCCGTGGTCGTAAGATATTAAAAGATATCTTAAAAGATAAGATTGGAGGTTTTGAAGATGAATAGGGATATTTACAGAGCAGCAATAGATAATGTCCAATTTAGCCAGGATTTAAGTACAAAAGTGCTAAATTATTTGATGTCGCAACCTCAGAAAAGAGCGATGACTATAAAAGCAAAACCAACTATTGCAACCCTTGCGGTTGTAACCTGTGTGCTTTTTTTAGTATTTTGTATTCCGCTTTTTTCCAATGAAAACAGCGATTTTGAACTTAAAAATTCCAGAGGTAAGATCAGAGTCAAATATGTAGATAATGTGCCTGACAGCGCATTACGAAGCTCATATGAATTGATGTGGTTAACGGAAGAAGAATTATTTCATAAGTGGAACACTTCTATTTTTAAAGGGGCTGTGGAAGAAATCAGAAACATCAGGATTGATTTTAACGGTTCTACGGAGTACAGAGCCATTGCAAGGATTAAAATTGATAAAGTATACCGCGGAGATGAAAGTGCCGGACAAGTTGTTTCTGTATTATTACCCTCTCCCGTTGGTACTGGTTTGTGGATAGAAGATACCGATGTTATTTCAGCAATGAGAGTAGGAATGACGGGTATTTTTATGCCTATCAAGTATGACGATACGTTCTATTGGGAGCAAAACGACACGAAACTTTTCTGGAGCGATATTGCTGAATATGGATTTTTAGATGGAATGCGGTTTGCTTTTTTGGTTTCTGATAGCGAAGGGTTAATATTTGAGCGCGAGGCTTATCCATCCATTGCAGCAGCAAATTCACTTGATGAAATTGAGCGATATATTATGCAGATGCTAAACATAAACAGATAAGGGGACCAAGCATACTGGAGGTTCATGCCTTTTATTTTTAAGTTCAATTTTATTCGCTTTTGTAACCATCAATTAAAGGGTTATATACACCCTGGTTGATGGTTTTTTCATTACATGGCGTACATCCTGAACTTAATAATTGAAGCATGCAAGCTAAATGATATTTCATCGCGATAATTTACACAAAGGTGACATTGCGCAAGAAAACATTAAAGAAAGCTACTATTGACAAGTATGTTCTATTATAATAGAATAAAATTACAAATATTCTATTACAACAGAACAAAGGATGTACAGGAGGACTGAGATGGATATAAAACTGTTTGATTCAGAGTTAAAAGTCATGGAAGTTTTGTGGCAATATGGCGATACCCCTGCAAAGCGAATTGCCGAAATTTTAAATAAACAGGTGGGATGGAAGAAGACCACTACTTACACGGTAATCAAAAAATGCATTGAAAAAGGTGTCATTGAACGGCGAGAGCCTAACTTTGTGTGCCATCCGCTTGTTACCAAAGAACAGGTACGGGAGTTTGAAACCAACGAGCTTATCAATAAAATGTACGGCGGTGCTGCCGATCAGCTTGTTGCATCTCTCTTAGAGAGTAGAAAATTGACTCCGCAAGAGATTGAGAGGCTTAAGCGGCTGGTAAAAGATTTGGAATGAGGTAGCGGCGGAATGAGTGGTTTGGCAAAAACAATTTAAATCGAGGTGTTGGGTGTGAAGGTCTTGCAAACCAGCCTTTCGGCCGCTGTTCTTATTTTGGCTGTTGTGGTAATCCGCACGCTGGCAATCAATAAGCTGCCCAAAAAAACTTTTCTTATCCTTTGGGATATTGTTCTATGTCGATTGCTTATCCCATTTTCCATTCCACTGCGTATGAGGGCATATAATGGGCCGGACAATATTTCTGAGGTATTAGCGCAGGAAGATATTATACGGATTGTCCCCAATACGTCTTTACAGTATAATACCGCCAATATTGTGCCTGCAGAGGTGGCTAAAGCGCCATCGACGCCTTCGGTCGTTTCTCCTTTTGTACCCAATTGGTCAGCTTTTGTATTGGTATGGTCAACAGTTGCAATCATCATGGCAAGCTTTTTTCTGGTGACGCATCTCCGGTGTCTGAAGAAATATAAAACCGCACTTCCAGTTAACGGTTATGTTTTCAACCGGTGTTTGAGAGAGCATCCGATAAGAAGAACCGTTCAAATTAGGCAGTTGGATACCATTGCGGTTCCGCTGACTTACGGTATATGGAGGCCGGTGATACTTCTTCCGAAAATAATAAGCAGCAAAGATGAATGGCGTCTGAAATACATTCTTGCTCATGAGCTGGTACATATCAAACGGTTTGATACGCTGAGAAAATGGCTGCTTGCGGCGGCATTGTGTATTCATTGGTTTAACCCTCTGGTGTGGGCGATGTATGTGCTTGCCAACCGTGATATTGAGCTGGCATGCGATGAGGCGGTTGTGCGAGCATTTGGTCAAACCTCAAGGTCGTCATATGCTTTGGCTTTGATCGGTATGGAGGAAGCCAAGATTGGATTGGCGCCGCTGGCCAGCAATTTCAATAAGAAGGCAATAGAAGAACGGGTCATATCGATTATGAAGACGAAAGAGGCTACCGTTTTCAGTAGGGTGTTGGCGTTCATACTTGTAGCGGTAATGATGCTCACCTTTGCCGTTTCTCTGGTAGAAGCCGAGGTGGAGCCAAAGTCGTTGGGGCTGTTTAGAAAAGCATTTGGCGACGATGTGTACAAGTATGCCGACAGCATCAACGAGATTGCGGAAGAGAGCGCAGCGGTGGTAACCGAGGACTGCACCATCCGCTTACAGAGCACTATTTTTACCGACCACAATGTGTATGCAATCATGGCGGTGGAAGGTGAGCTACCGGAAGATTTTAGCATAAGCGGACGCATTGTGGACCCCGAAGACACCCCGAGGATACCCAGATGGAAGTATATGCTGTTTGGCAGCATGGAGGAGATAGGCTATCAGAAGGGGGTGCGGTATTTCCTTTGTTCAGCTACAATTACAGATTGGCTGTATATCAAGCCGCAGGATATAGATGAAGAGTTTATTAAAGCTCATACCAATCCCGACTCTGATTACTTGAAATACGACAGCCTCAAGGATTGCGAGGGCAAGACCCTTGAGCTTACTTTGAATCTGAATGGAAGCAAATACATCCTTACAACTGTTGTGACCAATGTTTTTACCAAGAATATTGTTTTTTATCTTGAACCGGATTTATACGATGGCTATTGCATTGAAGAGATTATGCTTACGCCCTTTGAGCTTAAGATCAGGGGCTGCAGCCGGGAAATAGGTGAACACTCCAAGAGCACGGGTGAGTACAGTAACGAATGGATTGAACCCCATATCCGTGCAACGATAGTTTTGGTTGATGGTCAGGAAATCAATCTTGATTATGACGATAGAAGATTGTTTTTTTACCAGCGTCATCCCATCAGCGTAATACGCAATTATGACACCAGTACCGGCAAATTCTATCGTAATTGGAGGTTTAGTCGGTGGGAGCTTGATTTGAGCCAGGTAGCTGCTATCACTGTTAACGGTATAACTTATCGGGTTGACGGACAAGAAGATTAACAGAAGGCTTCATCCGATTAGACTTTTTTGAGCCTTTGGTTTGCTCACGGATATCCAGCCGGTTTTCAGACAATAACTCAAACCGCCATTCATCCTTCGATTTTAATCGGAGATGAATGGCGGAACTTTTTTAGAATGTAAAATATATGATTCATTTAAAGTTCCTTGATGGATCAAATGCAGTGTTGTATAGCATTTGTATATTCAAAATATCATCATAACGCTTGCTTACTTTATGGCTAAATCAAATCATCTATTGACAACTCTATTCTATTGTGATAGAATGACGCTGTAAACATTCTATTGTGATAGAATAATATTTCGGTTATTTCATTGATATAAAGAGGCATATGTCAATGAAACACATACTGACATTAAACTGTTTGATTTGAAATCAAAAACGGAAAATGGAAGCTTGATCTGAACCGGGTAGCCACTCTTACTTTCAACGGTAAGACGTATGCGTTGAAGGATGAGAAGTAAAAAATTTGCTATTACTTATTTAATTTTAGAGTTTTACAAAAGGCTTATACACTAGGCTATTGATAAATAAAGATAGGAGGATGGCAATGAAGAAAATTATTATGTTTAAGAAAATCCTTGTACTGCTCATTTGCCTTGCGTCATTGATATCAGCTTCGGCCTGCGGAAAACAGCAGGTGAATGAGGAACGGCTTGACGAACTGGTGGAAAATATGGATTTGGAAACCTTTCTGCAAACTGTGGATTTGCCGGATAATTTTTTCATTGGGTTTGATGCATCAGAAGTCAAATCTGTGGATTCTGCCAAAGTATATAAAGCGGTGTCCCTGGAGTTTGATGCTGACGAAGTCGCTAAAAAACTGTTGAAGAGAGAAATCGTATCGACTAAAGTGTATGCTCAAGGACCGTGGTTTGAGACTGGCGATAATGAATTGAAGGAATATCTCACCGTTTATGACGGAGGCAAAAGCTTTGGGGTTGATTCCGGAGTTGTAGGTGGTCTTACTTATTCAATGGATGTAAATGGGGAGTCGCTGAGCGCCAAGCTGTCGAAGTTGATATCGAATGAACCGGGGCCGCCAGATAGCATTGCACAGGAATGGGGTTATAACCTGAAAAGTGATTATGCATCCTTTGCAGACCTTTCTTTTATGAGCTACAAAGATGCCTTGGCAGAAGTGAAGAAGCTTTTGTGCGATACCTTGGGATTTCCCGAGCTTGAGGTTGCGGAAGCCTATTCGATGGATTTGGAAACCATGCTAGAACACTATGAGCTTTACCTTGAGTCATGGAGCCACTTTGGCGGCGATAAAGAAGAAATAACCTTAACCAAGGATGACGAGTGTTATGTGTTCTTCTTCCGGCAGGTGATAGATGATATTCCTGTGATAAATGTTATATGGCAAGGCGGGAGATTAGCAAATTCGGCTGCAGGGGATTCTGATTCGGCCATTAGGATTGCTGCTGGAAACCCTATGCCATGCACTAGTATAAGTGTGTGTTATGATAGGAATGGTGTGAGGGATATAAGTGCTCATGGCCTATACAAGATTGTGGAGAGCAGAGAGGATAAACCGCTCGTCAGCGCTGCAAAGGCTTTGCAGGTAGTGATAGACGATTACTCGGAGATTTTGCTGGCAAGTGAAACAATTGTGGAATCAATGGAACTGTACTATGTGGGAATTCCTTCGGCAGACGGCTATCAACTTATTCCCGCGTGGGTCTTTTGCATTGCCAAAGCGAATAAAAGGTCGAGTCCGGCGGACGGCAGGGTGACCCCCGTATATTCCTATGAATATTACGTAGTAGACGCCATAACTGGCGAGAAGCTCAGCTCCTGATTGGGCTGCTTTTAGCGGGGTGATGGACTGTGAAACTGTTTTTTTCCCTTTTGGCCGTCAATGTACGCCGGGCAGTATTTTCTCCGCGTTTTCTTCTCAGCGCCTGCGGTGTTACCTTGGTCATGTTCTTGACGGGTTTGGGCCTGCTGAGCAATGCTTATGACGTGATATATCTCTGCGGGCTGAGCAGCGGAAGTGAAAACCTGATGCTGATTGTGGGCATATTGCCTCTGTTTCCCTTTGCCACTACTTTTGCCACCGAATGGGAAGAGCGCGCTACTGCGTTCTGGATGATACGCACAGGGATATGGAACTACGCGGTGTCCAAGGTATTGGTGAGCGCATTGTCCGGCTTTTTGACTACAGCCGTAGGTATCATTCTTTTTGTGCTGATTGCATTAACCAGGTTTCCTCTATTCACGAAGGTCTCTACCGGTGATGCTTATTCGGTTCTACTGGATGCAGGGAAGCCGGTGCAATACCTGTGCTACTATATTGCGCATATCTCCCTTTCTTCGGTGCTGTTTGCCGTGGCGGCAGTGTGGATATCTACATATATCCCAAATAAATATGCAGCGGTGGCCGGTCCACTGGTGTTGTATTTTGTGGCTCATCGTTTTACTGCGACGCTGAATATCCCGCAATACCTTAAAGTAGGCACAATTGTGGGATGGGTATATGGTATAGGCACTCCTCAAAAAACGCTGCTGTTGAAACTTGGTGTTGTCGCAGTCTTATGTTTGCTGATGGGATATGGCGCCGTAAGGCGTATAAGAAGGAGGGTATTTCGTGACTGACCTGAAAACAATACTGCTGTGTGCGCTGGTGAATTTCCGCAAGTGGACGGTAAATCCCCGTATTTACACCCTTGCCGCTGTAACAATCGGTTTTCTGGCGTGGCACTCGGCGGGGCTCTCGGAGCTATCGGCCGCTGTGGGCATTGCCGTTACACCGTGGGTTTTTCCAAATTTGATTACAACATCGGCTATGATAGCGGTTTATTGCTGCTTTATAATGCTGTTTTTCTGCGATGCGCCGTTTGCGGACAGCCATACGCCCTTTCTTATTATCCGCACCGGTCGGCGCAACTGGGTGATAGGCCAACTTCTGTATATCGTACTGGCGGCTTTTGTGTATACGGTGTTCTTTTTAATAGTGTCGGTTGTGGTACTGATACCCAACGTGCGGTGGGACACTGACTGGGGGAAGGTTTTAAGGACAATTGCCGCAAACCCGAGCATTACGAATGATTACGGCATCAAATTGACAATCTTTGTGCACCCACTGATCATAACTATGTTTTCGCCGATTGAAGCGACGCTCATCAGCTTTGGGCTCTTCTGGCTGACATCTGTGTTCATAGGTGTACTCATATTCTGCGGTAATGTGGTGATAGGAAAGATGGGTGGTCTTGTGATGGCAGGTGCGTTTCTGTGCATCTCATTTTTTACGGCCTACCTTGGTCCGCTGACGCTGGGAGGATATTGGGTACGCTACTTGTCGCCCATCAGCTGGTGCACCATGTACTCTTTGGACTGGAGTGGAATAGGTGAATGGGGTGGAATGGGTGAGTTGGTTTCGCCATCTTATGCAGTGATTTCATTGCTGGTGGCCATCCTGTTTATGAGCATAGTTTCGATAAAGGTGTTTTGCAGAAAGGATCTAAACATACAGAAACGGAGGTAATAAAATGGCGGAGTATATGGTAGAAGTTTTGGATGCCGTGAAAAAATTCAAAGAAACGGTTGCGCTGAATCATGTGACGGTCAAATTTGAAACCGGCAAGATCCACGGGATAATCGGGCGCAACGGTTCGGGGAAGACCGTCCTTTTCAAATGCATCTGCGGATTTATGCAGTTAACTTCTGGCAGCATTTTGATAGACGGCCGTCCGGTAAAGCCAGGTACAGCCCAGGAAATTGGAGTTATTGTTGAGGACCCAGGTTTCATAGGTTCCCTGAGCGGATACAAAAACCTTAAACTGCTAGCATCCATACGGCGGAAGATATCGGATGACGAGATTCGCAAAGCGCTTGTGCGCGTGGGGCTTGATCCCAACCTCAAGAAGCACGTCAGCAAATACTCTTTGGGAATGAGGCACCGGCTTGGAATTGCACAGGCCATAATGGAAAAGCCAAAGTTACTTATACTTGATGAGCCTATGAACGGCCTTGATAAGCAGGGTGTTTTGGAAATTCGCGAGGTACTCAAAGAATTAAACAGGGAAGGAGCTACCATTATATTGTCATCCCATTATGCCGAGGACATAGAGGCGCTTTGCGATACCGTTTATGAGATGGATGCCGGCGTTTTGACGCGAATTGGTTGATGCGTAAAGGATTTGTTATAAATTTCTAATTAATTTGTAACTAATTTCCTGTATAATAAAGTGAAGGGATAACCTTGCATAAAGGGTATACATTTGTAGGGTAAGCCTTTAGGCCAGCGCTTGAAATGACTTTTTGAGATCTGTATATGTCTATTTTGCGTAGTGCTATAAAGGGAAGGCATATGCGTTATTTTTTACTTTGCAGCCTACTATTGTGCACAATGCTGTCCGCCTGCAGCGCAGCCTCTACATCGCCAAACGGTGTATCGGATTCATTGCCTAAGATGAGCGAGCATGTGCAGTTCCTATTTTCCATTAGTAGAATTTATGCCAAATTTGCATTATAATATTATCAGATAACATTATGGTGATGGGTATTTAATCGGTAGCCACACCAAAGAGTCAATAGGAAGCTTGTATAGAAGCAGCGTTGCTCCGGCTTACTGTTTTCTATAATTCCTGGCTTTGCTGTTTTTCAAAATCGGCTATGCTGCTTAAATGTAGAGTTGGTTATGTGCCAATGGATGGGGTGGTTTGCCGTGTTCAGGTTGTTTTTTGCCGGTAAAGATGACCCGCTGCTTTTGCAAAACGGCCCCTATAGGCCTTTTACTGTTTCTCATATCTCGGCAATGCTGTTGCTGTTTATTCTGATTTATATAGCCGTTGCTCATGTTAAGTATAAGGAATACCGTTTGCGGTTTTTATGGTCTGTTTGGGCTTATGTCTTTTTAGTCTTTCTCAATGTTTGCAGGTTTGTATGGGATGTATATACGGGGATTTTTGACATAAAAGAAGATTTACCCCTTCAGCTTTGCGGCATACAGATGTTTGCCATTCCGCTGGCCCTTTTTCTGCAGCGCAAGGAAGATAAAATGCCTGGTCATTTCGATGTTTCCGGCGCTGCTGAAGCTTCAAAGTGGGTGTGGAAGATAGGGGAATATATATGTGAGTTTGTTTATGCGTATGGGACGGTGGGGGCTATTTTGGCCCTAATAATTCCCCTTCCCACCCTTCAACAATATCCGGTGTTCCATTTTCGGAGCTTTCAAAGCCTGCTTTATCACGCAGTTATGGGGTTTATCGCATTTATGCTTCCCTATTTGAACTATAGACCCGATATAGGAAATGTGAAGAAGGCATATTGCGTTCTTATGATATGTGCGCTGTTTACCGGAATGGTGAATATGCTTATAGGCAGCAACTATCTGTATACCGCTTATCTTCCTATTAAATTTGATCTGCTGCCATGGCCGAAATACCTGCCGTTTTTGTTTGCCTTTGCTCTGTTTGTGGGGCGCTTGCCTTACTATGCCTACGCCTTTTTCCACAGGACGCATTCGGAGAGCGTAATGGATATGCTGCATCAAGGCAGGTCAGGCTTTTGAACAGCTTGAGGTGCCGATGTGGATGGTCGTGTAAAATTTCAGTAGGTAGTGGCAGGAGAATAGGAAGGTAATGTAGAAAAAGAGACCTCACCAGGGAAAAACAAACAAAACCAAAGCAAAAGGAGAGTGAGGTCTCATGATAGATAT
>Ga0134093_1003591_pt1 | contig 10693 bp, 7 predicted proteins | sample 4_1taG_FD_94452 | JGI IMG/M metagenome (GOLD analysis project Ga0134093, IMG submission 94452) | Switchgrass degrading microbial communities from high solid loading bioreactors in New Hampshire, USA - 4_13_20_68_A1 metaG | ecosystem: Engineered > Bioreactor > Semi-continuous > Anaerobic >...
AAAAGCGGATGTAATCCCATTGCTTCCAGACACGACGCGTAGAAAAGAGTTAAATCCAGACAAGTGCCCATCTTCTGTTGCATCACGGCATCGCAAAGCCGCACCCGCTGGCCAATCTGTTCAAAGCTTGCCGGAGGTACCGCATATACAATATTCTGCTTTTGCAATGCGCCGTAGACCGCGGCGGCCTGGGTAAGCACTCTTTTGGGGTCTTTGGATTGGTATCCGTCCAGAGATGGATTTCCCGTCCAGCTCTCAAGAAGCTTCGAGGCCTCTGCGTTGATTTTTATAATCTCGGGGTGGTTTGGCGTAACAAAGGAAGCTAACAGCTCAGGGTAGTAGGCATATCCGTGCCACTCGTCGAAAGCCAGCGCTGTAATCTCCGCAACCTCGGAAAAGAGCGTGTTTCCCTCCACCACGAGCGATATATGAAGAAGTCCCCGGATTTTCTCCGTAAGACCGGCGAGGTATTCCGCGTTTAGAACGAGCCGTATGTCCTTTACATCGAAAGTGCTGTTGGCGGGGACAAAATCGATGTATTTCGTGTAAGGCAGACACAATTCAGGAGTTGAATGAATTCGAATCTCAATGTTTTCCAGCGGGTTGTCCGAATTATTGACAATGGCAAGCATCTGCACTACGGGAATGCGGTTTTGATGCAGCACATAGTTGACAACCGGTATGACCGTGCTTTCCAGGCGGACCTGTTCACGGATTAAGTATTGGTTTTCAGCTTCGGAGAGTTCCATAGTTTCTGACGCCGCTTGTGCTTTTCTGAATCTTTCCTCCGGAGCCATATCGGACGCTGCCGTTTTGATTTGATTAATCTGCTCCAACAGCTCTGAAATGTGTTTTTCCTTAGCAGCAAGCTGTTCGGCGTAGTCGTCGATGCTGTTGCATTCTGGCATGACAAACTCGGGAGCGGTAAAATTCCAGTCTCCGTATACTTCCATAAACCATGCACTGAGGTTGTATGCCATACGAAGAAGCGTTTTCGCCCTGGCAAGATCGCTGCTGCCTGTATGTACCGCATCGTTGCGTGCTTTTCGAATCGCGAATAGAATATCATCGACGTTTTTGGGTAGCAAATCTTCACGGCGAAGCATCTTTATTCTGTCGGCGAAAGTCAGCTCCGCTGATGCAGGCATTCTTTCAAATTGAAGCATCTGGCCGACAATACACTCGGCCAGCAATCCAAGCTTAAAAACGCAGGCATTTGGATCAAAATATAGGTAAGCTTCCGCCACAGCGCCGATTTGCGCCATATCTGGCCAATATTGAGCCAGGAAATCGAAATTAGATCTCATAGGTTCGCCCCCCGCTGCACTAAGAAAATAATGTAAATAACAATGCGACGTCAGTTTGATTTTCTAGTTTATTTGGTTAATGCTATCATTCAGATGTAAAAGGAAGATATTGGTACAAAAACAACGGGTTACGACAAAACAATATAGAAACTGCAGTTTTCGGACAAATCTCGCACATATTTTATAGCCCCAAGGAGTAGTCATGTATAAAATGTTCAAGCTATAATTTGCATTTGGCATGGTCAGCCGCGCTCCCATTTGGAGATAAGCGGCAACGGTTGGTCCGCTGCCGCAGATAAGGAGTTTTGCCTTATTTTGAACCGTTTTCGCAGTATACACAGAATTTGGAAAGGATCCATGCAACCGATGATTAGGAATATAATTTTGCGTTGTATGCAGATTTGCATAGTTCGCATTTATTAACACGTAAAATTGATTGACGGATTAGAATACATAATTACTGTATTTAAGCCTAAAGCTGAAGTAAGTTTTAGTTCTCCATACAGGCAAATAGGTAACTGCTTATTATCCTTAAACCGTCTATCCGGTCCACCTGACTTATTAACATATTTCCAGGTATAACCGACTACTTGTGAATCTTTCGGGATACTGCCGGTTTCAATAAAACGAGTTGTATTCGGTGAACTTGTAATATCGGAATAATTAAGTGCACCGATCTTGCAACCTTGTATTATAAACAACTTGTCCGGTAAAAAAAGTAATGTTTCTTTTCCTGTTTTGAAAGATGCTACTTTTAAGTTCACTTTGAAAGGGAAGGGGGCTTTTGTGGCAACTCTGCAAGCTACTCTTTTTACTGTGTTGCTCGCTCCCGAAGCATACTTCTTATCAATTACCTTGCTTGTTTGCATTATTCTCCATACTTTAGCGCATTCTGTAATCTTTATTATATGTTTCATTCTTTCATCAACGATGGGTTGTTGATCTAAATCTATATGATAATCTAATTCAATAGTTCCTTTTAATAGAACATAGATTTTCAGGATCAAAAATGCAACGGCAGCCAAAAACCAGACTGGATAGCCAATACCTAAAATTATAGTCGCCCAAAGACCAATGTTTGCGACTTTATTCAATTTTAATGCTTTGCTTGCCGCTGCCAGCATTTCTACTAATCCTTCAGACACCATCGAAGTCGCAACATCATTTTCTATGTTTTGAGTATCATAATGGTTATTGTCAATTTCATATGTTGGTTGATATGAAGCAGGCTTAACCCATCTTTTTGATCTTGCGCCATTGTATTTTCCGGTTTCGTGCACATAAGAGATTCCAGTGCCGGGAATAGATGCTGTTCTTCGAATTGCTCCTCTGGCAGTTTTAGTTATTCGATAACCTTTAACGCCCCAACTATAGCCTATTCCTGATTTACTTAGGTTAATCCTGAAACCGCCTCCTAAATTTATACTTTTTCTATACCTAAATCCCACTTCAATTCTCCCCCTTATTCAATGTTTACAGTTGGAGACCATTATTATTAACATTAAAATCCGTTGCAGATATTCGAACTTTAATTTGCACCTGAAGTCTAACCTATGCAGACTTTGCTTCTGAACAAAGCTTAACCCTCTGCTCGAAGTCCAAAATTATGAACTTTTCTTGACATTTTACGAATATAAATGCCGGCAGACCTGATTGGGGAATATGTTAACAGCCATATATAAGGAAGCTATGAAAGAAAGTTCAGGTATATAAATTTAAGCCGTAATGGAAAGCGAAAATGAGCGGGAACCCTGGTAAAAAAGAAAAATATGACGATGAAAATGAGCAAAGTGGAAAAGTGCCGCCGCAAAGTTGAGCCTTATGTTCCCTGAGAGGGTAAAAATTATACAAAAATCTACGCCGTACTTGTGTGAAATGTATGTAGAAAATCATGAAGACTTGCATTTCTAACATAGTTAATTATAACAGGGTTTCCATATTACAACAATACGGGATGTCGAAAAATGATGTCAACTTAAGTTTTGTCAATTTTCAGCTGTATATTTAAGATGAGATATTTATTAAAAACAGACGGCATGATTATTCATAATTACTGGGTTGAGTCTATGGGCATTAAAGCGTTAGCAATAAGTTTGAAAACGCAAACCTAAAGCCGTTCGTAATAGTCAACATATTTACGGACATGTTCGCAAATAGAAAAACCGACTTTTACGAACGCGATTTTCACGGGTAAAAGCGGCGTTCGTAAAGGTACACCTTTATGAACGATTAATGACAACAGTGCCCGAAATTATAAATTGCACGATAAACGGACGCCTTCTGACAGCCATGTTAAATACGGGACATATATGCTCTCCGTTTTATTATTAAGCCTATTCTGACATAGTTAATGGCTCACGTTTCATTGAATGGTTGCTTGGTCTTAATAATATTATTGTGTTGACAAAAACTTCATATTGAGATATAATACGAAAAAAATTAATATATGCATTTAAGTGTCGCTAATGCCGTTTGGGTATTAGCGGAGAATAGGGAAATCGGTGAGAATCCGATACGGTACCGCCACTGTATACGCGGAGGCGCCGCACGCGACGAGAGTCAGCCATTGGGAGATATCCTGAGAAGGCAGTGCGGTGGCTGTTGATGCGTAAGTCAGGAGACCTGCTTAAATGTTAAATGTTTGTGCTTATGTTCCCTCGGGTAGGGGAGGCATAGGCGTAATTTGTGTTGCGGAAAACGGCTGCGACGGTCATTAGACTGTCGCAGCTTTTTTGTTAGTCTACATTTCCGGTCAAAAGACAGACAATTTTTGGCTGGCACAACCGTGCAGCAATGCTCAACGCCAAAATAGTAGAGAAAGGAACTGCCATGGAATACAAAATACCCCGAGTTGTTATAGCCGGCACTAACAGCGGCTGCGGCAAAACAACAGTCACATGCGCTGTGCTGCAGGCTCTGGTAAACCGCAGGTTGAAAGTCGGAGCATTCAAATGCGGCCCGGATTACATAGACCCAATGTTCCATAGCAAAATCATCGGAGCCAAAAGCGCGAATCTCGATTTGGTTTTCTTTCAGGAGAACACATTGAAGTATTTGCTTGCAAAAAACGGAGCCTATCAGGATATCAGCATAATTGAGGGCGTAATGGGCTATTACGACGGTATGGGACTGACCACAACAAAAGCCAGTACATATGAAATTGCCCGTGTGACCTATAGCCCCGTTGTCTTGGTGGTCGGCGCAAAGGGAGCTTCGCTTTCCGTGCTGGCAAGTATTCAGGGCTTTCTGACCTTTTGCCCGGACAACCAAATCTGCGGCGTGATTTTGAATCAATGCACCGCCCCGGTCTATCAGGCCCTGGCGGAGGAAATCCAAAAACGGTTCGGCGGAAGAGTGCGCCCTTTGGGCTTTATGCCTGCGCTTTCCGAATGCCGCCTTGAAAGCCGTCACTTAGGCCTGGTTACGGCGGCGGAGGTGGAAAACCTGCGCGAGAAGCTCCAGGTTTTGGCGAAACAGGCCGAGCAGTCGATAAACTTGGATGGACTGATTGAACTGTCAGGGAGCGCACCGCGCGTTACCTGCGACGTGGTCAAATTGCCCCGATATCGGCAATCCGTTCGGATTGCTGTGGCTCGCGACAAAGCTTTTTGCTTTTACTACGAGGACAGCCTCGAGGCGCTGACGGAAATGGGGGCTGAGATTGTGCCCTTTAGCCCCTTGAGCGACCCTGTTCTTCCGCCGGATATCCACGGCCTATATTTAGGCGGTGGCTACCCTGAGCTATACGCAAAGGAGCTTAGCGAAAATAAATCGATGCTGGCTTCTGTGCGAGAGGCGCTTCGGCATGAGCTTCCCTGTATTGCCGAGTGCGGCGGGTTTATGTACCTGACTGAGTCAATCGGCGATTATCCAATGGTCGGATTTCTCCCCGGAAGGAGCTTTGACACGGGAAAACTGTCCAGATTCGGATATATCAGGCTGAAATCAAAAGAAGACTCATTGCTCTGTCGTGCCGGAGAGGAAATATGCGCTCATGAATTCCACCACTGGGACAGTGAATATCCGGGAAGCTCCTTTGTCGCCTACAAGGACTCGGGCAAGAGCTGGGACTGCGTGAATGCGACAATGTACCTATATGCCGGTTATCCGCATTTTCACTTTTACTCCAACCCCGCCTTTGCCGTAAATTTTTATGAATCATGTTTGAAGGAGAAAAAACGCCGTGATTGAGAATGTAAGGCCAATGGACATTGAAAAGCGCAGTTTTGAAATAATTACAGAACTCCTGGGCGAGAAAAAACTAACCCCGGAAAATGAGCTGGTCATCAAAAGAGTAATTCACACCACCGCGGATTTTGATTACGCTGAGAACCTGGTGTTTTCTGAGAAAGCGGTTCAGAAAGGAATCGAGGCGCTGCGAAACGGCTGCGACATTGTCACCGATACCCAGATGGCAAAGGCCGGCATTAATAAAACCATTCTCGCAAAACTGGGCGGTGAGGTGCACTGCTTTATGTCTGACAGTGACGTCGCCATGGAAGCTAATGAGCGCGGAGTCACGCGGGCCATCGTAGCTATGGAGAAGGCGGCAAGGCTGAACAAGCCCTGCATCTTTGCAATAGGCAACGCTCCTACCGCATTGATTAGAATTCGGGAGCTAATGGATGAGGGGAGACTCTCTCCGGCTCTGATTATCGGCGTTCCGGTGGGCTTTGTGAATGTGGTGGAGAGCAAGGAGATGATTATTGAATCAAGCGTCCAGCATATCGTCGCACGGGGCCGCAAGGGCGGAAGTAACGTCGCGGCTGCAATCTGCAATGCGATGCTCTACCAAATTATGCGGTGATTTTATGGAGGAGTACATAGTTAAGGACGGAAAACGACTCCGGCTGGGCTATACAACCGGCTCATGCGCCGCCGCGGCGGCAAAGGCTGCGGCCTGGATGCTGCTTACGGGGCAGAAAAAGGAGCGTATCCAAATTAAGACGCCGAAGGGTATCGAACTTAACCTGGATGTTCTTGAATTCTACATGGGCGAAAACTCGGTTACCTGCGCAATCGAGAAGGACGGCGGCGACGACCCGGATGTGACGAAGGGCACCCTCATTTTCGCCACGGTGACACGCACGGAGACACCCGGTATTGTAATCGACGGCGGGCAGGGGGTTGGACGCGTAACTAAGCAGGGACTCGACCAGCCGGTGGGAGCGGCGGCCATTAACTCCGGGCCCCGGCAAATGATTCGGGATAGTCTCGAGGAAGTGTGCCGCCTATTAGACTATCGCGGTGGTCTTACGGTGCTGATTTCGGTTCCCGACGGTGAGCGGCTTGCGAAAAAGACCTTTAACCCACGCCTAGGAATTGTTGGCGGAATATCTATTCTTGGTACGACAGGTATTGTGGAGCCAATGAGCGACCAGGCTATAGTCGACACAATCAGGGTTGAGCTACGGCAGCGCCGCGTGAGCGGTAAGGAGTATGTGCTGCTCGCCCCCGGAAATTACGGTTCCGAGTATATTCTCAAAAACATAGGCCTTAACCCGAAAAACGCGGTTCTTACCTCTAACTTCATTGGAGAAACGCTGGATATATGCAAAGAGCTTGGCTTCCGGGGGGCATTGCTGGTCGGGCACATCGGTAAGCTGGTGAAGATAGCAGGCGGAATGCTTAACACCCATTCCAAATTCGGCGATTGCCGGATGGAGATTTTGGCATCCCATGCAGGCGCGTCGGGGCTTAATTCTGAGAGAATAGCGGAAATGCTTGAATGCGTGACCTGCGACGACGCGCTCCACCTGCTGGATGAGGCGGGGGTTCGAGATAAGACCTTTGAGCGCCTGACGGACAGGATATCGTTTATCATGAACCACCGTGTTGCCGGAGAGCTGGAGACAGGTGCAATTTTGTTTTCAAAGAAAGACGGGTTTCTGTGTGAAACACGGAACGCCCGCTCGCTATTAAGAAATATTATGGAGGAATAATCAATGGTACATTTTGTAGGTGCGGGCAGCGGAGCGGTTGACCTGATTACGGTGAGAGGCGCACGGCTGCTTGGAGAAGCGGACGTTGTGATTTATGCCGGCTCTCTTGTAAATCCGGAGCTCCTGAATTACACAAAGCAGGGCTGTGAAATTTATAACAGTGCGACAATGACTCTTGAAGAGGTCATCGACGTGATTAAGGCTACGGAAGCCGAGGGGAAGGTCACTGTGCGCCTGCATACGGGCGACTCCAGCATATACGGAGCCGTTCGGGAGCAGTTTGACGAACTTGAAAAGCTAGGCATTGCCTACGACGTCTGTCCGGGTGTCAGCGCCTTTTGCGGTGCCGCCTCGTCCCTGAAAGCAGAGTACACCCTGCCGGGCGTGAGCCAGACAGTCATCATCACCAGAGAGGTAGGAAGGACGACGGTTCCGGACAGGGAATCAATCCGGTCGCTCGCATCACACCAGGCCACAATGGTGCTCTTTTTAAGCACCTCTCTGACCGAGAAGCTGCAGGCCGACCTGCTTGCGGGCGGCTACCCCGGAAGCACTCCCGTGGCAATCGTATATAAGGCCACCTTCCCGGATGAGAAAATCCTGCGCTGCACGGTTGATACTCTGCACGAAACGGTTACCAAGCACGGCCTTACCAAGACATCGCTGATAATAGTGGGAGAATGCATGGGAGACAAATATCTACGCTCCATGTTGTACAATCCCGGCTATTCCACGGAGTATCGTGAGGCGACAAAATGAAAATTGCAATCTTTGCCTATAGTCGCCAGGGGTGCAGCGTTGCGCGCAGGGTTTGGGAACATTTCAAAAACGAAGACGTGCGTGCTTACACGATGGAGCGGTTTGGGGAGGAAGGCTTTGAGCCCATCCGCCGCCCGCCGGTATCCTTCTACGGACCGATTTTTCAGTGGGCGGATGTGCTTGTCTTCGTCGGCGCCTGCGGGATTGCGGTTCGTGAGATTGCGCCCCACGTTCGCGACAAGCGTACCGACCCTGCCGTGATTGCCATTGACGAATTGGGGTGGTTTTCAATTCCGCTTCTGTCCGGTCACATCGGTGGGGCGAACGCTTTGGCTCTGGAGCTTGCGAGGCTGCTCGATGCAACGCCGGTCATAACCACCGCGACGGACATTCATAACAGATTCTCCGTGGATACCTGGGCGGCGAGGAACGGATACATAATCGGGAACATGCACAGGGCAAAAATCGTTTCCGCTAAAATTCTGGAGCAGGACGTGCCCCTGCACAGCGATTTTCCAGTAACGGGCGCGTACCCCGGCGGAATAGTCCCGGGTAGCTCAGGGGATATAGGAATCTCAATCAGCTATAAAAAGGCCGAGCCTTTCAAGCAGACTCTGCGCCTTATACCGCCAGTCTTGCACTTGGGAATCGGGTGCCGAAAAGGAATACCGGTCGAATCAATCCGCGAGGCGGTGGATTCGGTTCTGAATCAAAACAATATAGACAAACGGGCAATTGCGAGCGTCGCCTCCATTGAACTGAAGTCAGAGGAACAGGGGCTACTGGATTTTTGCAAAGAAAAGGGCTGGCCAATTACCTTTTACCCGGCGGAGGAACTGCAGGCGGTGGAGGGAGATTTCACCCCGTCGGATTTTGTTCATGGCATAACGGGGGTCGACAACATCTGCGAACGCGCGGCGCTAATTGGAGCAAATGAGCTAATCGTGAGAAAGACCGCCATAAACGGCGTGACCGTCGCAGTCGCGGCTAGAAATCTGGAGGTGCGCTTTGAGTAAGGTGCTTGTAGTGGGGATTGGCCCCGGAAACTATGAAAACATGACGGTTGGAGCGGACCGTGCTCTGCAAAAAGCCGACGTAATCATCGGCTATCATGTCTATGTGGATTTAGTAATGGAGCGTTATCCCAATAAGGTGTTTATTACCACACCGATGACGCAGGAAGTAATGCGCTGCCAAATAGCGCTCGATACCGCGATGGAGGGCAAGACCGTTGCCGTGGTTTGCTCGGGAGACAGCGGTATCTACGGAATGGCGGCTTTAATATATGAACTGCGAGGCGAAAGCCCTGTGCCTGAAATCGAAGTTATTCCCGGCCTCACCGCCGCAAGCAGCGGAGCCGCGATACTTGGAGCACCGCTGACTCATGATTTTGCTGTTATCAGCCTGAGCGACCGCCTGACAAGCTGGGATAAGATTGAAAAGCGGCTCGAAGCGGCTGCAAGCGCAGATTTATCAATCGTTTTGTATAACCCCGCCAGCAACGGCAGACCCGACCATCTTCGCCGTGCCTGCGACATTCTGCTCCGGCACCTGCCCGAGAATAGGCCCTGCGGTGTGTCGCGGAACATCGGCAGGGAGGGTGAAAGCTGTGTAATCTTGACTCTCGGGGAACTCAGGGAGGCGCAGGTGGATATGTTCTGCACAGTTTTCATCGGAAACGCTTCGACAAAGATAATCGAGGGCAATTTGGTAACGCCGCGAGGTTACAAAGATGTATAAAATCTTTGTGTTTGCCGGAACAACGGAGGGCAGGGAGCTTGTGGAGTTTCTGAGCAAACAGCCCGTATCCGTAACCGCCTGCGTTGCAACGGAGTACGGTGAAACACTCCTTGAGCCCTCAGATAATCTTATAGTTTCATGTAAGCGGTTGCCGGTGGATGAAATTGTCGGGATTCTTGAAGCACAGCGGTTTGATTTGGTTATTGACGCCACTCACCCGTATGCGGCATCCGTAACCGAGAACATCAGACATGCTTGTGAAACCACGGGTACGGAGTATATGCGGTTGCTTCGGAAAGCTTCAGAGATATCTTCGGACGCGGTGTACGTCCCGGATACCGCGGCGGCGGTTGAATTTCTAAGTAAGACTGACGGAAATATACTCCTTACCACCGGAAGCAAGGAAGTGCATAAGTACGCGGCAATCAGGGACTTTTCGGACCGCGTCTACGCCCGTGTGCTGCCGTTGGACTCCTCCCTTGAGGCCTGCCGCGCCGCAGGGCTTAAACCCAGCCACATCATCGCAGTGCAGGGGCCATTTTCCGAGGAGATGAACGTTTCCATGCTGCGCTTTGTGTCCGCCAGATGGCTTGTTACAAAGGACGGCGGGGAAGCGGGAGGTTTTGCCGAAAAAGCCTCCGCGGCGCGGAAAGCGGGAGCCGGGCTTGTGGTAATAGGGCGCCCTCCCGAGCGGGACGGCATGTCTTTTTCCGAAACCATTGCTCTGCTCTGCAAACGATTTGGATGCAAATGGACCCCTCATGTGAGCGTTGTAGGAATCGGACCCGGAAATGTGAAAACTATGACGAGGGAAGTTCGGGAAGCCATCGTGAGAGCCGACTGCCTAATCGGGGCGAAGCGGATGCTCGAGGCGGTTTCCGCACCCGGGCAAAGTGTGTTTGAGGCCGTTTCGCCGCAGGAGATTGCCGGCTTTATCAAAACACA
>Ga0134093_1003609_pt1 | contig 10637 bp, 13 predicted proteins | sample 4_1taG_FD_94452 | JGI IMG/M metagenome (GOLD analysis project Ga0134093, IMG submission 94452) | Switchgrass degrading microbial communities from high solid loading bioreactors in New Hampshire, USA - 4_13_20_68_A1 metaG | ecosystem: Engineered > Bioreactor > Semi-continuous > Anaerobic >...
GGGTGACCAGTCGAGCCGGGCCGCCGGGAGCGGCCTGCAGGATCTGCTGCACGCCAGGCAGCTCGCTGAGCCTGCGGCGAACCTCGTCCGCCGCACTGGAGGGACACAGCACATGGACGTTCGGGCCGGCGTCCAGGGTGAAGCAGGCTGGCAGGCCGGATTTTCGCCAGGCAGGGACTTCCTTAATGATCCGCAGTGTGGCCGGCTCCCAGTACATCAGCGGCGGGTTGGAGGTCATCATGACTGCATGCATCAGGTTGCTGTCCAGCTCGATGATGGCGGCCAGCCGGTCAAAATCCCTTGCATGGATCGCCGAGCGGCAGATCTCCAGACGGCGGGGGGCATCGGCGACCCGGGCGGGCTGCAGCGGGCTGGTATCCGCCAGCGCATGACCTGCCGTGGACCCCACGCTTTTATGCCCGGCTTCCACCACCGCGATCAAATCTACCAGGTCCCAGTGCTCCGGTGGGGCGATGGAAACCGCATAGCTGCTCTGATCGTCATCCCCGGCGTGCCATTCCACGAAACCGGTGGGGATGGAGCGGCTGGCCGAACCCGATCCGCGGCGGGCCAGGCGGGATAATTCCAGTTCGCCCAGGTCCAGGCCGAGTGCTGTCGATGCGGCCAGGCTGAGCGCGGCGAAGGCAGCTGCGGATGAGGCGATCCCCGCGCCGGTCGGGAAGTTGTTTTCCGAGCGCACCTGGGCGGGTTTGAAAACCCCGGCCATCCGCCGGACGCAGTCCAGAAAGTCCGAAACACGCTGCAGCTCGGGGCCGGCCAGCAGGCGGCCGTTCAGTTCTACCATGTCCCCTGGCAATTCATCGGAAAAGGAGACCTCGGTCGTGGTGGTCAACCCGGCCAGGTTCATGGAAATGGAGCCGTTGGCGGGCAGCCGCAGGTGCTGGTCGCGGTTCCCCCAGTACTTGATGAAGGCAATGTTGGGATGGGCAAGGGCGGTCGCTGTGGCCATGACCAGATGATACCATCACTCGGTGGCCGGAGGGCAGGGCTAAATGTCTGCGGTAAACAGAAAGCTGCCCGGCTCTGACCGGGCAGCGCGGAAACGATTGATCTTCATATCTGCGGGTGAACAGTGATGAGTCTTGCCTAAATCCAGCCCGCCAGCAGCGCGATGATCGCAATGATGAGCAGCAAACCAATGATTCCCGATCCAGAATACCCCCAGCCTCGGCTGTAGGGGAATACGGGCAGCGATCCGATCAGTAACAGTATTAACAGGATTATTAAAATCGTACCCAGCATGGGCTTTCTCCTTTCCTGATCCCAGAACGGCCTTTACCAGATAATGAACGTCTGGCCGTTTGAATCCAGTATAGGGACCGGCGGGATCAGCAGCAAGTCGGAAGAGCCCCATGGAGAGGTAGGGAGGTCCCTACCTCGACTGCGTATAGCCGTTGCTTGAATCAGGGCTGCTCACCCAGGCTGGTGCCCACATGACGGGCACTGGATAGCAGGCTGTGGTCCAGAGGGATGCGCTTCACATTGCCGGCCACCTGTTCCAGAGGGACGGGGACGATTGCCTGGTTCTGCATGGCAACCATGCAGCCAGTCACGCCCTTATGGACCATCACTGCACAGGCAGTTCCCATCTGGGTGGCCATGACACGGTCGGCGGCCGAAGGAACACCGCCGCGCTGCAGGTATCCTAATATGGTCACGCGGGTCTCCAGCCCGGTGAACCTACGCAGCTGGTGGGCCAGGTGCATCGTGTTGCCGGCGGCCTGCTCTTCCAGCGCTTCCAGGCGTCTGGTCACCTGTTCCTCGTCTTTCCCTTTGCGCAGTTTGCGGTTGATTTCTCGGGCGTGCTCAAAGAACCGCCGGTTGTCCTGAGAGATCGCGCCTTCCGACACGGCCACAATGCTGAAGCGCTTGCCTTCCTTGAGCCGGTTGAGGATTGCACCGGCGACTGCCTCCTCGTCGTAGGCGATTTCTGGAATGAGAATCACATCTGCCCCGCCGGCCAGACCGGCAGCCAGTGTCAGCCAGCCGGTTTCCCGCCCCATAACCTCGACGATGATAATGCGGTGGTGGCTGTAAGCCGTGCTGTGCAGGCGGTCGATCGCTTCCGCCGCGACGCTGGTGGCGCTGTAATATCCGATCGTGGCGTCGGTTTCGACGATGTCGTTGTCGATGGTCAGCGGCATGGTCAGCACCCTGACGCCACGCTGTGAGAGTTTATAGGCGGACTCCTGAGCTTCCTTACCACCAAGGATCACCAGTGCATCCAGCCTGTTCTGCTTGATGTTCTTCTGAATGGTTTCCGTTGCGTCGACAACCTGGTTGTCCAGGTGGACGCTTTCTGGGCGGTCGCGGCTGGTGCCCAGAATGGTGCCCCCGGTGGTGAGAATACCGGACAGGGCATCACCGCCCAGCGGAATGGTGTCATTGGTCGCCAGGCCGAGAAATCCGTCCTGAAATCCGATCAGCTCATACCCGCCGAGGCTCTGCAGGGTTTTCCCGATGGCTCGGATGGTCGGGTTCGTTCCCGGGCAGTCTCCTCCTACCGTAGCGATGCCGATCCTTTTGGCCATTTTCTTCTCCTCTGTGAAATCCAGAAAGCAGGAGTATGTTCGATGTTACCGACTGGGGGATGTTTATTCTTCCGTTACCTGCAGCGGGAGCTGCCAGTCGATTTCCGGCAGCCCGGCCTCACGCAGCGCCTGGTTGGTTTTAGAGAAATGGCGGCAGCCGAAAAAACCCCGGCTGGCGGACAGGGGGGAGGGATGCGGTGCGGTCAGGACGACATGGCGGTCGTTGGTCACCAGGCCGGCTTTCCTGATGGCGAAGTTACCCCACAGCAGGAACACCACCCGGCTGTCCTTCTGGTTGACACTCCGAAAAACGGCATCCGTGAAGACTTCCCAGCCTCTGTTCTGGTGTGAGGCCGGCTGGTGCGCCTGGACAGTCAGGACTGCGTTGAGCAGGAGCACTCCCTGCTTTGCCCAATTAACCAGATAGCCGTGAGAGGGGATCTTGAACCCGACATCATCGCGCAGCTCCCGGTAGATGTTGCGCAGCGACGGCGGCGGGCGTACACCTGGCCGGACGGAAAAGGCCATGCCGTGCGCCTGGTTGACATCGTGATAGGGGTCCTGCCCCAGGATCATCACCCTCACCTGATCGTAGGGGGTGTATTTCAGGGCGTTGAAGACGTCGTTTTCCGGCGGAAAGACTGTATAGCGCTCCCGCTCAGCGTCCACGAAGCGAACGAGCTGCCGGTAATAGGTCTTTTCCGTCTCCTCGCCAACGATGGGCTGCCATGATTCCGGAAGCGGTGGAACCATCCTTCCTCCCCGGGCAGTGGTGTCTTGCATCAGTATAGCATGGGGAAGGCCGGGAATAGAGAACCGGCCGCGTACGGGCGGCCGGTTCCTCCTGAAAGGGATATCAGAATATCCAGATCAGGATCAGAATGGGCAGGGCAAGGATGAAGAGCAGTACCAGGCCCGCGACGAGCAGCCCGCCGACAACGCCGACGATGCTGACGACCAGACCGAACACAGCCGTGACCAGGCCAATGACCAGGCCGATCGCGCCGGTGATTAAACCGATGATAAATTCCAGCAGTCCCATCATTTCCTCCTCAGGCGCAGGTTTTGCCTGTATTTCGTAGATACTCGTTATCAACCTTCCATCCATATACGCGGCCGGCGAAAAAAGGTTTCACCGGCCCGTCCGACTGGTCATTTCCCTCGAGGAATCAAGTACAATCAAACCAACATAACTTCCAGAGGGAGAATGCGATGCAGTACAGAATCGAAGGGACTGTGATGCAAATGCTCGAGGTTCAGTTGAACCAGGGCGAAGCCATCTACACTGAATCGGGCGGGATGGCCTGGATGAGTGACGGAATAGAGATGAGCACCAACACTCGCGGCGGCCTGCTCTCCGGGCTGGGCCGGGCCATGGCCGGGGAGTCCCTGTTCATGACCACTTACACCAACACCCGCGGGCAGGGGCGGATCGTCTTCACGCCGGAAGCGCCGGGAAAGGTCATCGCGCTCAATTTAAATGCCGGCCAGACCGTGATCTGCCAGAAGGACGCCTTCATGTGCGCGCAGAACAGCGTTTCGCTGGAGATCCACTTCCGCAAGCGCCTTGGGGCGGGACTGTTCGGCGGGGAAGGTTTCATCCTGCAGAAGGTGACCGGCCCGGGGGTGGTCTTCTTTGAAATCCCCGGCGAGGTGGTCAGTTACAACCTGGCGGCCGGTGAACGGCTGCTGATCGACCCGGGGCACATTGCGATGTTTGAGCCGACGGTGGACTACGACATTACCATGGTTCGCGGAATCCGGAACATCTTCTTCTCCGGTGAGGGCCTGTTCCTGGCCACGCTGACCGGCCCCGGGCGGGTCTGGCTGCAGACCATGCCGTTGTCCAACCTGGCGGCCAAGATCGGTCAGTACATTCCTTCGAAGAGCAGCTAGCTGACGCAGTGAGCTGGGCACAGGGACCGCGGATCACAGCCGCGGTCCTTTTTCACTGCAGTTTGAAGAATCAGCCCGCATCCGGTTTGTACTTTTCTCGAGGAATATGCTAAGGTAAAGAATCGGATCGCTGGTCTGTTCGCGATCAAAAATGATGCATACCGTCTTACTGAAAGAAAGGAAACCAAGATGGCCGATATTGAACGATCTGCACAGGCAATCTGGCACGGTGACCTGCTCCATGGAAATGGAACCGTCGGCACCGCCAGCAAGGTGGTCGTAGATATTCCGATGCGCTTCAACACCCGCTTCGAACACGAACCCGGAACCAACCCTGAGGAGTTCATCGCCGCGGCGCACGCGTCCTGCTACTCGATGGCCTTTTCCGCTTACCTGGCCCGCCAGGGACATGCCCCGGAACGGCTGGAAACCACCGCGCACATCACCCTCGCCAAGCAGCGGGACGGGTTTTCCATCACGAAATCCCGGATCGAAGTGCGCGGCTGGGTGGACGGCCTGACAGAAGAACAGTTCCAGCAGATGGCCCGCGAGGCGGACAAGGGCTGCCCGGTCTCGAACCTGCTGCGCAACGGGCTGGAGATTGATATCCACGCCTCACTGGGCAAGTAAATCATTCGTCTGGAGGGGCTGTTGCCTGAGAAAGTCATCATCCGCCAGTGGAGTGATTTTTCAATTGAGTTTCAGGCCACCGGGGAACAGGATGACAACTTCAAGCCGGTGGAGCACCTGCACGAGCTGACCCCGTTCGGTATGCTGCTTGCCGGTCTGGGCTCCTGCACCACCATCCTGCTACTCTCATATGCTCAGAACCATGAGCTGGACCTGCACATGGTGGAAGGCTTTCTGGAATACCAGCCGGACGAGGAGCGCGGGACCGGGTGGGAGAAGATCAGTATGCGGCTCAGGTTCGAAGGGGACCTGTCCCCGGAGGATGAAAAGCGGCTGTTCGTTGTGGCAGAGCAGTGCCCGATCGAGCGTATGCTGGTGGATGGCACGCCGGTCATTGTCGGCCCTTACCAGCCTTGATGGCGTTCGCAGGACGCATTCCACAGGCTGGCAGTTTCTCTGAATAATCAAATTGACAGGAAAACCTGGCGCGGCGGATGGACACCACGCCAGGTTTCGGTGTTTAATAGTCGGGTAGCCCCGGATAAGCCTAAGCTTGAACACCCATGTAATAGTCTGCTGCCGGCTATTGGACCCGGCTGTTTGGAGAACAACTGTGCGTTGGGATCGACTAATCCAATGACCAATGGGGGATTGGTTTTTTCATCCGGTGTGCTACAATCACGATAATTGGTTATGAGGTATGCATATGGTCTTCAAAATCGGTGATCTGGCTCCTGATTTCACCCTGCCTTCCACCCTGGACAAGGAGATTGCACTATCCGACTACCGCGGCAAGGCCGTGGTGCTCGCCTTTGTCCCCGCAGCCTTCACACCCATATGAACGAGCCAGATCCCGTCGTACGAGGCTGATCTGGCCAAGTTCGAGGGATTGAATGCTCAGGTTCTGGGCATCACGGTAGATCAGGTTCCCACATTGAAGGCGTGGGCCGAAAGCATGGGTGGCATCAGCTTCCCGCTGCTCAGCGATTTCTGGCCCCACGGTGAGGTCTCAAAGAAATATGGCGTGCTGCGCGAAGAGGGTGTCTCGGAGCGGGCGGTGTTCGTGATTGACCGGCACGGCTGCATCCAGTACCAGGACATTCACGACATCGACGACCTGCCCGATAACGAGGAGATTTTCAAAGTCCTCCGGCAGATTGAACCGGAAGCCGCGGCTGCCCTCCCGCAGGTTGTAGAGAAGAAACAGGAGATCCCCGAACACTCCATAGTTATGTACTGCACGCGCTGGTGCCCGGACTGCGAAAAGGCCCGGGCCTGGTTCGCGAAAAAGGGCCTGGAAGTGTTCGAAATCAGCGTGGACGAGGACAAGAAGGCCGCCCAGAAGGTGCGCGAATGGGCGGATGGCAATCTGACCACGCCCACGATTGACTTTGACGGCATCATTATCGTCGACTACCAGGAGGATGAGCTGGAGCGAGCCCTGCTCCAGCGGCCGGACGTGCGCAAAGCAAAATAACGGGCCAGCCTGGAGGGGGATGAACCCGCCAGTCGTGCTATGATTAAGACAAATCCCATCCGTTATGTCACGCGATCGATGGGGGCAGCATGGCGGTGATAACCATATCAAGGCAGATGGGCAGCCTGGGGAGTGAAGTCGCCCGGGCGGTGGCCGGTCAGCTGGGCTACCGGCTGCTGTGGCGGGAGTTGATCAACCAGGCAGCCATCCGCTGCGGCAGCCCGGAAATGGCGCTGGTGGTAATCGACGAGCTGAACCTGATGAAAATACCTGCCGGCCGGCAGGATTTCGAGCGCTATCTCACCGCGGTCTCGACCGTGGTGCACGAGGCGGCTGAGGAAGGGAATGTGGTCATCGTCGGCCGGGCCGGCCAGGTGCTGCTGCATGGTTTCACCGGGGCGCTGCATGTGCGCGCGGTGGCACCGTTCCAGCTGCGGGTGGAGCGTGTAGCCAGATACCGGGGGATCTCAATGGATGCCGCCCGGGAGCTGGTGGCGACCAGCGACCGCAACCGCAAAGAATATCTGGAGCGCTGGCACCAGGTGGACTGGGCCGATCCGGAGCTGTACGATCTGGTCTTGAACACCGGGCGAATGGAGGTGGACTCCTGCGCCCGGATCATCTGTTATGCCCTTGCCTGTCAGGAATGACGGCGGATGTCATCTCACGCATCTCGAGGAGCATTCGTTTGAGTAATTCCAATAAGAGCCGGCCGAGGTTTGCCCATCCGGCTGAAGAATCCTTCGCGCAGATCCTGGATTTCTACGGAATTGAGTGGGAGTACGAACCGAAGACTTTTCCGCTGGCCTGGAACGAAAATGGAGAGGTGACTGAAGCCTTCACACCGGATTTCTACCTGCCGCAGCAGTGCCTGTACATCGAGCTGACCACGCTCCGGCCTCAGCTGGCCACGCACAAGAACCGCAAGCTGCGCCGCATGCAGGAGCTGTACCCCGATGTGAAGATCAAGCTGCTCAAACGCCGGGATCTGCGCAATATGCTGGAAAAATACGGCCTGCGGGATCAGGCCGATCCAATTCGTGGAACCAGGGCTCAGACGAGGGATGAATGACGAGGGAGTACCAGGGCGATCCAACGATGCCAGTGCACGCTGATATCAGCGAGGTGTTGTTCACCGAAGCTGAAATTCAGGCCAAAGTGAAGGAGCTGGGACGGCAAATCTCGGAAGACTACCGGGGGAAGACCCCGATCGTTGTCGGCGTGTTGAAAGGGGTGCTGTTCCTGCTGTCTGACCTGCTTCGGTCCATCGACTGTCAGGTGGAACTGGACGTGCTGGCGGTCTCCAGCTACTCACCGGAAACGCGCAACCAGGGGTATGTGCGTATTATCAAGGACCTGGAAATGCCCATCCAGGGGCGGCATGTGCTGTTTGTCGAGGATGTCATCGACACCGGACTGACCCTGAACTTCCTGCTCAACTCACTGCGCACCCGTGAACCGGCCAGCCTGGAAGTGTGCGTGCTGTTCGACCGCCGCTCCCGGCGTCTGATCGATATTCCGCTGAAGTACCGGGGTTTTGAGCTTCCGGAGCGCTTCGTAGTTGGGTACGGGCTGGATTATCGCGAGAAGTACCGCCACCTGCCTTATGTCGGCGTGCTGAAAGCTGTGGCGCTGGATTAAAAACAAAGGACCCCGGTCGTTCACAGGGTCCTTTGAAAGAAACAGGGGTCCCAAGTAACCTTCGCATCTCCTCTTTCTGGCAATTGGCCTTACCCCAGTTCAGGATCTCGGGCAGTGCGCAATGCTGTTCGGGCATCTCTCGCCATTCGACTTCTTTGGCACAACCGCTTGTACCTAACTTGCAGGTACTCGTCAAACCGCAGAAGCTTCAACATATTGAGAGTTGTGATCCACTCAACTGTTGAGCAAATTATTGGACCGCTCCAGACATTTGCCAAGCGTTGAATGGCATCCCTTTGGAGGTGCTTCCAATTTCTTGGAACGCCCTGCAATTTCATTATAGGAATATTTACTTGCAGAGTCAATAACTATTATGACAAACCGGGCAGATTATTCCTATCCGGAAATGGCCCGGGAGGTCAGGGGGTGGAAGAAACTGGTCCGGATTAATTCCCTACCTCGAGAGTCAAATTTGACTATCGATGCTATAATGCCTTCGAAGGATTAACCAGATCTCTGGATTACTGCTGAAAAGAGGTTTCATCATCCTGAAATGAAAAAGTTTAGGGTCGCTCTCCTGGCAAACTTGAAGAAGAACGCCCCTCATTGGGAGGGAATGTCGCCAGACCAGTGGGATGATCTGGATTCCGAAGAAACCGTAATCGCCATCGTCGAGGCCATACGAGCGGGCGGGCATGAATGCGAGTTCATCGAAGCCGATCGATCACTGGTGGATAAAGTCCGGGCTTACAGGCCGGACATTTGTTTTAACATCGCCGAAGGGCACTGCGGCGACGCCAGAGAGGCGCAGGTGCCAGCCATTCTAGAACATCTTGGCATCCCGTACACGGGGTCCAAAGTGCTGACCATGGCGCTGACACTGGACAAGCCCATGACCAAACGAATTCTGGTCTGGCATGACCTGCCTACGCCGGTTTTTCAGGTCTTTGAGCGCGTGGATGAGCCGCTGCTTCCGGAGATGTACCGCTTCCCGCTGTTCGTCAAACCCTCCCGCGAGGGAACGGGCATGGGGGTGAGCGCTCACTCTGTGGTCCACACCGAAGAGGAACTGCGGGAGCAGGTGGACTATATCCTGAAGAAATATCACCAGCCCGCCCTGGTGGAGCATTTCATCAAAGGACGGGAGGTGACTGTCGGGCTGGTCGGCAATCTGGAAGGACCGGTGGCCCGCCGGCTGCCGCAGGACCCGAAGGAGCCGCGCGTACAGGCCGGTTTACGCTTCTTCCCGCCGATGGAGGTTGACCTGCAGCCGTACCTGGAGACCGATGCGGTATACAGCAACCGTTTGAAGGTGGATATTCCGGAGAAGCTGAACTACATCGTCCCTGCCCGGCTGGAAGAGGAAATGATCGAGGAGCTGAACTGGCTGGCGGCGGCCGTGTTCCGCGTCACCGGCGCGCTGGATGTGGCCCGGGTGGATTTCCGCCTGGCGGAGGATGAAAACTGGAAGCCGTACATCCTGGAGATCAACCCGCTGCCCGGTCTCAATCCCTACATCTCCGACATTATTCTGGAGGCAAAGGCGGATGGGATGGGCCACACCGAGCTGGTGAACATGATCCTGAACACCGCGCTGAAGCGGTACGGGATGATCTAACTCGGCGGGGAGTTCGGACCGGTAAGAGAAGTATTGACAGCCTTCTGTATCCGCTGCCAGCGAACGATCGCTTCAGCCCCCTGATCTCTGGTCAGCGGGAGCCGGCTGTACCGGGCGGCGATGAACAGCTCGGAGAGGGATTCGAAATCCTCACTGGCCCACGGGTAAGCGGCGGAAAGCAGGCGAGTATATTCACGGGGAGTGGCCGGGGAAGGTCTGGCCACTCCCTTTTGCGCCATCCAGGATGTCATGGCCAGGTAAACCATCAGGATCTGCTGGCGGGGGGGCAGCCGGTCCAGGATCAGCGTGCGTCCGGCCAGGTTAGCGATGGCGGCGGCGCTCCGCCCGCGCAGCTGGCTCCATCCCGCCGCGATTCCGTGCCCGGCCCCCTGCCCGGTCTGGCGCAGCCACTGGCAGATCGCCCGCCACAGGCTCATCACCCAGCGGAGCGGGCCGAAGCGCACCTCGCCCAGCCTTGCCCCGGAATACTGGCGAAAGTAATGCCGCAGGGAAAAGAAGACCACGGCGAAGAAGATTGCCCAGAAGGCGATGGAGCGAACCACCTCCCACCAGGGCAGGTCAATCCGGGCGCCGGCAGGCGGCAGCCGGCCGGGGTCGAAATCCTGCCAGCCGGGCGGAAGGCCGTTCAAGCCGAAAAGCCGCGAGAGCAGCAGGATCAGCCAGATGACGGGCAGGGCAATCAGATACTGCAGAACCAGGCCGATGGCGGTGACAATGGTCAGCAGCCATTCCAGCAGCATCAGCAGGCTGATGGAATACCCGGTGGGCAGCAGCAGCGCCAGCAGGGTGATCCCCAGGATCA
>Ga0134093_1003610_pt1 | contig 10635 bp, 11 predicted proteins | sample 4_1taG_FD_94452 | JGI IMG/M metagenome (GOLD analysis project Ga0134093, IMG submission 94452) | Switchgrass degrading microbial communities from high solid loading bioreactors in New Hampshire, USA - 4_13_20_68_A1 metaG | ecosystem: Engineered > Bioreactor > Semi-continuous > Anaerobic >...
ATCACGGCGGGCTCAACAGTCATGTCAATTACGGTGGATTCAACCCCCACCTTGCACGGGCCCCCGTCTATGATATAAGAAACCCTGCCGTCGAGATCGTCCAAAACATGTTTTGCCATTGTCGGGCTTGGCCTGCCCGAGCGGTTTGCGCTTGGAGCCGCAACCGGAACTCCTGCCTTCCTTATCAGCTCGAGAGCAATTATATTGTCGGGCATCCTTATTGCCACAGTATCCAGGCCGCCCGTAGTTATATCGGGAACAATACTCGTCTTTTTCATAATGATTGTAAGAGGTCCGGGCCAAAATGCCGAAATAAGCTTCAATACGCCGGGCTTTATTTCAGATGCAAGGGGTCCCAGCATTTCCCGATCGGCTATGTGTACAATAAGCGGGTTGTCACTGGGCCGGCCCTTCGCAGTATAAATGGACCGGACGGCTTCAGTGTTTAAAGCGTCGGCACCAAGGCCGTAAACCGTTTCGGTCGGAAAAGCCACGAGCCTTCCTTCCCTGAGTGCTTTTGCGGCATCTATAAATTCCGGTGAGTCAAAAGACGTAAATTTGATATATTTTGTCTGCATTCCAATCTCCGTATAAAAACAGGTTATAAGTATATCTTCTGCAATTCAAATAGATTATAGCACAACCAGATAATGCTGCAAGATGCAAAGTACGACAAACCTTTTCTTTGTGTCAAATATACGATCCTGATTATTGCAGCGGTTGAAAACAGTGTGATATAATAGCCTCACCCTTTACCGGAATCAAAGGCTTTGAGCCGGCACCAGGGGCATTGGGTTATAAATTTTGGAATATCTTATTATTTTCTGTAATTCATGATATAATGTTGCAGATATTATAGCAGAATATTTTAAGGAAGTGCTTTTTATGACAGATTTAAAGCGTATTGCCTTGAAAAATGCAAAACGTATTGTAATTAAAGTGGGTACTTCGACCCTTACCCATGAAACCGGAAAAATGAACCTGCTCAGGATGGACAGGCTGTCCATGGCCATAGCGGAACTAATCAACCAGGGGTACGAGGTTGTCCTTGTTTCATCGGGCGCCATAGGTGTTGGCATGGGGAAGCTCAGCATGAAGGAACGCCCGAAGATAATGGGAATGAAACAGGCCCTTGCGGCCATCGGCCAATGTGAACTGATGAACATATACAGTAAAATGTTTTCAGCCTACAACCAGATAGTTGCCCAGGTTCTGCTTACAAAAAACGACGTGGATGATGAAATAAAAAGGAAGAATATTGAAAACACCTTTGAGCACCTTCTTGAAAAACATGTTCTTCCGATTGTCAATGAAAACGATACAGTTTCAACCGACGAGATAAGTTCCATGGAGCATTTCGGCGATAATGATACGCTGTCTGCGGTTGTTGCAAGGCTGGTACATGCAGATCTGTTAATAATCCTTTCGGACATAGACGGGTTTTATAACTCCGATCCCCGTGAGAATAAAGACTCCATACTCATAGACACCGTAACCGAAATAAATGACTATATAAGGCACTGTGCCGGGGGTGAAGGTACCAGGCTCGGTACCGGGGGCATGGTAACGAAACTGAATGCCGCCAACATTGTGATTAACTCGGGAATACATATGGTACTGGCAAACGGCAGTGATCCTTTTGTTCTTTTTGATATTCTGCGCGGTGAAAAGGTTGGAACTTTATTCGTTGCAAAAGGATAAAATGTGCTAACATTCACCAAATATCGATTAATTTTTCATAGTTTTTTCAATATGAAAAAACTGGAAATTCCTGATATTGGCTGTTAATACCAGCATATGCAAAATTTAATTGGAAAAATTTTTAATTTTTTTTAGAAAAAATACCCTCAAATACTTGACTTTGGTGGGTTTTCATTATAAAATGATGTCGAAATTAAGTGCGGGAGGTTATCTTGTATGAACAAATCTGAATTAGTAAATGCTATTGCTGCTAAATCAGGATTAAGCAAGAAAAATAGCGAAGCTGCATTGAATGCAATGATATCTGCTGTAGAAGAAGCTCTGGTTGCTGGCGAGAAAGTAGTTCTTGTTGGTTTTGGTACATTTGAAGTTAAGCAAAGAGCTGAAAGAAAAGGAAGAAATCCTCAGACTAAGGAAGAAATCGTAATTCCTGCTTCCAAAGCACCTGTTTTCAAGGCAGGCAAGGGCCTGAAGGATAAGGTAAACGGCTAAAATTTGAAAAGAAATGCTCTGCTGAAAAGCAGAGCATTTTATTTTACCCTAAAATCGATATCAGCGCTCCTGTCAGAATGCCTGCCATGTTGCCCAGCAGGGGAAATCTGCCCTTATATATCGAACGGGATTCGTTTAAAAGCTCTCCAAGGCTTACATAAAGCATAGCCCCGCCTGCAACCCCAAGGCATATCGAGGAAAACATGTCCGATATGCTTCCGAATGCCGCACCGAGAAAAGCTCCAATCCCCATTGGCACACCCGAAAGTATGGTGATGAGAAACACCTTGATAGGATTTATCCTTCCAATCCTGAGCGGAATTGCCATTGCCATTCCTTCAGGAATATCATGCAGAAGAATTGCCAGTGACAAAGTTATTCCTATGCCGGTGCCCGACTGGAAGCCCGCACCCACCGCAAACCCTTCGGGCAGGTTATGCAGTGCAACGGCAAGCGCCATCATCCACCCCGACAGCAGCATGGTTTTATTTCCTGCATAAATGCCCTGAGGATTTTTTCTTTTGCGGTATGCCGCCCTTAACAGTTCATCCGCAATAATAATCATTACAACACCCAGTAAAAGGCCTATCGAAGTGTGAACGAAGCCTGACGCCCTGTATCCTTCGGGCAGAAGCTCCATGCATACCATGCTGATCATTATACCCGTAGTAAATTCAAGCAGCGCGCTTTGAATCCGGTCGGAAAGGGAGACGGGTATGAATGCCGTCAACCCGCCGATTCCTGTTCCGATAATACCCGTTATCAAGCCTGTAAGCGATATCATAAAAAGACTGCTGTTTAAAATACTGGTATCCGTAATATTAATTCACCCTTGTGACCCGTTCAATCATATATATGAAACAGGGCATAAAAAAAGAATTCATACTTGATGAATTCTTTTATAAAAGGCTTCGGGCCAAGCTTTTACTTCTTTTTGTCTATAAAGTAGGACGGATTGCTTAAAGGCTTTGCACTATATGCATTTGTTATTTTCTTGCCGGCATTTATATTTTTGATTTCCCTGGTAAACTCCGTCTGAAGCTTTTCGGCATTATCATAGCCTTGCTTTTCAATACTGATTATATCCTCAACCAGTGAGGTAATTTTGTCAATAAGCTCCTTCAACTCCCTGCTGCCGTTTATATCAACATTTTGAAGCTGGGTCAGGCTGTCTATCCCCAATATTCTTTTCAAGGCATCGGAAACCTTTAAAAAAGCGTCATCCAGTTTTCTCACATAGTTTATTATCTCGTCCTTTTTATTCAGTATTTCCTCCACCTCGTCAAGCTTTTGCTGCCTGAAGGCTTCATTCTGCCTTTCGGATAATTCTTTTAACTGCTTCAGCATATCAAGCTTTTTGCCCGATAATGCAATCATCTGATTAATCAAATCCTGCGTATGCATTTTCCCCTCCATAATTACAGGAGATATAATAAATTATATACCTGCAGCAGTTGCACTATTCTTCAACTGTTTCCTGGCGATTTTCATTGCCTGTTCCCATGTGTCCCTCAGATCCTTTGCAAAATCAAGCACTTCATCCAGGATTTCAGCGCTTTTTTGCACATTCGCATCAATAAGCCTTCTGAGCATATAGTCATATAGCAAGGTCAAACTGGCTGCTATTTCGTATTTATCATCCAGCGTTGATATTAACTCAGTTACTATTGCCTGGGCCTTCAGTATGCTTTCATTGGCGAGCTCCATATCCTTTTTTGATATGGCATGCTGGGCCTTCATTATAAACTTGACCAACCCGTTATACAGCATATACGTCAGTTCTTCCGGGCTTGCCGTATAAACGCTGTTTTCCTTGTACTGATCATAACCTGTAATATTCATATATAGATTCCTCCGTCAACTCAGATGAAATCATCATTAATGATTGGAACTTAACTGGGAAAGAAGCCAGTTCATTTGCGAGTTCATCTGGTTCATATATTTCTCCAGTTCGGTAAACTTTTTATAGTAACTCTCTTCTTTTTCAAACAGTTTTACATACATTTCACTTATTTTTTCATCATAAGAGCTTATCTCTTTTGCAAGGCTGCTGTTGAACTCAGTTATGTCTCCCACCATTCCTGCCTTCTCCAGCAGTATTCCCTTCTTGCCGTCCTTGTTCCTGTATGTGGATATATAATCATTAAGTATATCGGATATCCTGTGGAACAGCCCCTCTTCCTTATACCTGGCTTTGCGCTGTTCTGCAGTAAGGTCGCGATCATAAAGGGGAACGGTATCCGAAGTTTTAATAAACAGCTCCCTCACCTCATCGGGTCTTTCCATGAGGGCTTTCTTAAGCTTGTCCTCGTCTATGTTCAGTTTACCCTTGTCAAGGTATGAGCTTGAGGTAATACCGATGGATGAAAGGCTTATACCCACGCCTTCCACCACATCCATTAATGCAAAACGCATACTTTGCTGGATGTCCTGAAGGATTGTATCATTCCTTAAAAGACCGGTCTTTGCCTTCTCTTCCCATTTTTTAATCTGGTCCTCGGTCATTGCTTCCTTTTCTTCATCGGTTAACGGCTGGTAATTCCTGTTATACTTTTCGGATAATTCGGTGTTGAACATGTCAACCAGCTTGTTGTATTCGTCAACAAAACTTTTAATCGAAGTAAACACGGCGTCAATATCCTGCTCGACCGAAATGGTTGCGGAACCTTTTCCTTCATGCACCTTTTTCAGGGTGTACTCCACACCGTTTACCGTGAATGTGTTGGAACTTCTGACAAGCTTAACCCCGTCAATTACTGCTTCAGCATCCTGGCCCTTGTATATTCCGGATAGGTCTTCGGCAGAGTCGGAAGGCTCTGCAGGTACGGTTTTTTCACTGAGACCGGTAAAATTAATGGCTTCAAAGAAATTGCCATCCACATCTTCATACCTGATATTGTTGCCCGCACCGGTCTGCTTTGCGGTCATAGTGAACCTGTCGGCGGTTTCATCATAGCTTAATATTACATTTGCCTCGGCATCATTATTTATAGTGTTAATTACCTTTTGCAGCGTATCTTTTTCCGAAAATGTAAAACTCTTGTCGTTGATTTTGAATGTAACCTCGCCATTCACAAAGGTCAAACCGTTGCCCAGTTTATCGGCAAGGGCACCTAAAGTACTGCCTGTAGATAACCTGTTCGACGAACCCGGAGCAATACCAAGGGCTGATAACCCGTCGTTTTCACTTCCCGATGAAAGTGTCAGCCTGGTTGCGCCATTATCAGTTGAAAACTTAATCATTATGTCTTCATCGATGTTCCTGACGTCAACTACTATTTTGTCCGCACCAAAGGCGTCATCAAGCAATTTCTTCAGTCCCTTTTCAAGCTTTTCCAGCTCGGTACCCGATTCACCGCTGAAATCTTCCAGTTCAAGCTCCTTCGTTACACCGTCAAGGGTTACTTTTATTTTCTTTCCCTTAAGGCCAGTAAGGTCGATATCAGATACCATGCCTGAGATATCTTTCGAAACGCCGCCTTTACCAATTACCTTGGATGCTGTCGCCAACTTGTTTACCACTACGGTATGGCTTCCAGCCTGGGCTGAGTAGGTCCCTTTTGCAGTGACATACTCATCGGATGACGATGAAACTTTAAAAACCTTGAACGCGGTTTCTGACAGCAAATACGACGATCTTTTCGCAATGTCAAAAAACTGTTCCTTAAAGCTTCGCAAAGCGTTTGTAAACTCCCTGTATGCCTCCATTTTCCATTCGGTCAGTTGCCTTTGCCTTTGAAGCTTTGCGAGCGGCAATTTCTCAACGCTCATTAACTGGCTTATAATAGTGTCAGTATCAAGCCCAGATGCCATACCAACCAAACGCATTGTAGTATTATTAATATGGTTCACATTATCACCTTCTTTCGTCAACTAATATTCCTGCTAGCTCAAGCATGTTCGCCAGCATATCAAGTATTTTTTCAGAAGGTATTTCGCGTACTACTTCCTTTGTTTCCACATCTATAACCCTTACTATTATTTCTTTCGTTTTTTCATGCACCGAGAATTCCAGGGCACGGTTGGCAATAACCAGTTCCTTGTTAGCTTTTTCAATGGCTTTAATAATCATCCTTTCAGATATGTCAATACCATTGCTTTCTTCCCTGTTTATCTGCATCCCTGCCTGGGGTGGAATTGTCTTTTGTACGGCTATGACTTTCTCCAGGTTCATATCACCCGTTCTTGTCACGGTATTCATACAATCGATTCTCATATCGACCCCTCCAATCGGATCATGTATATAATAATTGCAAAAGCAATTGTACTCCTGTTTAAAATGGTAAAAACCTTTATTACTCTATATATATATCGGAAAAATCTTTACCGTAATTTATCAATATTATCCAAGCGGCTTATAATCTGTTGTATAAATTATTGGATTGTCCCGGATTTTTCATAGGTAACTTATCTGGCATTATCCTTATGTATACCAACAGTAAAGACGGGATTGATAATTCTGTCTGATCAGCAATTCAAAGCATTGGAAACAGTATTGACATGCAGAAGCAATTTTATCCAGGGTAAAATTTCAATATATAAAATTTAAGGAACAGTTTGCACTGTTCCTTAAATATATAATACACGTTGTTGCAATTATCTGAGAAGCTGCAGTACTCCCTGAGGCATTTGATTTGCCTGAGCCAGCATAGCCTGTGCTGCCTGCTGCAGAATGCTGTTCTTTGTGAATTCCATCATTTCCTTAGCCATGTCAACATCACGGATGCGGCTTTCAGCAGCTGTCAGGTTCTCTGCGGAGGTACCCAGGTTGTTGATTGTGTGCTCGAGACGGTTCTGGATAGCACCCAGTTTAGCTCTCTCAGAGGATACTGACTGAATAGCTTGGTCTATGGTAGTGATGGCTTCGCTTGCACTTTCAGCAGTGGACAGGTCAATGCCATCAACACCCAGAGCTTTGGATGACATATCGCTGATAGACAACTTGGTGTACTGTCCTGCGTTTGCTCCAATCTGGAAGGAAACCGCATCGGTTTCAACTGTAGCTTTGCTCTCATCATTAGTCAAAGAAGTATTGAAACTGATTGCAAGACCGCCAACATTTACAGTACCAGTAGTATTTCCACTTACAGTTTTAGAATCGACCTGTTTACCATCAGCGTCCGCAACAGTAACAATGAAATTTGCGGATATAATAACTTCTGTTGAACCTGCACTTACAGTAGAAGTGTCATTACCACCACCACTACTACTATTATCATCCCAAGTAAATTTCAAACCGCCTATATCAAGAGTAGCCCCACCACCAGCATTGGTAATATTTACATCACTTCTTGAAGCCACTACTTTACCCGTAGCATCTTTCAAAACTACATCATAATCGTTAGGTTCACCTGAGCGTGCTGTTAAAACAAGAGTGTATTTTCCTACCCCCAAAGGATTTCCACTAGCTGAAAGTTCAACACCATTAGCTTTTGTTTCGTTCGTTGTATCAAGTTTCGGCTCTATCAGAACTGTAGTATCATCTACTTTACTTATTGAGATTGTGTAATCTCCTGCTGAAATATTGTCATTCACTACCTTAACATCTAAAAGCTTTGCTTTATTTGTATCATCTAATTTCGCGTTGTTAGAGATGGAACCATCCAAGAGCTTCTTGGTGTTGAACTCGGTGTCTGTGGAGATACGGTTTATCTCAGACTTCAATTGCTCGATTTCCTTCTGCAGTTCTGCACGGTCTTCATTAGTGTTGGTGCCGTTGGAAGCCTGTACAGCAAGTTCTCTCATTCTTTGCAGAATGCTGTGGGTTTCATTCAGAGCACCTTCAGCGGTCTGGATTAATGAAATACCGTCCTGGGCATTCTTGGAAGCCATGTTCAGACCTCTGATCTGGCCTCTCATTTTTTCGCTTATGGCAAGACCTGCTGCGTCGTCACCAGCGCGGTTGATTCTGTAACCAGATGACAATTTCTCCAGTGACTTGCTGCTTGCGTTGTTGTTAACTGTCAATTGACGATAAGTGTTAAGAGCTGAAATGTTGTGATTAATAATCATAAATATAACCTCCCTGTTTTTTTAATCCGGCCTCCATGCCGGATTATTAATGATTTTTGATTATTTTTAAGACTTTAAAACCGGTCGACCGATAATTATCGTCTCATTTTCTATATCGGATCAAATTTTGATAACTTAACAACTATTTAAAATTTTTATTTTTGCCTGTTATCATCGTTATCTTTTTGATTTTCATTCCTTTTTATATTTATACCCTTTATCAGTTCAGGATTAACAGAAACCAATGCTGCTTCCCTGTTTTCTTTTATAATTTCTTCAAAAACTTCCTTCCTGTATACAGTAACATTCCTTGGCGCATTTATCCCGATGCGTACCTGCTCGCCCTGGATATCTATGATGGAGATTTCTATGTCATTGCCTATCATTATCGACTGGCCTTTTTTCCTTGACAATACGAGCATCTGTTTCACTCCTTTACCGCGGCGGTTCGCTTCCCCCGGACATTATATAATATTTCACGGGAAATGTATCATCTTTCATTATAACCTGTTTGCCCATGTTGTTTTTCATATTGATAAGAACCGGCGCTTTCAGATTAACCGTCATTTGCCTGATGTTCTCCGGAATTGTAACAATGGCCAGCGTTAATACGTTTTCGGCATCTGTTATTTGAATTTCCTCGATTTCTTCGTCGTCCACATCCACGTAATAGTCCTCCTTTATATAAAAAGGATCGGTTACGACGAACGCAAGATCGGGTTTATCAACGCTCTGAAGCCAGAAAAACGGGCTTTCGTTTTCCTGTTTTCCCAGCAGGACATATCTTTTTACATTTTCAAAGCCTGGTATTCCCGACGGGAAATACAATGTCTCCCTCTCATCCACATCAATAACGCCAAAATGCTTTGTATTAAGCTGCATATTTTCTTCCTCCGTTTAAGTAAAAACACAGGCAAATATTTGCCTGCATTAAAGGTCGGGTATAAAATTATATTTTATGTCAAAAAGTCTACCAGCGTGGGCTGGATTACCTTTGCGCCTGCAGCCAGCGACGCGTTATATACATTCATCTCGTTCATAAGTTTCATAATAGCCTCGGCTATATCCACATCTTCGTTTTTGCTCATGAGCTTCGTGAAATTGATATTATCATCATCAAGCCTGTTTGCAGTAAGCTCAAGCCTGTTCATTCTCGCACCTACTGCCGAGCGGACTCTTAAGATGTTGTTTATTTCACTGTCAATTTTACCAAGCATACCGCTCACTGTAGTCTGCTCACCCGATTCCAGCGCTGCTATAAGTTCGTCTATGGTATTTATAAAACTGCTTTTTTCTCCTTCGGCAGCATCACCGGTATGGAACAGGTCACATCCTGCAACATTAATGTTAATATCATCTCCAATACCTATCTCATAGAAAATCTGCTCATTTTTCGAGATGTCAATAAGGAATTTACCGTCAGTATCCATCAGGGCTTTATCGGTTTTAAAACCCGAAAAAATGTACCTTCCTGAATATGTAGTATTTGCAAGGTTAATCAACTGGGTTTTCAACTGTTCGATTTCAACTTTCGTTTTGTCCATATCATCCTGGGTTTTGGTGCCGTTGGATACATCTACGGTCAGTTCCCTGATTCTTTGCATGACATCGCCTATTTGCTTCAGGGTTGTCTCTGTAATTTCCATCCATGACGTCGCATCGTTAACATTTCTTTTAAACTGCTGAATTTCGGCAACATCGGTACGAAGTTTCAGCGCTCTTGACGCAATAATCGGGTCATCGGACGGAAGGCTTATTTTCTTTCCAGTTGAAAGCTGGTTCTGGTAGTTGCTTACCCTGTTCAGGTTCCTGTTCAGGTTTGCCATCATGTTATCAATTAGCATGTTGTTTGTTATACGCATAATCTCACTCCATTCATTTCACCAAGGTTTTGCGGTGCATGGCTTTAAACGCCCAGGCGGTTTACGAGGATGTCCAGGATCTCCGAATAGGTCTGGATCATTTTGGCTGCAGCCTTGTATGCGTGCTGGTACCGTACCAGGTTTCCCATTTCCTCGTTTACAGAAACACCCGATATCGACTGTCTCCTGTTTTCTATCTGTTTTGTTATGACTGTCTGGTTGTTCAAATAATGCGAGGAAAGCTGCCCGTCAACACCCATGCATGATATTATGGTTTTTATATAATCCTCGGGGCTTCCTTCATTGAACATGTACGGATTGTGCCTTAAATCGATTATTTCTCTCAGAATATCTATATTTCCAACCTCTCCGGGAGCTCCGGAAATGCTGATATTATTCGTCGGGTTTTCATCTATTTCCAGGCTGATTGAAAAGTTCTTCGCAGTAATCTGGCTGTATATGGCATCAAAATCCAGGTTTCCCGAACCGTCATCACCCGCTTCCAGGAATTTCTGACTGCTCATGGGTTGTCCGATCTCATCAATGATTGCAAAGAACATTATGCCTG
>Ga0134093_1003614_pt1 | contig 10620 bp, 7 predicted proteins | sample 4_1taG_FD_94452 | JGI IMG/M metagenome (GOLD analysis project Ga0134093, IMG submission 94452) | Switchgrass degrading microbial communities from high solid loading bioreactors in New Hampshire, USA - 4_13_20_68_A1 metaG | ecosystem: Engineered > Bioreactor > Semi-continuous > Anaerobic >...
GGCACCCAGATTCGAACTGGGGAATAAAGGTTTTGCAGACCTCTGCCTTACCACTTGGCTATGCCGCCAAAATAATGGAGCGGGTGACGAGATTCGAACTCGCGACTTTCACCTTGGCAAGGTGACACTCTACCACTGAGTTACACCCGCATGCATGGTGCCTTAGGACGGAATCGAACCGCCGACACGAGGATTTTCAGTCCTCTGCTCTACCAACTGAGCTACCGAGGCAAATGGCGACCCCGATCGGATTTGAACCGACGATCTCCTGCGTGACAGGCAGGCATGTTAACCACTACACCACGGGGCCGTATTAATTTAAATTACCATGTTTGATGTTGGAATCATTTTCGAATATCTATAATGGTGGGCGATGACAGGATCGAACTGCCGACATCCTGCTTGTAAGGCAGGCGCTCTCCCAGCTGAGCTAATCGCCCAGTTTTACCGTGACGAATTATAGTATACACAAATATCTAATTGGTGTCAAAGAATTTTTTAATAAATTTAAGATGTAAATGCTCTTAAAATATCCTAAATTTACAAGTACTCGGTTCCATTTATAAAATGACAGATTTCTATATCAATATATGGGATATAAATTATTTTGCCGCTTTATACATTGTTTTTTCCTCTTTAACCAGCTCTTTTAACTCGATAGACCTGGTGTGCTGAGTATGAGACCATTCCTTGCGCTTATGATGAAGCATTCCCAAAAATATAATTGGAATCCAGCTATACATAAATATTGGATATACAATAAGGCCCAAGTATGCTCTCCAAGGAATTCTGTCCAAATACAGCGCTAAAGCGGGGAAAATCGTAACTCCTCCTGAAACAATCTGCCAAACAAATGTAGGAACATAAGTAACGAAAATATTTAAATAATAAGGTTGCAAAAAAGAAAAGGCTTGTAAAATCAAAAATATGGATCCTAAAACTGTGAAGAAAGGCTGGAAAAGATGCATGGCGGCGTCCATATACATCCATTTCTTTTCTTTAACGGCTTTGATCACCAGAGGAATTAAGTACTTTAAGGCCACATCCACTTGTCCTTGAGCCCAACGTTTACGTTGCCGGCATGATTGCATAAAAGTCAAGGGTTTTTCGTCATATACAATAGCATCATGCGCCCAACTTGTCTTTATTCCCTGCAGTAACGCTTTCATGGTAAATTCTAAATCCTCTGTTAAAGAATGCGCTCCCCAGCCCAGTTGTTTTAATACATCATAAGATATGCACATTCCCGTACCAGCTAAAGTATTGGATAAATTTAAATTGTAGCGGGGCAACTGAATCATTCGATTCATAATCCAAAATGCTATGGAGAATGTGTTTGTAACCCAAGTATCATATGGATTTTTGGATCCAATATATCCTTGAATGATTTTATGGCCTTCACAGAGCTTATTATTCATCTCCAATAAGAAATTTCTTTTTACCAAATTGTCGGCATCAAAAATCACAAAAGCATCATATGGTTTATTTAATTCAAAGATTTTGGCAAATAAAAATTCCAAAGCGTATCCTTTGCCCCGTTTGGTTTTATGATATCTTGTAAAAACGATCGCCCCTGATTTTTTGGCTAAATAGGCGGTTTTGTCAGTGCAATTATCGGCTACAACATATATGTCAAATAACTCTTTCGGATAGTCCAAATTCTTAAGATTATTAATCAAGGGACTTATGACCTTCTCCTCGTTATGTGCAGCTACAACAACTGCAAAACGCTTGACGGGAGGATAATCTTTTTTTTCCGGTTTACGCTTAAAAGCTGTAAATCCCAAGGTAAAATAATAAAGCGTTACAAATATAATCAATAGTTGTATGGTGATCATAGTTAAGTTGAAGAGATCCTTCAACAATGCCAAATACAGTTCCACAAAGATGACCCCCTTTGTTTAATAATCCCAAAGGAAAGCCGGAGCCTTGTTATAAAACCAGGCTTCTTTTCCCTTTTTTTCCATATATACAATTTTATACCTTTGCTTCATAAAATGGTATATAAATTTTTACCTTTATTTCTATATTTTTCTTTATTTTTACCGATTTCTGGTGAACTTAAATATTAAGAATCCAATAATTGAAACAAATAGTATTAATAAAGCCAAGCACATTTTAAGAGCAAATGTTACCGAATACCAATAGACTCCAGCAATCTGAGCGCCCCCTACAAAGGGAATCATATTGCGAAAAATAACGGCAATAGCTTGACCGATAAAAACCATTACCGCTATCCCGGAAATTATTATGAGTATTCCCATTAACCCCAGGGAACTATCCAAGTATCTTTTTTTTCTAGAATGCCTTCTCCACCAATAATATTCAATAAGCAGTTCTCGACGAATACGTTGCCACATAAATTCGCCACCTCCATACAGCTTATGAATAATAAAGGTGGGTAAGAAGCTATAAAATAAAATTAATCTTTATTGTCACGGTAAAAATTATTGGGAAATATGTTGAATTATTGCCAGCATAAAGTCTTTTGCTTTGCTCAACTCTTCCATTATAGCATATTCCTCTTTGGTATGCGGATTGCCGTTCCCCAGACCCAAGGCAACGCAACTTATACCCTTGGAATTTAGAATATTAGCGTCAAGCCCGCCGCCAGTTGCTTTGAGTACAACATCGATCCCTAAATCTCTGCCTGCTCTTATTGCATGATTAATAACCGGATGAGTGGGATCAATGGAAAAAGATTCATATGCCAACTCCTTTTGATAGATAAAGCGGGCTTGATATCTATTTGCTGTATCGGTGAAAGTTTTAATTATTTTTTCCGTTTCATTTGCTAATTTTATTTTATTTCTACTGCGTACTTCCGCTTTGATATCCACTCGGTCAGCAACAATGTTACGACCCTTACCTCCGCTAATGGTTCCAAAGTTACTGGTGGTTTCTTCGTCCAATCTACCGCTGGGTATTTTGGAAATGGCCTCGGAAGCAACAACAATAGCATTAATTCCTGATTCCGGGGCCAGCCCGGCATGAGCCGCCTTTCCTTCTATTGTTAAGTCCAGGGTAATATGAGAAGGAGAAGCATTGACAATTGTACCTACCGGTCCGTCACCGTCAAGAACATACCCCAATTGGGATTCAAATTCAAAGTTTAAATGTTTTACGCCGATAAGCCCTAACTCCTCTTGAACGGTAAACAACATTTCAAGCGGACCATGTTGAATTGTTTCATCCTCTTGTAATGCGCTCAGTACTCCCAAAATAACTGCTATGCCCGCTTTATCATCCGCTCCAAGAATATGTTGACCATCGCTATAAATTATGCCGTCTCTGATCTGTGGACTCATTCCCTCGGTAGGTTCAACAGTATCCATATGAGCGGCCAATAAAACAGCAGGCGCTTTTTTATTCCCGGGGAATCGGGCTAAAAGATTACCTGTATCACTGCCGGTAAACTCAGCCGAATTGTCCTCGTATACTTCAGCGCCAAAACTTTTAAGTCTTTTTTTTAAATAAGACGCTAACGCACCTTCTTTCTTGGAAGGACTGCTGATGGAAGTTAGTTTGATAAATTCGTCAATGATATTAATTGGCATAACTTATCTCCTGTTTATAATAAAAGCTTCCTATATATATTTAACGAAATTCTATTAAATATGTAAACATGAAAACCTGTCTTTATTTCCAAGTTGGACCAAGAGCTGTTCCCGCTAGGAGAACAGCTCTTAGTTTAATGATTTTATTTAAGCTCATGAATGAACAACCCACTTCTTAACTTCGGTTCAAACCAGGTAGATTTAGGCGGCATTAGCAATCCGGCATCCGCCACGGCAAACAATTCCTCAATTGTTGTAGGATACATGGAAAAGGCAACTTTCATATCCGTTGCAACTCTTCTCTCCAATTCTTTGAGTCCGCGAATTCCACCGACAAAATCTATTCTTTTATCTGTCCTCGGATCCTGGACATTTAAAACGGGTTTAAGCAAATGATTTTGCAGCAGAGAAACATCAAGTCCTTCCACGGGGTCATCAGAACGTATTTCCTCTTTGGCGGTGAGCTTATACCATACTCCATCTAAAAACATGCCGAAAGTGCCTTTGGCTGTAGGTTTAAAAGCCTCTGATCCTATTTTTTCAACATTAAAAGCATGAGATATTTCTTGAAGAAAGCCCTCGACCGTGTAACCGTTTAAGTCCTTGACCACCCTGTTATAATCATAAATTCTTACCTGGTCGTCGGGAAAAAGCACGGAAAGAAAGTAATTAAATTCTTCCTCTCCGTTATAATTTGGATTGGCTTCTCTTCTTTTTAAACCGACTTTTACGGCCGATGCCGCCCGATGGTGTCCATCGGCAATATAGATGCTCGGTAAAGCCTGAAAGGCGGAATAAATGGTCTCTATGTCATCTGGACGGTCAATTTTCCAAATAATATGTCGGACGCCGTCTGGCGAACAGAAATTGTATAGATATGTTTCTTCCTTTATTTTTTGCAAAAGTTCATTTATTACTTGTTGAGAACGATATACTAAAAAGATAGGACCTGTTTGGGCATCGCAAATATCTACATGATTTATACGATCGAGCTCTTTATCCGCTCTTGTTTTTTCATGCTTTTTTATAATGTCATTAAGGTAATCGTCTATTGAGGCGCAACCGACAATCCCTGTCTGGGAACGACCATCCATAATAAGTTCGTAAATATAGTAACAACGCCGGTCGTCTTGGATAAATAAACCTTCTTGAATCATATTTCTCAGTATTTCCCGGGCTTTTTCATAGACTTTGGTATCATAAGGATCGATACCGGGAGCAAATTGAGTTTCCGCCCGATCGATCTTTAAAAACGACAAAGGTTCTTTTTTTATTTCGGCCAACGCTTCTTCCGTATTATAAACGTCATAAGGAAGAGCAGCTATCCTGTGAGCAACATCCGGCCTTGGCCGTACGGCTTTAAACGGTCTTATAGTAGCCAAAATTACCCTTACCTCCAATTATTAATTTCTAATCCGTGGCATAATCATCAAAATAACCTTGAATCAGAATAATTGGTGTTCCCTTGTCTCCGCTGCCGCTGGTTAAGTCGCACAAACTACCCAGGAGATCGGTCAGCTTTCTTGGAGTGGTTCCCAGGGAATCTGCACAACCCACCAGGTTTTTTTGCTTTTCCCGGATTTTTTGCTTCATCGCTTCTGTTTTAGCACTACCTTCCAAACCCGCCAATTCATTATCGGCTATATATTTTAATTTAATCTCATTCGGTGTTCCTTGAAGGCCGGCCGTATAGCCGGGTGAAACAACCGGATCAGCCAGCTCCCAAATCTTCCCTTGAGGGTCTTTATAAGCACCGTCGCCATAAATCAGGACTTCTATCTTTTTTTGCGTTCTTTCAAATAACAACTCTTGAATTTTGTAAACCAAAGATTGGCAATCCCGCGGGAAAAGTTTTAAAGTCTTTTCGGTTGCTTTATTGGAACCAAGCAGGCCATACTCCGGGTTAAACCCGCTGCCGTTAACCGGTTCAGTTAAAATTTCGTCCAAACAATAAACTCTCTCCGCTCCTGCCTGTAGCAAAATCTTTTTTGTTCTTTTTCTTTCATGAATATTAGCAACGAGAATTTCCTTCGTGTACTGCAAAGCCACCCGGGGATCATTAGCCAAATAAATTTCGATATTATTGTCAACGGCCAGATCTTTGTACATCTGCACATAGTCGACTCCGGTAAAGGGATGCAATACCCTGTTTCCAAATAATTTACGGTATTCAGCCTCTTTAAGAACATCAAGGTATGGATTCAAACCTTTTTCATACATCAAGTCAATATCCATCAGTGAGTTGCCTACTTCATCGGTGGGATAATTCAAAAAAAGATGGATTTTTCTGCCGCTTAAAGCAATTCCTTTCAGAATCAAAGAAAATCTATTGCGGCTTAAGATCGGGAAAAGGACGGCAATATCCCCCTTGAATTTCCGGCTGATATCCCGGGCGATGTCTTCAACACCAACATAGTTGCCTTGTGTACGGGCGACAATCGATTCGGTAATGCCAATAACATCCCTGTCCCTTAGCTCATAACCTTCGACTTCTGCAGATTGAAGAACTGCATCTACCACCAACTTTATCAAATCGTCTCCCTCTTTGGCAATCGGGGCCCGGATCCCTCTCACTGTGGTACCAACAGTCCTGATCTTGGCCATTGCTCTTCCTCCTCTGTGCAAGATCCTTATTCCTAACCCAAACCATTAAGCAATAGTGGCGCTTAAGTTTCCATATTAAGTTTTGCCCGTTTAAAACTGAATTTTGCCCAATCGTTTAGGTAAAAATACTTTGGCGCAAACAATATTATAGTATATCACGATGCCAGGAAATGTAAAGGAAAAACATTTGCTTCCCCCAGACAACATAATACAAGCCGGAAAAATACGCAATAAAATTGGACATAAAAATTATTTTAGGATTTTTGAAGTCTACGTTGAAATAGAATAATTTTATGCACATGATAGATACCACGAGTTTGTCTAATTAAGCCAGTGAAACACCACCGGTTTAAAAAAAGGCCTCGTGCGTAAAAAGAAAGGGCTGTTGCTCAACGAATATTTTTCGTTTTGCAACAGCCCCTTCCGGTTATCTGGCAACGACCTATTTTCCCGCTTTCGCGGTATCTTCGGCCCTGGAGGTCTTAACTTCCGTGTTCGGGATGGGAACGGGTGGTACCCCTCCGGTATGGTCACCAGATTATGTATTTTCTTTTCCGGAACTTAACACCTTCTTCGGTGCTTTGTTCCTTCACAACTGCACAACATCAGCCGCCTCTAATTTAAGGTCAAGACCTCGACCTATTAGTACCGGTCCGCTCCACATGTCACCATGCTTCCACTCCCGGCCTATCTACCTGTTAATCTTCCAGGGGTCTTACCAGATTACTCTGTGGGAAATCTCATCTTGAGGTTGGCTTCACGCTTAGATGCTTTCAGCGTTTATCCAATCCGGATATAGCTACCCAGCTATGCCCCTGGCGGGACAACTGGTACACCAGTGATCCGTCCATCCCGGTCCTCTCGTACTAGGGACAGATCCTCTCAAATTTCCTACGCCTGCGACGGATAGGGACCGAACTGTCTCACGACGTTCTGAACCCAGCTCACGTACCGCTTTAATGGGCGAACAGCCCAACCCTTGGGACCTACTTCAGCCCCAGGATGCGATGAGCCGACATCGAGGTGCCAAACCTCCCCGTCGATGTGAACTCTTGGGGGAGATAAGCCTGTTATCCCCAGGGTAGCTTTTATCCGTTGAGCGATGGCCCTTCCACTCGGTACCACCGGATCACTAAGCCCTACTTTCGTACCAGCTCGACTTGTTAGTCTCACTGTCAAGCTCCCTTTTGCCTTTACACTCTACGCGCGATTTCCATCCGCGCTGAGGAAACCTTTGGGCGCCTCCGTTACTCTTTGGGAGGCGACCGCCCCAGTCAAACCGCCCGCCTGACAATGTCCCAAACCTCGTTCAGAGGCCCTGGTTAGAACTTCAGTACAAAAAGAGTGGTATCCCACCATCGGCTCCACGAATACTGGCGTACTCGCTTCTCCGCCTCCCACCTATCCTGTACATTCTGTACCAAAATCCAATGTCAAGCTGCAGTAAAGCTCCATGGGGTCTTTCTGTCCTGTCGCAGGTAACCAGCATCTTTACTGGTATTTCAATTTCGCCGAGCCCCTCGTTGAGACAGTGCCCAGACCGTTACGCCTTTCGTGCGGGTCGGAACTTACCCGACAAGGAATTTCGCTACCTTAGGACCGTTATAGTTACGGCCGCCGTTTACTGGGGCTTCAATTCAATGCTTCGGTTGCCCTAACATCTCCTCTTAACCTTCCAGCACCGGGCAGGCGTCAGCCCCTATACTTCTCCTTTCGGATTAGCAGGGACCTGTGTTTTTGGTAAACAGTCGCCTGGACTATTTCTCTGCGGCTCTATCTCTAGAGCACCCCTTCTCCCGAAGTTACGGGGCCATTTTGCCGAGTTCCTTAACGAGGGTTCTCTCGCGCGCCTTAGGATCCTCTCCTCATCTACCTGTGTCGGTTTGCGGTACGGGCACCTCAAATCTCGCTAGAGGCTTTTCTCGACAGTATGAACTCACCCGCTTCGCTACTTATTTTCGCTCCCCATCACTACTCATGGTTTCCATGCTGCGGATTTGCCTACAGCACCCACTCGTAGCTTGGACGTGCTCTTCCAACCGCACGCTCGGGTTATCCTCCTGTGTCACCCCTTCGCTCAATCGATTTGCGGTGGTATTGGAATCTCAACCAATTATCCATCACTTACGCCTTTCGGCCTCAGCTTAGGTCCCGACTTACCCTGGGCGGACGAGCCTTCCCCAGGAAACCTTAGATTTTCGGCGGGAAGGATTCTCACCTTCCTTTTCGCATACTCATACCGGCATTCTCTCTTGTAAGCGCTCCAGCTAACCTCTCGGTCCACCTTCTACGCACTTACAATGCTCCCCTACCCATGGAATCGATTTATTAAATCCTTAGCTTTTTTTTACCTCAGTTTTTTTTACCTCAGTTTTTTTTTACCTCTCTTTTTAGGCTGCGCTTGAGCCCCTGGGTAACATTTGGGAATTTTGTTACCTTCTAAGCTTGTATTCCTTTTGCCTCCTCTTTATCGGTTACAAAATTCCAAATGTAACTCCATTCTTATCTCTGAGTTCTAAAGACTTAATAAATCGATTCCATGCCGCGGCTTCGGTGCTATGCTTGAGCCCCGTTACATTTTCGGCGCAAAACCACTCGACCAGTGAGCTATTACGCACTCTTTAAATGATGGCTGCTTCTAAGCCAACATCCTGGTTGTCCGGGCAGTCCCACATCCTTCTCCACTTAGCATAGCCTCTGGGACCTTAGCCGTCGGTCTGGGCTGTTTCCCTCTCGACTATGAAGCTTATCCCCCATAGTCTGACTCCCAACTTCTTTATATGCGGTATTCGTAGTTTGATAGGGTTCGGTAACCGATAGGCCCCTAGCCCATTCAGTGCTCTACCCCCGCATATTATCCATTGAGGCTAGCCCTAAAGCTATTTCGGGGAGTACCAGCTATCTCCGTGTTCGATTGGCATTTCACCCCTACCCACAGCTCATCCCCTGCCTTTTCAACGACAGTGGGTTCGAGCCTCCAGTGGGCTTTACCCCACCTTCACTCTGGCCATGGGTAGATCACACGGTTTCGGGTCTGCAACATGCAACTTTCCGCCCTATTCAGACTCGCTTTCGCTTCGGCTCCGGACCTTAAGTCCTTAACCTCGCTGCATATCACAACTCGCCGGTTCATTCTACAAAAGGCACGCCATCACAGCTTCCGCTGCTCTGACTGCTTGTAAGCATACGGTTTCAGGTTCTATTTCACTCCCCTCCCGGGGTGCTTTTCACCTTTCCCTCACGGTACTCGTTCGCTATCGGTCGCCAAGGAGTATTTAGCCTTGGGGGGTGGTCCCCCCTGCTTCCCACGGGATTCCTCGTGCCCCGCGGTACTCAGGATTCTCTCTAGGTTCGACTACCTTTCGCCTACAGGGGTCTTACCTTCTATGCCGGGACTTTCCAGCCCTCTTCGACTAGGTATTCTCACCCTTCGCGAGAGTCCTTCAACCCCAAACTCCTCAGAGTTTGGTTTGGGCTCTTCCCTCTTCGCTCGCCGCTACTGGGGGAATCGAGTTTTCTTTCTTTTCCTCCGGGTACTTAGATGTTTCAGTTCCCCGGCTTGCCCTCCTGTACCTATGTATTCAGTACAGAATATCCGGATATGACTCCGGATGGGTTGCCCCATTCGGGTATCCACGGATCTACGCCTGCTTGCGACTCCCCGTGGCGTTTCGCCGCTGGCCGCGCCCTTCTTCGGCTCTTGGCGCCTAGGCATCCACCGTATGCCCTTACTATCTTGACCTCTTCCTTAGAGGCGATTCTCCTAATTCGCGATTCCTGCTTACTCTGCTCTTATCGCTTCTCGCTTCTGTTGTGCAGTTGTCAAAGAACTTCTCCCTGAGTGCCAACTTGTTTCTGGTGGAGGTAAGCGGGATCGAACCGCTGACCTCTTGAATGCCATTCAAGCGCTCTCCCAGCTGAGCTATACCCCCACTAAGGTCACTCAAAACCAAACAACAAGGTTTAAGCTGACTCGTCTTACCTTAAAGTCAGTTCGGTTACCCCGCTTGACTTCAAGGATCGACCTAGGAGTCTGTTCGGCTTTCCGCCAAACCTTTCTCCTTAGAAAGGAGGTGATCCAGCCGCACCTTCCGATACGGCTACCTTGTTACGACTTCACCCCAATCATCTACCCCACCTTCGACGGCTGGCTCCTTTCGGTTACCTCACCGGCTTCGGGTGTTGCAGACTTTCGTGGTGTGACGGGCGGTGTGTACAAGGCCCGGGAACGTATTCACCGCAGTGTGCTGACCTGCGATTACTAGCGATTCCGACTTCATGCAGGCGAGTTGCAGCCTGCAATCCGAACTACGAGCGGCTTTCTCGGATTTGCTCCACCTCGCGGCTTCGCTGCCGTCTGTACCGCCCATTGTAGCACGTGTGTAGCCCAAGACATAAGGGGCATGATGATTTGACGTCATCCCCACCTTCCTCCGGTTTGTCACCGGCAGTCTATCCA
>Ga0134093_1003621_pt1 | contig 10607 bp, 15 predicted proteins | sample 4_1taG_FD_94452 | JGI IMG/M metagenome (GOLD analysis project Ga0134093, IMG submission 94452) | Switchgrass degrading microbial communities from high solid loading bioreactors in New Hampshire, USA - 4_13_20_68_A1 metaG | ecosystem: Engineered > Bioreactor > Semi-continuous > Anaerobic >...
AACTTTCTGTGTAAATATTGACAGCTCATACAACGTGGGAACTTGCGTGTGCGTTAAAATTCCGGCCCTTATAAATTAACTTGTGTTATTTACCGTTGCGGCCCGCTTACCAATTCTCCAGACAGCGCAAAATTTTACATAAAGGTAAATCTACCTCTATGAAAGCTTCGTTTTATAAAAAATATGCGCCCGCTGTCCGTGGTGTTTGCAATAACCATAAAACTTATAAAACCCGTAACTTTAAAGTTACGGGTTTTTTTTTGAGATATTTTTAAAAAATTGATGTTTTTTCCGACAAATTGTGGTATAATATGCAATATTTACAAAAATAACTAAAGAAAGGTCTGGTAAAATGCACAAGATTAAAATTTTATCCATTTTGCTTTGCACGTCCCTTCTTTTTGGCTTATTTCCTGTAAATTTAATGGCAGACACCATAACAGCAGATGAAATCTTTATACCCAGCGGTGGGTACATCCAGTTTACCGATGAGTCCCGCGGGCATTTGCTGGCTTTGGATTATGACGGAAAAACCGTTACAAAGTTTGATATTTTTTCAGGGGAAACTTTAGAAAGCAAAGAGTTTTTAAACAAAATCAAAAAAATTAAGTTTTATGACAACGGATATTACTTTGTTTTTTCAAATTCAGACAGCATATATGTATATGATGAATATTTTGAATTAAAAGATACTATTAATGTGGGAAGAAGTTTTTTCGATTTTGAATTCGGTCATGACGGGTATTTATATTTTATTTGTTAAGAAGAAGCCTTTAGTTTTGATATGGAAAATGAAGAAATAATTGATGTAATCAAAACAGAAAGCTTCGGTAATTTAGTAAAACATCCTGATGGCGGGTTTTTTTATTTTGCAGACAGCGATAAAAACGTAAAGCTTTATTCATACGACGGGTTGACCCTCGACAGCATACCAGGTCCACTTACCATTTACCTGATACCACCTAACAACTGCTATTTTGTCTTCAAGCTTTATTTCTTCGGTTGAATATAATTTGGGTATGGTATTTTTTAATTCCTGCGTAAGTAATGATCCCGTGTTTATTCCTCCTTCGTTAAATTAATGGAAGCCTATTTTTCAGTTCTGGTATTTGCTCAACAAGTGCTTTATATGGCTGTTTATTTTCAACATCAAGCATCACAAGCCAGTTGAAAATTAGACCACTGAATGTTTGAATTAGAGTCCTATGGTTTCTTGAAAAGCGTTCAACAAAAGCACATTCAATATCCGTCTCCTTCATATCAGGAAATTCACCAGTAAAGTTATTCATTACTTTATTGGCAATTTCACAACTACGCTTGTTACGGTCATCATAGTAACCATCGCAATACAATTCAGACAGCTTCAAGCACCACAGGAGACAGATATTTGTCCACTTTTCCTTGATTTCAGGCTTCTGCTGCTTCATTGCTTCTATAAATCCAAAATCATCTACAATGAAGCAATTAACGAAGGAATCAAATTCTTTGTATAATATTTGCGGATCTTTTACAGTTGAAAAAATTTCAACCAATTCTTTACCAGTTTTTCTACTCATAGATATTTCCTCCCTTGAAAAAATTTTGATAAAACAAAAAACTGGTAAAGATATAAAATTCTTAACAGTCAGAATTCCAACCAGTATAAGGGAAAATATATTCCCAAAATTCACTACTTGTTAAATTCCGACCATCAAAAAATTCATACTTTACCAGTTTTATTTACTTGATAATAAATTATAGATTAAGTAACTGGAAATGATGAATGGCATGTGAAGCTTATATGAAAACGGACTATTACAAATTAGCAGATGATGATTTCCAGCAAACACTAAATGATTATTTAAGTTATTTAGTGAAAGAAGAAAAATTTCTGAAATATAATATTATTTTAAAATATTACAAAAAGAAGCCTATTAATCAGGCTTCTTTTTTTATATCAAACCATCAAGATCTTCCCAGTCCGTGGGATCAGTCTTATATTCTGGTTTTCTGTTTATCTTGATATATATGTTGTCGTCATCACCAAAATTAGCTACAATGCCGCCGATTAAATTATCACCTTTTGAAACCCTATCTGCTAAGTAGCTTTGTAGCCTTTCTGCTTTTGCTTTTGTTTCAGCAGAATTATCGTTTTTATCTTTTGCTTCAAATAATCCAATCCTACCATCCAGGAATTTTATTATATAGTCAGGGTAAAAGTTATTTTTTTCACCTTCCAATTCATACTCAATGGAAAAATATTCGCTGCCATTATCACCATTCTTAACCCAATAATCAATTTTATCAATGTTTCTCTGTATATATTTTTCAAATGCCTTTTCTGGTTTGGTTCTATCTTTCTGTAAATAGCATTTGTTATAAAAGTATTTGTCAATATTTACTTCTTCATATATTTTAGAGCTTACATTATCAACTTCCCTTATTTTAAATACAGGATTAGGTATTACAATGGAGTCGGTTAAATCACCGCCTTTTAACTTTTTGTAATTTTCAATAACATCTTCTATCAACTTAAAGAAGAAATCATTATTTCCATATTTATAATTCAAAAGGAACAATTTTTGAATTTCTATTATGATTTTGTCATGTTCCAAAATGTTTGATATATAATTGAAAAAGAACTGATATATATTATCTAATAAAACCTTGAACATTATATCCCTTTTATTTCCTAATGCACTCGATTTCTTTCTTAATATCCTTCTAAAAAACAATTCAGTCCTTTCTTCATCTAATTCGACCTCTAACTGTTCACCTTCAAATTCTGTTTTATTTGATAGAAGTTCGCCAGTATCAATTTCTATCTTTGATATAATATTTTCAGTTAAATGGCTTAAATCAAAATCAAAACCCTTTTCAATAAGTTTTTTTCTGTTTCCTTCATAATCGCCCATAACCAAGCCATTATCAGATATAACCTTATTAAATGCATTTTTAGCTATTTCATATACCAGAGGCTTTTTTATATATTTAACAAATTCAGAATACAAAGTTATATTTTCTTCTGGTCTTTTTACAAGTGGGATAGTCCTTATATCATCATCTTTATAATCACTTTCGATAATCGATAATACATTCCCCAAATAATCAGTATAAAGATAAGCCATGTTTAAAATATCATTACTATAATGTTTTTGTTCTGGCATTCTTAATATTCTGCCTAATACCTGTCTTTCAAAAGTGGTAGAAGTAATTTCCCTAAACCTTAAGAGAATCTGCGCCCTGGGGCAATCCCAACCTGTATCAACAGCTTGTTTAAATAGTAATACTTGTATTTCATTATTATTGTCAGATATATGTTCCAATTTTTCTTCTTCTTTTTCGTCAGCAAGCCAAACAGCAATATGTTTATCCCTGTCAAGCCCTTTTTCCAAGAAAAATTGAATTACAGTATCCTTTTTAGAAGCTCCTTCTTCTGCATTCGGAAGCTGAACGATAATCAAAGGATTAACATTACTACCTTCTAGTTCATAAAGTTTTTTTAATTCAAGTCTTTTCTGATAAGCAGCCTCTAACAGATTTCTATCAATAGTTCTTTGATTCTGATCAGCAAAGCATTCATTTACAACCAGTTGTTTCTTTATCATCTCTGCAGCTATTACATCCTTTATATCGACTTCCACCCAGCCAGCAGTTTTTTTGACAATTTCAGAAGCTTCTATTTTGTATTTAGGGGTAGCACTCATTTCCAATATGATAGAAGCTTGGATTTCATTTTTTATTTCTTCGGCTCTTTCTGTTGTGGTTCCATAATGGCTTTCATCGATAATAAGGATTATTTTTCTTCCAATATCCCTTGTGTTAGCCAACACTTGACGAAAGTTTATGTATTCGCCATCACGCATAATCTTGTTTATATAATTTCCTTGTCTGTCTTTACTATTAATACTTTCCCAGTTTACAACCACAACTTCATTCCGATCAATAATTTCCCTGCTGCCAAAGTATTCTTCTGTTAATAATGATACTTTCGGATAACCTTCGAATATACCTTCAAGTTTTTTCTTACTTTGTATATGTAGATCCCCTTTACCTAATGACAACCATACAAAACATATATCATCATCAAAGTTATTACAAACTTTTTGTATGTATTGCGAAACCATTATTGTTTTCCCCGATCCTGTTGGTGCTTTAAATACCAATAGGGAAGAGTCCATGCCATTATTAATAAGAATATTAGTCCAGTCAAGCAGTTCATTAACCTTTTCTTCCTGATAACCAACTTTCTTTATATACATTCCTTACTCCCTCTTCCTATTAAGATCATTTAATATCTCCAGTATCTTTGTAGGTATAGGCTTAACATTTGCATTCGGAATATCACTGAACAAGTCTAAATCTATTGAATCAGTGAAACTAAAACTGTATATGTTTATATCGACATCGTTTAGCTCTTTTATAGCTGCCTTAAATTCATCGATATAATTATTTTGGAAATATGAATATATCCCCAAAGCCCTATGACCCTGTTTATAAATCCTGTAATATGGTTTATCAACAATAAGGTTAAAGCAATTTTCTTTAATGCACAAGAGGTCATATATTTTTTGAGCTATAATAACTTTCATTTGATCCATATTTTTGATTTTAGGAACAAGGTCGGTTTTGAAGCATTTAAGGTTTCCGCCATATCCTTCCATGTAGCCATTGATATTTTTTATTCCAATCAATTGTAGCTTATTCTTTTCAAATTTAAGTTGTATTTTATCATATTTACCTCTGTTTTCATCCTTGATGGTTTCTATTTGTTCAAAATAATGATGAACTCTTTTTAACTGTGTTATATTCTTCACATCTGCTTCGAAAAGGATTGTTTCATCTTTACCCTCGAACTGATAACCTTTTATTAAGTTATATATTCTTGGGTATAATGTCTTCTGGAAAATGCCATGCTTTTCCCATTCAGGGGAGCCTTCCTCTATGCCTGCCCGCCTAAGTTGGTCTGCAGTTTTTCTGCTTAGTTCATTATTAGTACAAAGAATAAACCTTCTGTTTCCTCCGTCTTCTTCATTAAGTTCCAGGACAGCTTGACCTGTTGTACCTGATCCAGCAAAGAAATCAAGGATAACAGCATCTTTTTTATCAGTTCCCATTTTAATAAGTCTTTTAATTAATGAAGGTGGTTTAGGATGTGAAAAATCCGAATCCTTTACGATTTTTCTTAATTCAGTTGTTCCATTGGCAGTATTGCCGACATCATCCAACCATGTATCAAACTTACCTAAATCTACTTCACCTTCCAATGGTTCGAATATCTTTTCGTAAGCAACCCATTCTCCATTAAATTATACAATTTCTATTTCTCTATTTTTCCAAGCAGGGATAATATTTGATTTATCCCATCTCCATCTTCCATAACTGCCGTCATCTTTTATTGGAAGGACAAAAATATAGCCCTGTGCTTCATAGTTTTCTTTTAATTGCTGTAAATAATCATCGTTAAAAGTATCTGTTTCCCTTTCATAAAGTCTTTCAATTTCTTCATCTGGTGGTAGAGATAAAGTTTCATTCGTTGGATTATAAAGAATAGGGTAGAACATATACTTTCTATCTTCTCTGTTACTTGCCGATCCCCATTTTCGTAATAATTGAGTTCTATATTTTCTATTAAGAACAGGGTCATATTTGTTGTATGAAGATCTGTCTTCTTTTTCCTTAAGTCCAACTACACATTTATCCCTATTTTTAGCATATACCATTATAAATTCATGGGTAAGCATGAAAAATTTGTTGTCAGCGCCGCCACCTTTTCCTTTCCAGGGCAAACAGGTAATAAAATTGTTTTCGTTGAACACAGAATCCATTATTAATTTTAACTGGGCAAATTCATCATCATCGATTGAAACAAAAATAATACCAGTATCTTTAAGTACATTCCTTGCCAGCTTAAGCCTTCTTTCCATAAAAGAAGCCCATTTGCTGTGTTTCCAACTATCTTCCTTTTCAACATAGTTGTCATTATATACGAAATCATTATTACCCTTGTTGTAGGGAGGATCTATGTAAATAACATCAACTGCTTCTTTATGGGTAATGTTAAGAAGCATCAAGGAATGAAGGTTATCACCTTCAATAATCAAATGGGTATTGTCATTGTCAACATCAGTAATTATATCTTTTTCAGGAATATTCGTTAAAACAGGGTAATTTGAGTCCAAAAGTTGATCAATATTTTCGGTTTTTTCTCCCAAATTAATCCATATTTTTTATCCCTATGTAGTTTCTGAACTATTTCAATAAGTTGTTCTTTTGAAAGACTATTGTAATCCAATATAAATCCCTCCATTTTCTGTTAATTATTATTATACCATAAACAACGGCGCTGTGACTATCTGTTTATTTTTTATGTTCTGTTAAAAACTGCATATAATGATAGGGAAAAAGTCCAATAAAAGGGGGTATTTTAATGGAAATAAAAGAAAAAATAACAGATAAAATATTTATGATTATATGCATTATTGATATTGTTTTTCTTTTTTCTGCTTTTATTGGTTTTTATGGGATTGGAATAGGTCCCTCTATGGAAGATACATTACATGAACATAACCTTATTCTGGTAAATAAATTACCACACACATTTAGAATGGATTATGAATACGGGGATATAGTTGTTATTGGTAAAGAAATAGATAAGAAAAGAACGATCCAAAATGACATAACTGATATACTCTATGATAATATATTGACTTATTGTTTAACAAAAGAAATAGTATATTAAACAGTAAAGGGTATCGAACTAAAGCACATGTTCCAAGAGGAGGCAAAGGTGGTCCCAAAATTCAAACCCCTTTTAGCCCTGGTAGTATATACACCATATAAATGAAAAATACATTGGAACCTATGTATTCAACAGATCTGTATCAAAGTATTTAGCAGAGGATGGAAAGATAAGAAGAAATAGTAACAAAAGCAAACCAGAAGAAAAAATAATAAAAATTGAAAACTGTTTTCCTGCCATAATTGATAAAGACTTGTTTTACAGGGTTCAGGCAAAACTGGATGCCAGGAAACATAATCATCAAGCTGTGGCAGCTTCTTGCAGGGCAAAGGAAGTGTATCTGGTATCTTGTAAAATTTTCTGCGAATGCGGAGCAAAGATGTTCGGGAGGAGGAATTTTGCAGGAAGAAATAATCACAAAAACCTTACTTACAGATGTTATGATAAAAACCAAAAGGGACCGTCAGTAAAATAAAGGAAATCAGAAAAGAATACCTGGAAGACTGGATAGTTGATGTGATGTTTAATCAGCTATTCACAGAACAGAACATGCAAATTTTCCTGAAAGAACTTAATGAGCAAAGGAAAAAGAAAGAAGGCAGTTATGAATCCACACTGGAAGCTCTAAAATCGAATTTAAGGCAGGTTAAAAGTGAAATAGATAATTTATACTTATCCTGGCTGCAAAAGTGGTCTCTGAATCGCTTGCAGACCGTCTGGCGGAACTGGAACAAAAGAAGAAATATATACAAGCCGAAATAAAGAACCTGGAAAGCAAGGAGCCAGAAAATGTTATCGACATGGACACATTCAGGAACATAGTAAAGAACATCAAGCAGTACATTGTCGATGATAATATGGTCCTGCTGAAAAATGTCGTTCAAAAGTTTGTTGATAAAGTAGTCGTAGGTGAAGACACTATAGAAGTGATCTTCACTTTTTCTTTTTTACTGTATAACAAAAAGACAGGGTATAATGAATATGAACCCCTGTCCTTATCTGAAAATTGTATATGCCTTGGTGGAGGCGAACTGTACCAGGAAAAGGTCACAATTAGAATACAATCCTATAGGCACAAATCCACCACAAAAACGCCGACCAAACCTGGATGAGAATAAAAAGAGCGGCTAACCGCTCGGGTGGGCCACAAAAACAAAAAAAGAGGGGCTCACTGCCCCTCGGCCTTGTTTACTGCTCTTGCAATATCTGCAGCAGCTTCGCCAAAGATGTACCCCAAAGCTATTGTTACAAGTTTCCAATACAGATCTTCGTCAATATTCCAGCCAAGACCTTCGCTCAGGATGATAAAAACAGCTGTTGCTACGGCTACCCAGAACTTCCGTGATGTGAGTTTTTGCTTCCAGAATTCCTTCACTGTATCTCCTCCTTGTCATTCCGTGTTTCAATCTCCCGTTTTTTTATACCTGCCAATGCCCAAAGTTCTATTGTCGTGAAGCCGAACCAGGCTCCAATGAGCGTGGTCGGCTCTGTGCCTATGCGGTAAAAAATATAAAGCACCGCAACAGTAAAGGCGGCGTTCAACAGGATTACAAGCGACACTATTGCTTTTGAGAATTTCATTTTTGGGCCACCTTTTTATGATACCTATGCAGCATTGTTACCATTTCTTCTCTTGTCATAGTATCCTTCGGCCTCGTACCATCTGTTATGCCTTCTTTTTTAGCCCATTCCCAAGCCTCTTGTGCCCAAGGGCTAGGAGTATTCTTGTCTGCCACGGTAACTTCACCTCTCATCAATTCTTTTCTCACATCTGCACGGAAGTCATCCATGGTCTTCCCGTGCTTCGGGAACCAATGCAGGACATCCCCATGGTTGCTGGCAATACCCAGCTTTGCCCCTTCGGCATGACATATGATGTCTTTCTCTGTCAGTCCAAATTGCTGACAAAGATAAGCACAGAGTTCTACAGCTTCCCTGTAAACTGCATTGAAATAGTTGCGATCAGTCAGACTATCTTCGCAAATTTCAAAACCAATATGGGTATCATTGGCTTTTCCACCAGCATGCCATCTTCGGTGATCCCATGGCAGTGTTTGATACGTAGCAATAGTCCCATTTTTTAGTTTCCCAATGAAAGCATGGACACATTTCTGCTGGCCGTCTGGCCGAGGTTGGTTCCAGTGGTTTCCATATTTGTTTTGCCCAATCAGGCCATCGTCCGGAGCTAGGTACCGATTCAAGTATGGGTTGTTTGCACCTGTGGAGTGCACCATGATACCCTGCGGTTTAATTTTCTTACCTGCCTTGTAGCAGTCATTATTAGTGAGAAAGAGTTGCCGCAAATTCATTCTTTCACCCCCTAGCGTGGCAGGCTCTGGATATACCAAATTATGAACCCAACACCAGTGCCAACAATACTAACGACAAGGGCTTTAATCCAGCCTGTAAGGCTGTCGATTTTTTCAATGAGATTCTGCAATCGAATAGCAAACTCTGCGTCTGATTTCTCCAGGGCCGCAATACGCTTCTCATGGTCCCTGAGCTGGTCTTTCAGCTCTTCGTGCATAGGGCACACCGACATATTCCCACCTCCATAGAACCGCCCAGGCACAGGCTGGCACCAGGGCATAAAAATAACGCCTCTGCGGCGTTTTGTTAAGACGCTTAATTGTCCTTATGCGGCGTTCAAAATCTCACTCTTATATGGTTCTGGCACATCCTCTATTGTAATACGCCCCATGTCAATTAAAAACTTATATAATTTAGCCTTCACACTCATTATTCAATCCCTCCAAACAGTACAAATTCTGTAAGGTCTGCTACCACTTGTTTTAATTGTTCCACTTCAGGGTCTTTGTGCTTGTCTACAAGCTCCCACCAAACTCTTTCCTCTGCTTTATTTGCTCGGATAATGGCCTCCTTGCCAGCCGGAATTTCCGGTTTTTCCGGCAGTTGCTCTACTGCTACCGCTTTGGTTTTTTGTTCGTCGGAAATAGTGCTGCCGTCATAGACTATGCTTCCTCCTTCAAACACGTATATCATTATTGTTGGTACCTCCTTATAATCTTGATTAGATCGCGGTTTTCTATGACTCTTAAAGTTCGGGTCATTGTCCCGCCAACATAGATAAAATCATCGTCTGTAGCTATAGCATAGATGTCGCCACCATAGCCTTCACTTTCAGCTGCTAGTGATAAATCAATTTTCCTCAACTTTTTTACCGTTTGGGTTGTTGCTCCGCCAACATAGACAAATTCAGGGTCTATAGCTATAGCACGGATACTGCCACCATAGTCTCCGCTTTCAGTTATATGTGATAAATCACTTTTCCTCAATTTTTTTACAATTTGGATTGTCCCACCAACATAGACAAAATCATCATCCACAGCTATAGCCTCAATAGGGCCACCATAGCCTTCACTTTCAGCTGCTAGTGATAAATCACTTTTATTCAACTTTCTTACAGTTCGGGTTGTTCCCCCGCCAATATAGATAAATTCATTATCCACAGCTATAGCATAGATAATGCCACCATAGCTTGCACTTTCGGCTACTTGGGATAAATCACTTTTCCTCAACTTTTTTACAGTTGCGAGAGAGGTCGCTCCACCAACATAGACAAAATCATTGTCTGTAACTATAGCCTGGATAGCGCCGCCATAGCTTGCACTTTCAGCTACTAATGATAAACTATCTTTCCACAATTTTCTTACAGTTTGGGTTGTTTCCCCACCAACATAGACAAACATATCATCCACAGCTATAGCACGGATACTGCCACCATAGTCTCCGCTTTCAGTTATATGTGATGGATCACTTTTCTTTATCTTTCTTACAGTTCGGGTTGTTCCCCCGCCAATATAGACAAATTCATTATCCACAGCTATAGCATAATAATGCCATTATAGTCCATTTCTAGAGAAGT
>Ga0134093_1003623_pt1 | contig 10602 bp, 6 predicted proteins | sample 4_1taG_FD_94452 | JGI IMG/M metagenome (GOLD analysis project Ga0134093, IMG submission 94452) | Switchgrass degrading microbial communities from high solid loading bioreactors in New Hampshire, USA - 4_13_20_68_A1 metaG | ecosystem: Engineered > Bioreactor > Semi-continuous > Anaerobic >...
GCCCCAGGTTGTAGGAAGGCCCAGGGAAGATGGACGTATTGCGACACCGCAGGATATACGGCTTTGGAATTTAACCTCCATGGCCGGCGGGGCAAGGGGTATACTTTACCCCAGGTGGAGACCGTTGCTTGACGGCCCACTGTTCGGCGCTTTTGGACCATATGCCATGAACGGATCAAGAACTGACCGTTCGGAAATGGCAAGTAAAGTAGCGAAATGGGCCAATAATCCCCAAAATGCGACACTTATGAGTGCAAAACCTGTCCGGGGTGATATAGGAATTCTGATTGTTCCCGAAACACAAATCGCAAGCTATTTACTTTCAACCTTTGGTTCTGAGGATCTATACAGTAAATCTGTATGGGGCGCCTACAGGGGATTTTTGGACAATAATATACAGGCTGATTTTGTACATATAGATGATATAGATGAATACAGCGTCATATATTTCCCGTATCCGATTATGTTAAAAACCGAACACGCGGAAAAACTGATTGACTGGGTCAGGAACGGGGGGATATTAATCAGTGAAGCCTGTCCTGCATATTTCGGGGATCTTGGCACAGTTGGGGATGTTCAGCCCGGCCTTGGACTGGCGGAGGTTTTTGGTGTTAATGAAGAATCTGTGGAATTTATGCCTGATTTATATCAAAACAATATTGGATTTGTGTTTAATAATAATGTTGTGACAGGGTCAGGTTATCTTCAGACCTATGAACTTACAACTGCCATAGAATGCGGCAGGCTTGCTGACGGCAGAATCATTGCCGCCCAAAACCGTTACGGGGCGGGACAAACCGTCATAATCGGCACATATCCCTCCATCAGCTATTTTGATACAAGCCGGGATAATATTAAGAGATATTTTAGCGGTGTGCTTGAATTTACCGGTAGGACCCAAAGGATAAAAACAGATAACGGTAAAGTTATTGTACGTATGCAAAAGGATGAAGCAAGAGCATTTATATGGGCAGTTAATCCAAGTAGTAATATTCAAAAGGTAAAAATCTCAATACAGGATGAGAACACCTACAGTAACGTACAGAAAGTCTATTGGGGAAATGATTCGGCGGTAGAAGTATCGGGGAATAATGAGTTTACCGTGACTATTCCTCAAAAAGATGCCCTTGTTTTTGAGATATAGATACAAAGTATTCCGGCTTTGACATGTATACAAGAGAGGCGGTCATGTGACCGCCCTCAACTATAAAATTTTTTATACTACCCCTGCATTTTCTATTTTATCAATTCTGCCACTTTAATTTTGTGAGGACCGTTGCCAATCCCTTCAAAAGGCCCTACTGTCATTTTGCCAGGGGGACGAAGGTTGCCGAAGAAATCCCTGTCAATACACAGAGGAGTTCCGTCAGGGTTTTCATATGGCAGCTCAGGCTCAAAAGCAAGCCCCAGGAAGTCTGTGGTAACTGTAACCGTGTTTACCTTTGACAGGGTATCTTTGAAGTCGAACTCAATATAAATGCCGTCATCTTCCTCCACTAACCTGACCAGAGGTTTTATATCAGGGAATACCAATGAATTTGTTTCAACTTTAAAAGGTTTTGCATCGTGGAAATATATATTGGAACCACAATACATGGGAAGACGGGCATTGAGAAAATCAAAAACTGTACGAAAATCTTTATGCCAGTTTTCACCGCCGGCGGGACATTCATTATATACGGCAAGCCCTTTTAAGATACTTCCGTCTTCCTGGATTTTTACTTCGGCAAACATCCATTCTTTCGGGTCAATTCTCTTTTCCTTTTCCTCATTTTCAGGCTGTGTGCCCAAAAAGATATTGTTATAATACCGGTTGTCCCCGCCAAGAATGGTCATCATTCCATGAACAGCGGTATCATGGGCGTAATGGTAATGTGTATAACGGTGGGTGACTCTTGCCCATGTAATAAAACCTCCAAACAGGTTGTTAACATATGCCCCTCCCTGAGACATATCATGGAGGCTCATCGTGGACAGCAAGATATTATTATCAACAATATACGGGCCATGGCTTACTTCCACAAACAAATCCTCGGTATCATTGTCATAAAACAGGTTTCCTGAAACCCGGGTTCCCTGTGTCTGCCAGTCCAGCCACATACCTCGGTCGCAATTGTGGATATGGTTGTTGTAAATTTGGCAATCTATGGCGGCATGAAGCTTAATTCCGGCAACTTCTGCACCGTTATAAAGTCTTTTATGGTGAATATTATATATATGGTTATTGTATATCTGGCTGAAAACTGCTCCCAGATGTCCGCAGATTCCTGCCTGTTCACAGTCATGGATTACATTATTCCGTACTATATGGGAACCGATGTTTTCCTTATTCCACCCGATTCTCAGTGCGTTGAAAACAATATCGCGCTCATGCTGCGTTCCATGCTTGGTCCCGAATCTCATCCACGCATTGTGTCCTGTGGAAATCTCCTTCCCAAGGCTTATGCCTGTGTTTTTGGAATTGCTGATTTCATTGTTTTCAATAATCCAGCCTTTGCTCCAATGAGGACCTATCAGACCTTCCTGGAGAGCGGTGGGGGGCGCCCAGTTAGGAGCTGCCATTGTTAAATGAAATCCCCGAACAGTTATGTAATTGATTCCGGTTTTTTCAGGCCAGAAACAGAATTTTCGTACATTAATCTCAATTAAGTTATCAAATGGATTATATTCCCCAAAATTGGCGTATATCGTGGTATTCTCATCATCCGTCTCGCAATACCAGGTGTGCGCGGACCATTCAGGTTCTCTTGCCGCAGCAAATGGCTTGGAATTCATGACACCTTCAAGGCTTTCCGCTTCAAACATGGACTTTCCGTTAATATATACCTCGCCCAGATGAAAGGGCCTGTCCTTGCTGAAGAACCAGTCACCCCAGACAATCTCTTTATAAGGATTAAAATCTCCAAAAAAGGTATTGGGTAGCACTGTTTTATATACAGTTCCCTTCACTTTTACCCAGTCTGTGATTACCTCCGCACCGGAAATGACTACTTTTTCGCCTGGTGCAGCTTCATATGTTATTCGTTCCTGGTCGCTGGTTCCCCCATATGGAGGATTGACATGTTCACGGTAAATTCCTTCGTGAACAATAATGGTATCGCCGGCTCTCGCGAAATTGGCAGCCTGTTGTATGGTCCGGAAAGGTCTTTCGGCTGAGCCTGCCCATGAGTCGTTTCCCTTCACTGATACATGAAATTGCCTTGCCATAATCAGAACCTCCATTCGTTTTTAGCCTTTCACTGCACCCATAATTAAGCTTTGCTGGAACTGTCCGCTAAACGTAATATACATAATGATTGTCGGAAGTGTTGCAATTACCAGGCCTGCGCCTATTGGTCCCCATTCGGTTTCATTTTCATTGACCATGGAAAAGATACCTACTGTCAGAGTCTTCAAACGGTCGCTGTTAATAAAGGTATTGGCAAACATCAGTTCATTCCATGAGTTCATGTAAACAAAAATTGCAATTGTTGCAATGGATGGGCGTATCAGGGGAAGAATAAGATTGAAAAAGATCCTGTAAATGCTGCATCCATCAATACAGGCTGCTTCTTCAAGCTCTCTTGGTATACCCTCCAAAAAACCTGTCATTATTAATATGCCCATTGGCAACGCAAAAGCTACATAGGGGATTATAACAGCGAAATATGAGTTAAGCAAGCCTATTTTTTTAAGTATCATGAAAAGCGGCAAAAGTGTGGCATGAATCGGGACCATCATTCCGACAAGAAAATATATGAAAACAGTTTCGCTAAGTTTCCATTTCATTCGCACAATGGCATATGAAGATGTACATATCAGGATGCTTGCAATGATGATTGTACTTAATGTCACAATTACGCTGTTGGTAAAATAGATCATTACTTTTCCGGCAGTCAAAGCTTTGATATAGTTCGAGAATCTCCATACCTTAGGCAGTCCTATAACATTGCCCCCGAATATTTCATAATTATCTTTAAGGGAAAATGTTAACAGCCAATAAAGCGGGAACAGCTGAATTACGGCAAAAATACATAGAGCTGCGAAGATGAATATGGAAGATATATTTCTAAAGGTTTTATTTGATGGATTCTTGATTCTGCTAGGGTTATCTGTTATGAACCTGTTTGTTTCTCTTTTCTTGCCTTTCATATTTGTACCTCCGATTTAAGCTGTTACGTCTTTCTTTAAAAGCTTATTGATGGCTAATGTGAACACCAAGCATTCAAGAATGATGAAAATGGCCATCGCACTGCCGTAACCGTACCGGTATCTGTAAAAGATTGAATTATACATCAGTATAGTCGGAACTTCTGTTGCATGCAGCGGCCCACCGCCGGTCATAACATAAATCAGGTCAAAGGATTTGAAAGATCCAATTACCGCAAAAGTTATGCATACCCGAATGATTGGTTTCATGAGGGGAATACTTATACGAAGAGCAATTGTCAATTCATTGGCTCCATCAATCAGGGCTGATTCATAAATTTCCGGAGAAATGGACTTAGCTGAAGCATACATTATAAGCATATGATATCCTATGTACTGCCATACGATAACAGCAAACACACATCCCAGGGCTTGCTCCGTACTTGCCAGCCATCGGCCCGCTAAATTATCCAGGCCAATACCCTTCAAAATTGTATTCAACAGGCCATATCCCGGGTTATATATTTTAATCCAAAGCTGGCCGATTACGACAGTGGAAATGATAACAGGAACAAAAAAAACAGTCCTGAAAAATTTTTCACCCTTGATTTCTCTGGCAAGTACAAGTGCCAGGGTTAAAGCAATCGGCAATTGGATGAAAACAGAAAGAAGAGCCAATATAAATGAATTGAGTACTGCTCTGGGGAAACCATCAGTATTATTTTGAAACAAGCGTATATAGTTTTTTAGTCCGATAAATGTGCCGTTTGAAATACCATCCCAGTCCAGCGTACTGTAACATACTGAGAAAAATATCGGTACGATAACAATTGCCGTAAACAGAAAAAAAGCCGGGAAAACGAATATGAAAATTGCCTTCTTGTTGCCTAACAGCTTTTGCACCTTATAATTTTCCCTCCTTATAATAGCTTCCCAATACCCTCGTCATATTTCGGTTCGTAAGTTTTAAGGCAAGACGGGATTTATTCGCCTTGACATGAATTTTCCCCTGCCGGCCATAAGGCCGGCAGGGGAGTTTAAATCAGGATCAAATATTATTATTTTTCATTCAGAGCGGTCTGCATTCTTTGTGCAAATTCTTCCGGAGTTATTCTGCCACCGAAGATTTCAGCAACCAGCTCTTTATGTGTCTGAGCGTCGTCTCCCTCCAGGTAAATATCCCATGCAGATACCTTCCCCTCTGCAGGCTTAGCTATTGTCTCCATTATCTTAAGCTGCAGCGGATCCAGCTTGGACTGGTCAAACTTGCTGTAATCCCACATGGGCAGTGCGTTTCCGGTAAGGAAGAACTTATCAGATACGGAATGTGATAAGTAGATTGCAAGGTTAGCTGCTTCTTCCGGATATTTTGTCTTGCTTGATGCCAGGAAAGTTACAGCTCCTCCACCAACATAACTGGTTTGATCTACACCGTCTGAAATGGCCGGGAAAGGATAAACTTCGATTTTTCCTTCTACAGGCGAACCTTTAACTTTACCGCCAGCACTGTTGAGACCATAATACATTGCAACTTTTCCGGAGAAAAATGCAACTTCAGATTCGTCTCTGCTGATACCGAGAACATTGGGGTCAAATGCGCCAGCTTCCACAAGCTGCTGTAATTTTTCAGCTGCTTTGATAAACGGTTCCGTATTGAATGATGCTTCTTTATTGAGAGCTTTTACAACTGTCTCGGGACCTGCCATACGTAAAGCTATCGCGTCATAGTACCACATGCCGGGCCACAGATCCTTTTCTCCGACAGCCAGAGCCACGATACCTTTATCCTTCAATGCCTTTGAAACTTCGACAAGCTCATCAAAGGTTTTTGGTACGGGCAAATTATTTTGAGAAAGAATCTCGGTATTCACGAAAAATGTTCCAACCTGTTGAGTACAGCATATTCCGTAAACTTTTCCGTCAAACTCAACTAATGCACCAGGCAGTATTTGGGCCTTGATCTCATCGGTAATGTACTCGTCTATAGGGAGTACCTTTCCAGCGTCAACAAACGGCTTTGAAAAACCTTGAGGCCATGAGAAGAAAACATCCGGCGCTTCATCAGCTGCAACTGCCGTCTTTATTTTTGTCTTATATGGGTCATTTGCAGTAGCGCTTCTTTCTACCTGGACATTGGGATGAGTGTCGTTCCATTCCTTTACGATTTCATTCATAAGAGAATTTTGAGGATCTCCAGGCCATGCATCCCAAAGGGTGAGAGTTATTTTCTCATCTTTAGCTGCGTTTCCTGTATCGACAGTGGTATTATTACTTGCCTGAGAGCCGGTATCCGTTTGCGGACCGGAATCTGTCTGAGAGCCGGTATCCGTCTGAGAACCGGTAGAACTACATGCAGATACGCTAAATACAATAACTGCTGCTAAAAGAAGAACTCCCAGGCGTTTTGAAATGTTGATGAAACCTGCTAATTTTTTCATCTGTCATTACCTCCTGTAGATTTTCAGATTACAAGGCTAATTCTAGGTTCATGATGGGGAAATAAAAAGATAATTATTTTACCAAATGTACTAATAATTTTACGCAATCTTGTTCTTTGTTGAAGCTAATATGATTATTGTAGTAAAATATTCAATACGAAATAGGCTGGAATATCAGTTTAACCTATAGAATTTTTTGTCTCATTAAATTCCTGGTTTGATTTACGAGGAGATTTGTTAATGAGGAAAAACACAAAAAGCAACGGGTTTATGAATTTGAGCCTTAAAACGAAAATAATAATAAGTTATTCAATTATTTTCATAACTTTTTTTACAGCAATCACTTTTTCTTTTCAGAGAATCAACAAAAATTATACTGTAAATAAGATAAAACAGATGTCCCTTGAGATAGCGGAGTCCATTGGTAAAAATTTTGATAATATTTTTGACACCGTAAACAGCCAGTCCAAAATACTTATTTCCAACAATTTGATACAAGATATACTCAATAGGAAAAACGTTGATTTTGATAATTATATCAGGTTATTCAACTACCTGGCGGAATTTATCAATTTTGACAGAATGATTTCATCGGTTTATATCTTTGATCTGGATGGGAATAAGTATTATGTTGAGAATGGGACTACCAAGAACATTACCCTGGACAACCTGAAGAGGCAAACGTGGTTTAACAGGCTTATAGAACTCAGAGGGGGTTACCTCATAACCGTTTATGCAGAACCTGCTTCCGGAGGGGAATCTGATCAGTATATATCATTCATGAGGGTTATAAACAGTTTGGACAGCCAGAAGCCTGTCGGTTATCTCATGATAAATATTCCTGTAGAGAGAATAAAAGGAACGCTTTCTTACAGTAATAAAAAGTACAACACAATGTTTTTTCTGAAAGATGACTTAGGAAATGTTATCATAGGGCCGGATATTAACGGTTTTGAAAACATCAATGGCCATAACCCGTTGAATATCATTCATATAGGAAAAAAAGATTATGTTTTGTCCAACACACGTAATAATTTTGGTTGGGAAATCATCAGCATCACACCCATAAACGAATTGGAAAATGAATCGAAGGCCTATGGTATCATGATATTCATAGCAGTCCTTACCAGCGGCGTTCTGTTCATTCTTGGAATGGCCATTATTTCCCTAATGGTTACAAAACCAATCCATGAGCTTGCTTTGACAATGTCTTCTGTATATAAAGGTGAATTCAGGGAAGCAAATTTTAAGACGTGGAATGACGAGATCGGAAAACTTAAGGATGTTTATAACCTGGTCATCCGCGAGATTAAAAGGTTGTTTGATAATATCGTAGAAGAGAATAAGGCCAAACGGAAAAAGGAACTGGAAGTTCTTCAATCCCAGATAAAGCCGCATTTTCTGTATAACTCTTTCGATGTGATCAGTTCCCTTGCACTATCGTCAAACAACCGGGAAATATATGAGTTCGTAAAGGCTCTCAGTAAATTTTACAAGGGCTTTTTAAATTATGGTAACGAAATGGTTACTGTAGAGCATGAACTGGAAATCGTAGAACAGTATTTAACCATTCAGAAAGTCCGGTTTGGTGATAAATTCATTTTTACAAAAAATTATGACAGTAAAGCGCTGAATTATATGGTTCCTAGACTGATTCTGCTGCCCCTGGTGGAAAATGCTTTCAACCATGGCATTAATCCGCTTCCCGGTAATGGGGTAATTACGCTTGAGGCCCTATATACGAACGATAGTGTTCAACTGAAAGTTTCGGATAATGGCGTTGGAATGAGTGAAGAGAAAATTAAGGCGATAAAAAACGGACAGAGCCACGGCGTGGGGCTGAGAGCTACAATTGAAAGGCTGCGGATTTATTACAACAAACCAGATCTGTTGAGCATTGAAAGCAAAGAAGGCCATGGTACAATTATCACTGTTACGATTCCTATAACCCAGGAGGATATGGAAACAGATGAAAAATAGCATAAAAGTTGTTGTCGTAGATGATGAGGAACTGGAACGGAAATTGATTAAGAATTGTGTTAACTGGAATTCCTTTAATATGGAAATAATCGCTGAAGCTTCAAACGCTGATGAAGCGCTTCGCATACTTGAATCAAATAAAGTTGATATTGTATTTACCGATATTCATATGCCGGTGGTCGACGGAATGCAGTTTATAAGCATTGCGTCAAAAAGGTATCCTCAAGTTAAATTTGTTGTCCTCACGGGATACGACCAGTTCAGCTATGCCCAGGAAAGTGTGAAGCTTGGAGTGTCGGATTTTCTCGTAAAGCCTATTGATGATGAAGATGTAACAAAAACTTTGACCAGACTCAAATCCGTTATTGACCAGGAAAAAGAAGAAGAGCAGGAGTATAGCCGACTGAAAAGCCAGCTCTATGAGAATTTACCGTACTTAAGGGAACGTTTTCTATGCGAGCTTATTATGGGAGGATTTGATAAAAAAGCAATTGATGAAAAGCTTCATTTTCTGAACATACATTTTAAATATCAAAGATTCCAGGTTGCAGCGATGGTGATTAATCATTCTGATGATGAAAACGAAGAAACTAAGTATATAAAAATCATGAAAGTTATTGACTCAGTTAGATCGTCCTTTGGCAATAACCAACATGTATATAGCTTTCTTGACCCTGTCAACCGGATTGTTATTTTGAATAATGATGAAAACCTGGACCTGTTTGCAACCTGTAAGTGCCTTAAAGAACGTATTGCCAGGGAACTCAACTGCCTCGTTGGAATAGGACTGGGCAGCCTGAAAACAGAACCACAGGAAATATGTACATCATACAGGGAAGCGCTTGACGCCCTGGATTTACGTATAGCATTCGGCAATAATTCGGTAATTTTATATAACAATATCAATTTCAACATGCCCAATATACCGAAAAATGAAGCTGATTTAAAAAAGCTGTATGATAAATTCAGCCTGTATATTAAGTCAGGCCTTGAAGATAAAGCAAAGGAAACGGTTGAGCGCATACTGGACAGCAGTATCGATTTGAAAAGCCCTTCCGCATTACACCAGATTCATAATGTTGCAATTGAAATATCGCTGATATGCCTGAGATATTCCATGCATTCAAAATTGGATGCAGAAAACCAGTATAAATCTGATATCCAATCGTTAAGCCAGGTTTTTTCCATGACTTCTATTCCGGAAGTTAAAGAATACCTATTTGACATAATTGAAAAGACAATAAATGAAATGGGCCAGCAGCAGATCTATGGGATTAATAGGCTCATTAGCAGTATTAAATCGTATGTGGATGAAAATTATTCTGATCATAATTTGACTCTGGTAAATGTGGCGAAAAAATTCTATCTGAACCCGAGCTACTTGAGCAGAACCTTCAAAAAGGAAACCGGCGTCAGTTTTATCAAGTATCTTACAACTGTAAGAATGGAAAAAGCCTTAAGCCTTCTTACGGAAAATGAAGACGCAAAAGTGTTTGAAATCGCGGATGCTGTTGGAATATCCGACCCGAATTACTTCGGAACCTGCTTTAAAAAGTATACAGGCATGTCTATAAGTGAATACAGGAGAAGTAGACACAGGTGAGACAAGGGACGATTCCCTTGTCATTTTTTCTGTTGTTAAGTAACGTATGGACATTTTTTTCTTATTTAGTGGGCCGCATCCCCAAGTGTGGAATTCTCACTTACAAAAAAATACGAAGAGCCGTTTTATATCTCTTTTTTATTTTTCACTGTCAAATGCGTTCAGTTAGATTTTCTTATTGAACAGTACGCAAAAATAAAAGTACTTTATTTTCTCTGAAATGGACATTATTTGGCGCATTATTTCCGTCATTTACTTGATAAATTATCCGCCAACTTATTCCCGATATGTTTTATTAAAAACAATATTATAAGATAACTTTGTCGAAATGGATTAAGTCTATATAATGGTGTAAAAAGAAAAATAATAAGTTGAGCCAAAGCTCATGCCTCGGTTAGAATATAGTTACCCAACAATACCAAACCGAGGAGGATGAACCATGGCTCAGTTTAA
>Ga0134093_1003624_pt1 | contig 10597 bp, 9 predicted proteins | sample 4_1taG_FD_94452 | JGI IMG/M metagenome (GOLD analysis project Ga0134093, IMG submission 94452) | Switchgrass degrading microbial communities from high solid loading bioreactors in New Hampshire, USA - 4_13_20_68_A1 metaG | ecosystem: Engineered > Bioreactor > Semi-continuous > Anaerobic >...
ACGCACAAATTACTTCATACGCTGGTTACTGACTAAGTGGCTGCCCTACCTTTACCACTACAGGACTTTCACCTGTTAGCATTTGCCAGCTTCGCTGGACGCACACATCAATACTACGCACTCAACGTGGCTGGTCCAGGGGAACATGTCCACCGGTTGAACTTCCCGCACGCAGAACCCGCCTTCTGCCAAATATTTTAAATCCCTTGCCAATGTCGAAGGATTGCAGGACACATACACTATCCTGTCGGGGGCCATATCCACAAGAGTCTTCAGCACTTCTTCATCACAGCCCTTTCTTGGAGGGTCGACCACCACAACATCGGCCCGGATACCCTTCCTATACATTTGGGGTATTACCTCTTCAGCTTCTCCTACTATAAACTCCACATTTTCCACACCATTAATCCGGGCATTTTCTTTTGCATCCTTTATTGCCGCCTCAACGACCTCCACACCGTAAACCTTTTTTGCCTTTTTAGATAAAAACAATGATATGGTGCCTATACCGCAGTACAAATCAAAGACCGTCTCGTTTCCCGTAAGTCCTGCATACTCCAATGCTTTATTGTAAAGTACCTCGGTTTGTACCGGATTGACCTGAAAAAATGACTGAGGGGATATGTTGAATTTAAATCCGTTAACATCACCGCCGATATAATCGGTAATGCTTTCATTGCCGTAAAGGACAATGTTTTCTTCACCCAAAATTACATTGGTTCTCTTTGTGTTTACGTTTAGTACTATGCTTTTTATCTCCGGAACTTCCTTGACCAGCTTCTCCACAAGCTTCCCCTGTCCCGGAATACTTCTACCGTTAATAACCAGGACCACCATTATCTCACCGGTTTTAAAGCCGAAACGGGTCATAATATGCCTCACAAGTCCTTCGCCTGTAGTTTCGTCATACGTACTTATTCCATTTTCACAAATATAGTCTTTAACAATGGACTTGATTAAGTCACCTTTACTGTACTGGATAACACATTTGGGACAGTCAATTATTTCGTGGGACCTTTTTGCAAAAAAGCCCACCCTAACACCGTCCTTATATCTTCCTACAGGATATTGAGCCTTGTTTCTATAGTTTTGAGGCACTTCCATGCCAATGGCATCATGCACAACCACATCTTCCAGCTTCCCTATCCTCTTTATACTCTCTTTCACCACATCTGTTTTAAATTTCAGTGTCGCTTCATAGCTCATATGCTGAAGACTGCAGCCACCGCACCTTTTGTATGAAGCACAGAAGGGATCAACCCTGTCTTTGGAAACCTCTATAATTTTAAGCAGTTTTCCTACTCCATAGTTTTTATTAACTTTTATTATCTTAATTTCAACCTTTTCTCCTTGTAATGCTCCGTCCACAAATACCGTATAGTTGTCTATTCTGCCAACTCCCTGACCTTCATGCGTCATTCCGGTAATATCCATAGTATAAACTTCATTTTTTTTAACAGGTGTCAAAGCATGTACCGCCTTTCATGCACTTTTGTATTTAATCCAATGGTTTTACCCTTACAAGCCTGTATCTTTTCGCTAATTATCCATCTGAATTATTAATTCGATTTATTATTTTTTCCAACCGTTTTTATTTCTATTTTCAGCTTAATGAATTATTATGTCAAGCCCAATACTGTTGCTTTAAGCAACCACGGTAAAATTGGACGCAACATACATTGAACCTTATTTCTCCGAAACGAAGTAAGAAATTGTCTTTTGAATAAATGTACCTTTTTTCAAATCATCAAAAGCTTTTTTTAATTCTTCTCTGGTGTTCATTACAATAGGACCGCCCCAAGCTACAGGCTCGTTTAAAAGTACCGAACTAATAAACAGTACTTGGGCATTTTTATCTGTAGACTTTATCTCTACTTGATCACCGGAGGTAAGTTTTACCGCCGTCTTTTCCTTTACCGGTTCTCCACCGATATACGCATCACCTAAAAGTGTAAATATCATTACTGAACGATCTCTATCAGTACTCAAAAGTATAGAAGCATTAGGATTAAGGTGAATATCATAGTAGTCCAGGGGCAAATATTTGCCCATATATCCTTTTCTCTCTTTGAATTGCCCTGCTAATAATCTTAATTTACCGCCGTCAAAATCAATTTCCTGAATTTCTGAGTTTTTGATGCTGTGATAAGCCGGTGGAGCCATTTTGTCCTTTGCGGGAAGGTTAAGCCAGAGCTGCACACCCAATAGTCTTTGGGCCGCCGGAAGTTTCTCTTCATGCAAAATACCGGAACCCGCTGTCATCCATTGGACTTCTCCATCACCAATCGTATCCTCATTCCCTAAACTGTCTTTATGAGTCATAAATCCGCGATACACATAACTGATTGTCTCGATGCCTCTGTGCGGATGCATCGGAAAACCCGACGTGTAATCCTCCGGATTCGTGCTGTCAAAGGAGTCGAGCAGTAAAATTGGATCATATTTCTGAACAGTTTGGTCCCCCAATACTCTGACCAAACTTACTCCGGCTCCGTCCTTAGTTCTATAGCCTCTTACTTGTTGACTGATTTTCCGTTCCATATAGCCAGCCTCCTTCTTTTAACCTACGTCACATATGTTGCTCGTTTTTTGCAGCATAATACGGCTTTTTGATATTCTTCTTTAATGAAATAATTCTTGCGAGAAAAATTATGTGTTCAACATCATTTGATTGATAAGCTTGGCGAAGGCTTCGGGTGACTCCCGTTCCTCTTTGTTCAGCCACACGCACACCATGCGGAATGCACCGTATACCAGAAAGTTATAAATATACTCAAGCTCTGCCTCACTTTTGTTTCCGGCAAACTTTTTGAGCGCGCTTTCCTTTATGCAATCCATCGTAAACAATTTATGTGCAAAAGACGGGTCTACATTGTTATTGATGATTAGGCGGGCAAAGTCAATATTTCCCTCCAAATAGTTACAGGCAGAGGAAATGATCTTTTCCGGATCGGCTTCATTGCTCTTAATTGTTTTTGTAAGAAATTCAATCATATCGTTTTCCATATCGGTAAGCAGATCAAATTGACTGCCGTAATATTTGTAAAAGGTGGTGCGGTTTACGTCTGCTCTCTCGCAAAGCTCTCGAATGGAAATGTGGTATATATCCTTTTCCTTCAGCATTTCAATCAAAGCGTCCTTCAGCATACGCTTTGTCATCATAATTCGGCGATCCTCTCTTTTCTCCATAGCGACCTCCAAAATAAGACCTCTTTATAGAATCAACATTTACCGTTTGAATGTTGATTATCATTCCAATTTTAAAAATCTGTCGGTTGTATAATCGACATGTGTTTATTATAATAATAAAATAAGATTAATATGTCAAGAGAGGTATCCCCTTATGAAGAAACTTGCCAATCTTTTAGTAGACCGCCGTTATGTCATGTTGGCAATTATGCTCGTGCTGACAATTGTTTGCGGCTTTCTTGCCATAATGGTACCAATCAATAAGGATAGGACGAAATATTTGGCTGATGAATCGAATATGAAGCAGGGGCTTTCCCTTATGAAATCGGCTTTTCCCGAAGAAAAGGAAAAGTCGTCCATCCGTGTTATGTTTGATGACCTTACTGCCGAACAGATAGCCGATGTCAAGGCACGGCTTGAAAGCATCCCGAATGTAAGCAGCGTAACCTATGATGCCGACAGTGAGGACTATAACAAAGACAATCACACCCTGTTTGTTGTAAACAGTAAGTTTGATTATAATACCGATGAGGAGAAGGCCATCGAAACTGCCATTAAAAACGGTTTTACCGAGTACAAATTGGCGTATAAGAATAACGATCTTCCGTCAACTGAAGTGCCTATGTGGCTTATTCTTACAGCATTGGCACTGATGATGGTCGTGCTTCTGATTATGTGCAACTCGTGGCTGGAACCTTTTTTAATCCTTATAACGATCGGTGTTGCCGTGGTCATCAATATGGGAACCAATATCTTCCTCCCGTTTATCGATGAAATGACGGCTACCGTTGGCCCCGTTATTCAGCTTACACTTTCGATGGACTATTCCATCATACTGATGAACCGCTATCGTCAGGAAAAGAAAAATAGTAATTCGATTGATACTATGAAAACGGCATTGGCAGGCTCGTTTTCCTCCATTGCCTCAAGTTCGCTAACCACAGTGGTGGGATTGCTCGCGCTTGTGTTCCTTAGCTTTAAGCTCGGGCCGGAGCTTGGCATCGTGCTTGCCAAGGGTGTATTTATCAGTATGCTCTGTGTATTTACCCTCATGCCGGTTATGATTCTGGCATTTGATAAATGGCTGGAAAAAACAGAGAAAAAATCTCCTCATATTCCTATGGGATTGTTCTCGAAAACCAGCTATAAGGCAAGATATGTCATGCCGGCAATCTTTGCCGTGCTGCTTATCGGCTCCTTTATTCTGCAGGGTTTAACGACAATCACCTTCACGGAAAAGAGCGAGGATCCACTGGCAGATGTATTCCCAAAGGACAACACCGTTGTCGTCATATACAACAACGAGGATGAAGACCGTATTAGCGGAATTGCTTCCGAGCTTGAAAAGGATGAACGGATTAAAAGTATCCTCGGATATTTCAATACGTTCGGCAAGGAATTTACTGCTACCGAAATGAGCGAGGCAATTAGCGAACTGAGCAGCGAAACTAAAATTGATGAAGATATTGTCCGTATGCTCTACTTTATCGCAGCAGACAAAAAGCTGCCTACCATGACGGCTTCCGAATTTATGGATTTTATCGCCAACACCGTTCTGCCGAATGAAACCTTCAGCAAATATCTCGATGAAAATATCCGTTATAATGCAGCATATTTTAAAAAGTTCTCCGACAAGGAAAAACTTACCACAGCGCTGACAGCCGATGAAATGGCTGAGTTCTTCGATATAGAAAAGGAGAGCGTCGAGCAGCTTTACCTATATTATACAATTCAAAACGGCGTTACAGACAGCGTCACAATGACACTGCCAACCTTTGTGGATTTTGTGCTGAACACCGTAGCAAAGGACGAAACCTACGGCTCAATGTTTGATTCCACCACCCTGTCGTCACTCAAGCAGATGCAGGCGTATACGGATAAAAACACCGTTTTGGCCAAAAGAACCGTTTCAGAGCTTTCAAAGATGCTCGGTATCGATGAAAGTATCGTAAAAACCGTGTTTGTGCTCCATAATGCAGGAGATGTCAGGGGCAAAACAATGACAATATCTGCTTTCTCAACCTTCCTGTGTGACCATTTGATTAAGGATGCGATGTTCAGCACCTACTTTGATGACTCTACCAAAGCACAGGTGCAAACAATGAATAAGTTGATTCAGCTTGCTGTATCCAAGCAAGGTCTGACCGCAGAACAGATGGCACAAACCTTGGGGATGGAAAAAGAGAACGTTTCCGGTCTTTATTATCTGTATTTCTCCTCGGACTCTGCCTTCCAACAGGAATTGGCCTCTATAAAGATGCCGATTGCCGATTTTCTGAGCTTACTGAAAGCAAATGCCTCCGGTGAGCAATTAGCCCAACTTACGCAGATGGAACAGCTAATCGGTATTGCTGTTTCCGGGCAGCCATTGGATGCAGCAACTATGGCAAGCATTACGGGAATGACGGTAAACGAGGTTTCCGGAATTTATATGATGAATTCTACGCAAGCAATGATCTTGCCGAACTTTCTTACCGCAGCATTGCAGCTTGCCCCCGATAATGCACAGCTGCAGCAGCTAAATCAAATCGTACAGCTTGCGGCATCAGGCACGGCATTGAATGCATCAACCCTTGCCTCTGTATTCGGTATTGAAACCACCCAGGTTTACCAATTGTTCGGACTTGCCTTGTCCCAGCAGAAAAGCATTGCTCTTGCAGATTTTACAGGATTTCTTGTAAACTCCGTACTCACCAATGAAGCCTATTCAGGGAACTTTACAGCCGAGCAGGCCGCACAGCTTCAGCAAATGAACGGAATCGTTCAGCTTGCGGTATCCGGCAAACCGCTTGATGCAGCAACTTTGGCGCAGACATTCGGTATGGATGTTAATATGATAACGACCGTGTTCCGTCTTTACTTTGGTTCCAACATCAGTGGCAAAACTATGACCTTGAAATCATTCGCCGATTTTATTTTGTCCGACTCCTTAATGAGCAGTATGATGGACCAGGCTTCCCTCAAACAGCTCCAATTTATGCAGTCGATCATAAACTTCTCCGTAAACGAAACGGCGTTCACCTCTGCAAAGCTTGCCGCATTCTTAGGTATGGAGCCGTCTCAGTCAGAGCAGCTTTATATTCTGTATATGAGCAAAAACGGCAGCGGTGCTTCGTGGAAGCTTTCTCCTCAAGCGTTCGTGTCCTTTGCTGTGACGGATGTACTTGGAAACAAGGACTTTGCGGAATACTTTGATGAAAAATCCGCAGACGATCTAAAGCTCGGTAAAACGCTGATCGATGCGGTCGTTTCAGGCAAAGCATATACTGTCACTCAGATGCATGATTTGCTTATATCCCTGACTGACGATGTATCTGAAAACGAAATTGAGGTCATGTATCTTTTTTACGGTGGCGTAAACGACACCTCAATGGATACAAAAATGACTATTCCGCAGTTGTTTACATTCCTTAGCGATGAGCTGATGAACGATGAACGGTTTGTTGATCTTTTTGACGAGGAGACAAAAGCGGATGTTCTAAGCAGCAAAACGGATTTGAATGATGCCATTGCTCAAATGAAGGGCAACACCTATTCAAGACTGGTGATTACCTCCGATTATCCCGACGAGTCACCCGAAACGCATGCTTATATCGCAAAACTCAATGAAATGTGTAAAAACAGCCTTAAGGAATTCTATTTGGTGGGTAACTCCGTCATGGTAAGCGAAATGGACGAAGCTTTCGATAAAGAATACTTGATGATTACGCTCATCACAGCCATTGCGATATTCCTTGTTGTATTGATTGCTTTCCGCAATCCGACCCTGCCGCTTATTCTAACCCTTGTTGTTCAATGCGGTGTGTTTATCACCGTAACGGTTATTGGTGCATACAGCGGCTCTATTTACTACCTTGCCCTGCTGATCGTACAAAGTATTCTGATGGGCGCAACCATTGACTACGGTATCGTGCTATGTAATTTCTACAAGGAAAGCAGAGAAACAATGGATGTGACCGAGTCTCTGAAAACAGCATATGAAGGGTCTATACACACAATTATGACCTCCGGTTCCATTCTTGTACTGGTACTTGCAATTCTCGGTATCTTTGTTTCCTCGGCTATGATTTCCGAGGTATGCATTACGCTGTCAATCGGTGTGTTTGTCGCCATACTGTTGATCCTCTTTGTACTGCCCGGCTTGGTCGTTTGCTCCGACAGACTTTTATTCAAACGTAAAAATGTAAACGAACACTAAAATGGTTTATTTCTTTCGATATATATGTTGCCTGAGTAGTGTAGCTTAATAAGCGCACTACTCAGCTTAATAATCTGCTGCATCATACATTTTCGAATTTAAATCTTGTAAAAATGCACCCTCGATATATTCCCTTGTGCGAATTATCTCTCTTTAACTAAAGCAAAGTCCTTGGCATTTTTGATGCACCTTAAAAATGACCTATTAGAATAACTTTTTTTATTCGGTGCTTCTAAAAAGAAATCTTTTTCGAGCTGCTACAATAGTATATCATCGCTTGTTACAGTAAAAATATAATTAAATAATTCGGCCTCGATTCTATCGGTGTTTTTTGGAACCTGTTCTTGTATTACGGCAGCTTTCAGTTTTAATCCCAAAATTCCAGTAGGCTGATCCGGTGTAAGTATGAATCCTATGCTGGTACCTCTCTCTATAGGTGATGCATCCAAATAAGCCTGGGAATAGAATTGCAAAGATATATCCTCCTCACATTCGTACTCAATTACGGGAAAGTACATGCCCCTAGGGCAAACTTGTGAAAATCTTTTTTCAAAATCCAAACGTGCTCGATTAATTTCCTCAGAAGTCATGTGCTCTTGGAGTTTTGGATCGTTTAAGGTCTTCTCCATTTGCTCCCACATATCCAACAAGTATACTCTGTTAATCTGCACCCAATGCTGTGCACCGGTATTTTTATCTCGGAAGAATAATTTATCGGGATATTTGATTTGCCTCCAACAACCAAAGTAATGGGTTTTTCCACTTGATGTACTACACAGTATTCTCCTCTTACAAAACGCATCCTGGGATTCTGATCAAAGTCCGGAATGGAAGTATAGTCACCCTCCAGTTCAAGGCTGGATAAAAACATCATTTCAATATCCTGATAATCGATTTCGTCCGGTTGCCACCCATTTTTCAGAAATTCGGCAATTGTCAATATACTTTCCCATTCGTGAATATTCAGTCGTCTGCATTCTAAAGTACATACATTAAATTCTCTTTCATCAATGAATACTTTTAAAATTGAATCAAAAGGATTTTTCGCTTGGGTTTCTCTTTCACTGAGCGCCATCCTATTAGTTCTGGGCGTGTCCGGATCTTGAAACAGTTCTGCTTCTTCTCTTTCCTCAATACTTTGCTGATAGCTCTCGTCATATTGTAAAACTAAAAGCCGTATCTGTGTACCTTGGCGTATAATTCCCATAACATTACAGATGACACCGTCCACATTAGCATTTTTCCCTATTACCTTTATTTCATCAATCCCGGGTAAAATTTCGCGCAAATATCCAATATTCATATTATTCCTCCTATTGTAGGCGGATTAACCCATACCCAGATAAATCCAAAGAATATTACCTGTACTTTTTAATCATAACAGGGTATTCTTCCATTGCTCCTTTGTGAGAATATTTGTATGCCCAATCCGTGTTTCTCCCATCAACGGCACCGAAACATGATTGCAGGTGTGATGATATGTAAACCCGCACTTCTCCTGAACTCGCTTCGATCTTTCATTCCCGTCATAATAGCCGCACCATATGGTGGTCATCCCGAGATCTTCGAATCCATGGTGAAGAATTTTTCTGACAGCCTCAGGTACATATCCTTTACCCCAGAATGGTACACCAATCCAATAGCCCAACTCGCATTCGTCATCCCTGTCTGTCATATCCGTGTGTCCGTTCAGCTTAAGTTCAATACAGCCAATAGCAACATTGTCCGTTTTCAGGCATATCGCATAGCATTCCGGGCCATTGAACACATTTTTTATCACATTAAGGCTTTCATCCACGCTCTTGTGTGGCGGCCATCCGGCAATGGGGCCAACTCGAGGATCTTTTGTATATTCGTATATGCTCTCTGCGTCTGATTCTCTCCATGGACGCAGGATCAGTCTTTCTGTTTCCAATATCACTTTCGCTTTCCTCCTTAATCAATGGGTTATTCAACCCTTCATATCCTTACCTGATCCATGTTCAAAAATGTTTTGGTTTGTGCCTGCCTAAAATCTTGCATTCTCATAGTTATAAGGTTTGCTTGTACCAACAACCACATCTTCAATTTTCTCAAGGATAAGCCAATCATCCATATTGCTCTGACGTTCAAAGTCAAGAGGCTCTATTTCCCTCACATTTTCAAACTCCACCAGGCAAATACATTTTTTATGCCAGCGTTCTTGCTGCCTTTTAGATAAGTTCAATTTTTCTTGATTATCGGTAAGAACCTTTGTTATTTCCTCATCCGATAATTTAACATAATTTTGAACCGATTTAACTGTTGCCGCAGCTGAGATTTTTGCTGTACCTTTTTTCATAAAGTAAAGCTGCTCGCCGACAAACACCCTGCTATGAGGAATTTTTCTACCTGCTGCTGCTCTGATAATCATTGTTTTAGAACCGTCTAATATTTTTTCCAACACCTTTTCTTTGTCATCACAATACACTAAATGCACCATATCCAATTCTCCTTTTGAAAGATAATAAGTCCCTTATGTAAATTACTTCAAGTGGGATATGATTTTATTTATTACCGGTTTGAATAACAGATACAGAAAGTACCCCAAAAGACCTCCCATAGTATTTGTGATTAAATCCGTTATATCTGCTGTACGGAAACCGTTAATCAGAGGTTGAGTTAACTCTATTCCCAAGCTAAATAAAAATGTCCACAATAAAGAGGACAATACATTTTGCTTTCTTACCAATGGCAGCAAAAATCCAAACGGTACCATCATGATAACATTAAGAACAATCTGACGAACTGCATCGCCCCTGCCCGAAAAATAATCATCAAAAGGTATCATATTCATTGAAACGTACGGATGATTAAAAATAAATGGCAGTGATACAACGATCGGCATTAAGGTTACATATAAAACCAATGATATATAGATATACATAAGAGTATTGACAACTAGCTTAGCTTTACCTTTCGTTCTCCATTTTCTAAAAAACACAACTGCATACAATATGGCTAGCACAATAAAATCGATAATAACTTTTAAACTATTACTCATAATGACCTCTTTTGATAAATAATTACTTATCTTTCGTACATTAAAAATGTGCAAGATGATTCTTGTGTAGTGCCCCCCGTTGTCAAGACACTATTTCAAAAATTTTAAGCTACATTTTCCTCCCTTCGTTTGTCTCATTTTAATTGGTTAACCCCACCACCGGCCGTTGTATTATACAGCCTCCGGTA
>Ga0134093_1003631_pt1 | contig 10576 bp, 8 predicted proteins | sample 4_1taG_FD_94452 | JGI IMG/M metagenome (GOLD analysis project Ga0134093, IMG submission 94452) | Switchgrass degrading microbial communities from high solid loading bioreactors in New Hampshire, USA - 4_13_20_68_A1 metaG | ecosystem: Engineered > Bioreactor > Semi-continuous > Anaerobic >...
TTACCTGTTTTGTAGCCATGTCTACAGACAGTCTGGCGAGTATAATAAAGCTTACAGCCAGCAGCATAAGCATATTTCTTATCAAAAGCTTTGACAGCTTCGGATAAATAAGCCGGTATAGCACAAGCACCAGAATAAGCAATAGCACTTCTCCGGTATAAAGATAAAGAAGCTGCCGACTTTTTATCTGAATATACAGGGCGGCATTACCTACAAAATGCAGGAAAAATATTATGAACACAAGAATTGTGTAGCATCTGCCAAGCTGCTTTTTACTCCTGTAGCGAATGGCGCTCAGGCAGTAAAAGGCATACATGCCTATCAAAACAAGCATTAAATACTTTATTAGCTCCACCAACAAGTTCATAATATCACCTGCCTTTTTGTCCGGTAATTTTTAATATTCATTTTCAATTGCCTATCTGCCTATCTTCAGCTGTGTACCAGCTAATCCTTCTATTGTCCGGCAACTACAGTACTCCTCTTTTATAGTGCCCTGTAGTATAGTCATTTATTGCATCAGAACAGCCTTCGCCATGCAGGTAGCTGCCGACAAATACATCCAGTATCCTCCTCATCTGCCCGGCAGTCTCAATGGTAAAATCAAGCCTGATATTCTTGGGTCCAAGGGCACAAATCTCATCAGCCTGCTTATGCAATGCCAGGGGCTGACCATTATATATTATATTGTAGCAGGAGCTGCAATAAGCCCTGACAAAAAACCTCTTATCCAGCCTGTCGGTCATTACCCCGACCGGTCTTTTCTCTTCATCATTACCCATATTTCCAGGTGACTTGTCCCTCATGCAGGCAGCCGTATTGTCAAACACACACTGAGCCGAGACCATGAGAGGAAGATATCCATATACCGGCATATCGGAGTTTTCTATTCCAAGCTCCTTCAATTCCCTTGCGTTAAGCTCGACTGCCGCGGTAAAATGATTAATCCCCTGCTTCCTCCAAAAGCTTTTTGCTTCTTTATTATATACATACATATTATAATTTAGTATTATCTCTTTTTTTGAATCCCTTCCATCATATAACGATTTTAACAGGGCTATTTCCTCATAATTCTTCACAACAAATCCTTTAATGCTGTCATTGTCCACAAGCTCGGCCAAATCCCTCTCCAGCCTTTTATAAATTGCCTGCCTGCAAATATGAGGCAGCATAAGGTAAAGGTTTTTACCTTCGTAAAGACATTTACCTTGGTAAATGCTTTTACCTTTGCAAAGATCTTTTCTTTCGTAAATGCTTTTTCCTTCGTAAAGGCTTTTATCACTGTAAATACCTTTGTTTACATCAAGGCTATTTTCATTAAAAGCTTTACCTTCGTTAAGCCCTTGCCCTGCCCGGCTGGTCTGTTCAGCCATAAAGGCTATGTCACCAATTTCAAAGCTTTCATAATCAAGATATATGGCTGTAATCTCAGGATATGACAAGGCTTCCTTCCACTGCTCCATACTTTGAACCGAGACGACTATACCAAAGCCTTGCTTAGCTTTATCCTGCTGCCCTGTTAGCTCAGCATCCGCTATACTATTAACGTCAACAGGCTGCTTTGCTCCTGTACCAGCTTCCGTCCCATTCCCTTTGCCCTCTCTTCTATAGCTATTTGTTATCACTTCCTCCAGCCGTGCAATTGCAGCCCGGCGCAGCTCATTTATCCATGCAAGAGGTACAAAGATATTATCATCTGCTTCTATGAGCAGTTCATCGAAGTAAAAGAAGCTGGTGCCGGTTTTCTCCAGCTGCAATTTTATTCTTTCCCTTGTTACAGGAGCATTCCTGGCCTCCTCCACAATATTATGGCATTCGCTAATACTGCAGGCTCCATATGACAGGGTCAGGGACAGCTTCTGCCCCACTTTCGCTACAAGCCTTCCCTTTATCGGGTACTGTGCATCCTTTTTAACATAATTCTCTGTCAGGTAATCCAGCAGGGTATTGTTTCTGGTACGATAGACCTCATCCCCGGCATTAATCCGCTTCATTGCTGTGGCAGGCTTAGCTGCGTTATCCTTCTTTCTGGAATGGACAGGATCATTATTTTGGGGAAGCCTTATCCTTAGCTGCTCTCCCGGCTTGTAAGACTCCCTTGTTGTAAATTCATGCAGCTTCTCATTAATTCTGCGAATCTCCAGGACATCCTGCCCATTAATTCTTTCCTCAAGGACTATATCCGCATAGCCCTCCTTTACGGACCTGACCCTTCCGACATAAACTCCGCTATGGTTGGGGCGGTTAAGGCTCATCATATCCTTACCGTGATAGGTCTTTGCATATCCCTGTGAAAAGCCTCCTCTGTTATAGACATCCTGAAGCCTTTGCATATCCTCCCTGAATTCCTCGCCGGATATAAAGCTAGCATAGCCTTCCTTTCCCAGGCTATAATACAGATCCAGATACTTGCGATAGATATATGATGTAACAGCTGCATACTCAGGGCCCTTCATCCTGCCTTCTATCTTGAAGGAATCAATACCCGCCTCCACCAGCTCAGGAATAATAGCCAGGGTATTGATATCCTTGGGGCTCAGAAGATATATTTCCTGCCTGCCTGTCAGGCACTCCTCCTCCATATACAGCCTGTAAGGCATACGGCAGGGCTGGGCGCACCTTCCCCTGTTGCCGCTTCTGCCTCCTATCAGGCTGCTCATCAGACATTGGCCTGAATAGCAATAGCACAAGGCCCCATGTACAAAGCTTTCAATCTCCAAATCTGTATTATCCCTTATAGCCCTTATTTCCTTCAGGCTCAGCTCCCTTGATGTAACCAGTCTGCTAACACCGTATTCCTTAAGAAGATTGGCTCCCTGCGCCATTGTCAGCGTCATCTGGGTGCTGGCATGTATAGGCAAATCCGGAAAATTCCTGTGTATAAAGTTAAGTACACCCACATCCTGGACAATCACAGCATCAAGGCCCTGTCGGTAAAATTTTTCAAGGTAATCATAAAGCCTGCCGGCAAGCTCCTTTTCCTTAAGCAGGGTATTGACGGTAAGATAGAGCTTCTTGCCCCTGATATGGGCTTCATCAATTGCCTTAAGGAGTAACTCTTCATCGGGATTATCCGCATATGCCCTGGCCCCGAAGCTGCTTCCACCGATATAAACCGCATCACAGCCTGCATTCATGGCAGCCCTCATGCTGTCATAGCTACCTGCAGGTGCTAAAATCTCAACCCTTTTATTCATAAAATCATACAAGCCTTCCTAATATTTTAAATCTGAATATCATATAATTATATATCTGTTAGCTATATCTGTTCAAATCCTGCTCCTGTTATCCCTGTCAACACCAGCTCCTGAAACGGGCTTTGCAAAACACATCTCCTCTGCTAGCTAAGCCGGTAAGCCTTAACCTGTAGATAGCATGTCATATAAAGCTTGCCAAACCAGCAACATCAGCGCTTTTTGCAAATACATCAGTTTCAAGCAAATTCTCAGCAAATAGCCTCCTCCAATAATCCACAGATACAATTAAAAGCTGTCCTCCTTCAGATACATATGCCTCAGTCAAAAGCTATGTAATCTATCCCTTGGACAGCTTAAAAATACTATTATAAATTTCTTAACCAAGTCTTGCTTAGTTAACCCTTTTGCCTGCATCAGCCAGTTCTGTTTCTAGCCGGACAATTTTTTTCTGGGCTTCATTCAGTTCCTTTTTTAACTCCTCAATCTCCTTATGTGCTGCATCCAACATGGTCCTGCTAGTTATCAGCTCATGCCTTATATCATATATTTCGTTACTTTTGCTTTCGTTCTCCTTCTTAAGCTCTTCAAGCTTGTCCAGCGTTTTAAAATAATCGTCGGCTATGTTAATCTGCAGCAATATATTCTTGAGTTCTGCATCCAGAAATTTGTATGCATCCTTATTGCGAAACTGGGCATGCTTATTGTTTATATAGCTGGCAACCCTATGCAGATATTCCTCGCTTTCATAGCCGCTTAAGGTATATCTTTTATTATTAATGATAACCTCAATATCGTTATACTTATTCATGACCCTTCCCCTAAAAACAGCATTATAATAAGTTCATTATAACTGATGCATTTTTCATTTACAAGCCGTTATTGCAAATATACAGAGGCTACATAAGTCCCATGTGGCGGTAGGCCAGCTCAGATGCCATCCGGCCTCTGGGAGTTCTGAGTATCAGGCCGTTTTGCACCAGGTAAGGCTCATATACCTCTTCAATAGTACCTGCATCCTCACCGATTGTAGTGGCTATAGCCTCGATTCCCACAGGACCGCCTGAGAACTTTTCAATCATTGTTGTCAGAATTTCCCTGTCAATATGATCAAGCCCCAGCTTGTCCACCTCCAGCAAATCAAGGGCAAAGCCGGCCACCTCTCCGGTAATAATGCCGTTGTATTTAACCTGGGCAAAATCTCTTACCCTCTTTAGCAGTCTGTTGGCCAGTCTGGGTGTACCCCGGGACCTTCTGGCAATCTCGACCGCTCCCTCTTCATCAATCGTAACGCCGAGCACCTGGGCACTGCGCATTATTATCTGCTTCAGCTCATCAACCGTATAAAAATCCAGCCGGTTTACCACTCCGAAGCGATCCCTGAGAGGAGGAGTCAGCATACCGGCTCTGGTGGTAGCTCCAACCAGGGTGAATTTGGGAAGCTCAATTCGTATTGACTTTGCGGATGCTCCCTTTCCTATAACTATATCAATAGCAAAATCCTCCATGGCAGGATAAAGCAGCTCCTCTACCTGACGGTTCAGGCGATGGATTTCATCAATAAAAAGCACATCCCCCTCCTGCAGGTTGTTCAGTATGGCTGCCATCTCACCCGGCTTTTCTATAGCCGGACCGGAGGTTATTTTTATATTAACCCCCATTTCATTTGCTATAATTCCTGCCAGAGTGGTCTTGCCAAGGCCGGGAGGGCCAAAAAACAAAACATGATCAAGGCTTTCCTTTCTTTGCTTGGCGGCTTCTATATATACCTTCAGATTCTCCTTAACCTTGGTCTGCCCTATATAATCGGTCAACAGCTGCGGACGCAGATTTCCCTCCAGCTTTTGATCCTCGTCTGTAAATTCTGTTGTTATCACACGTCTGGTCATTATTTCCTCCATATCTTAATAAATCCTTTTAAGACACAGCTTGAGTATCTCCTCCGAAGTCATATCCTCCGTAATATCTATCTGATTAACAATTCTAAGCGCATCTGAAGCGGAATATCCAAGTACGGTAAGCGCCTGTATCGCCTCCTCCTTCTTTTGGGCCACAACAGATGCTGCGGTCGCTGTAGCTTCCTGATTTTTAAGCCTTTGCTCAAAAACGGTCTCAAGCTTCAGCTTATCCTTTAATTCCAGGATCAGCTTGCTGGCAGTTTTACTTCCTATTCCGGGCGCCTTTGCCAGAGTCTTGACATCATCGGCCAGTACCGCAAAGCGTATATCATCTGCCGAAATGGCGGACAGGATGCCCAGAGCCCCCTTTGGGCCAATTCCGTTAACAGTAATCAGCAGCCTGAACATCTCCAGGTCGTCCTTTGTTTTGAAGCCATACAGGCTTATTGCATCATCTCTTACATGCAAATATGTATACAGCTTAACGCTGCTGCCTATGGCAGGAAGCTCCATAATGGTTGTCGACGGCATATAAAGCTCGTATCCTATGCCTCCTACCTCAACAACAGCATAATTCTCAGTAATATCGGCAAGCTCGCCTTTTATAAAAGCAATCATATCTATACCTCATTATCCTCAAAATTCACTTCATCAAGCCTTTCAAAATATCCCCTGCCAAGCACCAGCCTGCCCTCCTTTAGATAATTAAGGACCTCAAATGCCGTAATTCCCAGGGCCTCCGATATCTGCAGGGCATTACTATTAGGATATTTCTTCAGGTAAGCCTCTATTTCATCAAAATGGGCATCGTCAAGACCTATGCAGTCTGAGCATGTGTTTCTTTTATATCTTGATTTAAATGTCTTAAAGCAATGCTTGCAGACATTAGTATAAAGCATAGGCTTACCCCCAATTCGGCTCCATAAGAAGAGCCCTAAAAAAATTAATTTATTTTACATCAGAGTAGAGAACAAATTCAGCACCATCTGATAAAGCTTCAGAATAAGCGGCCGCTTTTGCCACTCCTCATAGCTGATTTCATGACACTGCTCCATGGTTCTTAGCAGATCATCCTTTATAACATTCACTGTTGCCTTGTCGCAGATCCATACACCACATTCGTAATGCAAATGGAAGCTGCGGTAATCCATGTTTATGGTTCCGACTATTGCCGTATCCTCAGTGATTATGGTTTTGGCATGGATGAAGCCCGGGGTGTATTCGAATATCCTTACACCATTTTCCAGGAGCCTGCCATAGTTATAATTTGTCAGTATCTTTACATTCTTTTTGTCGGGTATACCCGGCGTAATGATACGTACATCAATTCCGCTGGTTGCGGCAGTTATCAGCGCATCAGCCATATCATCTTCAATTATAAGGTAAGGTGTGGTAATGTACAATACCTTCTTTGCATAATAGATCATCTGCTTATATATGTTTTCAACCGGATTTCTGGGATTGTTGGCAGGCCCGTCGGATATAACATGGCAGTATACATCATTCTCCTCAAAGTCTTTTGTGGGCGCAAAGCTGGTATAATCGACAGGCTCGCCGGCGCCCGACACCTCCCACATCTGCAGGAAGGTCACAGTCAGCCCCCAGACAGCATCTCCTTCAACTCTGACGGCATTATCCTTCCATATACCAAACCTGTTTACCAGATTCACATACTCATCAGCGAGATTCATGCCTCCGGTAAAGCCAACGTTGCCATCTATAACAATAATCTTTTGATGGGTGCGGTAATTCATATAAAGCTTGTCGGTGTATTTATGGATAGGGTTGAAAACCCTTACCTCAAAGCCTTCACTTTCAAGGCTTCTTTTGAAATTCTTCGGAGTCCTGAGCATTCCGCCAAAATCATCATATAAAAACATAACCTTAACACCCTGCCTGATTTTAGCAAGCAGCTTCTCATGCATTCTTCTCCACAGCACTCCTTCACCGACTATGAAGAAATTCATTAATATAAAGCTTTGCGCTTTTTCTATTTCATTAAATATTGCTTCAAAGGCATCCTCCCCCATGGGATAATAATCAATCATGTTGTTTTTAAACAAAGGAAAGCTGTTGTATTCCAGATACCTGGTCATACGGCTTTTTTCGGGATGCTCCTGATCAAATTTTTTAATTAACTCAGGATTATATTTGTAAAAGCTTGCTCCCCTTTTCAGCTTTTGAAGTATCCTTTTATCCAGCCTGCTTCTGCGCCTGTTGCCCCAAAGCATGAACATAATATGTCCCGTGACCGGAAATGCTGCCATTATACATATCCAGCTTATCTTATATGAGCTGTTGCGATTGTCATTAATCAAAATAATCAATATGAGTATGCTGAGAACCTGGATTATTGTATATAAATAAATCGTATATTCACGCAGAATTATGGACAGGAGTATAACCAGAGCAAATTGGGCAAGAACCAGCACGCCCACAAGGGCAGCCCGTAAAAAACCGCTGAGATAGCCCTTAATTGTGCCGCTTACATCCTCCTTTATGTTTTTGCTCAACTGTCGTACTCCTTTCATGCTTAATTTTTCCCTTAAGTCATTAAGTGCAGACTCCCTTTTTCCAGCCCTCATATGAGGAAAGGCCTTAAGCAGACGGATATGTCCCTTCAAAGCCCTGATATCCTGATACCTCTTTACATATTCATTCATTCTTTTATCAAATTCAGGCTTGGACAACTTTAAATCCATCCTGCTTTTTAGCTTCGCTGGATTTGCATTGCTAAGCAATTCTTCAAAATAGCTTCTAATCTCTGTAAAAAGCCCCGCCATTCTTAACCTTGAAAGCTTTACTTTAAGCTCCTCACCGGTTTCATATATTTTGCTGGCTGCTATGTACTCGGTAACATCCTGCCGTAGCTTCTGAAGTCTGGCCAGGATTTTGTCAAATTTGATCGTATTGACAACCGAATGTATCAAATCAATTATAAAAAGCGGAATAATAATATATCCAATAATCTCACCAATGCGCCTTGGAATTATACCAATGACATATTGGATATAAGGCTGTATGAATATCATTAACAAGGAAAGCAGCCCCCAAAACAGGGATACAAACAGACATACCCTGCCCTTGTAATTCAGTGGCAAATAGCTGTAATCCCACAATCTGGTATGAAAAAAGAACTCCATAATCCATGATGTTATGGCCTCAAGAATTGTCGCAGACATAGCCCCCAGAAGAAAGACAAGCACAAGATTATCCCGGTGATTCCAAAGCAAAAGATACAAGATCAATGCACCGCATCCATAAATGGGAATAACCGGCCCCACTAAAAAGCCTCTGTTAACCAGCGTCTTGCTCTGTATGGACACCAGGATACTCTCATATATCCAGCCTATTACACTATAAATTATAAAAATGTAGAACAAGTCATATATTTCATGATTGATAAGCCTTAAACTCCACATAACAGACGCTCCCCAATCGCTTTTGTTAGTTGCACCAGTCGTTTATCTTTGCCACATTTATACAAGATTAATGATAACAATAACAGGAGCTAAAATCCAGTATTATTTTATTGGCAAAGCCCCGGCGCTATTTGTCAGGTCATTAAATATAATAGCCTAAGACTATAAAAAATCAATATGCTGACCTCTGATTGACAGTCTTTGATAAAAATACTTACACTTATAGGCTGCATATGCTAAAATAAGCTTGCATTAAACAATAGGAGGAGTGTCCATGATAACCCGGGAGCTTAGCTTAAATCTGATGCCGTCTTATTCCTTTGAGGAGGAATATGATATCAATAAAATAGTCTTTTTTGATATAGAAACCACCGGGCTGTCTGCGCAAAACACCTATCTGTATCTGATAGGATGCGCCTACTTTCGGGATGGCTCCTTTCACCTGATACAATGGTTCTCCGAAGGCATAGATGAAGAGGAGCTGCTTATCAGAAGCTTTTTTGATTTTCTTAAAGGCTTCAGGCTCCTGATACATTTTAACGGCTCCGGCTTTGACATTCCCTTTATTGAGGAAAAAATAAGGCTGCTTGGACTGGGCTGCAGCTTTGGATCGATTGAAAGCCTTGACATTTACAGGCTTATAAAGCCATACAAAAGCATTATGAAAATAAAGAATTTGAGACTGAAAAGCCTGGAGAATTATTTTAGGATACGCCGCAAGGATACCCTTGACGGGGAAGAGCTGATAGGCGTTTATGCCGCCTATATCGGCAAGAAGCGTTATGAAAGCCTGAGGCAAAGCAGAATTCCCGAATTTGCACCGGAAACGCCAGAATCAGCCCTTTTGCTTGAGCAGCTGCTTCAGCATAATGAGGATGATATCAGAGGTCTTATGCAAATCTCCTCCATCCTTAACTATGTGGCCATGTTCGAAAAGCCAATAAGAATCCTGAATGCCAAAGCAGAGGATAACAGATTAATCATAGATTTTGAAATCTCGGCCAGGCTGCCGGTCCCTGTCAGCTTTGGCGATGATATGGCAAATGTAAGCGCAAGCGGAAGCTCCGCCACTCTTGCAGTCCTGATATATGAGGGTGAATTAAAGCATTTTTATGAAAATTACAGGGATTATTATTATCTGCCTGCTGAGGACTGCGCTGTACACAAGAGTGTGGCTGCATTTGTTGACAAGGAATACAGGATCAAGGCAAAGCCCGGCAACTGCTATACCAGAAAGCAGGGATTTTTTGCCCCACAGTATGATAAATGGCTCAGCCCATATTTTATGCAAAATTATCAGGATAAGCTGACCTTTGTTGAAATTCACACCGATTCCCTGCTCCAGGAGGAAAAGCTGGAGCTGTATGTAAGACATATGCTAAGGCATATGCTTGTTAGTGCCCAGAGGGTTAACTAAAGACCACCTTTCTGATAAGATTACTTACATCTAATTCTCATCAGAAAGGTGGTATATATAACCACGACACAAAACATTTCACATTACTTAATTATTTTCAGAGTTTTCAGAGCCTTCCTTCTTATCACCATAATAATTAATTGTATTGCCTGAATTATTTCCGAATCCACCTTTTACAGGGGATATAAGAAATCCTATAACTATTCCAGCTAAAAGACATGTTATCGGTATTAATGCCTTTGAAATATTCTTCATTAAATCGCCTCCAAAATATTTATCTAATTTATTTTCCACTTCTATTTGCTCTAATGGTTTGTCTGGTTTTTAAATAAAACTCTTATTATAAACACCTCTTTACTTTTCTTTTATGCTTCCATCTTCAAAAACAATTTTCGTTACTTCATATGAAAATTTCAGATCTCTATAATCTGTATTGTATATTTTTACTTCTGAATCAATGAAAGGATTTATTTCTATACCTAAATTATCTACAACAACAGTTTGACCAGCTTTTATAGTTTGACTGTTATTACCGCTTTTCTTTGTCCAAAATCAACCGATATCTTTTGTCCACAGATTACCGGAATTGCTGCCGGCTGAGAGCTTTTGTTGTTCTCAGCCGGCATTCTTTTTTCTTACATCCAA
>Ga0134093_1003644_pt1 | contig 10555 bp, 11 predicted proteins | sample 4_1taG_FD_94452 | JGI IMG/M metagenome (GOLD analysis project Ga0134093, IMG submission 94452) | Switchgrass degrading microbial communities from high solid loading bioreactors in New Hampshire, USA - 4_13_20_68_A1 metaG | ecosystem: Engineered > Bioreactor > Semi-continuous > Anaerobic >...
GCCGCAATGATCCCTATTAATGTCTGGGCGGCCAGCCGCTGGAAATCAAAATGGAATAGTCCGAATAAAAGCCCGCTCAGCAGTATTCCCCAGACTGGTCCTATCCTCTCGAGCCCCCTTTGGATCATCCCCCTGAAAAGAAGCTCTTCGCATACTGCAGGCACAACCGCCATAATCAATATGGATATCCAAAGCTCATTTGACATAAGCGAAACAATATCTCCTGCAAGATAAACCCGCCCGAAAATCAGTTTTATAACAAGCAGCGCCAAAAAACCGGAACATATTCCCGCAATGATCATGACAGGGCTTATTACCAGCATGAGAAAAACTTCCAGAGGCCTCGGGGCCTTCAGACGGAAAGTCTTCTTTATGTCATAACGCCGCATCACTGCCAGAATTATCGGAGGGACCGCAAAAAAGAGGATTTCCGACAAAACAAGGTTAATCTCATTGTTGAAATTAAATTTGAAAAGCAACTGGGAGACATAGACATAATAAATGGCCGATAATGTGTACATTATCCCTGAATCAAGGGGTACGGGTAATTTTTGATTTTCACTTACTCTGTTTATTTCTTCCATACAAATTCCTCAAACTCATTTTTCCTGGATTAATATCACCATTATAGCATTATTTTCTATTAAATGGGAAGCCGGGCAAAACCAATCAGTCAAGCATGCTGTGGGCTTCTTCAACAGTGGCGGCAACATCTGTGCCGGTTTCATCCGCATTTTCCCTGTTTATCAGGTACAGCAGATATTCGATATTTCCTTCGGGCCCCTTTATGGGTGAATATGAAAGCCCCAGTACAGAAAACCCAAGATTGACGGATTCCTTGATAATGTTGCTGATAACCTCTTCATGAACCTGCGGATCCCTCACAACGCCTTTTTTGCCGACCTTTTCCCTTCCTGCTTCAAACTGGGGTTTAATAAGGCAGACAACCTTTCCGTCAGGTTTAAGAAGATTTTTCAGCGGAGGAAGTATGAGTTTCAGTGAGATGAATGAAACGTCCACCGCACCAAAATCCAGGTCTTCACTTATGTCCTGTTTGGTAATGTACCGGAAATTGGTCCTCTCCATACAGATCACCCTGGGATCATTTCTCAGCTCCCAGGCAAGCTGTCCATAGCCTACATCGACCGCATAAACTTTTTTTGCGCCATTTTGCAGCATAACATCGGTAAAACCGCCGGTGGAAGCCCCTACATCCACACAGACGCAATCCCTGAGGCAAATATTGAACACTTTAACGGCTTTTTCCAGTTTCAGCCCCCCGCGGCTGACATATTTGTCAGGATTGCCTTTGACTTCAATATGGGCGTTTATATCAAACTGGCTGCCGGGTTTGTCATGGCGCTGGCCGTCCACAAAAACCAGCCCTGCCATGATGGCCCGTTTTGCTTTTTCACGGCTTTCAAAAAATCCTTTTGAAACAAGCAGTATGTCAAGCCTTTCCCTGGACATTGCCATCCTCCGCTTTCGGGAACCCGAATTCTTTTAAGATGCCTGTTCTGATGCCCGGGGCATCAAGGCCGTATTTCCTGAGGATAAGACTCCTTTCCCCATGTTCTATCCCTATGTCAGGAAGCCCCAGGTTAAGCACCCGGATTTTGCCCGGAAGTTTATCATACAGAAGCTCCGTTATAAATGATCCAAAACCGCCGTTTTCAATGACATCCTGGACTATGACAACTTTGCCCGTCTTTTGGGCTGAATTGAGTATTGTAACGTCATCCACAGGCCTCAGGAAACGGGGATTAATGACCTCGGAGGATATTCCCTCCTGTTCCAGGAGCTCAGCGGCCTTGAGAGCTTCGGTGACCATGGTGCCCACGCCGATAATGGTAATATCGCAGCCTTCTCTTAATACAACGGCTTTCCGGTATTCCAGCGGCACATCGCTCCTTTGAAATTCCTTTCCCGAACCTCTGGGATATCTGACGGCAATGGGCCCCTTATGTTCCTTGACGGCATATTCCAGCATTGCCCTCAGTTCATTGGGGGAAGCGGGGGAAAGTATGGTCATATAAGGGATTGTGTATAAATATGAAACATCATAAATTCCCTGATGGGTCTCGCCGTCATCGCCCACAATACCGCACCTGTCTATGGCAAAAACCACATCCAGCTTCTGCAGGGCAACATCGTGAAGGATCTGGTCATAAGCCCTTTGCAGGAAAGTGGAATATATGGCCACCACAGGTTTTATTCCTCCCATGGCAAGCCCCGCCGCCAGCGTCACTGCATGCTGTTCGGCAATACCAACATCATAAAACCTTTCCGGGAATAATTCCTTGAAAGGTCTGAGCCCGGTACCGTCAGGCATTGCCGCCGTTATGGCAACTATATTCCTGTCCTCCCTGGCCAGCTCACACAATTTTTTGCCGAAAACGGCAGAATAATTTTCACTGCCCGAATTGATCGTCTGGCCTGTTTCAATTTCAAAGGGAGCAACTCCGTGAAAGAAATCCGGGTTTTTTTCAGCATACTCATATCCTTTCCCCTTGATGGTCACAACATGGACCAATACCGGACCTTTCATTGTTTTTACATGCTCAAACACATTCACCATTTCACGGATGTTATGGCCGTCAATAGGCCCAAAATAGCGAAATCCCAGGTCTTCAAAGAACATTGAAGGCATAAGCATGCTCTTCACTGATGATTTCATTTTATGGACAAATTTCCTGAAAGTCTTGCCGCGGGGCAACAAATCCAGGAAAGCCTGGACTGATTCACGTGTTTTATAGTATAGGGGCCGAACCCTTAGTCTGCTCAGATACTTGGAAAGTCCTCCCACATTGGGTGAGATGGACATTCCGTTGTCGTTGAGGATTATAAGCAGATTGGTCTTTGAAATACCTGCATCGTTGAGTGCCTCAAGAGCCATCCCGCCTGTCAGGGCGCCGTCTCCGATAACGGCCGAAACGGTGTATGATTCCCCTTTCAGGTCCCTTGCCCTGGCCATACCCAATGCGGCAGAGATTGAGGTACTGCTGTGGCCCGTGTTGAACACGTCATAGGGGCTTTCCTGTGTCTTGGGAAAGCCCGACAATCCGTTTAGCTGACGCAGTGTCGGGAATTTATCCCTTCGGCCTGTCAGGATTTTGTGCACATATGTCTGATGTCCCACATCCCAGATAATCTTGTCACGCGGGGCATTGAGAACCCTGTGGAGGGCAATTGTCAGCTCCACCACACCAAGGTTGGACGCTATATGTCCTCCTGTCTTTGAGACAGTATCAATCAAAAATTCCCTTATTTCCTGTGCCAATATGTCAAGTTCGTCAATTCTGAGTTTTTTTAAATCAGCAGGACTGTTTATTTCATAAAGATATTTGTATGATTTATTTAAACTGTTACTCAAAAGAACACCCCAAATCAAGATTTCTTCTGCGGCTTATGTTTTGATGGCTGTTTTCCTGTACTGAACAGTGCAAGAAACTGTCCGGCCTTGTATACTATATAATTTGCGTTATTGATCCCGATATTTTTTGTAAATCCCTTTCCGCCCACAGTAAGTGCGGCAATCAGAGCGCCTACGAGCACTTCAATCAGTGATACCTGATGATTGTCGGCAAAAACGCTGTATACAATGGCAGTACCGGCGGCACCGCTCACCACGCCGCATATATCTCCTATGACATCATTGCAGAAGCTTGAAACCTTGGATGCATTCCTCAGCAGCATTATTGACTGCCTGGCTCCTTTTATTTTTTTGGAAGCCATGCAATGAAAAGGAGTTTCATCGGCTGCCGTCACTGCAATGCCTATGATATCAAATAATATACCTAATAATATTATTGCTAATACCACCAATGCAGCCATTTGGTATGAAATTACCTTAAAAATACTGGAAGACAAAAATAAAATCGTAATTGACAGGGTAAACGAAACGACAGTAATGAACAAACCCCAAAGAATATTTTTTTTATGAAGACCCGAATTTTTTTTGACCGGAATGTTTGGTTTTGATGACCGCTTATCTTTATTGCCCGTAACTTTCAGATACTTCACATAATTATTATCCGGTTTATCTTCTTTGTCCAAATTAATCCCGCACTCCTGTACCATGTTAATTTTCTATATCAGCAGGATGGCAGCAATCCGAGTAAATTTTGCGTCTTAGGTCAGGCAGGTTTTCCCCAACAGGTACCAAAACGTCGCCATTCTGGCGGTTTCCCTTTAAACCTGTTGTTGAGAGGTTGCCCTCGTCAAAGCCTGATCGCCACTCAGCACACACTGCAATCCCCGGACTGCCAAGGAACCTTACAGCCTAGGGGTTTTCCCCGTAAGCCTTACCGGGCTTCTAGCCTCTTTTGCACGACTGGTTTCAAACAGCAATATTGTTTATGTATTGGCCAGCACATAAACAACTGATCCGTTATCCTCCAGGCGCACTCAAGGCAGGCTACACTGTCCACAGCATCAAAAGTGATACCACATGACAGGTTCACTCCCTCACCGTAGTCAAGATTTCTGTCGCTTTCGCGAGGCAATCTGTCTCCCACGATTGAGGGTCTCCGCGGTAAAGGGGACAGGTCCTGCATGCCATTACAGGCTGCCCCTAAACCTTAACTCCCAGCACCGGCCCATCACTGGGCGTAACAAGCCGGCACAAGGAACTTCATCGATGTGCCCTTTAACGGATTTTTAGGCCCGTCTTCGAAGCCGGCAGTGCTGACTAGGATACTGCGCCATCCTGCTTATTAACTTTGGAAAGATATTATACAACAAAAAATTTCATTTAGCAAATGCTATACCTACCAAAGCACCGAGAGCCGCTCCCAGAATAACCTGCATGGGAGTATGGCCCAGCAAAACTTTAAGTTCCTTGTCCACTTTAACATCGGTGGAATATATCAGCTTATTAAGTACTTCTGCCTGCTTGCCTGCAGCCCGCCTCACACCTGCCGCATCAGCCATTACCACAAAGGCAAAAATCGTTGCCAGGGCAAATATTCCGGAATCAAGCCCATACTCAATCCCCAGCACTGTTGCAAGACATACGGCAGTCGAAGAGTGGCTGCTCGGCATTCCGCCCGAAGATACAAACTTTCTGAAATCCAGCCTGTGATGCTGGATGTAGTGACTTATAAACTTGATGGACTGAGCCAGAAACCATGAAAATATCGGCAGCATAATCGCTTTGTTTTCAAGGATGTTGTTCATTTAAGCCACCCGCTTAGTGAAAAACAAATCAGATAAGTCATCACAATAATTGATTATCTGTCTCTGGCAGCTATATAATACGCTGTTTCAACAAGAAAATCCGAATTTTTGATATCTTTCAGCGCTGAAGCTGCCTGTTCCACCGTTTTATTCAGGTATTCCCTTGCCCTGTCCGGACCCATCATGGTCACAAAGGTGGATTTTCTGTTTTTTTCATCACTTCCCACAGGTTTACCTACAATTTCGGCATTTCCCTCGTAGTCAAGAATATCATCCTTTATCTGAAAGGCCAGGCCGATATTTTCAGCATAGCTGCCAAGGCTCTCTCTGACATCAGCCGGAGCGTCATACAGCTCTGCAGGAAAAAGTATGCTTGCCCTGATAAGCTCCCCTGTCTTTTTCCTGTGCATGACAAGAAGCTCATCCAGGCTGATTGATTTCCCTTCTGAGCTTAAATCGATTATCTGGCCGCCTATCATTCCCGACGGCCCTGCAGCCCTGGCTATCAGTGTGGCGGCTTTGGCCCTGTGACAGCATCCCTCTTTCTCCATGGCTGTTTCCTCAAGCATTATCTCAAAAGCCCTGTTCAGCAGGGCATCCCCCGCCAGAACAGCCACTGCCTCGCCAAAAACCTTATGGTTTGTAAGTTTTCCGCGCCTGAAATCGTCATTGTCCATGCAGGGAAGGTCATCATGTATCAGGGAATAATTATGAATCATTTCAATGGCACATGCAAAAGGAAGCACATCTTCATAATCTCCCCCAAGCAAGTCGCAGACCGCCAGTGAAAGTACCGGTCTGATCCTTTTTCCGCCTGCCAGCAAACTGTAATTCATGGACTCGTAAATGACTTTTTCAGGACAATCCGTATAGGCAGCATATAGTTTAAGCCGGTTTTCAATTTTTTCGGCATAACTTTGATATCTCTTTTTATAATCCATTATATTCAGTCCTCTGGATTAAAATCCCTTTCCACGACTTTGTTGTTTTCTTCCATAATTATTGTGATTCGTTTTTCGATCTCATCAAGTTTTTTATTGCAGTATCGGACAAGGCCAACACCTTTTTCAAACATTTTCATTGAATCTTCCAGGGTAAGTTCCCCGCTTTCGAGTAAACCAACAATACTCTCAAGTTCTGTTATTGCCTGCTCATACGGCAATTCAGCCTGTATCCCGTTGTTTTCCATGCATTACACCTCCATTTGCCCGGTTAAGTTTTTTTCATATACAGCCTAGAATTTTCCGTCACATACGGTTATAACGAGTTCTTCCCCGGGTTTAAGCTGTTTTACCGAACGGATCATATCGCCGCTTTTGTTCTGGGTCACAGAATAACCCCTGCTAAGCACTGTCAGCGGGCTTAACGCATCCAGTTTCCCCGCCAGCACCTTCAAACGTGATTTTAAGTTTTCTGTAATAAATCTGCTTCTGTCAAGAAGGTTTCGTTCGAGCATATACAGGTATTGTCTTTTGAAGTTTATCGGTTCATAAGGCCTTTTAAGGCTTCGGGAATCCGAAAGCCTCTGCAGCCTGTTTTTTTCATGGTTTAACCTGTTCAAAAGCGTGGTACAGAGCCTTTTATGCAATACACCCAATTGTTCCTTCATGGCCATTTTTTCAGGCATAACCAGCTCTGCTGCGGCTGAAGGTGTCGGGGCGCGCAAATCAGCGGCGAAATCTGAAATTGTGAAATCAGTCTCATGCCCTACCGCTGAGATGATGGGGATTTCCGATTCAACTATTGCTTTTGCCAGTTCCTCGTCATTAAAGGGCCACAGGTCCTCAAGGGATCCGCCTCCCCTTGCAAGGATTATTACATCAACATTCTTCAGCCTGTTGAATAATTTAATTCCCCTGATAAGTTCAGCAGGAGCCTCTTTTCCCTGCACTGCCGATCCACAGACAATTATTCTGCAGTTTGGATACCGTCTTGAAAGAATGTTTATGATATCCCTGATGACCGCACCTGTAGGGGATGTGACAACACCTATGGCACAGGGAAGCAGGGGAATAGGCTTTTTTCTTTTGGGATCAAAATATCCCTGCTGTTCAAGTTTCTTCTTGAGCTGCTCGAAAGCAAGATATAAGGCACCTGTTCCGTCAGGCTGCATTTCTTCCACGTAAAGCTGGTAATTTCCGCCCTGAGGATATACCGAGACATAACCCCGGATTATGACGCGCATACCCTCTTCAGGTCGAAACCTGAGGCGGATATTGTGTGATCTGAACATGACGCATTTGATAACCGCATTATCGTCTTTTAAGGAAAAATACATGTGACCTGATGTGTGGGCCTTGAAATTGGATATTTCACCGGCCACCCATACATTAGAAAGCAGCATGTCACTGTCGACAAGCTGCTTGATATATCCGGTCAGTTCCGAAACAGTAAGATACCTGTTCATCATTTGCCTCTTTAATTAATATAATTTTCCTTCCAGTTCATCAAGAATTTTTCCCAATACCCCGTTGATAAAGGATTTTGACTGGTCACCGCTGTATTTCTTCGCCAGCTCTACAGCTTCGTTGATTGAAACATTGGCGGGTATGTCTTGTCTGTATTTCATCTCATAAGACGAAAGACGGGTAATTGCAAGGTCAACTTTTGGCATCCTTCCTATGGTCCAGCCTTTCAGGTGCCTTGATATGAGCTGATCCAGTTCCTGCCTGTGCTCTATTACTCCCTTGACCACGTCAAGAAAGTATTCCCTGTCAGGGCCTTCAGGAATATTATGTTCTTCCAGAAATCGTTCTATCTGTTCCTCAATATCATCCCTTTGTATTTGTATCTGATAGAGCAGCTTCATAGCCTTCTCGCGGGTCTGCCTTCTTCCCAATATTGTCCCTCCGAATATAACTGACAGTTATTAACAAGTGTTTAATGATGTCTTATTTCAGATTATAACTATACTGAGGTTTATGTGCAATATAAAATATTCTTTCTTCCCGGTCATCCGGCGGTTCGAAACTTAGATCCCCGTAGACTCCTGCAAGCTGAAGCCCTGCCTGGTCAAGGGCCTGTTTAATCTCTTCGGTGGTAAAAGCAGTTTCCTGATGCGTTTCATCGAAACGCTCATACAGCCCTTCCTTGTTTTTTACAAAAAATGTAAGCTCTAAAGTTACTTTTCTTTTTTTGCTGTCATATGTATTTGTCCAGATCCATGTGATATTTTCACTCAGATCGAAAAAGATTTCATTCCCAAGTATTTTTGAAATTTTATAAGGACTGTTCAGATCAAATATAAACAGTCCTCCCGGATTAAGATATTTGTTCACAAGCTTAAATACCTGTTTTACTTCTTCTGTTGATTCCATGTAATTCAGGGAATCCAAAAGACAGATTACTGCGTCGACGGGTCCATGGAGTTCAAAATTCCTCATATCCTGATTTATGAACAATATCTCCCGGCCGCTGGCAAGGGTTTTCTCATAGGCCTTGGAAAGCATTTCTGCCGATATATCAAGCCCGATCATCTCATAGCCTCTTTTTGAAAGCTCAAGGGTCATGTTTCCGGTACCGCATCCCAATTCCAGTATGAGCCCGGGTTTCTGATTAAATTTAAGAAAGGCTGATTCCAAATAATCAGCCCACTTACTATAGGGTATATCCTGTACAAGCTGGTCATAAACATCCGCAAATCTTTTGTACATTTTCTCACCTTAAGACTAAACTATTTTCGCTTTCTTTTTTCTTGACAGGATGCCTCCTATCCGGCCTGTCTCCTTTGCGCTTAAGCTTTTCCATCCAACTTTCTGGATTTTTTCAAGCAGTCCCAGTTCCTTCGCAATCTCGAGTTTAAGCTGTTCGTCTTTTGTCTTGTGTTTTTTTTGCATATCGATCACCCCATGGAATATTATTGCCATTGCTATCCATGGGTATACAGCTTACCGGCCTATCTTTTTCTTCACCTGTTCAACGGCGACCGTCAACTGGGCATCCTTGTCATGGGGAATATCCTCTATAAGCATATTTTTGTATTCCTTGTCCAGATCCACTTCGATGTCAGGCATTACCCCTTCTTCATGAATACATTTTCCTGATGGTGTGAAATAACGTGCAATAGTATACTTGAAACCGGCACCATTGTCAAAATTGACGTCAATGGCCTGAACCAGGCCTTTCCCGAAGGTTTTTTTACCGACAAGCACCCCTTTGCCGTAATCCTGAACGCAGGCTGCCAGGATTTCCGACGCGCTGGCGCTGTATTCGTTTATAAGAATGCTCAGCGGCATATTAAGTTCCCTTGCATCGGAATATTCCTCATTTCGTACCTTGAACCTGTCCTCCGTATATACTATCAGTCCTTTCGGAACTATTCTGTCGGCAATTCTGACAACCTGGCTGTAATCACCGCCCGGATTATCCCTTAAATCAATGACAAGCCCTTTCATTCCCTGTAGTATCAGCTTGTTAAGCTCTTTTTCAAAATCATCGGCTATATCGTTGTCAAACTGCTTTATCCGGATATACCCGATATTGCCTTCCAGCATCTCGCTTGAAATATATGGTATGTTTATTGCTCTTCTTTCAAGCTCAAAATCTATATAATCCCTTATTTCAGGCCTGTAAACTGTGATCCTGACTTTTGTCCCCTCTTCACCCCTGATTTTTTTTACAATCAGATCCGCATCCGTTATTGAGGTGACATCCTCACCGTCCACTTTTACGATCTTGTCATTTTTTTGTATACCTGCCTCTTTTGCCGGTGAACCAGGGAAAATATCCGCAACTGTCAGAAGATAATTTTCATCCATGTGGACTGACACTCCGATGCCTACATATCTTCCCGTTGAAGTCTCCATAAACTGCTTCATTTCTTCGGGAGTGTAATAGACAGTGTAGGGGTCCTTTGTCCCGGCAGACAAACCCTTTATGGCCATGCTGAAGGCTTCGTCCAGATCAATCTCCTGATAATACCTCGTACTCAGTATGTTTTTCACCCTGTTGAAAGCACTTATGTTGGACTGGCTGATTTCATCCTCTTCGAAAAATAATGCAGTCTGGGGTTTGAACCATTCAGCTACCGGTTTTGTCACAAACACATCCCAGGAGACCATCCTGATTATTGAATAGAAATACCCGGAGAAGAAAGAAATAATCAAACAAATGCAGATCACAGATATATTTATTATTTTCCTGCGGTTTCTCATAACTGAACAACCCTTCTTTTGCGTACTTATTACATTTTAAATCCTATGCTTGTTTTTTTCAAACAATGTTACAAGTATGACAAAAGATATGACTTGTAAACCTGAAACCTATGGTCATAACTTGCTGCCCTGAGGCAAATCCGGCGGAACATCAAATAAGGATACCCTTTCGGATATCCTTGTGTTCCTTTCTGGATTCTATTTGGGTTTTGAAATATATTTCA
>Ga0134093_1003656_pt1 | contig 10507 bp, 15 predicted proteins | sample 4_1taG_FD_94452 | JGI IMG/M metagenome (GOLD analysis project Ga0134093, IMG submission 94452) | Switchgrass degrading microbial communities from high solid loading bioreactors in New Hampshire, USA - 4_13_20_68_A1 metaG | ecosystem: Engineered > Bioreactor > Semi-continuous > Anaerobic >...
AAATGAGCAATTGCGGGCAGTATTGAGAAAGGCAAAAAAAGAAATTCAGGAAGCAATTGATAATTACGAGCTTACAGGTGAGCATGAATATGACATATCAGAGCACCTACAACAAGCCCTTGCAGAAATAGACAAGGCGATAGGAGGGAAGGAAGATGTTTGAGAGGTTGACGATAAGAACAGACATATGCATTGAACCCGAGAACGACATAGTATACCATAACCCAAATGACCCAGAGGGTATGTATAACATTTTGGATTTGGCGGAGTGCTTGTATAGTGGTGGTGAAGCAGAAGCGAGGATATTGACGGAGATAAGCAACCGCCTCGCCGCATACGAGGACATAGGGCTATCACCTGACGAAGTGCAGGAGCTTGCCCAAGCCAAAGCAGACGGGCGGTTGGTGGTGTTGCCGGAGACTGGAATTGGTGATCTATCGGACGGATATCACACCTTCAACGAGTTGTATCATCATCGGGCTATACTCTTCAGCGTTATTTGTAATGAACATCCTGACATATCGTGGAAATCAAAATTACACCATGACGGCACTATGTTTGACGGGATGTTTATAGTCGGCATAAATACTCCAGAAGGACAGGCTACATACCACTATGACATAAACCCGTATTGGGATATGTTTCGAGTAAGAGAACTTGAAAAAGCACCAGAATGGGATGGACATACTTCAGAACAAGCCATTGAGCGTATTGCCGGTCTCACCCGCGAAGCCGCAGAAAAGGCGTTGGAGGTGAGGGAATGAGAATTGACATAGAAGGCCGCCTGCCCGGACTAAATGAGATGATAGACGCTATTAACAAAAAACAGAACCTGTCAAAGCTTTAGATGGAAGCAGGTTGCAATGAGTGATGATTTGGAATTGCTTAAAAATTATTTAGGACCTTATTGCAGGATTATTGATAGAGGTTGTAGGGTTATAGAAAAACATGAGAGACAATACTAAGCACATTGTAATTTGTCAGTTTCCTGTCAGTTTTTTGTCAGTTTATCTGTCAGTTTATATGTTATAATAGAATTATAATAGAATTATTGTCTCAATAAAAGCCTTGGAAAACCAGGGCTCTTTTATTTTTGCTCAAAGGCCGGGCGTCCATCGGCTGGTCCCATGAAACCTCCTCGGTGGCGCTCGGGTTAAATTTTATTAAGGGTCAATGTGGGCTTAGTACATCACACGTATTGCCAGGGGCGGGAGGCGGTGGATGTGAAAGAGTGGGCGAAGTCATTTTACAAATCCAAAGCATGGCGGGATTGCCGCGATGCTTATTTTATATCCAAGCATGGTTTATGTGAGCGTTGTAATTGTAAAGCAGGCACAATAGTACATCACAAGGTATATCTTACGCCGCAGAATATCAATGACCCGAATGTAACTATAAAAGAAAGTACGTTAGAACCTGCTGGCTTTAGCCACGCAGAGTTTCAATGTAAATCAAGGATTGAAACTTGAGGTGACGTTGTGACAATAAAAGAAATTAGGGCCCTGATTAGATCGGGTCAAATTAAACGATTCTATAAGAGCAAAGAGTGGAAGCGCAAGCGTAAAGAGATATTGAGACGCGACAACTACGAATGTCGGCGGTGCAAGCGCGAAGGTGGATTTAGCAAAGCTACAACGGTTCACCACATAAAGCATCTCGACAAACATCCAGAACTTGCACTAGTGGACAGCAACTTAGAAAGCTTGTGCGGAGCATGTCACAATGTCGAACATCCGGAGAAGCTGAAGAAAGTTGAAGTGAACAAACGGGAAGATGTTATTCCGGAGATGTGGTAGTTGAAATAAATCTCCCCCCGGGTAAAATTTTTAATTTTTTTTCAAAACCTTAGGGACCGGGGAGGGGGCCAAGACAAAACAGATTTTTCGAAAATTTTCACATAAGGGGGAGGGAGAATGTCCAGCAAACCCAAAAAAGAGCAAATAAAACAAGACCTCATAGACCAACTTGAGCGCCAAGGAACTTATGGACAGCATTATCTTGATTTAATTAATGACTACATGGAGTTGTATGAAATTAAAAACAAACTTCTCAAGGATGCGAAAAAGAATCCATACACAGAATGGCGGAATAGTGAAACGAGTTACGGGCGCAAGAAGAATGATAGCATCGACCAAGCTGTAAAGGTAAATCAGCAGATGTTAAAGATTCTTGCTTTCTTGAATATCAAACCTTCGGCGCACGAAGAAGAAGTAGACGACGATGAAGAAATGTAATGAAGTGGAGGTGGTGAGGATGTAAATGATTAAGAGACGGAAAAATTACCACCCATATATTGATGATTATATGGATAATATCCGGTCTGGAAGAATTCTGGCCTGCAAAGAATTAATACAGGCCATGGATTATATCGAGGATAAATTAGATGATCCGGATGTAATTATCCGGGCTGACATGATTGAAAAGGCCGTTGAACTTATAGAGCGATATTTTGAATTCAAGCTCCTGGATTGGGAGCTTTTTATTATTGCTCTGATTCATTGTTATTATCAAAGCCGGGATTCCGTTGTTTTCAAAGAATTCTTTATCATGATGGGAAGAGGAAATGGCAAAAACGGCTTTATATCATCGATTGCATGGTATTTTACCACACATTACCACGGAGTGAAAGGCTATAACGTTGATATTGTTGCAAATGCAGAAGACCAGGCAAAAACAAGTTTTGAAGATGTATATAATGTCCTGGAGAGTACATGGAAAAAGTCAAAGAAATTTTTTTATAAGTCAAAAGAAAAGATTGTAAACCTAAAAACGAAGTCATATATCAAATACAATACAAGCAATGCCAAAACGAAAGACGGTAAGAGAACTGCTTGCTTGATATTTGACGAGATACACGAATATGAGACATGGGATTTGATAAAAGTTTTCCGTTCCGGGTTTGGTAAGCGTAAACACTCCCGGACTTTTTATATAACGACAAACGGATATGTTCGTGGTGGAGTTTTGGACGAACAATTGGACATTGCTAAAAAGATGCTATCCGGAGAAGCAGCAAAACTTCGAATGGTACCACTGATATACAAACTTGATGAAAAAGAAGAATATAAAGACCCTGAAAACTGGGTCAAGGCGGCACCTTCATACCCATATATTCCCGTTCTACAAGAAGAGATGCAAGACGAATTTGAGGAAATGCAATATAAGCCGCATATGGCTATAGAGTTCTTGACCAAGCGTATGAATATGCCGGCACAAGACAACTTCACGCCTGTTGCCCCGTGGGAAAAGATAAAGGCAACTAATCAGCCAATACCATATGCTGAGCTTGAGGGTTTACAATGTCTTGGCGCCCTTGACTACGCAAGAATAACAGACTTTGCGAGTTGCGGATTGCTGTTTAAATACAAAGGGAAGAGATACTGGATAGAACACACATTCGTTTGCCACAAGGCATTGCAAATCGAGAGTAGACCGATTAAGTTCCCGGTTCAGGAAATGGTTGAACGTGGACTTATAACAATAATCTACCGTGACAACATTAGCGAAAAAGATATTGCTGGCTGGTTCCTTGAGCAAGCAAAGAAATACCACATAAAAAACATCTATTGTGACGACTACCGAAAAGCCTTGCTTGAATCTGAATTTCAAAAAGTTGGCTTGCCACTTGAATCAGTGCGAAGCGGACCGATTACACATGCCAAGGTAGCACCGCTTGTGGAACAGATATTCTCCGAAGAAACGCTTGTGTTTGGCGATAATCCAACTATGAGGTGGTATACGAACAACACAGCAACCGAAACGGACAAGAAAGGCAATATAACATATATTAAGATTGAACCTAAAACCCGCAAAACGGACGGGTTTTTTGCATTAATACACGCGTTGTCTAAGGATAGTGAGTTGGAGGAAGTTCAAGACGACATATTGGTTTTGGATGTTCACACCTATTAAGGAGGTGAGACTTTGGGCTTATTAGATTTTTTTAGCTGGTTCAACAAGAAAAAAACATTGAATTTAAGCGAATACATCGGAAAATTGGCAACAGAAGCATGCTTTAAGGATTTGGCTATACAGGCATGCGTTAATCTTATTGCCAATACCGTGTCAAGAAGCGAATTCAAGACGTTCGAAAAAGGCGTCGAGACAAAGAAAGATAATTATTATCTTTTCAATGTTGAACCAAACCCGAACAAGTCGGCAAGCAAGTTTTGGCGACAGGTTATTCATCATTTGGTTTTCGACAATGAATGCTTGGTTATACAGCAAGGGAATTATTTTTATGTTGCAGACAGTTTTCATGTCGATAAATACGCTTTTAAGGACTACATTTACAGGGATGTTGTTATTGACGACTTCCAGCTTAGTAGAACATTTTTTGAATCAGAAGTTTTTCATTTCGAGCTACATAATGACAAGGTAAGGACTGTGATTGAAGGACTGTATCAATCTTATGCTAAGCTAATTGCCGCAGCACAAAAACATTACTGCAAGAAAAATTCAAGGCGAGGCAAATTAATTGTGCCAACCAATTACCCACAGACAGAAAAGGCGCAGCAGGAGTTAGAAAACTTATTAAATGTACGTTTTAAGAGGTTTTTTGAGGCCGAAGGCGATGCCATAATTCCGATTACAAACGGTCTTGAATATGACGAACTTGAAAACAAGGAAAACAGCAACAAAGGCAGTACGGAAGGCCGGGACGTAAGAGCATTCATTGATGATGTTTTTGACTTTGTCGCAATTGCTTTTCAAGTGCCGCCGCAACTGCTGAAAGGCAATGTTGCAGACACGGATAAAGCGGTATCAAACTTCTTAACATTTTGTATAAACCCGTTAGCCGAACTACTAACGGATGAAATAAACCGCAAGATGTACGGCAAACAAATGTTCTTAGAGCGCACTTACATGAAGCTAGACACAAGCCATATCAGAGCGGTTGATATTAAGGATGTAGCCGGCTCATTGGATATACTTCTGAGGATTGGAGCTTACAGTGTCGATGATTGCTTGAAGTATCTCGGCATGGAGCCGCTTGAAACAGAATGGAGTAAGGCGAGATGGATGACAAAGAACTACGAACCTATAACAACCAGGTATGAAGGAGGTGAGAATTAGATGGGAAAATACTATGCACTTGAAAAGAATGGCCAGGAAGCAGACATATACATATTTGGGGATATTACATCATGGGAATGGTACGAGAATGATGTATCCAGCTATTCGTTGATAAAAGAAATCCGGGCCTTAGGACCTGATGTTGAGCAAATTAATGTTCACATTAATTCTTACGGCGGAGAAGTTGCAGAAGGGCTGGCAATATACAACACACTTAAGAATCACAAAGCAAAAGTAAGAACAATCGTTGACGGCTTTGCCTGTTCTGCTGCTAGTGTTGTATTTATGGCCGGCGACGAACGCGTCATGAGTAATGCATCGCTTTTGATGATACATAACGCGTGGATGATTACATGGGGAGACCCGAACCAACTCCGAAAGAATGCGGATGACCTTGAGAAAATCACGCAGGCAACCAAAAACGCGTATCTGGAACACGCAAATATCACACAAGAAGAACTTTCAAAGATGATGGATGAAGAAACATGGATTCTTCCGAACGAAGCTTTAGATATGGGATTTGCAACTTCAATCGTCGGAGAACCCGCAACAGATAAAGCCGCAGCAAGTGCCCGAAAGGCACTTTTTAATTTGGTTAACAAAGCAAGGAAAGAAACCGACACAGACAACGCTGACTTGCAAGAAGCAGTTAGACAGATTATGGAGCGGCTTAAAGCAAGTCAGGACAATGTCGAACCAGAGTCAGACCCGGAACCTGCCCCAATTCCAGAACCGACACCAGAGCCACAGCAATTAGAGAATAAAACACTAAAATTTTTTAACGCCGTATTAGGCAGAAAGGAAGGATAAGGATGACAAAGAAAAGACCTATAAACATTAACTTGCAGTTATTTGGAATGATGAATAACCCTGACATGCTTAAACAGCAAAAAACAGAAATAGCAAACAAATTAAGAGAGGCAGTACAGAGCAATGATGAGCAAGCTTTTGCAAATGCTTTTGAGGAATATACCGACATTCTTCAAGAAGCAGTAATGGCAGAAGCGAGGGGGCTTGTAAGCGCCGTAGACAGCCAAATACTTGCAGGACGTGGCGTAAGAGTTCTTACTAGCGAAGAAAGAAAATATTACGAAAAAGTTATCGAAGCGATGAAGTCTAACAGCCCACAGCAGTCTTTGAGCAACTTCGGGGAAATTTTGCCGAAAACCGTGATCAATGCTGTATTTGAAGACATCGCAGAAAACCATCCTTTGTTGGACGCAATCAACTTCAGGAATGCAGAAGCGTTGGTTGAGTATCTATATTCAAGCATGGATGGCAGATTTAAGGCAACTTGGGGCAAGCTCTGTGCACAAATTACAAAAGAACTGAGCGCATCGTTCCATAAAATCAATTTCAGCCAAAATAAATTATCTGCATATGTTCCGGTCTGCAAGGCGATGCTTGACCTTGGGCCAGAATGGCTCGACAGATATATCAGGGCAATTCTGTATGAAGCCATTGCTAACGGGCTTGAGGATGGAATAATCAATGGACGTGGAGAAACTCCAAACGGTAGCGTTTCATTCTATGAGCCTATTGGTATGATTAGAGATCTAAATAATTATAATGTCAACAATGGTTATGCCGAAAAGATTGCTATACCTGTTACCGATTTTAGACCTGAGAACTATGGCGGGCTGATTGCGCAGTTGGCAACTGGACCCAATGGCCTCAACAGAACTGTTGGCGAGGTATTACTTATATGCAATCCTGTCGATTATTATACAAAGATTATGCCGGCGGTTATGCATCAGCAGCCAGACGGTACCTGGGCAAGCAGATTTCCATACCCGACAAGGATTATACAGTCTGCATTTGTTGGAAGCAATAAGGCAGTGCTTGGTATTGCACGTAGATATTTCGCTGTACTCGGAACCGGTAGAGATGGCAGAATTGAATATAGTGATGAATATCAATTCCTTGAGGACGAGAGGACTTATCTCATTAAGTTATACGGTACAGGCAGACCGCTTGACAACAGCAGCTTCTTAGTACTTGACATATCAAACCTCAAGCCGACCTATCCAGTGATTCGTGTTTCTGACTATGTTGACGCAAGATTGGCAAGCGTTGAGCTTGAGGACAAACAAGGAGATGCAATTGACTTGTCATTTGACAAGAATCTGCATTACTATACGGCTGCAATATCTGACGCTTCAAGTGTAGGAGATAACAACAAAGCAACACTTGTTGTAAGCGCAAGAGACAATAATGCAACAATAGCTGTAAAACTGAACGGCACACCCGTATCTCTATCAGATGGAGAATATGAATTGACATTGACGGCGGGTCAAAACTTAGTGGTAATTACTTCAACAGTAGGTGCAGTAATAGAAAGCTATGTAATAGTAATTACCTACACACCTAAAACATAAGAAGGTGATATAGTTGAGAGCTAGGGTAACAATGCCGTTCAGAGACAAATATACGAACATTATATATGGAAAAGGACAAGTAATAGAAGTTACAAAGGAGCGGTATGAGGAACTATCCTCTACCGTCCTTGGTTCTTTTGTTGAGGCAATTGATGTAAATGAAACAACTGAGAGCCAAAAGAAAGAATTGAGCGAAAAAAAGAAAATTACACAAAAGAAGCAAAATAAATCAAAGAAAAAGTAGGTGATGTTATGGACCTACTCGAACCGGTAAAAAGCTATCTAAAAATTTCGTGGGATGACGAGGATGAAGAAATTGAAAGACTTATCAGTCGTGGACAATCTTACCTGAATGAACTCACAGGAGCGGAATTGGACTTTGAAACAGAAGGCCATGCCCGCTCTCTTCTGTTCGACTATTGTCGTTATGCGTACAACAATGCCACAGAGTTTTTTGAAGAGAATTTCAGGACGGCAATCTTACGACTGCAACTCATGACAGGCGTTGCCGCAATGGAGAGTGGAGCCGATGATTAAAAGTAAATCCGAGAAAATGAAGGACTTGGCGAAAGTACGCAAGCACAAAATAATCATACAGAAGAAAGTTACAAGCGAAAATATCAGAGGCGACCATATAGAGGATTGGACTGATTGGAAAACCTTACGAGCAGAGAGAAGCACTCTATATGGCCGTGATTACTATGCTGCTGCAACCGTCAGCCAAGAGCAGACAATAATATTCACTGTCAAGTATGTGCAATTTTTGGAAGAAGTTGATACGGTCAAATATAGAATTATATACCAAAACAAGCCTTACGATATAAAACAAATCGACTTCATCCAAGACGATGGCATGTTTGCAAAAATAAAGGTATTGGAGAGTGGTTTAAATGCCTCTTCCTAAGTCAGTTACAAAAATCAAAAAAGACGGCGTTGAGTTCGTATCTAATGTAGACCGTGCAAGCTACACTATTCAAGAGCTTTCCCGTGCGGCCTTAAAGGACGTTGCGAAACTCTTACGAAAACGAATCAAGGACGCAACACCTGTCGAGACAGGAGTTCTAAAGAAAAATGTCGGCACTTGGGTTAAGAAGAATCCGAAAACGGGCGAGTGCGAACTTCAAGTTGGTGTATACAACCGTGACAGAGCGAAAAAAAAAGGATATACATATGCTTACCATGCACACTTGGTTGAGTTTGGCACAGCGAAGATGAAGGCAGCAAATGGAGGAAGAGGTTTTATAAAACCGACCGTACAAGACAGTATTGATGATATACGCAGAATAGAAGGGCAATATCTTTCGACTATCGAGGATGAAAACAAGGCCTTGGGGCTGATAGACGAAGAGGAGGAGATTGCGGATGATTGAGCTTAGAGATGTACTGCATCCTTATCTGAAGGCAATTCATCCGCGAATATTTTTCCAAGAAAAGCCCGACCAAATCCCGGATCCGAAAAACCCGAGCCAAACAATACCAACACCAATGCCTTACGCGGTTTACAACATATCCATTTACGACGATGGAGAATCCACGCAAACAGTAACACTTGAAATTGACGGCTGGACTGATCAAAATGACACAACTGAGCTTGAAAACTTGATGAAGGCAATTGACAACGGCATTAACAAGCAACCGATAGTCGTAGAAGGACTATTGGTTGTATTTTTTCGCGATAACAAGTTTGCTTTCTTAGAAAACGAAAAAAAATTTCACCGGCGTAGATATTCATATACCGGGTATCTACATGGAAGGAGTTGATTAATTTGGCTTTAACTCAGGAACAGATAGAAAACATCCAGATAGACTACGGAATAGTCTACATCAACTATGGCGAGACGGGAGAGCGTCAGCTTGCTCCCACACGCGGCGGTGGTACTTTCACAGTCACAAAGAATATTCGTGAAATTGAGTATGACGGACGCAAAGGCAAAACAAAAGGTATGCAGGTGGTTGACGAAATCAATGCCATGCTATCCGTTCCGCTGCTTGATACAAGCATGGAGAATTTGGCCCTAGCCATGCCGTGGGCGACATATTCGGACAGCAAGCTGTCAGCCAAAAGCGGCAATCTTGGGGTGATACAAGACAGCGCGTATTTGTCAAATGTAACTTTGTTTGCCAAAGTAATCGGCGGCGGGTACAAGAAAATCACACTGTATAACGCCATGACCGAGAATGATTTTTCTCTGGCAGCCGCACCCAAAGCCGAGGGCGTGATTACCTTAGAAGCACACGCTCACTGGGATGCCGAGGATGATACGGCTGACCTGTATGACATTGAGGACGTTGGAACAATCGGCACCGACACAACCGGCCCGACAGTTACCACGGACCCGGACGATACCGAAACAGATGTTGCAGTGTCGAGCAGTCTCACAGCAACATTCAGTGAGGATGTTCGTCAGGGAGACATCAAGGCTGACAACTTCACGCTAATCAAAGCATCGGATGGTACGGAGGTATCGGGTACACTAACATACTCAGCGGCGACAAAGACAGCGACATTTGACCCGACATCCAATCTGGATGCAAACACTGATTACATCTGGATAATCGCCAATGTGCGGGATTTGGCGGGCAATAAGATGGCCAAAAAAGTGGTAAACTTCAAGACCGCATAAGGAGGGGCAGGGAAACCTGCCCTTGAATTTTTAAGGGGGATAGTGCATTGCCAAGATATGTGATGCTTGAATGTAAAGATTGCGGAACCAGAAAGATATATCCTACCAGAACATTCGATGGTAAATTGTGTCCAAAGTGTAATGGCAGATTATTTCTACCCATAAGGTTCTTAAATCACAAAAAAGAAACGGAGGAGAATGAGTATGTTGACCCTAAAGCAAGGGCTGAAACTATCGGCCATAATCGACAAACTCGACTTGAAAATAACAGATCCGAAAGCCGATGCCAATAAAGTCGGAGCGGATCTGATGATGCAGATAATATCAAAAGCACACAAAGCAGAACAGGAAATCTATGCTTTTGTGGCTGAGACAAAGGGGATAACGCCACAGGAGGCTGAAAAGGTTGACCTTATCGGGTTTATCAAA
>Ga0134093_1003677_pt1 | contig 10449 bp, 4 predicted proteins | sample 4_1taG_FD_94452 | JGI IMG/M metagenome (GOLD analysis project Ga0134093, IMG submission 94452) | Switchgrass degrading microbial communities from high solid loading bioreactors in New Hampshire, USA - 4_13_20_68_A1 metaG | ecosystem: Engineered > Bioreactor > Semi-continuous > Anaerobic >...
AATTAAGCATAAGCAAAACCTCCTGTAAATGATTGTGGGTTTATTTACTCGGTAGGTTTTCGCTTATGCTCTATTTTTTTCCTGCTGCTTACCCCAACATTTATTATAGAACCTTTTTTTGTTGTTATCTGGTTTAATCAATTTATTCCGGTTCCGATAATATTCGCTTTTTATTTAGCATATAAAATTATCGCCGGCTATAAAATGAGGTAGAGGAAGCTTTAACTGATAAATATAAAGAAAAAAAAGGGATTACTGAATAAAAAGGAGGTGGTTTCGCTAGCAGAACGATAAATTCAATCGAGAAGATAAAAACAGGATAATAAAAAGGAGGATGGGTGAAAGGAATCGGAATAACGACAACCATCTGTAAGAGAGATAATCAAATTGGAAGAGGAGGAAAAAAATGAGAGTCAGTAAAACAATGCTGAAACTGGCGGTCATCTGCATTGCCATCGATGATGCAGCCAACACTGCTTCCAACCCTGCTTTGGGGAATATTCAAGCTGCTTTTCAGGATGTGGCTCCCTGGATCGTCCAATTGATAGTTACAATGCCCGGTCTTTTTATCGGTATAGGACCGCTTATTTATGCCATAGGAGTTAAGTATACAAATAAAAAAACCTGGATATACATTGGCGGTATTCTTTTATTGGTGGGCGGTCTTTTACCGACCTGGTTGCATAGCAGTGTAGGTCTCATTCTTGTCTTCCGAGCTATGGTAGGTTTGGGCTGCGGTATATTAACGCCCATGGCAGTTGACTTTGTGGTGGACTTTTTCGAAGGCAGAGAACGGCATAACATGTTGGGTTATGTATCGGCTTTTGTTGGCATCAGTGCCATGCTTTACCAAACAGTTGCCGGTGTATTGGCGGGTATTCAATGGAATTATTGTTTCCTGACTTATATATTGGTTGCACCGTGGCTCATCTACGCCCTTATTGTGTTGCCGGAACCCAAAATCTATAGAAAAAACGACCTTGAAGCCGCCACAAGCCATGCAGCCAATATACTTAGTCCCGGAAGGGTCCCAGGCAGTGTATTTGTGTACGTATTTTTACTGTTTTTGTTTTTTATCTTTTGGATGGTCATACCGACCAATGCCGCTATCATTTTGGTAGGGGAAAATATGGCCGTTCCGGCACAAATCGGCTTGTTATTTGCGGTTTTATCTCTCGGTAACTGCTCAGGTGCAGCCTTATTCGGCCATCTGTTTAGAATTTTTAAACACAGTCTGTTGCCGCTAAGTTATATTGTGGGTGCGGCCGGGATATTTATCTGCAGTCAGGCCTATTCACTCGGTTTGTTTGCCCTTGGCATGCTTTTGGCCGGTTTTACGATGGGTATTACTATTCCCGCCACTAATGCCAAAGTCAATTCTCTGGTAACCTATTCCGCTGCCAGCAAAGCGATCGGTATTACTTTCTTTGGCTATGGAATCGGTGCCTTTTTATCCCCGATTGTATTTCAATTTATCGGCCTGCCCGGAAGATTTGTTGTCTCTGTGGGCGCCGCCGGGATTCTCATACTCTGTATTGTGACTTTTATAGTCAACAGGTTAATTCCTTCGGATACGTCAGGTGCAAATAAACCCTTAACGGTTTTGTAAAGCTGCTCCGGCTCTTTATTAATTTGTTAAATGGGCGGTATTGTGCTGATAGGTTGGACGTAAAGTGCTGAAGACAAATAAATAAAAAAAGAATATCCTTTGGGTTCCCGTAACAATTGTTGTTCGGGATTTTTTTCGGTAAAAGTTATAAGAAAAATTTGTCAACAAAAGTCATAAAATGCAATTGCATTAAAAGTGAATCTATTTTATGATATTTACAAAAATTATGAAATTTTAGGAAGTAATCATTTCAATATTAATATAAGCTTAATAATACAGTCTTACTGAATATGCCACAATTAGCGGCCCTAGATTTCCGGGAGGGGAAAATAAGAGAATGGTTAGGCTTAATAATAAGCTAATTAGGCCTATCAATAGTAAGATAATGGTATTAGGCTTGATTTTGGCATGTCTTTTTTTAGGCTCAATTTATATTGTAAGCACTTGGAGGGCCTATTCTCAATATGCCGAAGAAAGAATGAGAGCTTTGACGGAAGCCGCAGTGGCTTTTATACCTGTTGAAACTGTCGCTAAGCTGCAGGATTCTGACCAGATAGCAAAAGATCCTGTTTACCGGCAATTGAAAGAAAGTTTGATTTTGTTTAAAGAGCAAAATCCCGGAGTTATTTTGGCCGGGGTTTATACTAATTGGAATGGAAAGATTTACGCGGTTGTGGATTCCGAGCCTCAGAATTACGAACCTTATTTGCTTCCCGGGCAGCGTTATCCGGAAATTGATTCCAAATTAAGACAGTTTTTGTTGGAAGATAGTGTGGATTCCCTTGATCTGAGCGTAGATCGTGAAGGAGACAGCATCAGCATCTTTGTCCCTGTAAAGGATAACAGTAGTACAAATGTTAAAGCCGTATTAGGGGTAGACTTTTCAGCCTCTCTTGGGGTTAAAGAAGCGATGAAACATGTTGGACATGCAATTGCAGTCGTGGTTTCAGTTTTGATGTTTCTAATTGTGTTATTCAATATAATACGTAAAAATGAGGCTCTTAAGTCCCTGGACTTAAAACTTCAAGAAAGCGAAGCACAATTCAAAACAATATTTGAAAGAGCTTCAGTGGGAATTGCTATCATAGGCAAAAACAGACACATAATCAAGATGAATGACAAGTTTGCCGAGATATTGGCTAGATCCAAAGAGGAACTGGTCGGTATGAATTGGGTTAATTTAATTTACCCGGAAGATTTGGAAAAAAACGAAGAATTACTCTCCGCATTTGAAGCCGGTGATATTGAAAACTACACTTTGGAGAAGCGTTTTGTTAAGCCGGATGGTTCCAGTATTTGGGCCAATATGGATGTAACAACTTTGCAGCAGAACAGAGGACAAGAATATCTTTGTATTATTCAAGATATCAACAGTCGCAAGCTTATAGAAGAAGCTTTGCGGGAAAGTGAGCGCAGCAAATCGGTTTTACTTTCCCACTTGCCTGGGATGGCTTATCGTTGCCGGTATGACAGGGAGTGGACTATGGAATTTTTATCTGACGGCTGCTTGGAATTAACCGGTTATACATCGGAGTGCCTTATTGATAACCGGCAAGTATCATTTAACGATTTAATAGTCCCTGAGTACAGGGAAATCATTTGGCAAGAATGGGAACGCGTTTTGGCTTTAAGAGAACAGTTTAAGTTCGAATATGAGATAATTACTGCTAAGGGTGAAAGAAAATGGGTTTGGGAGATCGGTCAGGGAATATATGATGAAGACGGCAAAGTTGAGGAACTCGAGGGAATAGTTATAGATATTACGGATTCCAAACAGAAGATGATGCAAATTCAGTACCTCAATGATCATGATATTATGACCGGTCTATATAACCGCAGGTACTACGAAAAAACCAAAAACCAGCTGGATAAAGAAGAATATCTTCCTCTTTCCATAATTATCAGCGATATAAACGGTATCAAGATTGTGAACGATGCTTTTGGTTATCCGGAAGGAGACCGTCTTATTATGGAGACTGCCAAAATCATTCAAGGGTGCTGTAGAGAGGAGGATATTGTGGCTCGAACGGGAGGGGACGAATTTAAAATTCTTATGCCAAACACTTCCCGTGAAGAGGCTTATAAGTTTGTTCAAAGAATCATGCAAGCTTGTGAAGATTATAACCGCCGCATAAAGGACCAAGTTCACAATATCAGCATATCCGTCGGTTTTAGTACCAAGCTGTATCCGACGGAAAATATAAGACAGATTGAGAAAGAAGCAGAAGAGTATATGTTTAAGCACAAGCTGCTGGAACAAGAAAGTCATCATAGCACCATGTTATCCTCGATAATGGCTACGATGTACGCTCGAAGCCAGGAAACAGAAGAACATGCCAAGCGCTTGGCTTTACTGTCGAGAATGATTGGAGAGAGATTAAACCTTCAGCAAGAAAGTATGGATGAACTGGAATTGTTTGCTATGCTTCATGATATAGGAAAAATCGGTATAGATGACCGCATATTGAATAAGCCCGGAAAGCTTAACGATGAGGAATGGAAGATTATGAAGAAGCACTCGGAAATCGGTTACCGGATTACTATGTCCTCCCCAGGGCTTCAATCAATCGCCAATTATATACTCACTCATCATGAGCGCTGGGATGGAAAGGGCTATCCTCAGGGATTAAAAGGGGAAGAAATTCCTCTTCCTTCCCGGATTCTTGCCGTTGTCGATGCTTATGATGCTATGACTGAAGATCGGGTTTACCGCAAGGCCATGAGCCATGATCAAGCTCTTCGGGAAATTAAAAAGTGCGCAGGAACACAGTTCGATCCTCATATAGTCAATATTTTTGTTCAGAGTATGCTACACTTTGACCGTAAGCAATTTGCGGAAGAAATTGCTTCTGAGAAAAATCTTGACAAATTGGCATAACACCTTTATTATAAATGAATAATATAATATTGAACTAACACAATGAAGGGGAAGTCTGTGGTTTGTGTTCTGCAGAGAGCTGACGGTGGGTGAAAGTCAGTGAACAAAACTATTTGATTCCGCCCTGGAGTGGCCAATGATGAATTGTGATGGGATTCGCCCAATATAGCGAATAAGAGTTGGCCTAATTTTCTAGGCAACATGGGTGGCAACGCGGGAATGACCTCTCGTCCCTATTGGGATGAGGGGTTTTAAATTATTGATAATTATACTTAATTATTACTTTATATAGGAGGAATTCGTTTATGGCCAGAGTTTATAACTTTTCAGCGGGACCGGCTGTATTGCCGGAAGAAGTATTGCAAGAAGCTGCAGCGGAAATGTTGGATTATAGCGGTACCGGAATGTCTGTAATGGAAATGAGTCATCGCTCCAAAGCATTTGAAAAAATCATTACTGAAGCGGAACAAGATTTAAGAGATTTAATGGATATTCCTGACAATTACAAGGTCTTATTTCTTCAGGGTGGAGCTTCCCAACAATTCGCCATGGTCCCTATGAATTTAATGAAGAATAGGGTAGCAGATTATATTCTTACGGGCCATTGGGCCAAAAGAGCAAGCCAGGAAGGAAAAATATTTGGCCAGGTCAATATAATCGCTTCTTCGGAGGACAAAACATTTACCTATATTCCCGATCTAAAAGGTTTAAAAATAACCGATAATGCCGATTACGTCTATATTTGCCATAACAACACAATTTATGGCACCAAGTATAATGAATTGCCTGATACCGGAGACAAACCTCTTGTAGCCGATATGTCATCCGATTTTCTTTCCGAACCGGTTGATGTAAGAAAATTTGGGTTGATTTTTGCGGGAGCTCAGAAAAATGTCGGTCCGGCCGGAGTGGTAGTTGTAATAATCCGTGAAGATCTAATTACGGAAGATGTACTGCCGGGAACGCCGACCATGTTGAAATATAAGACCCACGCCGATAATAAATCGCTTTATAACACACCGCCCGCTTATGGCATATATATTTGTGGCAAAGTATTTAAATGGATCAAAAAGCTTGGCGGTCTTGAGGTTATGAAAAAACGCAACGAGGAAAAAGCTAAAATTCTTTATGATTATCTCGATTCCAGCAAGCTTTTTAAAGGCACGGTAGTTAAAAAGGACCGTTCCCTAATGAATGTGCCCTTTGTTACGGGATCGGACGAATTGGATGCAAAATTTATTGAAGAGGCAACCAAAATTGGCCTGGTGAACTTAAAAGGGCATAGAACTGTCGGCGGGATGCGAGCAAGCATCTACAATGCCATGCCGATAGAAGGAGTAAAAAAATTGGTTGAGTTTATGGAGAAGTTTGAAAAAGAAAACCTTAAACCGGCAAAATAAGGAACGCCAGATTTAATTTAATTAATAAAACGTAAGCAAAGGAGTATCAAAATGTTTAAGATTAAATGCTTGAATAAAATAGACCAACATGGCTTGGATCATTTTACGGAAAATTATACATTAACGGAAAACCTCGAAGAAGCCGATGCCTTGCTTGTTAGAAGCGCCAATCTCCATGATTTGGAATTTCCGAAATCAATAAAAGCAATTGCCCGTGCCGGAGCCGGAGTGAACAATATTCCTATCGATAGATGTTCAGAACAGGGAATTGTGGTCTTCAATACTCCGGGTGCCAATGCCAACGGGGTAAAAGAAATTGTTTTGGCAGCCCTATTCCTGGCTTCCCGGGATATTATCGGCGGTGTGAATTGGGTAAACTCTCAAAAAGAAAACCCGGATATCGCCAATCTGGTGGAAAAGAAAAAGTCTGACTTTGCCGGCATCGAAATCATCGGCAAAAAACTTGGAGTCATTGGGCTTGGAGCTATCGGCACTCCGGTTGCCAACTCAGCCATAAAATTGGGAATGGATGTTTACGGTTATGATCCTTATATCTCCGTTCGTTCAGCCTGGAAGCTTTCCAAATACATTAAACCCAGTAAATCCTTAGAAGAAATTTGTCGGGAATGCGATTTTATTACGGTCCATGTGCCGCTCACGGACAGTACTAAAGGAATGTTTAATGCAAAAACATTTGCCATGATGAAAGACGGAGTTCGTCTGCTTAACTTCTCACGGGATTTGCTGGTGAATGAAGACGATTTAATTCAAGCTCTAAAATCCGGAAAAGTCGCCAAATATGTCACTGACTTCCCGACTCCTAAGATCATAGGCTTAGATGGCGTAATCGCCATTCCGCATTTAGGTGCGTCAACCTGTGAATCGGAAGAAAACTGTGCCGTAATGGCCGTCACCCAGCTCATGGCATTCCTGGAAAACGGGGCCATAACCAACTCCGTTAACTATCCGGACTGCGACAACGGTCATCCTGACAACGAAGGCCGAATTGCGGTTTATCATCGTAATATACCCAATATGATCAGCCAATTTACCTCTGCTTTGGCCAAAGAAAACATTAATATTCCCGATATGATCAATAAGAGCAAAGGTCAATATGCCTATACCCTATTGGATACCGATTCACCGGTTACCCCTGAAGTCGCTCACAAAATAGAACAAATAGAAGGTGTTTTAAGAGTAAGAGTTATAAAATAAATAGAAGTTATAAAATACAGCTATAAAATAAAATATAAAAAGTACAGGGATATAAAAATACCAAAAATAAAGTTATAATTTGTTTGACATTATATAATTTGTTTGACATTAGATAAATACGGTTTAGAAAATAACTCTAAACCGTATTTATTATTGCTTCAAATTAAACGAAAATTGCCTGCATTTTTCGTATAATTCAGAGAAATTTTAAAAATGTTCTTAATTACGCTTAAAGTCTGATATAATATACTTTACGGAAATTTTAGGTAACGGTAAGTAAGGACGAAAGAGGTAGGTATTAGAGAGAATGGAGGTGTTAGAATGAAAGATATTTCTGGTCACAGGCGTATCAAAGTTACGGTTAATGGTCATAACATAGAAGTTTATGATGATTTGACCATCCTGCAGGCCTTGCTTCAAGAAGACATCCATATTCCCCATCTTTGCTATGACATCAGGCTGGAGCGTTCCAATGGCAATTGCGGTTTATGCGTGGTAGAATTAGGCGAAGGAAAAGACAAGCGGGATGTAAAGGCTTGCCAAACTCCGATTAAGGAAGGGATGGTAATTTGTACCAATAGTCCCAGGCTGGAGAATTATCGCAAAATTCGCCTGGAGCAAATATTGGCCGATCATAACGCGGACTGCGTTGCCCCCTGTGTAATGACATGCCCTGCCAATATAGATATTCAAGATTACATTCATTTGACAAGCAACGGTAATTTTGAAAAAGCTATCGCTGTTATTAAAGAAAAAAATCCTTTTCCTTCCGTTTGCGGCCGGGTTTGTCCCCATCCTTGCGAGAGCCAATGCCGCCGCAACCTGGTGGATACGCCCGTAGCAATTAACCACATTAAACGGTTTTTGGCTGATTGGGATTTGGCCAGAGAAAAACCTTATACTCCTGCCAAAAAACCGTCAACAGGCAAGAAGATAGCAATTGTGGGAGCTGGGCCTTCAGGTCTTAGCGCTGCTTATTACAGTGCGCTCAAAGGTCATGATGTTACAGTATTTGAACGTCATCCCCAGGCCGGTGGGATGTTGAGATACGGTATTCCGGAGTACCGCTTGCCAAAGAACATCCTGGACAAAGAAATCGATATAATTAAAAAGCTGGGCGTTAAAATTATGACGAACAAGACTCTTGGGATTCATATACGGCTGGAGGACCTGCATCAAGATTTTGACGCCGTCTACCTGGCAATAGGTTGTTGGCAGGCAACCCCTTTACAAATTGAAGGAGAAAACCTGGAAGGTGTATGGTCGGGAATCAGATTTTTGGAGCAGGTGGCTAAGGATGCGGAAATCAAGTTGGGAGACAAAGTAGTGGTTATCGGCGGCGGGAATACGGCCATGGATTGTGCTCGTACCGCTATTCGGTTGGGAGCAAAGTCGGTTAAGCTCATCTATCGTCGTTCCCGGGTGGAAATTCCCGCTGCTCACTATGAAGTGGAAGAAGCTTTAAACGAGGGCGTGGAGATGCATTTTTTGACCACCCCCAGTAAAATTGTCTTGGAAAACGGCAAAAAAATGCTGCATTGCATTAGGATGACTTTAGGAGAACCTGACCGTTCAGGCCGTCGCCGTCCCATCCCCATTGAGGGCAGTGAGTATGCCTTCGAAGCCGACACGATTATCGGGGCTATAGGCCAAAGTACCAATACCCAATTTCTCTATCATGACCTTCCGGTCAAACTGAATAAATGGGGAGATATAGAAATTGACGGGAAAACTTTTCAGACTTCGGAAATGAACATTTTTGCCGGAGGAGACTGTGTAACCGGGCCGGCTACCGTGATCCAGGCCGTAGCAGCCGGGCGGCATGCCGCTGAATGTATGGACAGCTTTTTGATGAAAGGATATATCAAAGAGCAACCTGTTGATTATAGCTGCAGCCGTGGTTCCATGGAAGATTTACCGAAATGGGAATTTGAAGAAAGGCCCAAAATCCCGCGGGCTCCCATGCCCCAAATTCCTCCTGAAGAACGCAAGAACAACTTCCGAGAAGTTGAAATAGGCTATAGCGAAATGACTGCGGTTGAAGAAGCTCGTCGTTGTCTAAAATGCGGTTGTCACCAACGCTATAAATGCGATTTAAGAAAGGAAGCAAGCGCTCACAAGGTTGAATATGTAAAACCGGTTCACGAACGTCCCTATATCCCAATAGTTCAAGACCACCCCATAATTACCCGTGACCACAACAAATGCATTTCCTGTGGCCGCTGTATCGCAGCTTGCGATGAAGTCGAAGGCCCGAGCATTTTAACTTTCTATATGAAGCATGGACGGCAACTGGTCGGTACCAAGAGCGGCCTACCTTTGGAAAAGACCGACTGTGTAAGTTGTGGCCAATGTGTAAATGCTTGTCCCTGTGGTGCGTTGGATTACCGCAGCGAAAAAGGTAGAGTTTTCAGGGCTATTAACGATCCTTCTAAAACAGTTGTGGCCTTCGTGGCACCTGCGGTACGGAGCGTGGTTTCATCATATTATAAGATTCCTTTTAATGAAGCCTCTTCTTTTATGGCCGGTCTTCTGCTAAAATTGGGTTTCGATAAAGTATTTGATTTTACTTTTGCTGCAGATTTAACAATCGTGGAAGAAACCACAGAGTTTCTCAACCGTTTAAATTCGGGCGGGGTTATGCCCCAGTTTACTTCTTGTTGTCCGGGCTGGATCAACTTTGTGGAAAGGCGTTATCCGGAGATCATCCCTCATTTGTCCAGTTGTAAATCTCCCCAAATGATGATGGGAGCTACGGTAAAAAATCATTTTGCTCAACTGGCGGGAATTGATAAAAAGGATCTTTATGTCGTTTCCATAGTTCCTTGCATTGCCAAAAAATATGAAGCTTCACGTCCGGAATTTGCCCCGGATGGGGTCCGGGATGTTGATGCCGTGCTCACTACCATGGAAATGCTGGAAATGGTTGATCTAAAACTGATTGATCCTTCCACCATCGAACCTCAAGATTTCTGCGAACCTTATAAGCAAGTTTCCGGTGCAGGTATTTTATTCGGGGCCTCAGGCGGGGTGGCCGAAGCCGCCCTTCGTATGGCAGTGGAAAAACTTACCGGCAAAGTCCTTGCCGATCAATTGGATTTCAAGGAAGTCAGAGGTTTTGCAGGTCTTAAGGAATCAACGGTCGAAGTCAACGGTAAAGAATTGCATGTCGCTGTCGTCAGCGGCCTCCATAACGCTGAGTTGATCGTGGAAAAAATTATAGCCGGTGAGGATGTGGGCTATGACTTGATTGAAGTTATGGCTTGCCCGGGCGGCTGTATTGCCGGGGCGGGACATGCCGTACCGGAAAAGATTGACACCCTGCAGAAAAGACAACAAGTGCTAAT
>Ga0134093_1003680_pt1 | contig 10437 bp, 13 predicted proteins | sample 4_1taG_FD_94452 | JGI IMG/M metagenome (GOLD analysis project Ga0134093, IMG submission 94452) | Switchgrass degrading microbial communities from high solid loading bioreactors in New Hampshire, USA - 4_13_20_68_A1 metaG | ecosystem: Engineered > Bioreactor > Semi-continuous > Anaerobic >...
AAGAGGCGATTCGCCGGGAGACCAATCATGGGTCTTTTATTGTCGATCTGGTAATATGAACGTTTCTTATTGTGCTAACAAGTCTGAAGAATAGGGGTGGGGAGTATATCGGGACGAGAGCCTGGACGGAGTGATGCAACGCAGGGTCGAGATCTCCTTATCCTTTCGTCCCATCGCTGAGGATATTGAACGCAAGGGCCTCATTACAGCATCCCCCGCAGCGCCAGCGCGGCGAGCAGCATCGCCGAAGCCGCCGAGAGCAGAACGATCGTCGCCGCCCAGACGACCACGAACGCCACGATCATGAGGGGACTCGTCTCCCGGTAGGGGATGAGCCCTTCGTTCATCCCTTTCGCCGTCCGGTAGGCATCGTAGACGCCCCAGATCCAGATCGCCACGCCCGGAACGATCAGAACAAAGAGGCCAAGGAGGCTCCCGAGCAGCACCAGGACGCCTCGTGCGAACTGCCCGTTGTATGCCTGACCAAAAGACCATTGAAGATGAGCGAGAGCCCTGCTGCAATCGCCGGGTTCTTCCTCCCCTCCCGGCGGGAGACCTCCGCCGCCGTCACAGCCTCCCCAAGAGAGACCCGTTCCACTGCATCGTCGTGCATGATTCTCAGGTTCGCCCGGCGGAAGCATCAGCCTTTCCCGGCGCCGGAGCAGCGCTACCGCTCAAACTCCTTCTCGATCCGCACGCGCCGGCCGAGCCTTGCTTCGTACCATTCTTGCTGCTGTAAGGCCTGCTTTAAGCTCCTGATACGGTGGCGGATCCTTGTACCCGTCGCCGTATCGATCAGTACCAGCCTCGGCATCTCGATCGTCCCATCGATGCATGGAACTCGACGCCAGGGGTTACGAACGTTTCCCTTCAGGATTGCCTCTCTGTCTCGCACGCAACGGCCTGAAAAATTCCCGGATCTCCCGGGCCATCAGATCCGGGACCTCCATCGGCGCGAAGTGGCCGCCGCGCTCGAGCACCGTCCACCGGCGGATATCCTTCAAGTTGCGCTCCGCAAACTCCCGCGGAGGGATCGGATCGATATCCTTCGGGGGGAGGGCGAGTCCCACCGGGACGTCGACCCGCTGATCTGGCGCAAGCGAGGGGGAGACCCACTCCTCGCGGTAACTGACAGCCCTGACCGAAGGGCCACCCGTCCAGTAGAGCATGACGTTCGTCAGCAGTTCGTCCTTCGTATAGACCGTCTCCAGGTCGCCGTCGCAGTCGCTCCAGGTGCGGAACTTCTCGATGATCCAGGCGGCGTAGCCGGCGGGAGAGTCGGCGAGCCCGTAGGCGAGCGTCTGCGGTTTCGTGCCCTGGAGCACCGCATACGCGCCTTCGGAGAGACCCCACGCCTGCGATCTCGCGAGGTACTCACGCTCCGCATCCGAGAGATCCGGGAAGTTTGCCGTGAGAATGGGGAAACCGATGTCGGTGAGGTGGAGGCCAACGATCGCTTCCGGGTGGCGGACGCCGAGGATCTGCGAGAGCGGGCTCCCCCCGTCCCCGCCGCCGGCGCCGAACCGCTCATATCCGAGTTCCTCGGTCATCAGCCGATAGGATATCTCCGCCATCTTTGCAAGGGGTTGTTCTTTGTCCGATCGCGACATCCCCGGATCGCCGATCAGCGAGGGGACGACGACGTCGAACGAGTCGGCGGGATCGCCGCCGTACGCCGCCGGATCGGTGAGCATCGGGATCAGTTTGAGATAGCGGCAGATCGAGTCAGGCCAGCCGTGGAAGAGGATGAGCGGCATTGGATCCGGCCCTTTGGCGCGCTCGTGGATGAACCGGATCTCGTTTCCGTCGATATCGGCGATGTAGTGATGGAACCGGTTCAACTCCGCCTCACGGGCCCGCCAGTCGTAGGTGTGCAGCCAGTAATCGACCAGCTCCCGCAGATACGCCAGGTTCGTCCCGTAGTCCCAGCCCGCACCCTCGACCTCGTCGGGGAAGCGGGTACGGAAGAGCCGATCATGCAGGTCGTCCAGGATCGGCTGGGGGATAGCGATACGAAACGAGTCCTTCGGCATGCAGCGACTGCTGGTGCGAGATGAGATAACTCTTTCCCGATGCCGATCGCGGCCCTGTACCGCCGAAGTCCTCGGTGATGCAGAACCGGGGGATGGCGATCTTCTTGATGGGAGGAAAGGCTTATCCCCTGATATGCTCCTCTCCACCTAAGGTGAGTTCGGATGCCTGAATCTGTCTACTGCGCATACTGCGGTCGAGAGTTCCTGCTGAGGGAGAAAGCCACAAGCGCAAGCGCACTCTACTGCAGCCCGGAGTGCCTGGAAGCGGCAGCGAAACAGAATGCCGCCGAGCGAAGAGACCAGCCGGAAAGAGTCCTGATCGCAGGCCGATCACCCTGGGGCAAGTAACCCGGCCGGACAAAGCAGGCCTCGCCAGAGGGTCTGTGCATAATCTTCGCCGTCGAAGAGTGGAGACTTTGGCGGGGAGCACATGATCCATGCCCGGCGAATGCGCCCCGATGACGTAGAACGATTACTGCTTTTTAGATCATGAGGCGAGACGCAAGAGCCGTAGGTATAACAGAATTTTTGAGTAAAAGTGAGGACGCCGCCAACAGGACTCGAACCTGTGACATGCTGGTTAACAGCCAGCCACTCTACCAACTGAGTTATGGCGGCACCGTAACAAGTGCTCTATAATGTCTTCCCTGAATTGTATTAAATATTACGGGAGTTTTCCCGCTTGATGGTCTCAAGGAGAGCGATCAGTTCATCAACCTCGCCCTCGAGGGAGGCAAGGAGGTCGGCCGCAAGCGGTGTCGCCACCGCGCCGGCCGATGAGGCACGGATATATCCATCCTGCTCGAGGATCCGTAGCGAATAACGGACCCGGTGGTAAGGGAGGCCAAGGATCTCGGAGAGTTTCATGATCCCGATAGGCTGGTGCTCCACGACCGCCCGGATCACCTCGAGGTGCCGTGATACAAGTTCAATCTCGGACTTGAGTTTTGACAGCATATCCGTCATATTCCAGATTCACATGCATTACGGCTGCTCGTGCAGCCAGGCCTTCGTCTGGAGATACCGCTTCCGGAACGGTATGGACACGGCCACCCCGGTAGCGAGGAGGAGGAGCCCGACAACAAGCCAGAGGGTTCCTTCGGGCGCGAACCGGAAGAGGATAAAGACGGCCATGGCAAAGCAGAGGATGATGATGTTCAGCATGACCGTCAGTACTATAAACTTGGCTTTGAAGACCTGCTTTGTTGCCTCATCCATTATTCATACTTGAACGCGGGGGTAAAAGTACTTGTGGTTTCAACGGAAGAGATGGTAGAATGAATGGACTGGATCTGGCTCTCCGGGATGCCGGAGCAGCGGCATACGCTGCCTATGGCTCATCTGCAGATGCCAACGTGCGCTATCTAACCCGATTCCGCACCACCGACCCCGTGGTCTATATTCAGAGGATGGACGAGCGCGGGATGATCGTCGTCCCGCAGATGGAGCACGAACGGGCGGTCAGGGAATCTCCTGCAGCGGTCGTCACCCGCGCCGATGCAGGATACCTCGAGTACATCAAGGCCGGAGAGTCGCGCTGGCGGGCGACGGCCCATATGATCGCAGATCTCGCCGCGGGCCCCATCCTCGTCCCTGCAAACTTCCCCCTTGCCCTCGCCCGGGAACTCGAGTCGTTCCACCCGGTCATCCTCGACGAGAAGGGTGCCGTCGAGAGGATGAGAGCGGTCAAGACTCCCGAGGAGATCGAACAGATCCGCTCGGTCCAGCGGGCCGCTGAAGCGGCGATGGAGCGGGGGATCGCGCTCATCCGGACCGCTGTCCAAAAGAACGGCGTCCTCCACCGGGACGGCCGGCCGCTCACCTCGGAAGCCGTCCGCACGGAGATGCACACAGTTCTCCTCGCCCACGGATGCCGGGGGGTCGACACCATCGTCTCCTGCGGCCCGGATACCACCCTCCCGCACAACGAAGGCTTCGGGGCGCTCCTTGCAGACGAGCCTATCGTCATCGACATCTTCCCCCAGAACGAACAGAGCGGCTACCACGCCGACATGACCCGGACGGTCGTGAGAGGCGAGCCGTCCCCGGAGATCCGGGAGATGTTTGAGGCCGTCCGGGATGCAAAAGCCCTCAGTGCATCGATGATCCGGGCCGGAGCCGTCGGCGCCGACCTCTACCGCGCGACGGTCGAGTTCTTCCGCGACCGCGGCTACGAGAGCGATACGCGGGGGTTCATCCACAGCCTGGGGCACGGTGTAGGGCTAGAGGTGCACGAAGACCCGTCGCTCGGGCCGCAGGGAGAGGCTCTCGTCGCCGGGAACGTCGTCACCATCGAGCCGGGGCTTTACTACCCCGGGACCGGCGGCGTCCGCCTGGAGGATATGGGCGCGGTGACGGAGACCGGGTTTGACCGGTTCACCCAATACGAAGAGGAGCTCACGCTATGAGCATGGATGATGAAGTCTACGACGCCTACCATGAAGCGGGGGCGCTGGCAAACAAGTTACTCAACCGGGCCGCGAGTATGGTGAAGGAGGGGGCTAGCCTCCTTGAGATGGTCGAAGCGGTTGAAGCGATGGTGGTCGAGGAGGGAGCAATTCTCGCCTTCCCCTTAAATGTCTCCTTCAACGAGGCTGCAGCCCACGACACCGCCATGCCCGGCGACGAGAGGGTATTTTCCCGGGGAGACCTCGTCAAGGTCGACCTTGGTGTAGCGATCGATGGATACATCGCCGACACCGCCATGACCGTCGACCTCGGCGACCACGGAGCGCTCGTCGAGGCATCCCGGGCGGCCCTTGAAGCGGCGATCGCCGCCGTCCGCCCGGGGGTCGCAACCGGCGAACTCGGGGCCGCCATCCAGGCGGCGATCGAGGAGCGCGGTTATCAGTCGGTTGCAAACCTCACGGGCCACGGCCTCGACCACTACAACCTCCATGGAAGTCCCATGATCCCGAACGTCGCGATCTCCGGAGGTGTCGTCCTCGAGGAGGGAATGGTCTTTGCAATTGAACCGTTCGCCACCACAGGATCGGGACGGGTCCGCGAGGCACCGCGCGTGGAGATCTACCGACAGATCGCCGCCCGCCCGGCCCGCCTGCCTTCGGCAAGGCGGGTCCTCGAAGTAGCCCGGCCGCGCCGGGGCCTCCCGTTCTCCCGCCGCTGGATCCCGGGGGACAAGGTCGAGATTGGGCTGGCCACGCTCGTCCGGAACGGAATCCTCCACCCCTTCCCGGTGCTGCACGACGAGCCGGGCTCCTTCGTCTCGCAGGCGGAGCACACCGTGATCGTCACGGAAGATGGGTGCGAGGTCACAACCCGGTGAGTTACGCTTATTGATATCGCACACAAATATGATAGTTTACAGATATGACCGACGAGACAGGTACGCGTGACGTCCTCACCATCATAGAGGTCCTGCTCACCGCGGAGATATTCAATCGAAACGAGGAACTCGGCATCAACGATCTCAATCCACGCTGCCGCGAGTTCTTCGGCGCCGGGAGCAGCGGGAGCGCCGAGGTGAAGCGACCCCTGATCGTGAGCGAGGGTGCGATCAAGAAGGCCTTCGGCAGCCCGGACACTGTCTGCCAGACCGTCCGCCAGAACCCGTTCGTCGGCTACGATGAGTTCGGCCAGCGTCTGAGTCTGCCCTCGCTCGACGCGGCGGCAGGATGGTTCCTCAAGAAGGGCGGGGCAGAGAGGATCAGGGAGAACCCCGTCCTCGCGTATTACTACGAAGGAAAAGACGGCATCGACGTCCGATACCGGGACGTTCTGGCAAAGAACCCCCGGTTTGAAGATACAAAAGACTACATCGAGGGGAAGGTCTCCCGGATCATCGGCGAGAGCGAGGAGATGCGGGAGGCCCGCGATCTGATCATCATCAGCGCGCCGGATGAGGTCGAGTTCTCGCTCGATCGACTGGTCTGCACCCCGCGGCAGGAAGAGATCATCAGAAAGATCGCTGTCGCCCTCGAGAACAGGGAGTTTTTAAAAGAGCGCGGCATCTACGAGTTCGGCCGGCTCCTCTTCGTCGGACCGCCCGGCACCGGGAAGACCTCCCTTGCACTCGCGATGTCACGGGTGCTTCACATGCCGGTGCTCGAGGTCCGTCTTGCGATGGTCACCTCCCAGTACCTGGGGGAGACCTCAAAGAATATCGACCGGATCTTTGACCTCGCGAAGAAACTCGCTCCCTGCATCCTCTTCATCGATGAGTTCGACTTTGTCGCAAAGACCAGGGTCAGCGACGACCACGGCGCGATGAAGCGTGCGGTGAATATGCTCCTAAAGAACATCGACCAGATCAGTTTCATCAAAAACGGTGTCCTCCTCATCGGGGCAACGAACCACCCCCGGATCCTCGACGAGGCCGCCTGGCGCCGGTTCGACGAGGTGGTAGAGTTCCCGCTCCCGGACCAGGCGATGCGGCAGGCGATCCTCGAAAAGATCGCCGTTGCAATCGACTGCAACTGCAACTTCGCTGACCTCGCCGCCCGGACGGAGGGGTTCTCGGGCTCAGATCTCCGGATAATGATGAAAGAGGCGGTGATGTCGGCGCTGATGGAAGGCCGGCACCGGGTCGATCCGGTGGATATCGAGCAGGGACTCCTCAGGGTCGAGGAGCGCAACGTCATCCGTGGGACCGGGTACTAGAGAATATGCAGATAACGCTGCTTGGGACCGGGGACGCCATCGGGACGCCGAAGGTAGGGTGCGACTGCGAGAACTGCCAGGCGATGATCGCAGCGGGGAGGTCGAGGCTCCGGACGTCCCTCCTCGTCGAGACTGAGGGCAAGCACATTCTTATTGAGTCGTCGCCGGATCTTAGGCAGCAACTCCTCCGGGCCTGCTCGCCCCAGATCGACGCGGTCATCTGGTCGCACGGTCACTACGACCACTTTATAGGGTTTGGAGAGTTTTACCGGGTGCAGAAGATCCCCCCGGTCTATGCGGCGCCGAATGTGATTGACTACTGTTCCGGCTACCTTCACTTCCTCTCCTTTGAAAAGCACCCGCACCCCGTCTACGAGCCGTTCGACCTCTTCGGCCTCACCTTCACGTTCTTTGAAGTGAACCACCCGCCGGTCTACACCTGCGGCCTCCTCCTCGAGCACGACGATGTAACGATCGCCTACACAAGCGACACAAGGGAGGATATCCCGGACGAGAGCAGGGACCTCCTCAAGGAGGCGGATATCGATCTCCTCTTTCTCGACGCCATCGCTCCTGCAGGCTACTCCATCACCAAACACATGAACTACGCCGAGGCGGTCCGGTTCGCACGCGACGTCGGGGCGAGGGATTACCGGTGCGTCCACATGAGTCACCTGGTCCCGCCGGGTATGCCGCACGCAGGATACGATATGGAGACGTTCTGTTGGTGATTACTCGGCTCTTCCTCTTTTGAGGATCATAACTTACAGCCCGGAATATGCGAAGGGTAGGTCTCGTAGGCGGCATAAACCCCGCACGACTCGTTAACCTGAACCACGATCGTCGGAGCGGTCATGCAGTCGCCGGGATCCGGGTCCTCCGGGCGGAAGACCATCTGGGTGTAATTCATATTTCTGTCGGCATAGGTGCCTTTTGAGAACGTGATCGTCTCGATACTCTTGTTCTCCAGCAACCCGACGACCTCCGGATCGCGAAGCGCCACGGTCAATGCATCGAGGGAGGTGACTTTCGCCGGGCAGTTCTCCGGCGACTGTGCGTAGGAGCCGGTACGGTCCGAGGGGCTCATCCGGTCGCCATCAAGGACCAACTCCGGAGGGGAGATGAATACCGTGAACTTCACAGGGATATTCTCAATTCCCATTCCCTTTGCCCGTTCATCAAGCATCGTGTGCAGTGAACCCACGGAAGAGGCGTTTTCCGGGAGGGGCGGGCCGTTCCAGAGACTCACTCGGAGATACCCATCGACGTCGTAGCCGAAACCGATGACGGGCCCGTTGGGATATAGGTAGTGCTCCTGCATCAGGCCCCACGTGGCGGCGGTGAAGTTCTCCAAATCGGAATACGACGCGTTCCGCCCACCCTTTGAGAAAGGAAGCCCTCCGAGTGTGATGGTGACGGGCTCTCGTTTGTTCAAACCGGCCTTCAGGAGTTCAACGCTGTTCGTTCGTTCCCCGTGTTCGATATCTATGCCGCACTCATCGACAATCTGGACTGCGGAAGCAAACCCCGGGCAGACCGATAGCGTCAGCATGAATATAACAAATGCCGCCGTGAGCCGCTTATTTTTCATCTCTTCACCTCAATCATGATTGGAATATAACTCGCCGGGATGACACCCGCATTCACCGGGATAACTGCCATGAACATGGTGCCCGCATCTTCGTGTTTCCAGTTACTATCTTCCAAGCGCCCCTTGAAGACAGGAGAGGCACACATTTTAGTATGCAAAACGTGTGCGTTCCCATTGCCTCCGGGCATGCGAGACGTTTACCCGGACGTTTGGCAAACCGGCCGGGCGAACCTCCGCACCGGTGCAGGCGCTGCCTGCGGCGCCCACAATTGTTCACTGGGTCGTTTCGGGATAAACTGTTTATGGGACAAACACCAACTCGAAACCGTCTCTTTAAAAAAAAGCAGTTCTAACGCCCTATGATCACCGGAATGGTCTCCTCTGCGGCAGACCCGTCCCGAAGGAATTCCCTCCCAATGACAAAAGTATCGCCGGTATGATCAGGGATGTTCCAGCAGATCCGGTGCAGGCCCCCTCTCTTCATTCACTGCGCGCAGGCCACCCCGGTGTGACCGTACTGCACCAATTTCTTTGGATATGATAACTTCGGGCACGGTACGGGCGTGACGGTCCTCAAGCATGTTCGTTCCCGGGATTCGAAGCGGACGGAGACGAGAATAGAATCGGTGTTTGTCCCATAAAACTCATAAAACACAGGTCACAACAATCCATTATGACATCGGCAAAGAGAAAATACGGGGCTTTTGCCCTGCTGCTCGCCGTTGCCTTCCTTGCCGTGCCTCCTGTATCAGCGAACGAAGGCGTCGGATACACAGTCCGCCCTTCGGTGTCAGATGACCCGGTGACGATATTGGGGCTCTCCGACACCGTCGGCCAGGGCGAGACCAACAGGCACCAATTTTATGTCGGAAGCGGCGTCGAGTACCTTGAGGTATACCTTAACTGGGGTTCGACCTCCGATTCTCTGGCGTTGACCATCTACACCCCTTCGGGAAGCAAGATCGGCACGTTCCGCGACAGTAGCGACGGAATGATGGATGGCAAGATTCATATCGACATTGACCCAGATGGCAATTATGTGGACCGGGGAACCTGGACGCTCGATGTTTACGGCGAGAAGGTATCATCAGAGAGATCATACACCCTCAACCTCTACCAATACTAGGCCCGGTGGACATCTCCGGTTGCTTATCCTCTCGATCCTTTTTCTGGTGCTGCTGGTAGCGGTTGCCGATGCCACCGAATACACGGTCCGGCCCTCAAGAAACGTCGGGCAAGAGCCCGGCATGTCCATATCGGGCGAGAAGGTGCAGGAGGTAGACCCGATACCGCTCTGGCTCTTTCTGCTGCTGTCTGTATTTCCCCAGTTGACGGCAGCCCCGATCGAGACCCTCATTCCGTTGAAGGCCGCCGGATACCTCGGGTACAAACGGATTTGCAAAGAAAACGCCCTTGAGAGTCCGCAGAGACGCAAGATCTTGAGATTTGTCAAGAGGAACCCGGGATTGCACTTCAGGGAGATATTGAGGCGTGTGCCTCTGACGCGAGGGACGCTTGATTACCATATGAAAACGATGGAATCCGTGGGTCTCTTAAAGATGATACTGGAAAGAGGGAGGACTCATTACTTCGTTGCAGATGCTCCATACTCGGCCGAGGAGGAGACCCTCATCATCGCACTGAGGAACGAGAGTCTGCGGAGAATTATAACAGAAATCTATCTCAATCAAGGCGCATGCAACGAAGAGATTGCAGAAAACGTCGAGTTATCAGGAACTACAGTTTATGAGCACCTACGATACTTGGAAGATCTGGGTGTTGTGATCGCAGAGAGGGATGGGCGGTGTGTGCGGTATACTCTCGCCGAGAACTATTCTCGTATACTGACGGACATGCGGATCATTATACCGAACCGGCCCGGAGCGCGGCAGCACCCGCTGGAGGGATCAGCCCCGGGGGTGTTCCCTCCCGGTAGGTGAGTTTCAGAGACCCCTGAATGTTATCGGTGTTCCCTCGGTCTCCCGTGTTGGCGATCGTTCGCCGTGACGCTCACTACGGTGGGAAGGTGCGCGCACTCTGCCTGCACCTGGACCCCGGGGAAAGCACTGGAGTATCAGGCTCTGATACCTGCACTCCCGCTCTTTTCCCTGGACTTGAGGCCTATGAACGCCCGGATGAATCGGTGTTTGTCCGAGAAACGGTATAAAGAAGAACAGCGAAGTCTCCATCGGT
>Ga0134093_1003684_pt1 | contig 10427 bp, 10 predicted proteins | sample 4_1taG_FD_94452 | JGI IMG/M metagenome (GOLD analysis project Ga0134093, IMG submission 94452) | Switchgrass degrading microbial communities from high solid loading bioreactors in New Hampshire, USA - 4_13_20_68_A1 metaG | ecosystem: Engineered > Bioreactor > Semi-continuous > Anaerobic >...
ATTGTATGCTATGGCTTAAATTTATACATAAAAAGGCAGACGACCAAACATGATCGCCTGCCAATAATTCATATGCTACTCCATTTTACTTGGTTCAACCCCAACATTTGACGTTGAGCCTTAGTTTACAGCGGTATTTGATGCATTCCTTATCCCAGAAAAGAGATCAGCGCTCCCGCAAGAATGCCGGCCAGGTTTCCCGCAAGGGGTATCCTGCCTTTATATAATGAACGGGATTTGTTTATCAGTTCTCCGAGGCTAACATACAGCATCGCTCCCGCGGCGGTACCAATGCAGACAGCGGAAAAAACATCGGAAATGCTTCCGAAAGCCGCGCCGGCAAAAGCGCCGACTCCCATCGGAACCGCCGACAGCAGCGTAACGGCAAAAGCTTTAACCGGTTTCATTTTTCCTATCCTTAACGGAATAGCCATTGCCATTCCCTCGGGAATATCGTGCAGCAGTATCGCTACAGAAAGCGTCAATCCAACAGTGGCCCCGGTTTGGAATCCCGCTCCAACCGCAAAGCCTTCCGGAAGATTGTGAAGCGATACCGCAAATACTACCATCCAGCCGGAAAGCGTAACAGCGTTTCCGCCTCTTTTCTTTACAAAGAACTTGATATACTCGTCGAGCGCAATAATGAGAATTATTCCTATAACGAGCCCAATGGTTGTATACGTGAACCCGGCGGTTTTATAGCCCTCGGGCAATAGTTCCATACACACCGTGCTGATCATAAGGCCCGTCGTAAATTCGAGGAGAGTGCTTTGGACCCTGTTAGACATCGTAGACGGAAAAAAAGCGGTTAAACCGCCTATCCCTGTTCCCGTGATACCGGTTATCAAACCGGCCAATGTTATTTCAATCAACCCGTATCGATAAAAAGCCGGAGCAAAAAGCACAGTTACGATTCCCCATTCCGTAATACCCGGATAACGAACGGTATATCCGTTAGTTTAAAACCGGTTAAATAAGCCTTAATTAATTATTATGTCCGGCATTTCTTTTTATGCTTTTTACTTCTTTCGATCGAAAAAATATGAAGGGGTTTCGTAAGGTTTTATATTATACGCTTTAGCAGCTTTCTTCCCGGCGTTTACACTTTTTATTTTTCCCGATATTTCGTTTTTCATGTCTGAAACATTATTATGCGAATCCTGCTCGATTTTGATTATCGATTCAACAACATCGGTTATATCGGCTATCAGGCGCTTCAGTTCATCTCTCCCGTCGAGTTCAAACTTCGAAAGCTCGTCAAGTTTCTCAATGCGAAGCATTTCCTTAAGCGTCCCCGAAGCTTTTAAAAACGCATCATCGAGTTTTCGGATATAGCTGATAATTTCATCCTTTTTATTCAATATAGGCTCAACGGCGGCAATATCATTGTCCTGGAAAGCCTTTCTCTGTTTTTCCGAAAGCTTCTTAAGCTCGGTCAGCATCTCAAGCTTTTTCGCGGACAATGCCACCATCTGGTTCAATACTTGCTGTTCCTGCATCTACATCCTCCATCAATATGAACGCGCTGTAACAGTTTTACGGGAAAGGAAGAAGTTTTATCAGCGGTCAGCTTCCCGCCACCGCTGCTGCGCTTTTTTTAGGCGGATGCTTGTACAGCTTCATCGCCTGTTCCCATGTATCGCGAAGCTGTTTTGAGAAGTCCAGCATCTCATCAAGAATTTCCGCGCTTTTTTTAACATTTGCCTCTACAAGCCTGCGGTACATATAGTCATACAACAGCATCAGGCCGTTTGATATCTCGTAGCTTTTATCCAGTGATGAAATAAGCTCAACTACGATATTCTGCGATTTTATTATATTGTTATGCGCTCCCTCCAGGTCTTTTTTTGATAAAGCCTGCTGCGCTTTCATTATAAATTTAACGAGCCCGTTATACAGCATCAGCGTCAGTTCCTCAGGTTGAGCCGTCAACACGCTGTTTTCCTTGTATTGATTATATCCTGAAACATTCATAAGCTGTTTGTCCTCCCATAAACCGATATAGATAAATGCGCTTTGTTTTTATTTCATCCCCGATAACTGCGAGTAAAGCCAGTCCATCTGCGCATTCATGCGGCTCATGTATTTTTCCAGCTCGGCAAACTGTTTGTAATAATTCTCTTCTTTTATATAAAGCTTTCTGGTCAGTTCATTGATTTTCTTATCGTATGTATTAATTTCCCTCTCCAAACTGCTGTTAAACTCCGTAACATCACCCTGTATTCCTGCTTTTTCAAGAAGGATTCCTTTTCTTCCGTTGTTGTCACGGAGCGTTGAAATGTTATCTTCAATAATGTCCGATAACCTCTGGAATAAACCTTGCTGCTTATAACGAACAGAACGCTCTTCCGCCGTCAGAGTCCTGGTGTAATGGGGAACTGACTCCGACTGCTTTTTAAAAAGGTTCATTACATCGTCGGGTCTGTTGATAATTGCCTGTCTTAACTTGTCTTCGTCTATATACAGTTTACCCTTGTCATGGTATGATTTTGAAGTTATTCCTATTGACGCGAGGCTTATTCCAACCCCTTCGATTGGTTCAATCAAAGCCATTCTCATATCGGACAGGATTTTCTGCAGTATCGGATCATTGCGAAGAAGGCCCGTTTTCGCCCTTTTTTCCCATAGTTCAATTTCCCTGTCCGTCATTGCTTCCCTCTGTTCCTTCGTCAAAGGAAGATACTCGCGGTCATATTCCTCCGAGAGTTTCGTGTTGATCATATCAACAAGCTTGTTGTACTCTTCGACAAAGGTCTTAATGACATTAACAACGGAGTCAACATCCTGTTCGAGGGTTATTGTTTCCCCGTCGCTGTCGGCATCATGAACTTTCCTGAGCGTGTACTCAATGCCATTTACGACGAAGGTATTCGAGCTTCGCGTAATCGTTACGTTATCTATTTCCACGATTGCGTCAACACCTTCCGATGTTACGCCCGTTATTCCAATCGCAGATAAAAAGTTACCGTCTGTTTCCGATATCCGTATATTATCCCCTGCGCCGGTTTGTTTCGCGGTTAACGTGAACGTGTCCGTAACCTCATCGTACCTGATTAAAACATTTGCTTCGGCGCTGTTGTTTATCGCAGCCATAATACTTGACAGCGTATCGTTTTCCGAAAACGTAAACGTTTTATTGTTTATCGTAAAAGAGACGTTTCCGTTTCCATCAAAAACAAGGGTTTGTGCAAGCTGGTCTTTTAGCGCAATAAGAGTAGCGTTCGTCGAGATACGGTTCGAAGCGCCGTTTGAAATACCGAGGGACTCGAGCCCTTCGGTGCCCTTTGTACCGTAAAACAACTGCAGTTTTGATGCTCCGCCCGCAGTTGTCAATTGAAGCTTCCCGTCCGATACGCCGACAATAATTTTGCCTTCGCCGAAAGCATCGTTAAGCAGCTTTTGAAGCCCGTTATCCGGATCACCGATTAAGTCCGCAAGGTTATCATAATCCGCAAGTTCTATCTCTTTTGTAACCCCGTCCAGCGATACGAGTATGCTTTCGCCGGCAAGATTAAATTCAGCAACTTCACCCGTAATCGCTTTAGATGCCGGTGCATTACTTACGGCTTTATCCGCAGTAGCAAGCTGCAATACCTTTACGGTGTGGCTCCCGACCTCTGCCATCGACGTGCCGCTTGCGGTTACATATTCTTTACCCGTAGATATCGCTTTGAATACTTTAAATGTATTATCGGAAAGAAGATAGGTGCTCCGTTTTGTTATGTCGAAAAATTTTTCCCTGAATGCACGCAGCGTATTTGTAATCTCCCGGTATGCTTCCTGCCGCCACAGCGTAAGCTGTTTTTGCTGTTCCAGCCTTGTCAGTGGTATTCTTTCAACCGCCATTAAATCCTTAACCATTTGCTCGGTATCCAGACCCGATGCAAGGCCGGATAACCTGAAATTTGTATTAATTATCATTGAATCACCTTCTCTCATCTACCAGTAATCCGGCCATTTCCAGGATACTTGCAACAAGATCCAGGATTTTTTCTGGAGGTATTTCACGAATTACTTCTTTTGTTTCCGTATTAATTACACGGACAATTATATCCTTTGTTTTTTCATGCACTGAAAACTCTAACTCGCGCTGAGCAGCCACAAGTGCCTTATTTGCTTCTTTTACAATGCCTGTAAGCATCTTTTCCGAAATCGATTCGGTAAGCTCCAGATTATCAGATGTGTTTTCTCCCTTGTTATTGACAGGAAATGTCTTTTGTTGGCTTTGAATATGGACCGACTTTTCCAAAGTCCGTTCTATCAACTGTTTTGACGCATCCATGCTTTCAACTCTCATATCGGATCCCTCCATATCGATTCCTCATTAATTATATCGGAAAAACACATCGATGAATTTATCATTTTATGGTTGGGGAATAATATGTTTTTGCTTTTATTATCAGGTCCGCAACTTCTCTTAAAGCGCCTTCTCCGCCCTTTGCTTTTGTTACGTACCGTGCCGCTTCTTTTACTTCGCTAATCCCGTCCGAGACGGAACACCCGAACCCGACCATTTTTATCGATTCCAAATCGTTAATGTCATCCCCTATATATGCTATTTCACTTAATTCTATATTGTAATCTTCGGCCAGTTTTTTCACAAGCCGTGCTTTTTCCTTAATGCCGAGGTAAACCCCGTCAACATTCAGTTTTTTGCCTCTCCTGCTTATTAATTCCAGGCTTTCACCCGTTATAATTACCGTTTTTACTCCAATCTCGTTTAAAAGCTGTACTGCCATGCCGTCCTTAGTATTGAATTTTTTTAATTCGTTTCCGTCTTCGGAATAATACATGCCGCCGTCCGTTAAAACACCGTCACTGTCCGTTATCACGAGCTTAATATTTTTTATTGACTGATGCATTTCATTACTTTCCACCGATTTTATTCTTCTTAACAAAATCTCAACAATATTCCAGTCGTGCATGCTGTCAATCTCAAAATACGACTCCTCGGCCATCTCAACTAATCCAATCCTGCCTGAAATCCTGCATTTTGTGTCAACCAACCGCTGCTTTGAAGTAATGTAAAACGCTCCGTTTTCGACGAAAAATCCTTCAAACTCCTGCCTTCGTGGTCTTCTTTGTACATCATAGTTTTGAGGGGAGTAACTTCCTTCTTCGTTTTCCGTCCATATAAACCTTTTTTGCCTCACCGCGGACAAAACGCTGTCATACTTTCCGCTGAAGAACAGCTCGAACCCTTTGTCCAGATCATGCTTTTCCAAAAGAGGAGAAGTGGCTTGAATAAGAACTATATTTTCAAATTCATATTTCTCCGCGAATTCAAGCATTGCGGATTCGGTAGACGACTCATCGCGGGCGGTTTCTTCAGATCTTCCGATAACAATTACCTTGTCTGAATCATATTCTTCCACAACCTGCTTAATTACCTGGCCGTCCGTAGATACGAAAATTTTGTCTATATACTCGCACTTCACGGCCGGATCAAGTACCCAGTACACCAACGGCCTCCCGTTCATCGGCTTGATATTCTTATTCGGTATTGATTTGCTTCCGGCCCTCAGTGGGATAAACGCTACGTTTTTATAAGCCATATAAAACACTCCATATTTACTGGTATATGCTGGTTATTTTAAATATTTTGTCCTGATATATTTCAGCTTTTCCCTCTGCGGTTTTTCTATTTCAAGTATTTCTTCCTTTTTATAGCTTAAGGCTATATGGGTATTTCTTAAATCTCTCGCCAGTCTTCGCAATCCATCCGGCTCCAGGGAAGCCGCATGATCCGTTCCCTTCCATGTCCTGTTCAACGTAAAATGCCTTTCTATATAGTTCGCTCCAAGCGTGTAAGCAGCTATATCAAGCGCAATTCCGTTATGGTGTCCCGAAAAACCTATGTCCTTTACTCTATGGCCGTACTTTTCTTTAATCCTTGTTATTTCAAGCAGACATACATCCTCCGCCGGCACAGGATATCCGGAAGTGCACGCATAAAGAATAACATCCTTGTTGCGGTTTCTTTTCTCAAAGAACGCTATAAGCGCTTCTTCTTCGTCACGTGTAGTCATGCCGAGGGATACATGGATTTCCCCGTTATAATTTTTGCACAGCCAGTCCAGCATTTCGTAGTGTGTATTACAGGCAGAAGGAATTTTTATCGCTACAGGATTTAACTGCGCAACTTCTTTCGCGGAAGTCATATCCCAAACTGAAGTACTGTAGATTAATCCGAATTTTTCGCAGTAAGCTTTCAGCTCTCTGTGCTGCTCTATATTAAATTCCAGGAATTCCCTGTGCTCTCCGTAAGTCTTCCCGTAAGAATGCCACTCAGTTGGGTGCGGAGAGTTATATTGTTCTTCGGTCAGACATTCTTTCGGATTTCTTTTCTGAAACTTTACCCAATCCACTTTGCAGAATATATGCGCCATTTCTATAAACTCTTTTGCTATGTTGAAATCCCCCATATGGTTGCATCCGACTTCAGCAATGATCACAGGTTTTTTATACATATCTTTAACCCCCTTATTTTGATGTTATTGCTATAATAGTATCTGACTTAAGTTCATTTATGAGCTTTTGCTTATAGTAATCATCCAGCCATCGTATCCCGTCTGAAGCCATATATGCCGGCGCGTCAATCTGCGGCTTACGGTTTATTATCCAATTCATCATGTTTACAATACTGTATCTTTGACAGCCTGTAATATCAACACTTTTATAACCACAATTTCCGAGAAGTATCCTCAATGATTTTGGCGAATAGTATGAAACATGCGCGGTCTGGTAGAAAAAATTAAAATATTCTTCGTTTAAGTTAAGTAAATGATCGTCAAGATTCGGTACCTCAATAATTAATTTTCCTGTCTTTTTCAGCAATCTTCCAACATTCTTCAGGAATAATACAGGCTCCGGTATATGTTCAAGTACCTGAAACATAACAATTACATCATATTTGCCAATCATTTCGTCCGGAATCTCATTTACAAGGTTATAATGGTATATATCACTGTTGCACAGCCTCCTCGCTATCCGCCTTCTTGAAGCACTGATTTCAATCCCCTCAATGTTATAACCCAATCTCTCGGTTTCTCTGATGAAAAAACCATACCCGCAGCCAATTTCGAGAACTAATGGCTGCTTATTGTTACTCGTCTCCTTATGTAATAATTCTACTCTTCTGGCCGTGTCATAACGTGAATTCGCCATTATTTTCCGAAGATTAATACTTTTACTGTTATATACCGCTTTAGTCTGAGTATCCTGATCATAGTACGCCTGAAGCCGGTTCTCATCTGGCAGCGGATGTAAAAACCGGTGCCCGCAGCATTGGCACTGATAGACATCAACATCGTCGTAATCCCTTACGGAATGCTTAACCAATTTCAGTTTCTGACTGCCGCATACAATACAAAACATGTTATTCATTTCGCGATACCTCCGCAGTATTCCATAACAGCCTCATTCATGCGATCATAAATCGGTTTTACCACTTCAATGTCATGGCTGCAAATAGTGATAAAATCGCCGAATGCTTTTAATACTCTTTCAGCTTTTCTGAAAGGATCTTTTTCTTTATTAAAATCATCTATATTGTCGGTCAGCAGCTTATACTCCACACGGTTCATCGGGAGTATAAACGTTCTGTAAAAATCGTTCTTCTCAATTTTGTTAAGCTGTTCGTCAAGCTTAACGTACGTTCTCTCCAGTTCCTGCAAATTTCTTGTTTTCATTAATTTTCTTATTTTTTCAAGCACACTTTTATAGTTTTTGGTTATCCTTTTAGCTTCTTCATATTCTTTATTCATTGTTTTCATGCGGTCGTACAGATATTCCGCGTCATAACGCGTTTCATCCATTTCCAGCCAGTTTTCTTCCACAACCTTCTCTCTTAACCTGTCTTCAATAAGTTTATCGAGTTCAATAAATTCGGTACCTTCAATTTTTGCCCCTCCCCTGGTTGTATTGATAACCTCTATCCCCGATGTCATCTTTATAAAACGCTCCATTTGAAGACGCATTGAGTTAAAAACTTCATTGGTCAATATTTCGTTTCCATAAACATCCTTTACAGTTAACCCTTTTTCAATTTCGCTGTCTGTTACTTCCTTACTGTAGTAAACTCCTTCCGAATGGCGTTTTTCCCCTCTGAAAGCGAAGTTCTGCCCGGCAAGAATAACGGGACTAAAGCCCATATAGTACAGCAATTGAAGCGTTACTACCGCTATTGAAGGAGCATCTCGGACGATATCGAGAACTTCAAAGTTTTCGCTTTTCAAATAATAAGAAGCAACCGTATCCTGGCTTGTTATCATGTGATATTTTTTCCCCGGATATTGATTCAGTGTCTCATAACCTATACTCGTGCCGAATATCATCGGTATTTCCGTTATCCCCGCTTCACTCACTTTCGCGAAAACCTTCTGGTTGTCGACTTTCGGATCGTATGATGTCACCGCGTCCGGATAAATATTATGATAGAGAAGCGTATTTATTGCCGAGCCTACACTGATGATGTAAGCAAGTTTGTTTTCTTTAATATACCTAATATTTTCAATATCATCATTAAGCGAAGGACCTGCGGACACGAGAACGGCCGGTACGTTTCTGAACCTGCCTTTTTTATTCAGAATAATATTGGGCGTTTTGAGCACGGTACCGAAATTTTCCATGCAGTTGATAATCCACCTTTTTTGAAAACCGTAATCCGTTGCCAGCGCTTTTCTTTTCCCTTTTATGATTTCAGCCAGCCTTTTATTGAAATCAATGTTCAGCTGCGGGAATATTTGCCTGTGTGACGGCAGATCAATGACAATCAATCTTTCTTTATATAAATCAATGAACTTTCCGATTTCATTCCCGAGGTTCCTGAGCCCGGTACTAATTCCCATCAGCCTTGCGTTTCTGAACCTGGCAAGATTGACACTGGACAAAAAATTATACAATATTTCCATATCCGGTTCGTAAATATAATAACCAATATTCGGGAACCTGCTCAATATAATTTCGATATGATATCCGAGTCCTGTTCCGTAAAATATGACACCGCTGTTGTTTTTTATGTTATCATACGATTGCACAATCGTTTCCGCTTCCCTTACAGGATTATACTTGCTGTGTAAATAAATTTTCTTCCTGTCTTTCTGGAAATACAGCGTCTTGCTTCCAATTCCCGTGTTTTCGGTTAAAAAAATAGAACTCTTGCTGTCGCTGTTCTCGTATTGTTTTATTTCATCCCATAATTTCGGGTTACTTGACTTAATTAAAGGTATGTTGTCGACGAGAATCATTTCCAGCCCTCCTGCTCCAGCAATACGGACAATTTTTCCTTTATCGAATTGAACAGCGGCACAATCTCATAGGACAGTATATCGGCAATTGAGACGTAATCACTGCTGCGCAGCGCTTCCTCCAGCTGCGGAAGAAGATGTTTCAGCGAAATGATCTCCTTCGCATAAATATTCCAGTCCTCATAGCTTGGCACAATATCTCTAAGGTTTCTGTCGTTGTCAATAGCGTCAAAGGTATTTATCATCCATTCAATACCGCCGAAAAAATTGCCTAATTGTTCCCATGCATTTTTATCCGGGAGTCTATAGAATTCATCGGCAAGTATTTCTATCCTTCCCGAAGCATTTTCAGCATACTCCATCGCAGACAGCAGGATATCGTAAACAAGTTCCTTATATGTTTTTGAAATAACCTCAATCCGTTCTATATCGCTGATATGTTCTGCAAGATACTCATCAAAATGATTACGGACTTCACGGCCGTCTATAATCATGTGGCTGATAACTTTTGATGCATCTGAAACCGTTTTTTCGATGTCATGCATTATTTGCGGTATTTTTTCATTTTCGTTGTCATATGTGTACACCTTGTTTTCAATATATACCTTCACTTGATCCACCATCCGCACTGTAATTTATGTCATTCACAGACTGAATAAATAAAAATAAAATGCTTTTATGTTCTATAAAAATAAGCTCATATATATTATCGACAAAACACAGCGATATACTGAACACCAAATCGGATATTCGCGTTAACCGGACTATTGCCCGGTTAGACCAATAAATGCGTAATTGTTCCATCTTTCGTCTTAATCGTACAGGAGTCTACTTGTTGGATGGGCACCCAATTCGACGCGCGCATATAATAAAATAACCGGAGAAGATTTCTCCGGTTACTTTACATTTTCTTAATTTTAGCCAAGCAACTGCAGTACTCCCTGAGGCTGCATGTTCGCCTGCGCAAGCATTGCCTGGGCCGCCTGCTGCAGGATGCTGTTCTTCGTAAATTCCATTATTTCCTTCGCCATGTCTACATCACGAATACGGCTTTCGGATGCAGTCAGGTTTTCAGCAGCCGTACCGAGGTTGTTAATCGTATGCTCAAGCCTGTTCTGGATTGCACCAAGCTTCGCGCGTTCACTCGATACTTTGTTGATGGCATTCTGGATCGTGGTG
>Ga0134093_1003696_pt1 | contig 10399 bp, 7 predicted proteins | sample 4_1taG_FD_94452 | JGI IMG/M metagenome (GOLD analysis project Ga0134093, IMG submission 94452) | Switchgrass degrading microbial communities from high solid loading bioreactors in New Hampshire, USA - 4_13_20_68_A1 metaG | ecosystem: Engineered > Bioreactor > Semi-continuous > Anaerobic >...
AACGACCAAAACCAGTTCGCCCAGTTTGGGGTATCTGGACAAGATACTGGAAAACTTCAACAGGTTGGGGCTTAAGACATCCCAGCAGATAAGCCAGTATCTGGAAAACAGGGAAACCATCATCAGCAAAATAAAGAAAGTGCTTTTTGAGCTGGGATACAAGGATACCACCCCTACACCCGAGTACCAGGCCTTTTACATGAAATGGACGACCCAGTGGCAGTTGCAGCACGAGGTCATACTGATCGCTTGCAAACAATGCGTGCGCAAGAAACTGGACACCAGCTTTGAAACGGTAGATGCCGTGCTAAAACGGTGGGTGGAAAAGGGCCTGCGCACAAAAGAAGACATCAAGGAATACCTCAGGATAAAACAAAAGCTAAACGAGCAGATACAGGCAGTTCTTGAACGGCTGGGTGAAGAAAGGCCTGTCACTTCGGCCGATCGCAAGCTCTTCATGAAATGGACCGAAGAATGGAAACTGCCTTACGAACTCATACTTCAGGCAGCTGAATATTCGGTTACGGCTGAAAATAAGATCTCGTTCATGAACAAAATCCTGTATAGCTGGTATAGTAACGGCATAAAGACGGTTGAGGAAGCCATAACCGATCATGAACGCCACTTGAAAGGGTTATATCTGGTGGCACAAAATAAGCCATTAAAAAAGCAGGTGGACTTCAACAGGTTCCAGCAGCATACCTATACCGAGGAAGAGCTGGAATTCCTATTTGAGGACATTGAAAACAGCTAATTTTTGGGGGCACTGGCTATGAAAGAAGCCATTCTCAAGGAGATATTGAAGGAGTACGAGGATATACGCCATCAGGAAGAAGAGGCTCTAAGGCAAAGGGAAAACTACATAATGCAAGCAATACCTGAAATCGCCGACATGCGCCGCACTTTGGTAGAAGTAATGGCACGGCGTTCTATGGAAATAATCCGGAACCCCAACAGCTTTAGCCAGGCGCTGGATGACCTGGAACAGAAGATACGTGAGCTTAAGCGCAAGGAAAAAGAATTGCTTGCCCAACATGGCTTTCCTCCTGATTACCTGTCCATTCAATACCGCTGCCCAAAATGCAAGGATACCGGATACACGGGCGATCTTATAAAGGAAAAATGCTCCTGCCTCGTTCAAAGGCTGGTTGAGAGAACCTATCAATTGTCGGACATAAAAGAGCTGGAACAGCAAAATTTTGATACCTTCAACCCTCAAGTGTTCCCTGACATGCCGGTTGAAAACAGCCGGCTAACTCAGAGGGAATATATGGTCCAGCTTAAAAACCGCCTTATGGAATATGTAGACCAATTCCCCAACAACCAAAGAAGGACCTTACTCTTTTCGGGCAAGACAGGGCTTGGCAAAACCTTTTTGCTCAACTGTATGGCAAAGGCCATCCTGGACAAAGGCTACACCGTCATGCGCATTTCGGCATATAAGCTGTTCAACCAGCTGTTCCTCAGCGCCCTGCAGGATAATGAGCAAAACCAGTTCCTGTTTAACTGCCTATTTGAGGTGGACGTACTCATCATAGATGACCTGGGCACGGAGACCCAAAGAAATAACTTTACCTCCGAGGACCTGTTCAACATATTGAACGAACGCCTGATACAGCAAAAACACACGTTTTTGTCCACCAACCTAAGCCTTGGCGAGATAAAGGAACGGTATTCGGATCGCATCGCATCCCGCCTTTTCGATACCTCCAATACCATGCTGATAAGATTCGTTGGGCAGGATATACGGATTAGGAGTAGGGTCTAGTTACTTTTGTTTTTAGCCATAAAAAAAGCTCCTTTTTCTTTATTGAAAAAAGGAGCTTTTTTCATATGATCCTTATTCTACCCCTGCCAAACTTAGTTTATCAGCAAAATGACAGCTTACATAATGCTCATTGTCGCTATTTCCTACATTTACAAGAGGGGGATATTCTTGTTTGCATATGTCTTTTGCATAGGGACATCGGGGATGGAAATAACATCCGCTAGGTGGGTTGGAGGGGTCTGCCACTTCTCCAGATAAATGCTTTTCATCCTCTCTATACTTCGGATCAGGCTTTGGTACAGCCGCCAACAATGCCTCGGTATATGGATGCTTGGGATTTTTGAACAGCTCTTCGGTTTCAGCAAGCTCTACTAATCTCCCCGTATACATTACAGCCACCCTATCGCTTATATGTTCTACTACTCCTAAATCGTGGGAAATAAATAAATAGGTAAGGTGAAATTGTTCCTGTAAATCCTGCAAAAGATTCAATGTCTGGGCTTGAATGGATACATCCAAGGCCGATACTGGCTCATCACACACTATCAACTTCGGGTTTAAAGCCAAAGCTCTTGCTATTCCTATACGCTGGCGCTGCCCACCGCTGAAGGCATGGGGATATCTTATCATATATTCTGGCCTTAAACCCACAGCTTTCATCAACTCTGCTACTCTATCTTCCAATTCTTTCCCTCTTGCTATTCCGTTTACCAGGAGCGGTTCACCTATAATATCCCTTACCGTCATTCTTGGATTCAGCGAAGAATATGGGTCTTGAAATATCATCTGCATGTGTTTTCTCATTTGTTTTAGCTCTTTTCTGTTTAACTGCGGCATATTTATTAGCTTACCGTCTATGTTAAACAGAACTTCGCCTTCTGTCGGTTCTATCGCTCTGAGAATAGCTCTCCCGGTAGTAGTCTTGCCACTTCCGGACTCTCCAACCAGTCCTAAAGTTTCCCCTTCCCGGATATAAAAGCTTACATTATCTACTGCTCTTACTTCTCCTACCTTCCTCTTCCAAAACCCCTTTTGAATAGGAAAATATTTCTTTAACCCTTTTACATCGAGTAATATACTGCTATTCATTTTCTATCTACCTCCGTATAAAAAGCAACTGACCTTATGCCCCGTATTTATCTCTATCTCAGGCGGCTCTGATTGATCACATGTACCTTTCATGTATGATGGACATCTAGTGTGGAATCTACATCCAGATGGCAGATTGTAAGGATCCGGTACCATACCCTCTATGGACTCTAATCTCCCTTTAATTTTCTTGCCTACTTTAGGTATGGATTTCAATAACGCCACAGTATATGGATGCTTAGGATTATAGAAAATTTCCTCTACTGGCGCGCTCTCCACTATCTTACCCAGATACATAACAGCTACATCATCTGCCATCTCGGCTACTACCCCCATATTATGGGTAATCAACATCGTGGCCATGCCCATTTCTTTTTGTAAGCTCTTTATAAGATCCAATATTTGTGCTTGAATGGTAACATCCAACGCCGTTGTCGGTTCATCCGCTATTAAGAGACTCGGATTGCTAGATATGGCCATGGCTATCATTGCCCGCTGACGCATTCCACCCGACAGCTCAAAGGGATAAGTATCTACCCTCTTTTCCGGGTTTGGAATCCCTACTCTTCCCAATAGGTCCATTGCTCTCTGTTTAGCCTGCTCTTTTGTAACATTTTTTTGGTGTAACAAAATTGCTTCTGTTATTTGATTCCCTATGGTATATACAGGAGCAAGAGCGGTCATCGGCTCTTGGAACACCATCGCGATCTCTTTGCCCCTTATGTCTCTAATTTCTTGGCTGGTAGAATTAAGCTTTGCCAAATCTACAGAACCACCATCTGTATGAAATATGATTTCACCTTCAACGATCTTCCCTCGAGGAGGAAGAATCTGTAAAATAGAGTGTGCCGTTATGCTCTTACCGCATCCGGATTCCCCCACTACCCCAAAGGTTTTGCCCTTTTCTATTTTAAAACTGACTCCATCTACAGCTTTAACCACACCTTCGTCAAGAAAGAAATAGGTTTTTAAATTTTTCACTTCTAACAAAACATTATTGTTCATGGAATTATCCTCCTTACCTCGAATAAGGATCTGCTGCATCCCGTAAACCATCACCTAAAAAGTTAAAAGCAAGTACGGTAACTATAATGAAAAGTGCGGGAATAAGCCTCCAGGGATAATGAGCCACAGCAATTACTTGCTGCGCATCCTGAAGCAATACGCCCCAGCTGACGGCTGGCGGTCTTAATCCCAATCCTATAAAGCTTAAAGAAGTTTCTCCCAATATCATGCCCGGTATGGAAAGGGTAATAGAGGCTATCAAATGGCTGGCAAAAGAAGGCAACATATGCCTGACTATTATTCTCCATTCACTGGCACCTACTAACCTTGCGGCCAAAATGAAATCCTCTTCTCTCAAACTGAGCAGCCTACCGCGTACTACCCTTGCTAGGCCACCCCATCCTACGAGGGAAAGTATAATAGTAATAGCAAAATAGGTTTTTGTAACTGGCCAATCCCGAGGAATGGCTGCTGATAATGCCATCCACAATGGAATTGTGGGAATTGACACCAAAAAGTCTATAGTACGTTGAATGATCTCGTCAACCGTTCCTCCAAAATATCCTGATATTCCTCCAAGCAACGTTCCCAATATAAAGCCCAAAAAAACGCCCACCAGGCCAATGGTTAGCGATATTCTCGCTCCATATACTACCCGTGAAAATAGATCTCTTCCCAATTCGTCGGTTCCAAACAGAAAGACTGGTCCACCTTCTGATCCAAATAAGTGCAAGTCGCTCTCAAACAAATTCCACAGCTTGTATTTATTTCCCTTCACAAACAACCGCACAGGATACTTTACGCTTTTATCTTCAATGAAAACTTTACGAAAGGTCTCCATATCCATTTCCTGCTTCATTCCATATACGAATGGCCCCTCGAAACCCTCTTCAGAGAACAAATGTATAGCATGAGGAGGAGCATTTTTGTAATCTTCAAACCGCTGCCATGGATCATATGGCGCTATAAACTCGCAGAAAAGTACCAGGATATAAAGCAAAGCCAAGACAACCATACTTGCCATGGCCAATTTATGCCGTCTAAATTTCCACCACATTAACTGCCATTGCGAAGCTAAAAATATCTTTTCCTCTTCTGTCTTTTCTTTTTTCCTAGTTACTTTTTCTCTTCTTCTTGTAGTGAGTTTAGTAAGTAGTTGCAATTGCATCATCATTCCCCTCCTGCATTTCTATATCTAATTCGAGGGTCAACCCATGCTAACAATATATCGGAAATCAACGTTCCGACAAGAGTAAGGGCTCCCATTATCAATATGAGGCTGCCCGCGAGATACATGTCCTGAGCCAATAGTGCCTGCATGAGTAAAGGACCTATGGTTGGCAGATTAAGAATAATAGATGCTAGAGATTCGCCGGAAAAGATGGCTGGCAATGTCCAACCAATGGTGCTGATCATCGGATTTACAGCTATACGGATAGGATATTTTAGCAATAACCTTGTTTCCGATAAGCCTTTTGCCCTGGCGACGGTCACATACTGTTTTCTCAATTCATCTAGCAAGTTGGCTCTCATAGTGCGGATATTCCCCGCTACCCCCGATATTGCAATAATAATTACAGGCACCCATATGTGTTTTAGCATATCCAAAAACTTACCCCAGCTCCAAGGAGCATCCACATATTGCTGGGAAAAAAGTCCACTGATATAGACGCCAAATTTGGTATACGCCACCCATATAATCAATAGCGCCAATAGAAAGCTTGGCACCGAAACGCCGATAAAGCCTATAAAAGTAAAAACGTAGTCAAATAGGGAATATTGCCGAACAGCCGAATAAATGCCAATAGAAACGCCTACTATCCATACGAACACAATGGAAAATAACGAAATAAGGGCACTCAAAGCTACCCTTTCTCTAATTAGCTCAACAACTGGCCTGTTATACCGGAAAGAACGACCAAAATCCCCGTGCAAAATTATATTTTTGATCCAGGTAATGTATCTCATATATAGAGGTTGATCCAAGGCATACTGTTTGACCAACCTGGCAACTTCTTCCTCGCTAACCAAAACCCCTGAAGTCCTTAATTGCTCTACATAGACCGTCAAAAAATCTCCTGGCGGAAGTTCGATTATAATAAAGACCACAACGGAAAGAATAAACAGCAGGGGAATCAAACCTAAAAGCCTACGAACCACGTAACCTGCCATATCTAATCTCCTTTCTTTTGATTTTCCCTGGATGGCAGTTATCCCACCATCCAGGGAAGTTGTTGTTATTCACCATAGAAGAGTACTTCACCGGCAAAATTGGCCATAATCTGATATCCACTTTCCGGAACATTCTTTATCTTCTGGTTTACGATCAACGGAATCATAACATCTTCCACCGGTACAATCAGGAAGAGAGAATCATGCATTGCCTTCTCCCACTGCTCCATATGAGTACCTATCTCTTCCAAGTTTGTGCTTGCTCGCATTTCCCTATAGAGATCAAATACTGCTTTGAGCGACTCTGATGGTTCTATAGCTCCTTCCGCACCAGCCCCTCTAGTATACCATCTGTAAAAGCCTTCTGATACCTTACTACGATCGGTCAAAAATACCCACTCTAACATGTAAGGATTACCCTGGGCTACAGGCAAATCCATCCAGTTCGTAACAATAACTTGAGTTTCATTTGCCTGTATACGTGAGCTTAACAGCGCAGACTCCACTTGTTGCATTGTGGTGTATATACCTATATTCTTCCAGTATTCAACCAGTAGCTCAATCATCGGTATGAAGTCGGTAGCCGGAGCAGTTGTTTCAATTATGATTTCCATTCTCTTCCCATCGGGTCTCAAACGCCAGCCTTGGGAATCTCTCTTATCCAGGCCCATCTCGTCGAGCAACTTGTTTGCCTTCTCCGGATCATATTCGCTGGGGCTTATCCTCGACAGAGAGGCAAAGCCATGATAGACCGCATCTATTATTTCCTCTCGATTAATGGCAAGATTGAGGGCTTCTCTAAATCTTTGATCCCAAACTATTTCGCGCCATGCCTGGTCAGGATTGCTGTAATTAAAGCAAATTGGGATAGGGCAATGGAATTTAAGAGGTATTACCCTATAACCGCCTTTCTGCTCATTCTCTTTATACAGTGAAATCTCTGTTATGGATACCGCTTGACGCGCTAAGTCTACTTCTCCCCCCATAATCTTCATAGGAAGCATATCTACTGTCGTGACCGAATCGGCCCTTATTTCATCTATATATGGTAGCTGGTTCCCCTCAGCATCCACCTTCCAGTAATAGGGATTGCGTCTCAGTATGGCCACTTGCGCACTAGGCATATCTACTAGCACATAAGGAGCCAAAGTCGGGCACCCAACTCTAGTTGGCTCTAATGAACCACCCGACCAGCTATAAAGGCTGTATAACCTATACCATTCATTTTCTCCTAGACCATTCTCTTGTAATAAGGGCTTTAACTGTTCCAACGGCGTATATTTAATATGGAACTTCTTCATATAATGGCTGGGCTGGATAAGAGGACCAGAATCCCAGGTTTGCCAATGGAGGCTTAAAGTATATGGGAATAATGCATATGGCTGCTTAAATTTAATTCGGAAGGTATATTCATCTACAATTTCCAATTCACAGGGTGTACCATCTTGATTTGCAAGCCATGTTGGGAAAGTGGGAGTAAGTTCTTCATTTAATAGCACATCTTCATAAGCAAAACGGACATCTTCAGTTGTCACCGGCTGGCCATCCGACCATTTCATCCCTTTTCTCATATAGAAAGTGAAAACTGTTCCATCTTCCGACATTTCAAAGTCCTTTAAAACGTTGCCTACTGGCTTTTCACCCGGAGTACCAAATCCAGGCTGGTTCAGTAACGGCTCCCGGTTAATAGCCCACCATTCTCCACCACCTGGGCTACCAGGGTTAACTATTCTCAATGTTCCACCATATTTGCCTATTTCAAGTTTAGACAAATCTTCAACGGGTACCTCTGTGCCTACCACGTAAACCAACGGTTCTTCAGGAAGCCTTTCTTCTACAGGGGGCAGCTCTCCTTTTTGTACCTGTTCCGCTAACATTGGTGCTTCTTTGAAAGAAGTAATTTCTCCTCCACTGTCACTTCCTTCTTCATCAACTTCTTCACCTCCTGTTTCTTCGCCCGTTTCTTCAACGTTTCCTCCCCCAACGCTCTCTTGTTCCTTTGAAGTTGTGCCAGATCCACCACATCCACTTAGAAAAGCCACAACAACAAACAAGAGAGCAAACAGCAGAGCAATTGACTTTTTGATTTTCATATTGTTTCTTCCTCCTTTTTATTTTTGTGTTTTATAGAAAAAAGCAGAATTTTTTATTCATTTTTAAGTTTTGCATCAAATTTTTAAATTTTGTATCAAGCAAGCATTCCTTTCATTTTGGTTATAAGACATGCTACATACAAAGAAAGGAACCCCGCTTGAAAATTAAATGGCTTCATTTCGAAAACTAATTTAATGATCATTAGATAGTTATTATGCTATTTTTCAGAACCTGCAATTAGCTTCTATCCTGCCTAAATTATCTTGCTTTACCTGCGTCATCAATAATAATCACAAATTAACTTTTTGTAAGAAGTAGCATTCACTTGAACTCCTATTAGGGTTAGAATAACAAATTGATCCATTATCAGTCAATAAGATGTTCCAGCGATATTAGCCGAAGAAGAGTAAAAAAACACCAAATCATTTCAATAATCTCTTACCGTGTATAATGTTTTCTCATCTCTTCATTTTCTGGAAGCATAAGAATCTCCTCGATGACTTTTTCAACTTGTTCATCATTTCTCGTTCTCGCGTCCCTATAGAGCAATTCTTTTATAATACTGATATCCCCGGTGAGGAATGCTTCAATTGCCATTTCCATTCTCATAATTCTTGGCTGTAAATAATACTTAACTACTCTATCAGGTAGAGGTGGATCAATTTTTTCTGGATGAATTCCTTCCTTATCAACAAATGCAGGAATTTCAACAACCACATCATTCGCAATACCGGGAATAATCCCATTGTTCGGTATATTCACCACTAGTCTTTGTCGACTGTTATTCAGTAAAGCATCGATAAAAGGAATATGTTGTTCTCCGCTCTTCTGTTCCGGATCGAGAATTCTTTCTATTTGTAAGAGAATTAATAGGTCCCCAGAGATTTGGTTAGCAACTTCTTTCAAATCCGAAAATTTCATCTTTGGATTTCTCGATAAAAACTTGGCCATTTCTTTAGTCTTTTCGGTTACCATTCCAAGCAGATCCTGATACCATTTCCATCCTAACTCCGAATCGGCTCCACCCCATGGTTCTCCATACCATTTCTTCTTTGTCGCCAAATCTTTATGATATCTCCAAGAAGAATTCCTTACAGTATCCCCTATTGGCATTACGCCGTAAAATTTGTACATATCAATAGCAGCAGGAGAAAGCTGGTCATTAAAGGGATGTTGTGGTTTCCAATTCTCTTTATTTTCTTCTATCCATTTGTCAAGCAGCAAATAGGCATTTTTGTCTTCATAGAAGAATCTATTGAGCCAAATTCCATGGTTTACTCCTGCAACTTGCCAATCAACCCTAGCAGGGTCTAACTTAAGTATATTTATTATTTCCTCTACCCCACGTTGTCCATGGCAAAACCCGACTGCTTTTATTGGAACAGTTCTTGTTACCAGAGTCACTCCTTCAAAAACTGGATTTGCAGCCTGCAGATACCATGCTTTAGGAGAAAGCTTCTCGATTCTCTTTGCTATTTCAACGAAATATCTGAGTTGGTTATAATTAGAAAAAGTATAATAGTCCGAGATAATATTGAATTCTTGAGCATCTATGCCCCTATGATATCCATATTTTTCGCTAATCTCCCTTACTTTTTCAAGATACCGGTGCCCACCAACCATTGCAGTATTAATGATAAAATCGGCATCAATAATAGCGTCGTCCAATACAGTGGTCTTTTCGAATTTTAAATCTACGCCTACTTCTTCAACATACCTTTGTGCAAGTATACAAGCTGCTTCGAGTCTTTCTTCATCAATATCCATAAGAGTTATTAAACTCCCGGAAAGGCTTGGAGTTTTGCAAAGGTCACTTATAAGACTTATGGAGAAAACCGCACTACCAGCCCCTATGATACCTATCTTTACACCAGGCATGGCAAACTCTCCTTTCTATAATTAAATTAAAAAATTATTAGTCACATTTAGAAAATAAAGGCTAAAGTGATTCGATCAGGAAGTTTAGCAATGTATAGATGATAGGCTTATCCTTTGCAAAGAATTCGACTTCTTAGAACTGCCACTATCAGTATAACAAATTTATCCATTATTAGTCAATTAAGTTTTTTAGTAATTTTTTACCACTATAAACTGCAGGAGAATAAGTTACGATAATAAACTTATATTCGCAGCTGCACTTTTACTTATTTTATGATTATCCCACAAAAAGTATCGGTTCTAAATAAAATTTCTTAAACCTATTGTCGAAAAACAACCAAACCGATGAACACAAATATAAAAATGAATGTAAAAAAGAAGGAGTTAATCTGT
>Ga0134093_1003705_pt1 | contig 10371 bp, 10 predicted proteins | sample 4_1taG_FD_94452 | JGI IMG/M metagenome (GOLD analysis project Ga0134093, IMG submission 94452) | Switchgrass degrading microbial communities from high solid loading bioreactors in New Hampshire, USA - 4_13_20_68_A1 metaG | ecosystem: Engineered > Bioreactor > Semi-continuous > Anaerobic >...
AGGGGATAGAGGGTGTGAGGTTACATCCAATTAGAGTAAATGTAGCTTAAACTACATTGACTAATAAATAATTTTATTAAAATTTTAAATCTATTTTATGAATTTTAGTAAAATTAATAACCTAGTAAAAGATTTTAACCGTTATCGGAGGTATATTTTCAAGTGAAAATCTGTTATAATGAAAGATAAAGATATCAAAGGAAGAGGTATGCATGAAAGTGTATGATATCTACTCATCACCAATTGGGGAAATCCTAATTGTGATGAGTGACGAGGGATTGTGTAATATAGAACTGTTTAAGGAAGATTGGGAGATATACCTTAAACAAAATTCAAACCTAAAATTAGATAAAGAACGATGCAAAACTGTAACTACTCAATTAACCGAATATTTTCAAGGAAAGAGACAAACCTTTGATGTACCACTAGACATAAAAGGAAGTAGTTTTCAATCTGTAGTTTGGCAATATTTAAGCACGATTCCTTATGGAAAAACCTGTTCGTATCAAGATGTGGCAAATAAGATTGGTAATGCTAGAGCAGTGCGGGCTATTGGTGGTGCTTGTAAAGCTAATCCCATCCCTATTATCATTCCGTGTCATCGTGTGATTGGGAAAAACGGTAAGTTAATAGGATACGCAGGTGACCGTTCGTGGGTAAAAGAATGGTTGTTGAAACATGAAGAAAAATATGTCGAGGGGGATAAATGATGTTTGAATTAAAGAAGTATGTTGATTATGTATCATTAGATGAAACTAACCGTATCGTCTTAGCTTTATTACCACAGTATAAGCAATTCTTATATGCTGAGAAGGCGCGCGGTTTAATCCAAAAAGCTACGAAAGATTTCCTAGGTAAAGATTTTGTTAGTTGTGAAATTATTGATAACAAATGTCTTATTACGGTTTTACCTAATACTGAGGAGAAAAACTTAAAAATCATTCAATCAGAAGTGGTGGATGGTTTAGAGTTAATTATGCGCTTAATGGGGTTATAGTACCCCATTTTCTTGTTATCTCGTTTAATAACAAAATTATTAGCGAATAATGTAAATGAAAGTGTTTTTATCTACAAAATAAGAACTGTTTTTGTTTCACAAAGATAAAAATATGTTATAATTGTGAACTAAAGGAACCAACAAAATCCATTAAATTGAGGTAGTATATGGAAAAGAAGAAAACATTCAAACGCATTTTAGATTATTTTGTGAAAACCTTTAATGGTATGGCCTTAGGACTCTTTTCCACTTTAATCATCGGGGTTATTATTGGTCAAATTGGTAAGTTAACACACATTGAGGAGTTAATTACTTTAAGCAATATTTTAAAGTCCTTTATGGGAATTGGTATTGGAATAGGTATAGCATGGAGTTTAGGGTTACAGGGTCTTTCCCTTATCGCTGGAGCGGTAGCGGGTGGCATTGGGGGACGAATTGGTGTTACGACAGCGACTGGCAATCCCATGGTGGTTTACCTAACAGCTATCGCTGCCATCGAAGGGTGTAGGTTAATTCTTCGAAAGAAAACTCCCATTGATATTCTACTTGTTCCGTTACTCACGAGTATCATCGCTTTTGGGGTAGCGTTACTAATTCACAAACCTATTGGCTATGCCATGACTGCGTTAGAAAACTTTATAAAAAATGCAACGGAATACCAACCCTTCCTGATGGGGATTATTATATCCGTTATCATGGGCATGGCTTTAACCGCACCGATATCGAGCGCTGCGATTGCGATTATGATTAATTTAAATGGTATCGCCGGTGGGGCTGCTTTAGTTGGGTGTTGCGTCCAAATGTTAGGTTTTGCGGTTCAATCTCGTAAAGACAATAGTATTGGTGAAGTAATTTCCATTGCGATTGGTACTTCAATGTTACAGTTTAAAAACATCTTAAAGAAACCCATCATCTGGTTACCAACAATTATTGTATCAGCTATTTTGGGTCCTGTTTCAACATTAGTCTTTAAGATGAAAACGACGGAAATCGGTAGTGGCATGGGAACCTCAGGGTTAGTTGGTCAATTTGGTACATTGGATGCGATGGGTTATAACCTCTATACATTTATTACTATTATTGTTCTACAAATCATATTACCTATTGTCTTAGTTTACTTAGTTGATCTCTTCTTCCGCTATAAAAAGTGGATAGTTGCAGGGGATTTAGCATTAAAAGACTAAAATAAACCCTCTCTTATTTTAGATAAGAGAGGGTTATTATTTTTAACAATTGTTTAACATCTTTAATATTTATGATATAATTGTAAAAAAATGAAATCTATGAATTAAACCTTCTTTTTCTATCCGAATATAATAACAATATATCTCTTATTTACTGTTTCAATAATATCTTGCTTTCTAAATTTTTTAAAAGGAGTGGGGTCAATGAAAAGTTTAAAAGTACTCGCGATTGGGAATAGTTTTAGTCAAGATAGTATGGAATACTTATGGCATATAGCGAAAAATGCAGGTTATCAAGATATTAGATTAGGCAATTTGATTGTGCCAGGATGTAATTTGGAGCGACATTGGAAGAATGCGAATTTTGCGGTTAGTGAATATATCTATGCGAAAAACACGGATGGAGTATGGAAAGAAACAGCGGATAAGAAAATTAAAGATGGACTCTTAGATGAAGAATGGGACATCATTACACTTCAACAGGAAAGTGGTAAAAGTGGATTACCAGGAACCTATCAACCATACTTAAATAACATGATTAACTTTATTAGAGAACATAATCAAACTTGTAAGATTATGTGGAACATGACTTGGGCATATCCAAACGGAAGTGACCATCCTCATTTTGAGTACTACAATAATGATCAATACACCATGTATAAAGCGATTGTGAATGCGGTAAGAGAAGTGATTCTACCCAACGATAAAATTGCTGGAGTTATTCCTACGGGAACCGCGATTCAAAACATGCGTACAAGTGTAATTGGCGATAATTTAAATCGTGATGGGTTCCATTTATCGTTAGATTATGGTCGCTATATTGCGAGTTTAATGTGGTTTAAAGCCTTGACGAATGAATCCATTGATAAAATTACTTATCGTCCAGAAGGTATTGCGAGAGATATTTTGGATATAATTAAGAAAGCTGTTAATAATGCGTATGAACATCCTTTTGAAGTAATTGAATTATAATTTAAAAAGTCTTAAGATGAAAATCTTAAGACTTTTTTAAACTATGATAAAGTTACCCCAATGGTAATTAGTGTTTGAGCGAGAATGTATGTAAACATAACGATGACCCCACCATATTTAACCTCTTTTTTAAATAAACCTATCGCTAAAACAGTATCTGAAGTTATAAATAGTAATGAACCGATTAATGGTAATAGATAAGGTATGAATTTTACCGCATCATAGCGAATCGCGGTAGTGAAACTCATTAACGTGATGATAATCATATAAAGAAGACCGGGGATTCTTAATTCACCCATATGGTGATAGAGAAGTTTAAATAATCCTAGAATGATAATTATATAAGGAATGATGATTAAATAGAAATATGGTGGGAAAGTAAAATCAATACTGATTAGAAAATAAGTAATATAGAAGACATGACCTAAGAAAAATGAAGCGATACCTAACATGATATTGAGTTGTTCGCTCTTCAATAAAAAGATATCACCTAATAGTCCAAAAAACAGTGCAAGAATTATTAGTATATTTATATCTTGAGCAGTTAATACATAATAAGAAATTAAAAGTGGCATTAATAATGGTTTAGATAGGCATTTTAGTATAAAACTATCTTTATACTCCCCAAAAAGATTAACTAGGGAAACAATCCCTAAAATAATTAATATAATTATCCCTATCATATTTACCTCCTTATATCCCTCGTACTTAATATTGTAATACTTATTAATAGTAAAAAAAAGGCGTTTCTTGAGTTTTTAAATATTTCTCATCAAATTAAAATAAAAACTATGGTATACTATAATAAAATTGAACAAGAAGGTGAATGAAGTGATTAAGTTTGCGATTGTTGGAATAGGAACGATGGGGAGCACACACGCTCTTCATTTAAATGAAGGTAAGATAAATGATGGTAAATTAGTAGCTATATGTGATATTAATCCTGCTCGCCTACAATGGGCCGAAGAAAACCTAAGCTCAGATATCAAAAAGTATATAGATTATGACGAGATGCTAGCAGCGGGTGGTTTTGATGCGGTGATGATTGCGACACCTCATTACTTACATCCACCCATGGCGATTAAAGCATTAAATAAAGGGTATCATACCTTAATCGAAAAACCTGCAGGAGTTTATACTAAACAAGTACGGGAAATGAATGAAGTAGCGCTTAAACACCCTGAATTAAAATTTGGAATTATGTTCAATCAACGCACGAACGAAATTTATAAAAAAACAAAAGAATTAATCGAAAGCGGTGAACTAGGAGAGATTAAACGCACTAACTGGATTATTACGAACTGGTATCGTCCCCAAGCTTATTATAATCAAGGTGGCTGGCGAGCAACTTGGCAAGGAGAAGGTGGAGGAGTATTACTTAATCAATCACCTCATCAACTCGACCTCTGGCAATGGATTTGCGGTATGCCAAAAACCATTAGAGCGTTCTGTTACTTTGGTAGAAATCGAAAGATTAATGTTGAAAATGATGTTACTGCCTTCTGTGAATATGAAAATGGTGGAACAGGAGTCTTTGTGACATCAACGCATGATTACCCTGGTAGTAATCGGTTTGAGATTTCTGGGGATAATGGTCAAATTGTGATTGAGGATAATAAGTTAATCTTTAGAAAAGCAAATATAAATGAGAAAGTCTTTAATGAAACTAATACAGAACCATGGTCAACTCCTGGTTTTGAAGTCTATGAATTTGCCAATGGTAATGTTTGGGGTAATCAACATATCGAAATCTTTAATAACTTTATTAAAGCTATTGAAGAAGACATACCTTTAATTGCCCCAGGAATCGAAGGGATTAAAAGTTTAACTATTTCAAATGCGATGTTACTTTCAACTTGGCTTAATGAAACCATTGATGTGCATAATCTTGACGAAGAACTATTCTATCAAGAGTTACAAAAACGGATTAACGAGGAAAAATCACAAAAAGGTGAGTAATATGAAGATGACCTTTCGGTGGTATGGGCCAAATGATCCCATACCGTTAAAATATATCAAGCAAATCCCTGGGATTACAGGTGTGGTAAGCGCAATTTATACTGTACCTGTTGGGGATGTGTGGAAAGAGGAAGACATAAAAAAACTTAAGAATATGGTCAATGAGGTGGGATTAGAGTTAAAGGTTATTGAAAGTGTACCCATTCATGAAGATATCAAGCTGGGGCTACCTACTCGGGATCGCTACATAGAAAATTATGGAGAAACCTTACATCGATTAAGTAAAGCGGGGATTGAAGTTGTTTGTTACAATTTTATGCCCGTCTTTGATTGGACCAGGACCGAACTAGACTATGTTTTAGAAGATGGTTCAAAAACGCTAATATACGATAATGATCAAATCGTAAAAATAAAACCAGATGCTACTGATTTAGAACTACCCGGTTGGGATTCATCTTACAGTAAAGCAGAACTAACCGATTTACTTAATAAATATCGCCAAATTACGGAAGAAGATTTATGGCGAAATTTAGAATACTTCCTTTAAAAGATTATTCCTGTTGCGGAAGAGTGCGGTATTAAGATGGCGATTCACCCTGATGATCCACCATGGTCGATTTTTGGTTTACCACGCATTATCACTAATGAAGCGAATCTGGAAAGATTCTTAAAAATCGTGGATAGTCCCTATAATGGAATTACAATGTGCAGTGGTTCATTAGGTTGTGCAAGTTTCAATGATTATATTAAAATGGTGCGCAAGTTTGGGAAAATGGGGAGAATCCATTTTGCCCATCTACGCAATGTGAAGTTATTAGATAATAATTCTTTTATGGAAACTGCCCATTATTCAGCTTGTGGTAGTTTAGATATGGTAGAAATACTTAAAGCTTATAAAGAAATTGGTTTTACTGGTTATGTTAGACCTGACCATGGTCGTATGATTTGGGATGAACAAGGTAAACCTGGCTATGGATTATATGACCGTGCTTTAGGTGCGATGTATTTATTAGGGATTTGGGAAACGTTAACGAAAATAAAGTAGGTGATTTCTATGCATAATCCTAATCTAACAAATAAAGTTGCTGTAGTAACAGGTGGGACAGGTGTCCTAGGCACTTATTGGTGTAAAGCCTTAGCGGAATGTGGGGCAAAGGTTGCCATACTTGGCACTAATCTGGAAAAAGGACAAAAGTTAGTAAAGGAAATTGAAGAAACGAATGGCATTGCCCTTGCGGTTAAAGTAGATGTTCTAAATAAAGAGTCGCTATTAGAGGCAAAAAAAATAATCAACGCTACGTTTGGACCTTGTGACATCTTGATTAATGGTGCCGGTGGAAATCATCCTAAAGGAACAACAACGAAAGAATACTTTGAAATAGAAGATCTAGATAAGAATGACTTATCAACTTTCTTTAACCTTCCTTTAGAAGGATTTGCATATGTCTTTAATTTAAATTTTCTTGGTACTTTGCTTACTATTCAAGTATTTGCGGAAGATATGATTGGGAAAGATGATGCGACAATCATAAACATCTCTTCTATGAATGCTTTTAAACCGTTAACAAAAATACCAGCATATAGTGCCGCAAAAGCAGCCATCAATAATTTTACCCAATGGTTAGCAGTGCATTTTGCGAAAGTTGGTATCCGTGTTAATGCGATTGCGCCAGGATTCTTTCTAACAAAGCAAAATGAAAGCCTTTTAATTGATAAAGAAGGTAATTTAACAGATCGAGCCAGAAAAATTATCAGTCATACTCCCATCGGACGCTTTGGCAAACCCGAGGAGTTAATCGGGACTTTGTTATATCTAGTTGATAAAGAGGCATCAGGATTTGTGACAGGGGTAGTTATTCCTGTCGATGGTGGCTTTTCTTCTTATTCAGGAGTATAAAGTACAAAACACCTCATCATATAACCACTTAGATGAGGTGTATTTATATTATAATACTTTAATTTTCTTTGATAAATTCAATTTTAAGTGGACCTTCAAATAATCCTCCACCACCCGTTGCATCGTATACTCTAATACCAATTACATTTACCTGACCTAATTTGATTAGATGCGCAGGAATTGTATATGTTCGTACTGTTTGCCACGCTGAAATCATACCATTTCTGTCATCAGGGATGGTACCGGATTTACCAATCAAATAACCATTAAAGTATGTTTCATCACAATCATCAATTTTACCAAGCGTAATACGTATTGAATATCCTGATAGTTCAGGTGGTAAGTAAATTGCTTTACGATACCAACCAAAAACATAATCTTCATAATAATTAGATGTTTCTTCCCAACTGGCGGGAAGCGTAACTATTTGCCACGCTGAATCATCATAATCTATTTCTTTATAGGTTAGATCATCACCTTTTTGAAACTTCCAAAGGCTTAAATCAATTTCTGGATGACTAATCAATATTGGTGATAAATCTCCAACTGTAATTTCATAAAAACCTTCTTTAGGTAACTGATAAGTAAAAGTTACATTACTTTTATAACCACCTAGTTTACTAGGTAGATATAAGTCTTTTTCTTCAATAACTTGCTTATTGATGATTAAGGGTACTTTAGTATTTACAGGATAAGTACCTGTATTAGTTACGGAAGCAGTAACATACAAAGTATTATCAATTATATTAATTGTTAAATCGTTATAGACAAAGGTTGCTTCTTTAGGATTAACTGTTACTTCTTTTTCTTCTAAATCGTTTATTCTTATTTTATATTTACCCACTTCAAAGAAGAGGTTTTCATATTTTAATGTTACTTGTTCAGATGATTTGGGATTTAATCTAAAGGTTTGCGAATCGACAAGTTTATCATTCACATAAAGGTTCATAGTCTCCCCTTTGATCACATTACCAGTATTAGTAAGAGAAAGGGTTATTTCGAGCGGATCATTTGATTTAAGTGTTAATGGCATATTACGGTATGAAACAACAATATCGGGTTTTTGATATGCAGAATATGAAGCATTTTTAGCGGGATAAATTCTAATTGCTTCACCACCGCCCTTCGCTAAAGATAGTGTAAGGGTGTCTTTATTTGTTACTTTGACAATACTGATGGTGACACCATTAGGATTAGTTTCCCATTCGACATCATTACTATCAGCATAGATTTCCGCAATATACTCCTTATCAGAATCTAAGAAATCCAATGGTAGAGTTAACTCGCGAGCTTCTTCATCAGTAATGCTGCCGATATAGAATTCATTATCTTTCTTTCTTACTACTGTTATATAATCACCAATTTCACCATGAGGAACAAATGTGTCATCCCAAGTTGTAGGTACATCACGGATAAATTTAAATTCTGGTAATAATTCACCGTAATTATCTAGATAATTTTCAGGTAAATCGCTAACCATTTGAATCGGACTATACAGTACAACATAGAGTGCTAGTTGTTTGGCTCTGGTGGTATGAACACAGTTATCAGGACGGTCAGGTAGTAAAACATCAAAGATACCTGGAGTGTAATCAAATGGACCAGCTAGACCCATCGTAAATGGTAAGATGGTTGTATGCTCAGGTGGATTACCCTCACTCCATGCTTCATATTCAGTTCCGCGAATACTTTCTCTTGATACCCAGTTAGGGTAGGTGCGTTCTAATCCAGTTCCTTTTACTGGCTCGTGCGTATTGATCATTAGTTGATAATTTGCTGCTTTTTGCACCACATTATTATAATGATTAACCATGTATTGACCGTGGTGATTTTGTCCTTTTGGATTTTTCATCCCTGTATCAGCGACATACCCAGTTTTCACCATATGAACACCAAGTTGTTGATAATACTTGAAGGCATCTGTCATTTGTCGTTCATAGTTAAGGATATCACCACTAGTTTCATTATGCATAATGTATTCGATTCCAAGAGCCTTCGCATATTGGACTATCATTTCTAAATCAAAATCGGGATATGCTTCAGTAAACGAGAAGAGATGACCGTTATCATACCAAGCGCCATCCCAGCCTTTGTTCCAGCCTTCGACTAAGAAGCCAATGGGTTCCTTAGAAGTATCAAAATGACTTGCGATAAAGTTCAAGTATCTTAAGGCATTTTCGGTAGTTGCGCCATGATTGCTACCACTACCCCAAGTAGATTTACCTATATGCATTTCCCACCAAATTCCCATGTATTTCATAGGTTTAATCCAAGAGGTATCTTCAATGACACAGGGGTCATTTAGGTTGAGAATTAAACCAGATTCAATAAGACCACCAGGTGTGGTACTAATCTGAATGGTACGCCATGGTGTCTGTAGCGGTACGCTCCCTTTCACTTTTACTCCATCTGGCCAAGGAGCTAACTCGCTCACTAGTTTGTAGTTCTCAACGCCCTGCTTTAATGCCATTGATGCATAGTTAATTAGTTGTGCTTCATGAAGGGCAACATAGAGATTAGATGTTGTTTTAATAGTTAAGGGAGTATTGGCGGTAGTAACTTGCGAGAGTGGAGTTTTTTGATATAGTTTTTCCAAACTATTCCAATCGTTTTCTGCCCACCACACTGTATGATCATCGGTAAAAGTGAACTCGGTGAATTCGGACATGATTTCAATCTTGTCCATGTTATTTTGTTCAGGTAGTACATAACGAAAGCCCACACCATCGTTAAATACGCGAAAGATGATATCCATTTTTCGTGGCGCTTTTGTATTAGTTTCCTCTAAACTAACGATTAGTTCATTATAATGGTTAATATATTCTTTTTTAATACCCCATACAGTTTGCCACTTATCATAGAACGTACTTTCTTTATAATCAACAATGCGTAAGTTCTTTGCGAGCGGTGTGTCATTTTTAAAAGTAAATCCCAATTTTGAGGGTTTAATCAGTACCTCCCCATTATAACTTACGGAATAAGTTGGCTGCTTCTCTTGATTTAAAGTAAAAGTAACGAGGATATTTTTATCTGGTGAACTTATTGTCAGTTTATCTGTTTGGTTCTTTGCTTGACAAGAAAACATTATTAATAATATGACTATTGTTACGCATAAATAGACCAATTTTCTCAAACTCCTCACTCCTAAATTATTCTTCAGTATTAATAATATAAAATGTTCAAAAATGGTAAAATGGTTAAAATATAATTTTTTTGCCTAATTCCTACTTTTTTAATTAAGAGTGAAGAATTTGCTTATTTTCTAATTATTTAAACATAAAAAACACCTAAAAAAGTAGTTTTTGGACAAAAAAGTCTTAGTTTGTACATTTTATTAAGTAATTGTCCCGATTAAAATTTAA
>Ga0134093_1003713_pt1 | contig 10354 bp, 9 predicted proteins | sample 4_1taG_FD_94452 | JGI IMG/M metagenome (GOLD analysis project Ga0134093, IMG submission 94452) | Switchgrass degrading microbial communities from high solid loading bioreactors in New Hampshire, USA - 4_13_20_68_A1 metaG | ecosystem: Engineered > Bioreactor > Semi-continuous > Anaerobic >...
ACACGGTGTGTAGTACTTCTCCTGATCCGCGTCAAACTTGGGCATCGGAATAACGCCGAAGTCGCTGTTGTCGGTGTAGTTTCTCAGCTTCTTGATTGCGGAGAACGCGGAAGTACGGAACAATGCGCGGTTCTCGCCGAAAATATCCAAAGAGGTCTTCCAGATATCAGAGACATCTCTGAACTCCTGAGCATGGATGACCCACTCGTTCTTCCGCTGAAGCTCTTCTAAAATCTTCTTCGCAACGTTGAGAGATCTCTCGTTGCCGATCGCAAGAATCGGATAGTCGGTGTTCTCGTCTTTGGTAATCAGTTTCTCGCCCGATGCAAGATACATCATGGACGCGTCGCCGTAAGAACCGGAAAGACCCCAAATGTCCTTGTAGGTCATTTCGCCTTCGCCGGTGTAGTCTTTGGTGACCTGCTTGGACAGCTCAATCATTCTGTCAAGCGTCCATTTTCCGTCTCTGACTTCCTGATAAAGGTTAACGTCCGGGAAGTTGTCCTTGAGCATATCCTTGTTGAAGGTTACCGCAACAGAGACAATCTTCTGCATGATGGAAATGTCGCCGGTCGTGAAGAAGACCTTGTTGTCGATGGACAGAGATGCGGTTGCGTTCTGATCCCACCAAGGCATTTCTAAATCAATGTACTTGTTGAACGGATCGCTTCTGAGATCGTAAATGTCGCCGGACTGCGCAAGGTTTACGCACTGGTACAGGAACGGCATTGCCATGTCGTACGCGCCGGTGTTCGCTTTTACATCTTTGCTCAAGTCTTCAAAGACATTGGCTGCGTATACAGCGTTGATTGTTACGCCGTAATCTTCAAATACCTTATTATTCCTGTTGCGTACTGCGTCCTCAAGAACTTCGTCGGTTGTTTCGTACTTGTCAACACCTACTTCTTCGGAATAGTAAGTCGTTTCCCTGGTGTTGTCAAGGACCAATACGTTGAACTCTTTCTTATCGAAATTAAACGCCGGCATGTTCACATAGTATCTGTTCGTCGCCGGATCAAAACCGCCATGCTCGTTGCCTATTCTGCCTGTCGTTGACGTGCTTCCACTGGTTTCGTCGCCTGAAGATGTATTACATGCGCCGAGTGCAAATGTCAATGACAAAAGCAGGCAGGTGAGCACAACAAAGAATTTCCTGCTGGTCATACAAACCTTTCCTTTCGTGAGATATATTTCAATTTATGTCTCTAAATGAGAACATTATTGCTTTAATAATACCATTAAAACATTTTTCTGTCAATAAAATTTCGACAGCAACGAAGCGTACTGAAGCAAATTTATGAATTCTAAACATATTTGCGATCAATTCTTGTGCTTTTTAACGATACGCCGCTCTTCTTTTAATTTAGCTTCATTATAAAAAAACAATTATTAATAAATCAAGTATTTTTTCAATAAATTGTCAACCATTTTTCCGTTTACGGTTGACAATGTGCGGCCGATATGATATACTGACAAAAACTTTTTTATAGCAGGAGGGTTTCATCATAAAAAACGAATTGCTTGCGATACTCGAAGCGAACAGGGGGCGCTATGTCAACGGGCAGTATATCGCGGACAAGCTCTCGATTACCCGCAGCGCCGTCTGGAAACATATCAAACAGCTGCGGACAGAAGGCTATCTCATTGATTCTTCGCCCAACAAAGGGTACCGCCTTTCGGCGGAAAACGATATTTTAACCGAGCAAAGCATTCTTCCCTATTTGGAGGGCGCCGCAAAAAACTGCCGGATTGAGGCGCGCAAAAGCCTGCCCTCTACGAATACGGAGCTCAAAAAACTGGCAGCATGCGGAGAGCCGGAAGGAAAAGTCCTGATTGCGAACGAGCAGACCGCCGGCAGAGGACGCATGGGCAGAAGTTTCTACTCCCCGGCGGACAGCGGCATTTATATGTCGGTTTTGCTGCGCCCGCAGCTGAGCGCAGAAAAGTCGGTGCTGTTGACCACGCTCGCCGCCGTTTCTGCCGCCAAAGCGATCGAGCAGGTCTGCGCTGTCCCGGTCGGCATCAAATGGGTCAACGACCTGTATTGCAACGACAAAAAAATCGCGGGCATCCTGACCGAGGGCGGCATCAATCTGGAGAACGGACTGCTTGAGTACGCGGTTGTCGGCATCGGCGTGAACGTCTCGACCGCCGATTTTCCGGAGGAAATAAAAAACACCGCCGGCTCGGTTTCGGCAGGCGGCAAACAGGTTTCCCGCCCTTATCTGGCCGCGCAGATATTAAACCGGCTTTTCGCGGATCTGCCGAAGTTGGAAAGCAAAGCCTTTCTGCACGAATACAAAGCGCGCTCGGTGGTTTTGGGCAGAGAGATTTTCGTGATAAAAAACGGCATGCAGATTCCCGCCGTCGCAGAGGATATCGACGAAAACGCGGCGCTTCTCGTGCGGTACGCGGACGGCAGAACCGAAAAGCTGTCCTCTTATGACATATCCATACGACATATTGGTCAGAAAGGTTGAAACGATGCGTATGAAAAAGAGAACCATTCGAAACATCACGCTTACGGCGGTATTCGCCGCCGTTCTATGCATAGCCGCGCCCTTCCCGATTCCGATCGGGCCGATTCCCATTACCCTCTCTTTGTTTGCGGTCTTCCTCTGCGGCGCCGTTCTGCCGCCGCCGTACGCCGTATCAGCGACGCTTGTCTATCTTGTTCTCGGCGTCATCGGGCTGCCGGTTTTCTCCGGATTTGAGGGCGGCATCGGAAAATTCGTCGGTCCGACCGGCGGCTTTTTGTGGGCGTACCCCTTTATGGCGCTGGTGATTGCGCTGTCGGTAAAATTGTTTAAGAAGCGCGGTCTGTTCTCCCTCTCGGCCGGCATCCTTGCCGCGACGCTGATCTGTTATACCATGGGAACGCTCTGGTTTTCCCACCTGACCGGAAACCCGCTGGACGCCAGCCTTTCGGTCTGCGTCCTGCCCTTTATCCCCGCCGACCTTATCAAAGGCGCCGCTGCCGTCGCGGTGACGATCGGGCTGGACAAAACAGGGATTTTAAAAGACGGCGCGGGGAAATAGGCTATTCTATTATAAAGCAAATAAAAAAGCGATACACCTGCTCGCAACGGGTATATCGCTCTTTTTTTTTACATCTCGCCGAGGTAAATCGGGGATTTTTTTCCTAAGTAGTAGTTCTTGATGACTTTTCGCATATCGACCGGATACAGCGGCTCGTGCATGATGTTGTCGATGTTCAGCCAGTATGTACCAATCTGGTTGACGTCGTACTCCAGCGCGCTTTCGCCGACCTCCTCGACAATATCGCAGACGAACATAAACTCGATACGGTGCGTGTCCTGCTCATGCTCGTCCTTGAAGCCCTCGCGGATAAACAACAGACTCTTGGGCTCTACCTTGTAGCCGGTTTCCTCAAGCACCTCGCGCTTGAGCGCGTCGAGCATCAGCTCGTTGACCTCCTGCTTTCCGCCCGGCAGGGTGTAGTAAATCGTGTCGCCGTGCTTCATTTTGGTGACAAGCAGCTTTGTATTTTTTATGATAATCGCTTTGATTGAGTTTCTGATAACCATAGCTTATCCCTTCAAACAGTTCCTCTAATAGATTGATAAATTTTAGCACAAGCATATGCAAAAGTCAACATATGCGCTGGTCATCAAAAAAATTTTACACAACTGCTACGCCGGCAGACCCAACAGCTTTTTCGCGTTTTTATAATAGATTTTTTCCTTCTGTTCGCCCGGAATGTCCAGCGAGTCGATGAACCGAAGCACCTCTTGCGCTCTGCACCAGGGCATATCGGAACCGAAAAGGATTTTTTCGTCGTCGTGGTTTTTGATGATGGTCTCCGCGGTTTCTCTTTTCATGCCGAACCGTTCGCAGGCAATAGCGGTATCGAAGTAAAGATTTTTCCCGCACAGCTTTTTGACGACGTCGTCCCAGAACCGGTTGCAGCCGAAATGCGCGCAGACCAGCTTCAGGTTCGGAAAACGCCCGATTACTTTCAAAATCGCGTCCGCGGAAGCGTGCACATGGTCGGGCGACTTGAAATCCCAGCCCGCGTGGATGACCACCGGCATGTCGAACTCGTCCGCCGCCGCGAAAACCGGCGCAAAACGCTCGTCGTCCACCTGCGTTTCGACGTAATCGGGGTGCAGTTTTATGCCCTTGATTCCGCCGTCTTTGAGCGCTTTGACAATTTTTCTCGGGTTTTCGCTCTGCGGGTGAAGAGAGCCGAAGGGGATAAGGTTCGGATAGTGTTCTTTGATAAACGCCGCGAACCTGTTGACGTTTTCGACCTGCTCGACGTTGGTCGCCACGTTGAGCACAACGGATATGTCGATTCCGTCCTCCTGCATGCATTTTAAAAGCCCGTCCGCCTTTCCGTCGGAAAGCGCGGGGATGCCGCCGATAGCCGAAAGTTTTGCAATTGCCTTTTCCGCCAGCTTGTCCGGGAAAATATGCGTATGAAAATCAATCACCATATAAAAACACCAAACTTACAGCTTCCGCATGGTAACGCTGTCCGGCAGAAGCTTTGTCAGAATCCTGTAAAACTTGTAGATGGATTTATTTGTGTAAACGCCCTTGCCCTTCCGCGCTTGAACAACGGAACGGTAGGCAACCTCCCGCACGCTGCAGCGGGGCATGATCTGTAAAAGTTTCGATCGGCCTTTGGCGTCCGCAACGTCGAAAAACTCGGTGTCCATCGGCCCGGGGCAGACGGCAAGCACGTTGATGCCCTTCTCCTTCAGCTCGCGCCGCAGACCTCGCGCAAAAGACAGCACATAAGCCTTGGTAGAACTGTAAACCGTCATTCTCGGCGTCGGGGAAAACGCGGCGATGGACGCGACTTCGATAATGGACGACCCTTTTTTCATATACGGAATGGTCAGCAGCGTGACGGCGGTCAGCGCGGTGCAGTTGAGCGTAACCATGTCCGTCTGGTCCACGACCGGAATGTCAACGGCGTCGCCGAGCTTTCCGAAGCCCGCGTTGCAGATCAGGATTTCCACTTCGGGCTTTTTCTCTTCAAGCTTTTGCCTGTAAAGCTCGACCGCTTCGGTTTTGGTCAAATCCAGCGGAAGAATCAGGCATTTCGCGTTCGGAACGCTCTCGGCAAGCTCTCTTAGCCGGTTCTCCCGCCGCGCGACGAGCCAGAACTCCTCGATATCCGGGTATATTTCCGTCAAAACCTTAAAGTATTCTCTTCCAAGTCCGGAAGATGCGCCGGTGATAATCGCGGTTTTCATATCAGCACCTGCTTTTTTGTCTTTTTTCTTATTTTATCATAAAACTGCCGAATATGAAAGAATGAAGCAAAAAAAGTTTTTACCTTTCCGAATTTTGTAAGCGTCAAGTAATAAAGCCTGTCTGTTTTCATATACATTTACTAACATCCGTATATCAAAAGCGGCTAAAAGCATAGGAATGATGCGCTTGATCATCGAGGCAGTCAAAAACATAGTCTGGGGCATGCCGACCATCGGAATCATCCTTTCGGTGGGCGTGTACTTTACGGTAAAGTCCGGCTGGTTCCCGATACGGGGAATCCGGGAAATTGTGCGCGGGACGTTCGGCTCGCTCGGGCGCGCGAATCAAAACAACGGGGTCAGCCCCTTTATGGCGGTCGCGACCGCCGTCGGCGGCACCGTCGGCGTGGGCAGCATCATCGGCGTCAGCTACGCGATCGCGGCCGGCGGCGCGGGCAGTCTTTTCTGGATGTGGCTGAGCGGTTTTTTCGGCATGATGACGAAATACGCCGAGGTGTATATCACGCTCAATCACCGGGTAAAGACCGAAAACGGGTTTGCCGGCGGCGCGATGTACTGCCTGAAAGAATTGGGGTACAAACGACTGGCGGTTTTGTTCTGCGTTTTCTGTTTGGGCGCCTCGGTCGGCGCGGGCAACCTCGCCCAGACCAACTCGGTCGCGGTCATCATGAGCGGCATCGGCTTCCCGCCGCTTCTGACGGCGGCGTTGCTCGCCTTCTTCTTCGCGGTTATCATCTTCGGCGGACAGAAGAAAATCGCCGGCGTCAGCGCCGTCATCGTTCCGCTGGTTTCGCTAATTTACCTGCTTTGCGCCGTGTACATCATCCTGCTTCACAGAAGCGGGCTGCCGGACGCTTTCGCTCGGATTTTCAAAGAAGCGTTCGGAATCAAAGCGGCGGCCGGCGGCATCTCCGGCGCGATGATTTCGCAGGCGATCAAAGTGGGTTTCGCGCGCGGCGTTTTCTCGAACGAAGCCGGCATAGGTTCCTCGCCGATCGCGCACACCGCCGCCGAGGACGCCACCCCGCATACGCAGGGCATGTGGGGCATAATGGAAATCTTCATCGACACCTTCGTGGTGACGACGCTGACCGGCGTTCTTCTGCTCTGCGCCGGCACCGAAGACATCGGAGCGCTTTTCGCGCAATGCTTCGGCAGAATCGGAAAACCGCTGCTCGCGGTTCTGCTCACGGTGTTCGCCTACGCTTCGATGATCAGCTGGTGCTTTTACAGCGAAGGGTGCATCCTGTTTTTAACCGACAAGAAAATCTTTCTTACGCTCTACCGCGTTCTCTCGGTCGCTGCGGCGTTTTTCGGCGCGATCGCTTCGGTGCGGCTGATATGGGACATCGCGGACATCTTCAACGGCCTGATGATTTTACCGAATATGTTTTTGCTGTTCCTTCGAAGAAACGAAATCACAAGAAGAGGTTAATATATGTGGCATTCAAAAACACCTTCGTACGTCTATGAAAAGCTGTCCTGTTCAAAAGAAGGGCTTACTTCCGGCGAGGCCAACCTTCGGCTCTCGCTGTACGGAAAAAACCTTTTGACGCAGAAAAAGAAGAAAAGCGTTATTGTCCGCTTCTTCGCCGCGATGGCCGACAAGATGACGATTATCCTGCTGATTGCGGCTGGCATCTCCTACATCGCGTCGCTCATCGGCAACGAGAGCAACGCGGATCCGATCATCATTCTGCTGATTGTGGTTTTCAACGCGATTATCAGCGTGATTCAGGAAAACAAGGCCGAGAAGGCGCTCGAAGCGCTGCGCTCGCTGTCCTCCCCCGAATCCACCGTCATCCGGGACGGCAGACCGGTTAAAATCAAAAGCGAAGACATCGTCGTCGGCGACACGGTTCTTTTGGAAAAGGGCTGCTTTGTCCCCGCGGATATTCGCCTGACCGAGGCGAACGAGCTGGTGATCGACGAGTCGGCGCTCACCGGCGAATCGCTGGGCGTCAACAAGGACGCAAGCCTTATCCTGCCTGAAAACGCGCACATCACCGATATGCACAACATGGCGTGGTCTGGAACCGCCATCGTTTCCGGCAGGGGAAAAGGCGTCGTCGTCGCGACCGGAATGGACACCTACGTCGGGAAAATCGCGAAAATGCTCGAAGGCGACGACAACGCGAAAACCCCGCTCCAGCAAAGGCTTGCGAAGGTCAGCAGCGTGCTGGGCAACGCCGCGTTAATCATCTGCGCCGTTATCTTTCTCATCGCCGTCGTCGAGGGCATGCCGGTCGCCGAGATGTTTCTGACTTCGGTAAGCCTGTCCGTCGCCGCCATCCCGGAAGGCCTGCCCGCGATCGTGACCATCGTGCTTTCCATCGGCGTGCAGATGATGGCAAAGCACAAAGCGGTGGTCAAGCGTCTGCCCGCCGTCGAAACGCTGGGCTGCGCAAGCGTCATCTGCTCGGACAAAACCGGCACGCTGACGCAGAACAAAATGACGGTGACCGAAGTTTTCGGCGACGGAAAGAAGCTTTCTCTTCCTTTTATCCTATGCAACAACTTCTCCTCTCCGACCGAAACCGCTTTGCTGGACTATGCGAAGCAGTTCATCCCCGATTATGAAGCCGTCATTCAGAAATACGAGCGCGTCCGGGAAATTCCGTTTGACTCCAAGAAAAAATACATGGCGACCGTGCATCGGTACGGAAGCGGCTATATCACCTATATCAAAGGCGCGCCCGACGTGATTTTGCCTCTGTGCCGCGGAAACACCGGCGCGGCGGACCGCGCAGTTACCGATATGGCGAGCCGGGCTTTGCGCGTCATGGCGTTCGCGAAAGCCGAAAGCGCCGCTCCGCCGAACGACCCGGCAAAATGCAGTTTTGAGTTCATCGGGCTCTGCGGCATGCTGGACCCGCCCCGTCCGGAGGTGTACGAAGCGGTCGCTTTGTGCAAGCGCGCGGGCATCCGCCCGGTTATGATTACCGGCGACCATTTGGACACCGCCATCGCAATCGCGAAAAGCATCGGCATTTACAACGAGGGCGACGAATGTCATACCGAAAAAGAGTTGTCGGAACTGGACGACGAAGCGCTTGCCAGAGCGGTTAAAAACTGCACGGTTTTTGCCCGAACCACGCCCGAATTCAAAGTCAGAATCGTCGAGGCGTTCCAGCGGAACGGCATGGTGGTCGCCATGACCGGCGACGGCGTCAACGACGCGCCGGCGCTGAAAAAAGCGGACATCGGCTGCGCGATGGGCATTAACGGCACCGACGTGGCGAAAGAAGCCGCCGACCTGATTCTGACCGACGACAATTTCTCGACCATCGTCGAAGCGGTCCGGCAGGGCAGGGCGATTTACGCGAACATCAAAAAAGCGGTGCACTTTCTGCTCTCCTGCAACATCGGCGAAATTCTGACCGTTTTCGCCGCGATTGTTTTACGTTTCCCAGCGCCCCTGACCGCAATCCAGCTTTTGTGGGTCAATCTCGTGACGGACAGCCTGCCCGCCATTTCGCTCGGACTCGAAAAAGCCGAACGCGACGTGATGAAGCAGAAACCCATTCAAAAAGGCGAGTCGCTGTTTGCGCGCGGCATGGCGTTCGAAATGCTGGCGGGCGGAATATACATAGGGCTTATCTCGCTGATCGCGTATATCGCCGGCACCAAAATGGGCGGCAGCATCCTCGGCAGAACCATGTGCTTCCTTGTGCTTTCCATCGCTCAGCTGTTCCACTCGTTCAACGTGCACAGCAGAAAATCGGTTTTCCGCTCCAACCTGTTCGGCAACCCCTACCTGATCCTGTCCTTCTTTATCTGCCTTGGGCTGCAGCTGTCGGTAGTCCTGGTTCCGTTCCTTTCCAACCTGTTCGGCTCCGCGGCGCTGGGGCTTAGAGAATGGCTGGTCGTCTTTCTTCTCTCGGGCTCTACCGTTGTAATCGCCGAAATTTACAAATTGTTAATTAAATTGTACGGTAAAAATTAATTAAAAATATGTTATATTTCCCCTTAGGATGAGAGTGGGGGAAATAAAAAATGGAAAGAAGACTGCCCGTTTTTGGAGACGGCGTGATCAAACTCAGCGAGGACAACGGGAAGTACGTGCGCATTTTGGGGCGCCATACCGTTAAAAAAGACTGCCTTGCGTTTGATTGGTCCAACAGCGGCATTAGCTTTAATTTCTTCGGAAGCGGCTTTATCCTGTCGTTCGGGGAGTTTACCTGCGACGAACCGGCATACGTCAAGGTGTTCGTCGACGGGAAGGAACAGCGCTTTGCGGTTTCGACCGGCAAAGAAAAGATTATTTATGAAAACCTGCCCGAAAAGCGGCACAGGGTCACGGTGCTGCGAATCACCGAGGGCGAGATTCCGCTTCTTTTTAAAGATATCAGCCTTTTCGGCAAAGACCAGAAGTTTATGGCTCCGCCTTTCGACAAGCCGCGTAAAATCGAATTTTACGGGGATTCCATCACCTGCGGGTACGGGGTGATCGCCGAACCGAGCGAGACTACTTACCATACCTACCAGCAGGACAGCACGATGACGTACGCGTATTTCACCGCGAAGGAACTGGACGCGGACGCGCGCTATATCTGCATATCCGGCAAGGGAATCGTCTGCAACTGCAACGGCGAGAAGGACAATGAGATTCCGATTTTCTTCCGGTACGCTTCCCGCGCGGGAGAACCCTGGGATTTTTCGTTATGGACGCCGAACGTGGTCGTGATTAACGCCGGCACGAACGATGTCGGCGGAGCGGTGCCCGACCAGACCTTTACCGAGGCCGCCGTAGAATTTCTTAAAGACATTCGCGGCGTTTACCCGGAAGCGCAGATTATTTGGGTTTACGGTATGATGAACGACAAGTATGTCCCCGCCATTAAGGAAGCGGTCAGGATACGCAACAAAACCGACGAGAAAGTGCACTTTCTGTATGTGGAGAGCATCAACCAAATGCCCGGCGAAACCGGCGCGAACGGGCATCCGAACACCAGAGCGAACATGCGCGTTTCCAAGCTGCTGGTCAAAAAAATACGCTCCATCACCGGCTGGAAATAAAAATAAAGCGGACAGCAAAAGCTGTCCGCTGTTTGTTTTTATCGCGTTTTTTCGTTATATCCGCTATAACCGTAGCCGTAGCCGTA
>Ga0134093_1003714_pt1 | contig 10352 bp, 8 predicted proteins | sample 4_1taG_FD_94452 | JGI IMG/M metagenome (GOLD analysis project Ga0134093, IMG submission 94452) | Switchgrass degrading microbial communities from high solid loading bioreactors in New Hampshire, USA - 4_13_20_68_A1 metaG | ecosystem: Engineered > Bioreactor > Semi-continuous > Anaerobic >...
AGTACCAGTACCAATATCAGCAGCAGTATGACAATGACCTGGAACTCGAACAGAGAATCAGGAACTATATCAACATGGGAAATTTGAATGAAGCTCAAAGGCTGCTTGACAGGATGACCAACAGGGGAGCGAGCTGGTACTATCTGCAGGGGCTCATTTTTTTGAGGCGCGGATGGTATGACAGGGGTTATTCGAATATCCAGAGAGCGGTTCAGATGGACCCTTCGAATTTTGAATACAGGAATGCCCTTAACAACCTTGAAAGGCAGACTGCAGGCTTCAGGCAGAATTATTATTACAGAAATACTTACAGACAGGACCCGGATATGTGCAATATCTGCATGCACCTGTGGTGTGCGGATACCTGCTGCGAATGCATGGGCGGCGATCTTATTTCCTGCTGCTGATCAGGTTTTTAATTGCCGGATTGTTTCATATTTTTTAGTGAATAGAATTATACAGGAGGTTTTTGCTTGGATAGCGCAAACTTCAACCAGGACAGAAAATTTGAACGCAGAACACGCAAAATAGCTCTGACAGGCATTTTGTCAGCCTTGGTTGTGATATCCCTTGTGCTTGAATCGATAGCACCTACCGGGAGGCTTGGGTTTTACGTCCTTGCCGGGTTCCTGCTTTCAGTTGTATTGTTGGAGGCGGGAATCGGCTGGGGCTGGGCGTCATATGTTGTTACCTCTGCCCTGGGCTACCTTCTTGTTCCTGAGAAGCTCAACCTTCTCCCATATATAATGTTCTTTGGAATATATACGCTCCTGAAATTTCATATTGAATCAATACGTAAGCCCTGGATTGAGATTGTTTTGAAGCTTGCCGCATTTAATTTGTTTTTATGGCCGGGCTGGGGTATTGCCAGGTCTTTTCTTTCGTCTCGTTTGACGAGAGGTGCATGGGTCATAGCAGCCGGAATTGTACTTGATGTTATGTTTATTCTGTATGATTTCCTGTTTACCCTGTGGATAAATTATTACAATGAGAAAATTTCCCCCAGGATACGCAAGATATAAGCCCAATCATTCCCATTGTTTATCGGGAATATTTTTTGTAAACTTATAGTTGTAAGGCGAAAGCCTTCTGCATAGACGGCAAGTCTTAGCAAAAATCAGAGTATAGGGATTTACGGCATCCCTGATGTATTCACCTCTTCATACTCCAGGCTGCGGGCATTACCGCAGCTTTTTCTTTGTGAGAGGATTTGTGCTTGGCTTTCTCAATCAGTCGGGTAAAATTAATATGTTAATATGTAATACAAGAGTACAGTTTAAGGGTGAAATTTAAGATGAATGATAAAACTCTTAAAGTCCTTGAATTTGACAAGATTTTGAATATGTTAAGCGACAGAACGGTTTCATCACTGGGAAAAGCTTACGTCGATGACTTAAAACCCGTTTCTGTTTTTTCAGAGGTGGAGGCAAGGTTAAAGGAAACCACCGATGCCGTAGCCTATTTATGGCGGAAAGGCAGTCCTCCGTTTGGTGGTATTCATGATATAAGGGCAACACTAAGGCGAGTCGAGATAGGTTCCACACTGAATGCCGCAGAACTGCTCAAAACAGGTGAAACACTAAGGTGCGGAAGACTTCTGAAACAGTTTCTTACCAATGATGTGCCCGCCGGATGGGAAGACAATTCAATCCTGCAGATGGCAAGACAGATCAGTGTTTTCAGGCATACAGAGGACGCCATTTTCAATGCCATAGTAAGTGAGGAGGAGATTTCAGACCACGCAAGCCCCGAACTCTTTTCCATAAGAAGAAGCATAAGGCAGAAACAGGAAAGCATTAAAGACAGGCTGTCGGCAATCATCCGGTCCCCCGAATACAGGAAAATCATGCAGGACGCCGTGGTAACCTTAAGGGGGGACCGCTATGTCATTCCCGTAAAGCAGGAGTACAGAAGCCAGGTTCCCGGGCTTGTGCATGACATTTCCGCTTCAGGGGCTACTGTATTTATCGAGCCTTTGTCGGTGGTTGAAGCCAATAACGAGATAAAAACCCTGCTTCTTAAAGAGCAGCAGGAAATCGAAAGGATTTTGGCCGAACTCACTTCCAAAGTGGCGGAGATAATATCCGAAATCAGGGCCAATCTTGAAATACTTTCAAGGCTGGACTTCATTTTCGCCAAGGCAAAGCTTTCAAGGGACATGAACGGGATATGCCCCAAACTCTCCGATAAAAGAATCATACTGATAAAGAAAGGAAGACACCCCCTCCTTGACAAAAAGAAGGTTGTGCCGATTGACCTGGAACTGGGGATCAGCTTTTTAACACTGGTTGTCACAGGCCCCAATACAGGAGGAAAGACCGTGACTTTAAAGACGGCAGGCCTTTTCGTGCTCATGCTTCAGGCCGGTCTTCATGTCCCTGTTGATGAGGGAAGCGAATTTGGCATATTTAAAAATGTTTTCGCCGACATCGGGGACGAACAGAGCATAGAACAGTCCCTTAGCACTTTTTCATCCCATATGAAAAATATAGTTTCAATCCTGAATGAAGCTGATGAGGAAACTCTGGTGCTGCTGGACGAACTGGGAGCAGGAACCGATCCCACCGAAGGCGCGGCCATTGCCATATCGATACTGGAATGGCTCACAAACAGAGGGGTATGTACAATAGCTACCACTCATTACAGCGAACTCAAACTTTATGCCATGACGACACCTCGGGTGCAGAATGCCTGCTGTGAGTTTGACGTGGAGACATTAAGGCCGACTTATCGTCTGCTTATCGGGATACCCGGAAAGAGCAATGCTTTTGCCATATCCCAGAAGCTGGGTCTTGATCCCCGTATCATAGACCGGGCAAAAGAACATCTGACACAGGAAAACATCAAGTTTGAGGATGTCCTGAGTGAGATTGAGAAAAACAGGATAAAGGCCGAAAAAGAAAAGGAAACGGTCCTGAACTATAAAAGGGAGATCGAGGAACTGAAGGCGCAGATCCAGAAAGAAAAGGAAAAAATAGAAAAGGCAAAGGACAAGATTCTTTCCAGGGCAAAGGAAGAGGCCAGGAGCATTATTATCAGCGCAAGATATGAATCCGAGGAACTCCTGCAGAAACTGAAGGATTTATACAACCAGGGATACAGGGAGAACCTCCAGCAGGAGCTTGAAAAAGCCAGGACGGCGGTCAGGCGTCTGGACGATCTGGAAGGGGCAATGGTGGATACCTATAAGGTCCGTGAATTTGCCGAGCCACCAAAAAATCTGAAGCCCGGTGAAACTGTGAGGGTGGTTAATCTCAACCAGATGGCCACTGTCCTCGAAGAGCCCGACAAGGATGGACAGGTTCTGGTTCAGGCAGGTATAATGAAGATTAAGGTCCATATATCCCAGCTTGAACGTGTAGAAGAGCAGAAGAAAATCCTGGACCGTATCAGCCGGTCAGGGGTAACCGGGGTAAAAAGACAGAGCGTAAAGAGCGAAGCGGACCTGAGGGGCCTGACGGTTGAAGAGGCTCTTGACAAGGTTGACAAATACATTGATACGGCAGTTCTGGCAGGGCTGAACGAAGTCACGATTATCCACGGCAAGGGAACAGGAGCCTTAAGAAGCGCAGTCCAGGATTTCCTGAGACATCATCCAAATGTAAAATCCTTCAGGCTGGGCAAATACGGGGAAGGAGAAAGCGGGGTAACCGTTGTCGAGTTACAGCGTTGATCGGAATAAAAAAATACAGAAGAACAAAGGTGAAGAACTATGTTGGGTTTGGGCACAGTAATAAACATAGCCGGCATTGCAGCAGGTTCTTTGTGCGGTATCTTCCTCAAAAAGGGAATACCTGAACGTTTCAGGGACACAATAATGCAGTCGATAGGCCTGGCCGTCATTATTGTCGGCACATCCGGCGCATTGCAGGGGATTTTCCAGGTGGCCGAGGGCGGCAGACTGGACCGTACATTTATTACCGGGATGATATTATCCCTTGTGCTGGGAAGTGTTTTGGGTGAAATTTTAAAAATAGAGGACAATCTGGACAGGCTCGGAAATTGGTTCCAGAGGAGATTCTCCGAAAGCGAATCAACATTCGCAAAAGGTTTTGTTACCGCCAGCCTTCTGTACTGTGTAGGAGCAATGGCGATTGTAGGCTCCTTGGAAGACGGTCTCTACGGAAAGATTGATATCCTGGTTGTGAAGGCAATGCTTGACGGAATATGCGCCGTATTGTTCTCAGCCACTCTCGGGTGGGGAGTGCTGTTTTCGGTTATCCCCGTATTTGCATATCAGGGTACCATTACCTTGCTTGCAAACTTCCTTAAGCCGTTGCTGACCGATGCAGTGGTAACCCAGATGTCCCTTGTCGGGAATATCCTGATTTTGGCCATTGGGTTTAATCTTCTTGAAATCAAGAGGTTCAGGGTAGGAAATATGCTTCCTGCCATATTCATGCCGTTTGTCTATTCCATTGCCCGGATGCTTGTCTCTTAGTACATTTGTCTGTCCGGCCTTATTTTTTGTTTATTTTTGTCGAATTGTGGTAAATTAATTGAAGATTATTAATATTTTCCTTTACCAGGGAGGAGACGTGGCAATGTTAAGGATCAAACTCAGAAAGCAGTGCGATGAGGCCAGGCAGATTACCAATTATGTTGAGAATAAATTGAAGGGCAAAGAGACAGCCGAACCCAAAGTTACCAGGCCGGTACATAAAGACCTTCTGAAGTATTTTAACCACCTGCTGTCAAGCCAGAGCCAGATGTCTGACTCAACAAAGAAATTATTGGAGATAAATGCCAATTTAAGCGATCTTGACGTAAAACTTACTTCAATGTCATACAAACTCATCGATTTTTCTGAGGATATTTCTTCGCTCAGTCAGTCCAATCTGGCAGTGGTACAGCAGACCACAGCAAGCATGAACCAGGTCAATGAAACCATCGGCAAAACTTCGGAGGCCTTGAACCAGTTGTCAAAAACCTCATCTGAACTCATTGAGAAGAACAACATAAGCCTGGAACAGATAAAGGAAATTAACAACCTGAAGGAAGATGTCTTAAGGTATGCAGGAATAATGAATGAACAGATAGGCAAGCTGGTGGAAATGGCCAATAACGTCTATAGCATTGTCAACGGTGTAAGCGCCATTGCTGAACAGACCAACCTTCTTGCCCGCAACGCTTCAATTGAGGCTGCCCGCGCCGGAGAAAACGGCAGAGGATTTGCTGTTGTTGCTGAAGAAATCCGCAAGCTTGCTGACGATACCAAGAAAAATCTTGAAGGTATGACCGGTTTTGTTGACAATATCCAGTCTGCCGCATCTGACGGCCAGAAGAGCATGGAGAATACCATCAATTCCACGAGGATCATGAGCGAAAAGCTTGAAATGGTTTACAAAACCATGGAAGAAAACGCTCAAATGCTCAATAAAACCATTTCTGACATAAAGACCATCGATCAGTCCATCAACGGTATCAGAACCGCTGCTCTGGAGATCAATCAGGCCATGGAATCATCAAGCAGGGATGCAGAAAGACTTAGCTCTTTCACCCAGGCAATCCATGAGGATGCCTTAAGAAGCGCTGATCAGGCAAAGCAGATAGGAAGTATTGATGAAAAGCTGACCGATATAGCAAGAGAGCTTATGGGAGCCCTGAAAGGGAGCATCAATGCCTTAAGTAACGAGGAATTCGTTGAAACACTGGAAAAGGCAAAGGCTGCCCACAGGATCTGGATGTCCAACTTAAAGATGATAGCGGACGAAATGAAGGTTTATCCCCTTCAGACCAATGGTTCAAAATGCGCTTTCGGACATTTCTATAATGCACTGGAAGTTTCCCATCCTGATCTAAAAGCCGACTGGGAGACTTTGGGAGAATATCACAGCCAGCTTCATGAAGTCGCAAAAGATATATTTGTTCATGTCCAGGGCGGAAATTTGGCCAAAGTTCGTGAAATCTACGAATCGGCATCGGAGCTTTCGGGCAGGATATTTGAATATCTTGACAAAATAATAGGGAAGGTAAACAGAAAGACAGAGGAAGGAATAAACATATTCAGGATCTGAGCATTGTTTTTCTGACAATGTGGATAAGCTTCCAAAACAGCAGCAACACATTTTGAGGTTTTGGCGTGATTATTAATTTAAGAGCAAAGATAAGAATATAAGTGCATGAATAACATGTGAAACCATTTTCAGGGCGTTTTAAAACGCCTTTTTCTTTTGCATGGATTTCAGGAAAAGCGATATTTTTCTGCCAAAAAGCAAATGTTTTTTATTTGTGAAAAAATAAACATATGATGTTTATTTAATTAGACATCATACATCTTGCCTTCTTGATTTAATAAATGAATTCTCTGTAAAATTCATGAAATATTTATTGACAAATGGTTATATGTGTGATTAACTAATATTAGAAATATCAATTCTTCATCTAATCATATAATGTGTAATCTGATTGAAAGCAAGATACATATAATGTTTAATAATGGTATTGGTAGAAGCCGATGGCTGGGAATGGATGAGACTGCGGAAAAGTCTGTTCACCTGCATGCAGGGAAACTGGAATTGCAATTTTCTTCCGGCCGTATTCTGAACATCTCTTTCAATGGTGAAAAAGTTATAAGTGAAATCTATTTTGCTTTGAGGGACCACAATTGGGGGACGGTCCCGTATCGGATTGAGAACCTGAGAATAGATGAGCAGAAAGACAGGTTCCTGATTTCATTCACGGCTGTTCATGAAACTGATGACATCCGGTTCAGGTGGGATGCAAAAATCGAGGGCAGGGAGAATTCAAGTATTGTCTATTCATTTGAAGGAACAGCGCTTTCTGATTTTATGAGAAACCGTATAGGTTTTTGCGTTCTTCATCCTGCATCCTGTGCCGGAATGGAATTAGAAGTTACGCATACCAATGGCGAAACTGAAAAAGGCATATTTCCATCGGACATTTCTCCCCATCAGCCCTTTTTGGATATCAAAGCCCTTGCTCATTCCCCCCAAAAAGGAGTTAGGATCAAGGTTGAATTCGAGGGCGATGTTTTTGAGATGGAAGATCAGAGGAACTGGACCGATGCCTCTTTTAAGACTTACTGCACGCCTTTGTCCCTGCCTTTCCCGGTAATGGTCAGAAAGGGAGACAGAATAAAACAGACCGTTCATGTTACACTTCAAACAGAGACCGTTGCATTGAACGTCAGGCCAACCGATAACGAAAACATGATTTCGCTGTTTAATGGCGGGACTTATAATACTGAAAACTTCTCTTTGGGCAGCTGTATAACAGATCCGCTTACGGAACTTCAGATTGAGAGAATTAAGGCTCTAAAACTGTCACATCTCAGATATGATTATCACTTCAAAGCTTCACCAGCACATACAGAAACAATATTCAGACAGGCTCGTCAATTAGGCGTAAAGCTGCTGCTGGCAGTATTCCTGACCGAACGCTGGGAAAAGGAAGTTGATTTGATTTGTAATCTGTTGGATGAATATGAACAGGACATCAAGGGTATTGCTGTTTTTCAGGAAAATGCCAAAGTAATACCTGTTGCTTTACTCAACAAAGTCAGAAAAAGACTCAGCAATTACAAAATCCCTGTAGGTTCCGGTACGGATGCCTTCTTTACACAGATCAACCGCGAACGTTTGCCACAAGGCAGCATGGATTTTGTATGCTATTCAAATAATCCTCAGGTACATGCTTTTGACAATGATTCAATCATGTCCACCGTGGAAGGACAAATAGCCAACCTTTCAAGCTGCAAGTCGATATATCCAGGCCTTCCTGTATGGGTCACTCCTGTCACATTGAAGATGCGCTGGAATCCTGATGCCACGGGTGAAACGATCGTCAGGAAGGGAGAACTCCCGCCTGATTCAGACACCCGGCAGATGTCGCTGTTCACGGCATCATGGTTTTTAAGGTCTCTTGCAGCGTGCATAAAGGGGGGCGCAGCCGGTGTCTCCTATTTTGAACTTGCAGGATGCAAAGGACTTATGGAGGAAGAAAGGCCAAAACGGGATTTTTATTTCCCGTCCGAACCAGATATGCTGTTTCCGGTATATTTTGCATTTCTTGCGGTCCGTGATCTTGATAAACTCACTGTTTCTGTCAGAATAACTGACGACCTGACGGCTTTAGTTCTGCAAAACAGCCATCAGACACGCATGATTCTCGCCAATCCACAGGGACGGGCGGTCAGATTGCGCCTGAACGATGTGCCAAATCAGGTAAAAGGGATTATGATAGATGAAAACATCGTTCCTGAGCTTGCCCGGGAAAAACTGATACTAAATTTTGACAATTACATGGAATTCTACAATCTAAATGGAGAGATTCAGCTGGAACCATACTCCATTTTCATTGCGGAAATATAATTTTTGACAAAAGGAGTGCAATTGCAATGAAAAAGAAAGTAGTACTGCTTGGTGCCGGCGGAAAAATGGGGCACCGTGTTACTGCCAATCTGAAGGACGATAAAGAGTATGACATCACTTATGTGGAAATCAGTGAAGCTGGCAGAATAAGCTTAAAAGAAACATTTGGCATCGATGCGACTGAGAGTTATGAAGCTGTAAAGGATGCCGATAAAGTAATTTTTGCAGTTCCTGACAAGTTAATCGGGAACATTTCGAAACAGGTTATACCAATGATGAAGAATGGAGCGACTGTAGTAAGCCTTGATCCAGCAGCAAATTACGGCAAAGTCATGACAATGCGTGAGGATCTCAAGTATTTTGTCGTGCATCCATGTCATCCTTCCCTTTTCCCTTTTGAGGATAATTTGAGTCTTGCCGCGCAGAAAGACTGGTTTGGGGGCATCGGGGCAGCCAGGATGGATCTGGTCTGTGCCATGCAACAGGGGACAGATGCTGATTACGAAGAAAACGAGGCTTTTGCAAGGAAGATGTTCAAACCCGTAGACAAGTGTTATCGTTTGACAATTGAACAGATGGCTTTGCTTGAACCCGCATTGGTGGAGTCAATAACAGCGCCTCTTGTCAAGGGCATTCGTATGGCCGTAGATGCCTGTGTGGAAATGGGGGTCCCAAGGGAGGCAGTAATGGCTTTTGTAATGGGACATTTGAAAGTCCAGTTCGGTGTTCTGTTCGGATTTGCAGATTTTCCGTTCTCAGATGGTGCCAATCTCGCGCTGGAAAGGGCCATGGACGTAATTTTCAAGCCAGGCTGGATTCAGAACATCCTTAACCGCAAAGCGCTGGATGAAAGTGTTTATGCAATTACACACGAAATGAGCAAGTGATGGTTATGAATAAAACAAGAATTGGGATCAGTTCATATTCTTATTCCTATGCTGTGGGATTTCCGGGTTTTATCCCGGCAAAATCCTTAAATGCTTTTGATCTTGTGGACAAAGCAGCCGAATTGAAGGTTGCGGTGCTGCAAATTGCTGACAATTATCCGTTACATAGACTTTCACCATTCGAACTTTCAAGTCTGAACAATTATGCTCGAAGCAAGTCTGTTGAGATAGAAGTCGGAACGCGTGGCATTGGGACAGAAAATCTTCTCAGGTATATTGAGATTGCCAAAATGTTAAATTCAAAACTCCTGAGGGTTGTCATTGACACCGCATGGCATCAGCCGGGCTTCCAGGAAATAATTGAATTGCTGTCAAAAGTTCTGCCGGTACTTGAAAAAGAAAATATTATCCTGGGGTTGGAAAACCATGACCGATTTAAGTCCAAGGTTTATGCAGACATAGTTGAAACCCTGCACAGCCCGTATGTAGGAATTGTTCTCGATACAGTCAATTCCTTTGCATGTGAAGAGAATACAAATCAGGTCATGGATGTCCTGGCGAGGTATACTGTCAATTTTCACGTCAAGGATTTCAGGATAGAACGGGTCCAAAACAGCATGGGGCTGATGGTTACAGGAACAATCGCGGGAAAAGGTTTCCTTGATATTCCCAAAATGCTGCAGCGCCTGCAGAAGGAAGCACGTTGTGACTTCAGCACGATTCTTGAGTTGTGGATGCCGCCTGAAGCCACAGTTGATGACACTCTCAGAAAAAAAGATCTCTGGGTTAGGGAAAGCATCTCTTATCTAAAGAGTGTCCTTGATGAACCCGGATCGCAATAAATCATGAATATGAAAGGAGAGGAAAAGATGACAAAACGACTGATTACACTGCTGCTCATTATTGTAATGCTTGCAGGCCTGGCTGCAGGATGCGGTAAAACTCAGGAAAAGCCTGCCGTAAAGGAACCTGCAACCCAAACATCCTCGGGAGGAAATGATACTTCAAAGGAAACTGATAACGGAGATGGCCGCAAATATCCAATTCCTAAAGGAGACTGGGTAATAGGACTGTCGAATTCATATTACGGAAACACATGGCGTAAACAAAATGGTTGAATCCTTTACAAGGG
>Ga0134093_1003718_pt1 | contig 10344 bp, 10 predicted proteins | sample 4_1taG_FD_94452 | JGI IMG/M metagenome (GOLD analysis project Ga0134093, IMG submission 94452) | Switchgrass degrading microbial communities from high solid loading bioreactors in New Hampshire, USA - 4_13_20_68_A1 metaG | ecosystem: Engineered > Bioreactor > Semi-continuous > Anaerobic >...
CAATGGCGTCCAGCGCAGGCCGTTCCAGCCCGGCGCGGGGTGGGTCAACAAGGACCACATCCGCCGGGACGTTCATATGCGGCAGGATCTCCTCCGCCGCGCCTTCGTACAGCTCCACGTTCTCATACTCGTCCAGGTTAATTGCGAAGTCCTCCGTCGCTGATTCCGCCAGCTCCACGCCCACCAGCCGCTGGACCTTCGGGGCCAGGAACGCGGAAAACAGGCCTACGCCGCAGTACACGTCCAGCAGCGTGGTTTGTTCCGTCAGCGGCAGGATGCGCAGCAAGTGCTCGACCATCGCTTCGGCCACCGACAGGTTCACCTGGAAGAAAGACCCTGCCGATACCCGGAACATGCGCCCGCGCACCTCCAGCCACAGGTCATCACTGCCCGCCAGCACCACCGTGTCCTCTCCGCTGCGGTGAACAACGGACAGCGGCAGATTCAGCTCCATCTCCGGCAGGCCGGCGTCCTGCGTCTGGATGATCAGCAACGCTTCATCCTCCGAGCCCTGGCGCAGGCCGATCCGTTCGATCCCCACCTGCCGGTCGATCTCCAGCTGCGGCCAGATGTCGTTGAGCAGCGGCTCGGGCAGGTGGCACTCGCGGATGGGCAGCACCTCGTCGTTGGCATACAGCTTCATGTATCCCAACCGCCCGTCGGGGGCCTGGTGAAACTGCACGTTGTTGCGGTAGTAAAAAGGGTTCGGACTGGGGACTGTCGCGGCGACCGGCGGATCCTCAATCCCGGCGATGCGCTGCAGCTGGTCGCGCACCACCTCGCGTTTGGCGTCCAGCTGGCGCTCGTAGGGTATGTGCTGGTAATGGCAGCCCCCGCACTCGCCGAAGTGGACGCACCGCGGCTGGATGCGGTCCGGGGACGGCTCGAGCACTTCCAGCAGGCGCGCGCGAGCAAAGCGGGGCTTCTCTTCGATCAGCTCCAGGCGCACCTTCTCGCCGGGCAGTGCCATCGGCACAAACACCGCCCGCCCGTCGGGCAGCCGGCCGATCAGGTCCCCGCCGTAAGCGAAGCGGGTCACCACGACATCAATAACAGCTTTCTGGTCTGTCATTCAGGTTCCTTGAAATAAGCTGCTTTGATTATATGGTATCCCCGTCAATTTCAGGCGAAATCGGACTCAATGCTCGTGGTCGTCGACATGCCCGGCGGGCGAAACCAGCCCGGGAAAAAGCGGCTGAGAAACCCGTGCAGCCGTGTAGACCACCGCTCCCAGCATCACCGAGGCCAGCAGAAACCCGGCGATCGTGCTCCGGACCGCCGGCCTGGCCTCTTCCTTATCTCCAGCCCTGACCAGGCCGCCGAGCAGGACCGCGGCGCTGATGCCCTCCAGCAGTTTGGAGGCCACGCCGGCGAGATCCACCTCCTCCGGCGCGTTGGTAAAGGGCGCCGGGGCCACGCGGGTGATGCCCCACAGCACGATCATGCTGACCGCCAGCAGCACCCCGGCCTGAGCCAGCCGCCGGGACGGCCGCAGCCAGTAAGCCGCCGCCCAGATCACTTCCAGCCCGCCGATCACGCCCAGCGCGATGCCGTGCGCCGGGGCGTGTTCATAATGATGGGGAACCACAACGAAATGAATGATGCCCGCAGCCAGCATCAACATGACAGGGACTGTGATCAACCGGGCACGGGGAAAAACCTTTGACTGCGCGATGGTCATGGCCATCCACCTCCATTCGTTCTGTTAATCATCCATACGTATTTCCCCTGTCTTTGGATGACCTGAAACGTGAAAACATAAAAACTCTTAAGGTCAATTAATTATCAGCGCGCATCGGACGTTCTCCACGTCCGGCTCGACACGGGTCGCACTGATTATTGCCCCTCGGCCTCGACTGAATTAATCCAAAATCAGTCGTTTATTTAACTGGTATTTAATCTACAAACGTGTATGATTAATGACAGGTTAGTGACGGCTTCACCTGGGGGACTGTTTCCTTTCTTCGCACCGGCGAGTTGAAGGAGGGATGGAAAATGAAACGCACTGCAGCCGCTTATGCATTCCTGATCATCGCTGCAATGATCGTGAGCCTTCTGGGAGCGATCCACCAGGCGGCCTCCGCCCGCACGCTGAACCAGGAGGATGAGCTGGTCGTGCGGGGAGCGCAGCTGTACGACGACTGGGCCGCCGTGCTGGTCCAATCGCCTCCTTCAGGTAACCATCCCATCTGGGGCCGCCAGGAGGAGAACACCCGCAGCGGGCCGGACACCTGGCGCTGCGTGACCTGCCACGGCTGGGACTACCAGGGCGTCGAGGGGGCCAACCGCAGCGGGCCGAACTTCACCGGATTCCCTGGTGTGTTTGACACGCAGTCCGCCTCCGCGGCCGAAATTGCAGCCGCACTGACCGGAGAAGATGATCCGGAACACAACTTTGTCCCCCCGCTGGTTGAGGAGGATGTCGAAGCGCTGGCAGCCTTCCTCCAGCAGGGTTTGATCGACGACAACCAGTACATCGACCTGGTCTCCCGCCAGGTCATCGAAGGCGACCGTGAGAACGGGCAGCGGCTGTACACCGAGGCCTGCGCCAGCTGTCACGGCGAGGACGGCACGGCGCTGGCCTTCCGCTATGAGGGCCAGAATGTATCGCTGGGGACGCTGGCCGTCCAGGAGCCGTGGCGCTTCCTGCACCGCACTCGCTACGGAACCGCCCGTGCTTCTGAGATGCCTGCCATGGTTCTGGACGGCTGGACACCTGAAGAGGGGCGCGACGTGCTGCTTTACGCCCAGAGCCTGCCGACCGGATTTCCGGGTGAAGGCGAAGCCCCCGGGCAGGACGGCGGCCGGGAGCCGTTCGACGAGCGCGGCGGGCCGTCCCGCGGCCTGTTTACCGGCATCCTGACCGCCATCTGGGCGATGGTCACCAGCCTGGGGTTCGCCGTTCTGCTGGGAGCGGTGCTGATCGGCATCATTTTCTTCGTCGTCTGGCTGATCCGCGGACAGCAATAACATCACACCATCAAGGAGAAAAGCATGACAAGACCCAAACCCTGGTACAAGCATGGGGGAATTATCACCGGGATCGTCCTGCTGCTGCTCATCCTCATCGGAGGGGCGGCGGCTGCGCTGGTATTTACCCAGCAGTCACCGGACCAGCCGATCCAATTTCCGCACCGCACCCACGTGCTGATCGGCGCGCAGTGCCAGTACTGCCACCCGGCGGTCGCTTTCAGCGCGGAGGCCGGGCTTCCCTCCACGGATAAATGCTGGGGCTGTCACCAGCAGATCGAACGCCAGTCGGAACAGCTGGACATACTGGCTTCCTACGTGGAAAGCGGTGAGCCGATCCCCTGGGTCCCGGTGGCCCTGCTTCCAGATTTTATTCACTTCAACCACCTGACCCATGTGGACAGCGGCATCGCCTGTGAAACCTGCCACGGTGACGTCAGCCAGATGACCGTTGCCGAGCCGCAGACGCGCTGGAACATGGGCTGGTGCCTGGAATGTCATTCCCGCACGGGCGAAGAGAACTTCGTCCGGCTTTCTGACTGCGCCACCTGTCATTATTGATCCATCGAAAGGAACCAGCATGAAATCCAAAATCTCACGGCGAGATTTTCTCAAGCTTTCCGGCGCGGGGCTGGCCACCGCCGGTGTGCTGACCGGCTGCGGCCCCACATCACGTTATGTGGTACGCCAGCCCTACAGCAGCATGCCCGAGTTCGGCCAGACCGGCGTCAGCACCTACTATGCCACCACCTGCCGGGACTGCACCGCCGGATGCGGGATCATCGTTCGCACCGTCGAAGGCCGGGCCATTAAGGCGGAAGGCAACCCGGCCCACCCGGTCAGCCGCGGCAAGATCTGCCAGCGCGCCCTGACGGCGGTGCAGGGACTGTATAACCCGGACCGGATCACCGGACCGCGCCGGCAAGCCCGGGGCGGCGGGTCGGTCGAAGAGATCGACTGGGACCAGGCAGAGGAAGTCGTCGGCCAGGCGCTGCAGGGGAATGCCGGTTCGCTGGCCTTCCTGCTGGGCGGCACACCTGACCACCTCTTTGACCTGGTCACCGAGCTGGCAGAGGCGCTCGGAGCTCCGCCGCCGGTGCGCTACTCCACCCTGCAGATGTTCGAGGGCCGTTCCACCCTGATCGCCGCGACCGAAGCCGTCTACGGCACCCCGGCGGTTCCCCATTTCGACATGGCCAATTCGGACGTGGTCTTCTCCTTCGGCGCGAACCTGCTCGAAGAGTGGCTCTCTCCGCTGGCCTACACGCGGCAGTTCCGCCAGTTCCGCCAGGATGCTGCCGGGCGGCGAACCGGTTATCTGGTCACCTTCGAACCGAGGCAGTCGGTCACCGGCGGCAGCAGCGACCTGTGGGTGCCGGTCGCGCCGGGCAGCGAGGGCCTGGTCGCCGCGGCCATCGGCCGGCTGGCGGCTGAGGCCCGGGGCGGCGGGGTTCCGCCGGCTTTCGCCGGTGTGGACGTCAACGCCGCCGCGGAAGCTTCCGGCGTCCCCGTGGAAACCCTGACCCGGCTGGCGGAGATGTTCGCCACAGCCCGGCAGGCGACAGCCCTGCCGGGCGGCAACGCGCTCGGGCACGCAAACGGCCTGGAAAGCGCGGTGGCCATCCTGACCCTCAACTCGCTCTCCGCCGCCAACCCGGTTTCCATCATCCCGGTGGAAGAGGAAGCCTCCGCTCCGCAGGGAAGCCTTCAGGCAGTTCAGGAGCTGGTCGACCGCATGCGCTCCGGCCAGGTCAGCACGCTCTTCATCCATGGGGTCAATCCCCTCTTTGAGCTGCCTTCCAGCCTGGGCTTCGCCGAAGCGCTGGCTCAGGTGCCGCAGGTGATCTCCTTTGCCTCCTTCCCGGACGAAACCGCCCTGGCCAGTGACTACATCCTGCCCGACCACACCGGGCTGGAGTCCTTCGGCTACCAGCGGGTGCAGGCAGCCGACCGGCCGGTGCTCTCGGCCATGCAGCCTGTAGTCGTGCCGCTCTACAACACCCGCGCCACGGCGGACGTGCTGCTCGCAGCCACGCAGCAGGCCGGCGCCGGGCTGGACTACACCGACGAAGTGGCCTTCATCCAGAGCCGGCTGCGCCCCCTGCTGGACGCGAACGACCCGGACGGGCTTTTCCGCGCGGATGAAATGCCCACCTTCTGGGCGCAGTTCCTGCAGTACGGCGGCTGGTGGACCCAGAGCCCCCGCCTGGAGCCGGCTGAAGCCAGCGCCAGCGGCGGCAGTGCCATCCGCCCGCCCGAGCCACTCCAATCCGGGCAGCTGCACTTTATCGCTTATCCCAACAAGCTGGGAGACGGCTCGGTGGCCAACCGCCCCTGGATCCAGGAAACGCCCGATCCGATGGTCACCGCCACCTGGAATTCCTACCTGCTGATCCATCCGGACACTGCTGCCGGGCTGGGCGTGCGCACCAACGACGTGGTGCTGGTGCGCTCGGAGCATGGTGAGCTGGAGACCAGCGTGTATGTTTACCCCGCCATCCGGCCGGACACTGTGGCCATGCCCTTCGGCCAGGGCCACACCGAGCTGGGCCGCTGGGCGGCCGGACGCGGCGCCAACCCGGCGGTGTTGTTCCCGCCGCAGGCCAACGGCGCCGGGGATCTGGCCTTTGCCGACACCCGTGTCACCCTGAGCGCCACCGGCCGCCGCCGCCCCCTTGCTTTGATCGAAAGCCTGGACGGCGTCTACGGCGAGGGTCACTGAGTGACCCATTAATGTTAGCCCTGAGCAACAAGGAGAACCAGCATGGCTCAAGTGACTGAACAACCCAGGAAATGGGGCATGGTAATCGACCTGGACCTGTGCACCGGCTGCAACGCCTGCGTCACGGCCTGCGCGATGGAAAACAACATCCACTATACGGGTGAGGACGAAGTCGCCTACGGACGCGGCCTGTACTGGATGCGTATCCAGCGCTACTGGCACGGCGAGTACCCCAACGTGGGGCCGGAGTTCACCCCGATGCTCTGCCAGCAGTGTGGCGAAGCGCCCTGTGAACCGGTCTGCCCGACCTATGCTTCGGTGCACAGCAACGAAGAGCAGATTAACCTGCAGGTCTACAACCGCTGCATCGGCACCCGCTACTGCGCCAACAACTGCCCGTATCACGCCCGGGTTTTCAACTTCTTCGATTATGAAATCCCCGCGCCGATGAACGCCTACCTCAACCCGGACGTGACCGTGCGCTCGCGGGGTGTGATGGAAAAATGCACCTTCTGCGTACACCGGCTGGTGCATGCACGCATCGATGCCGACACTCAGGGTGACCCCTCGCTTGAGAATGAGGTCACCACCGCCTGCGCGCAGGCCTGTCCGACGAACGCCATCATGTTTGGCGATCTGACCGACGAAAATAGCCCGATTCGCACACTCTTCGAGCGCAGCGAGCGGGGCTTCCAGATCATGGAAGAGCTGGGGACCTTCCCCAGCATTACCTACCTGAAGGGAGGTGGCGTGTATGGCGGCAGAGACTAGTTATCTGACCGGTGCACGAGCCGATCTCGAACAGAGTGAACTGGCTGAAGAGCATCTGATGCTCGACCCTCGCCCGCGCGAGGAGATGAACCAGATGGTGATGGAAGCCATGACCACGACCACCCCGGTCTACTGGGCCTGGGTCGGCGGGCTGGCGCTGATCGTCGCCGTCTGCCTGTTCGGCGTGTGGGGCTACATGACCGCCACCGGCATCGGCATCACCGGCATCCGCCGCCCGGTTTTCTGGGGCGTGTTCATCGTCACCTTCGTGTTCTGGATTGGTATCAGCCACGCCGGCACGTTCGTCTCGGCCATCCTGCGGGTGTTCAAAGCCGAATTCCGCCGCCCCTTCACCCGCGCGGCCGAGCTGATGACCACCTTCGGTCTGGCCGGCGGTGCGATGTACCCGCTCATCCACCTCGGGCGCGTGTGGACGTTCTACTACATGGTCCCCTACCCCAACGCCCGCTGGCTGTGGCCTAACATGCGCTCGCCACTGGTCTGGGACTTTCTGGCCATCACCACCTACCTGCTGAGCAGCACCATCTACCTCTACCTGCCGCTGATCCCCGACCTGGCCATGGCCCGAGACCGCACCACCGGCCTGCGCCACCGCATCTACCGCCTGCTGGCGCTGGGCTGGCGCGGCACCGAGGCGGAATGGCACCGCCTGCGAAAGGCCATCAACATTTTCGCCTTCGCCATCATCCCGGTCATGTTCTCAGTCCACACCATCGTGTCCTGGGACTTCGCCGTCGGCGTGGTGGCCGGGTGGCACTCGACCATCTTCGGCCCCTACTTCATTATCGGGGCCATCCTCTCAGGTGTGGCCGCTGTGGTCACCATCCTCTTCGTGCTGCGCAGCGCGATGCGCAACTTTAAATACTTCATCCGCCCTGAGCATTTCGACGCGCTGGGCAAGCTGCTGCTGGTCTTCTCCATGGCCTGGGCCTACTTCTTCTTCAACGAGTACCTGCTGAGCTGGTACGGCGGCGAGGAAGCCGTGCAGCGCATCCTCACCCTGCACGCCACCGGCCCCTCCGCCTGGGTCTGGTACCTGATGCTGATCTGCAACGTCGCCATTCCCTGGCTGACGCTGTGGAACCGGCGCATCCGCCGCAACCCGCTGGCGATGTTCTTCATCACCCTGGCAATCAACGTCGGCATGTACGCGGAACGCTACACCATCATCCCGCTTACCCTGGGCCACCAGCGCATGCCTTTTGACTGGGGCATCTACAACCCCTCCATCTTCGAAATTAGCATCGCCATCGGCACCATGGCCATGTTCTGCCTGCTCTACCTGCTGGCTTCCCGCGCCATCCCGCTGATCCCGGTCTGGGAGGTGCAGGAAGGCCAGATGGCGCACAGCCTGAAGAAGGTTGGCAAGGCGCACGTGCCTTCGGTGACGGAGCTGGAGTAAGCGAAAAGGAGCCTCGCCATGATAACCGAACCCATACATCTCGCCCTCTTCGAAGAAGACCAGATCAACGAGGCCGCCGAAGCCATCTCCATCCTGCGCTCGCAGGGCGTGCCGGACCGGAACATATCGGTCATTTCCGGGGTTCCCCTGTCTGAGCACATCCTCGGCCGGCCGATGAGCTGGAGCCGTGTCGGGCTGATCGGCCTGGCCGGGGCCGTGGCCGGCTTCCTGGCCGCTCTGGCCATCACTTACCTTCCGGTGCTCATCTACCCGCTGAACGTCGGCCGCATGCCGGTCTTCCCCATCCCCACCACGCTGGTGGTGGTCTTCGAGCTGACCATGCTGGGCCTGTTGATCAGCACCCTTCTGGGGGTGTTCGTGGAAACCATCACCCCGTCCTACGGCCCGCACGGCTACGATCCACGCATCGCCCATGGGAAAATCGGCATCCTATTCACCTGCCCGCCGGAGGTGGACTGTGAATCCTACGACCAGCTGGTGGCCCTGGGCGCGGAACTGACCCACAACCTGCAGGAGCGGAAGCTATGGCCATAATCAAACGCCTGATCATTGTGCTTGTCGTCCTCGCCAGCCCGCTGCTGATCGGCCTGCTGTTCACCATGGACATCATCAAAATCAACTGGGTCAGCAATATGGAGATCCAGCCCTCCTACCGCGCCATGGAGGACCCGCGCCCGCTGCCAGCCCGTTCGGTGCCTATCCAGGGCGCGGTGTACATTCCGGAGCTGGGACCGCCCGCCAACCCGGTGGAAGCGACGGAGGAGAGCCTGCAGATGGGTGAGGAGCTGTACACCATCCACTGCGCGCTCTGCCACGGCGCGGGAGGGGCGGGCAACGGGCCATTCTCCAGCGCGCTGCGCCAGTATCCCCCGGCTGACCTGGTGGCGGCTGACTCCAATGCCCGCAACCTGAGTGACGGGGCCATCTTCCTGGTGATATCCTACGGCGTCGAAGGCCGCATGCCGGCCCTGCATGAGAACATTCCAGACGTGGAAAACCGCTGGCACGTGGTCAACTACGTCCGCGCCCTGCAGGACCGGGCCGGGCAGTGAAACCTCAGTCCATTTGACGCAAAAGGGCGGGAGGTCAACCCGCCCTTTTTGATTTCTTATGCCGGCCCGTTAAGTTCATCGAGACCGGCGAGCATACGGCTGCTGCTACTCCACCGGCTCGTGACCCGAAAACCAGCCCAGCACCTCGATCTGCGATTTTATACCCCCATGCTCGTCGATGTGGCGCATCTCCACGCCGCGCTCGATCAGCGCGGCCCCGACCATAAAGGCACGTTGGCAGGACTCGGGCCTTAGTTCAGCGCACATCACCGCCAGGCGCTCGCCGCCCCGGGAGGCGGCTTCCAGTTCGCCAATTCCCTCATGAAACCAGGGCTTCTCCCACAGCACGTCCAGATCCAGGACTTCGCCGTCCCACAGGTCAGGATCGGCGGGTTTCCCGCCCAGCACATCCCCGCGATAGGTGTATTCGATCCCTGCGCCAGTCAGGTATTCTTCCAGGATCTTCTTGCGGAAAGCCGGGTTCCATCGCGATACCGGGTGCGAGCGGATGTCCACCAGCCGGGTGACGCCGTACCGGTGCAGCAGGTCAATGAACTCATAGATGGAACGGCGCCCGTAGCCGATGGAGTATACGGGCTGGGATTCAGTGGCCATATGTTTATCCTACCATAAGGTCCCGCTCCCGGCGAACGGGTCTCCGGCTATGCGCATTAATTGATCCAGCCGTGGCAGCCTGGACGCCCGGAATACCTGACCGGCCGGTTGGCCGGACGACCGGGCGTCCGGCCAGGGACTAGAGCAGTTCTTTCAATTTCAGGGCGCGCTTGTACAGCGGGTCGTACTCGCAGCCGCAGCTGCCGCACTCTCTGTCGGCCTGTTCGATGGCGGCGATAAGTGCTTCCTTCTCGCCGCGGCCTTCCAGCCAGGCAATGGACGGTCCGGCAATCAGGTCCCAGCCGGATGCAGCGAACCTGGTCATGATATCGCGCAGCTCTTCGATCATGTTGTCTCCCTAATTTAATGAAGAAGGATTGGGTTTATGAAATCGCAGGTAGAAATGCCCGTCTGCGGCCTGTTCCACAGCCGGCCGGAAACCCGCATCAGTGCAGATGCGCTTGAAGTGAATCGCGTCCTGAGCGGCATCGTCCTTGTAGATGCCGTAGGTGGTGTGCACCGCCAGACCGCCAGCATCGATGTCCAGCTCCGCCAGAAAAGGGTCGGCGGTGAGGATATCGGCATCCCAGATGTGCAGCTGGCCCCCGGGTTTAAGCACCCGGCAGGCTTCATGGATGACCTGCTCGTGGTCGGGCTTCTCCAGATACATCAGGCAGTAAAAGGCGGTGACATGGTCGAAGGACTCGTCCTTAAAGCCCAGGCGGCAGGCGTCCATCTGGATCCTGGTGAAATCACCCGGGGCTTCCTCC
>Ga0134093_1003719_pt1 | contig 10342 bp, 8 predicted proteins | sample 4_1taG_FD_94452 | JGI IMG/M metagenome (GOLD analysis project Ga0134093, IMG submission 94452) | Switchgrass degrading microbial communities from high solid loading bioreactors in New Hampshire, USA - 4_13_20_68_A1 metaG | ecosystem: Engineered > Bioreactor > Semi-continuous > Anaerobic >...
AATCGGATATGGTATAATGACCCGAGCGCCGGGGTAACCCGGTTTTATATTTTCACGCGAAAAAGATATGAGCCCAGAAGATACTTCACAACCTACCAAAGTGTGTCCAACCTGCGGCACGCGCCTGAGTGAAAATGCGTCGCGCTGCCTGGTTTGCGGCCGCTCCTTCGCAGCCGCACCCGCGGGGGTTGGTCCGGGCGCCGCGCAGGCTGTCGTCGTGCAAAGCCCGCGCATGCCCGAAGTAACCCTGTCTCTTCCAGTGGCCATTGGTCTCTTCATCCTCGTGCTGGGTATCGGAGCCGCGGTGGTCTACTTCCTACTGAACGGGAAGACCCCGGCGGCAGCCGTCAGTGATGCGGGAACGCCCACCCCGACGGTCACCTTTACCCCGACTCTCTCGATGACACCGACGGACACGCTCGAGCCGACGGCCACGCCGACGGTCACGCCGCTTCCGCCGATCGAGTACGTCATCCAGTCCAACGACTTCTGCGACACCATCGCCTGGACCTACGGCGTCACTGTACAGAGCATTCTGCAGGCCAACCCGGGCATGCGCTGCGAGCTGCTCAGCCCCGGCACCACCATCCTGATCCCGCAGCCCACGCCGACGCCGCCCCCGGCGCCAACCCCCACGCTCAGCCCGGCTGAGGCCACCATCGCCGCCTGCGAGACCATCACCTACCGCGTGGAACCCGGGGATTCCCTGCAGGCCATCGCCGCCAACTACAACGTCACCATGGAGTCGATTCGCAAGTACAACGGTCTGGTCGACGACACCGTTTTCGCAGGCCGTGACCTGATCATCCCGCTTTGCGAGCGCAAGCCGACTCCGGGACCGACCGCCACGCCGACCAATCCGCCGCCATATAACCCGCCCAATCTGCTGCTGCCTGCGGACGGCGCGGCCTTCACCGCCGCCAACGACAGCGTCACGCTGCAGTGGGCTTCGGTGGGCACCCTGCGCAGCAATGAGTACTACCAGGTGACCATCGAGGACATCACCGAAGGCCAGGGACGCAAGCTGGTCGACTACGTCACCGACACCAAGTACATCGTGCCGGCGTCCTTCCGGCCGACCGACACAATCCCGCATGTGCTGCGCTGGTTCGTTGTGCCAGTCCGCCAGACCTCCAGCACCACCAGCGCCGGCCAGCCGGTCTACGAGCCGGCCGGTGAGGCCAGCGCATGGCGCGTCTTCACCTGGTGGATCGCCGGAAGCCCGGGGCAGCAGTCCAACACCGAAACACAACCCCCGGCCACAGCGGAAACACCATCGCCGTAACCACGAATGAAACCAAAAGGAGCCTGTTAAAACAGGCTCCTTTTCATTTTCCTTTACCCGGTCAGAAATCAGGCGTTGACCGTCTCTTCCGGAGTGGTGTCCTCGTTGGCCTCCAGGAAGCGGGTCGCAGCGATGGCAGCGGCCGCCCCCATCCCGGCGGAGGTGACCACCTGGCGGTAGATCGGGTCGCTCACCTCACCGGCCACGAACACGCCCGGGATGTTGGTGTGCATGCTCATATCCGAGATGATATACCCGCGCTCGTCCAGCGCCAGCTGCCCGCGGAACAGCTCGGTGTTGGGTTTGTGACCGATAAAGATGAATACGCCGTCCGTGGGCACTTCGTACTCTTCCTGCGTCTTGACGTTCTTAATCGTCACCGTCTCGACCGCCTTCTCCCCGTTGATGGAGGTGACCACGCTGTCCCACAGGAATTTGATTTTCTTATTGTCCGTGGCCCGACGCTGCAGGATGGGCCCTGCGCGCAGTGTGTCCCGGCGGTGAATAATGGTCACTTCACTGGCGAAGCGGGTGAGGAAGAGGCCTTCCTCCAGGGCGCTGTCTCCGCCGCCCACGACCACCACCTTCTTATCCTTGAAGAACCAGCCGTCGCAGGTGGCGCAGTAGGACACGCCACGCCCGGTCAGTTCCTTTTCACCGGGCACGTTGAGGTGATTGGGGCTGGCCCCGGTGGCGATGATGAGCGTCTCTGCCAGATACTCCTTACTGTAGGTTTTTACCGAAAACGGCCGCCGGGAAAGGTCGACCTCGGTGGCACTGTCGTACTCCAGGCGCGCGCCGAAGTTTTCTGCCTGCTTTTGAAACAGATCGCCCAGCTCTGAGCCGCCCACGCCGGACGGGAAGCCGGGATAATTTTCAATCGTATGGGTAAGCGAAGCCTGGCCGCCGATCGCCGTCCCGGTGAGCACCACCGGAGCCAGTTCCGCGCGCGCAGCGTACAGCGCTGCGCTGAGGCCGGCCGGCCCGGCTCCCAGAATCAATACCTTTACATGTTCGCTGACCAGATTGCTGGCCGTCCCGGCGGAAAAATTGGATAAGTTCAAATCCATTCGATCGCTCCTGTGTTGATAATTCATTCCTTGCCTTTAATTGGATGCGCCGGCGCTGGAAAGGTTGCACCGCGTTTAGCTATGCGCAGCCTGATCGGTAATCTCCAGCGCCCGGTCGATGACCTCAAAGCCCTCCGCCAGCTGCTCCGGAGTGATGATCAGCGGCGGCAGCAGCAGCATGGTGTGCCAGTGAACCGAGGCAAACACCCCGTGATCAAGGAGGTAGCGGCTGAAAGCGGCCATTTCCGGGCTGGTCCCGTTGTACGGCGCCATCGGTTCGCGTGTCTTCCGGTCTCGAACCAGTTCAATGACGCCAAACAGGCCGATGGAGCGCACCTCCCCCACCGAGGGATGCCGGTCCACCAGTTCGGCCAGCATGTCGGCCATCACGGCGCCGGTCTCCGCCGCCCGTTCGACCAGGCGGTCCTCGCGCATAACCTGAATGGTGGCTATCGCCGCCGCCAGCGAGACCGGATGCCCGTTGTAAGTCAATCCGCCCTCGTACTTTCGTTCACCGAAAGCGTCGGCGATCTCCTGCCGCATCGCCACCGCCCCGAGCGGCGCGTAGCCGGAGGTCAGCCCCTTGGCCATGGTCATAATATCCGGCTTTACATCCCAGTGATCCACCGCGAACCACTTCCCGGTCCGGCCGAACCCGCTCATCACCTCATCGCAGATCATGACAATGCCGTAACGATCGCAGATCTCGCGTACGCCCTGCAGGTAGCCTTTGGGGGGAATGATCACCCCGTTGGTGCCGGTCACGCTCTCCAGCAGCACGGCCGCGATGGTCTCCGGGCCTTCGTACAGGATGATCTCCTCCAGATGGTTGAGATAATCCCGGGTGAACTCCTCCTCGCTGATGTCCGGCTGCAGCCGGTGGAAGGTGGAGCGGTAGCGGTAAGGGTCGAGGAAATGCACCACACCCGGCATCACCGTAGGCTCCCAGGCCACCCGGCGCGGGTCACCGGTGGCGGCAATCGACCCGTAGGTCGCGCCGTGATAGGAGCGGTAGCGGGTGAGGATCTTGTACCTGCCGGTGTACCCGCGGGCAAGCTTGATGGCGTTCTCGTTGGCGTCCGCGCCGCCCAGTGTGTACAGGAAGCGGCTCAGCCCGTCGGGGGTGATCTCATCCAGCAGCCTTCCCAGCGCTGCCCGGGGACGGGTGGCCATGCCCGGCCCGGCGTAAGGCAGCTCGCGCAGCTGCGCCGCCATAGCCTCGATGACCCGTTCGTCACCGTGGCCGATGTTGACGCACATGGTGGTCGAGTTCAGATCCAGGTAGCGCTTGCCGTCCGTATCCCAGAAGTACACGCCCTTCGCCCGGGTAACGGGGATGGGACTGACTTTGTTTTGGGCCGACCAGGTCCAGAAGTTGTGTTTCAGCGACAGGGGCAGGATCTCGGAGTCGTCGATGTGGATCATACGTTCCTCGGAAGGGATGGTGATGTCATTGCGGCGGTGTTCACTCAAATGCTATCATATTTTTCCTGGCCCGTCTGCTATAATGCCGGTACAGGAAAGGCGGCCAGCGATGCAAATCAGCGGGGATACTGAAAAACAGGATGACCTCTGCAGCATGTGCCAGGAAGCGCTGCCCCCGGCTGCTCGCAAAGGCATTGAGCTGTTCAACACCGGGCACTATTTCGAAGCCCATGAAGAACTGGAACTGGCCTGGCGGGCGGAACCGCGCCGGGTGCGCGATCTCTACCAGGGTATCCTTCAGGTGGGGGTCGCCTACTACCATGCGCTGCGCCAGAATTACACCGGCTCGCGGAAGCTGTTCCTGCGCGCCCGGCGCACACTGGAAGGGCTGCCGGACACCTGCCAGGGCGTGGATTTGCGCCGCTTCCGCCAGGACTGGGAATCCGTCGAAACGGAAGTCATCCGCCTGGGTGCGGAGCGCCTGTACCAGCTAAATCCTTACCTGATGAAACCCATCCCCATGATCACCGAGGGAGCATCCAGTGAGCAGTGAACCGATCCTGAAGGGGAAAACCGCCCTGGTCACCGGCGGCGGCCGCGGCATCGGCCGGGCCATCGCGCTGCATCTGGCCGGCATGGGCGCGGACATCGTCCTCACTTACGTGCGCAACCAGGCGCCCGCCGAAGAAGTCGCCGCACAGATCTGCTCCATGGGCCGCCAGGCCAGAGCGCTGCACGCCAACCTGGCCCGCAGCGAGCACATCCAGCGCCTGTTCGACGAACTGGAGGCGGATGGCACCGGCCTGGATATCCTCATCTCCAACGCCGCTTCGGGGTTCAACCGGCCGGCGCTGCAGCAGAAAGAATCCGGCTGGGATTACACCCAGAACGTCAACGTGCGGGCTTTCCTGCTGGCCGCCCAGCGGGCCGTCCCTCTGATGGAGCAGAAGGGCGGCGGAGTGATGGTCGCCATCTCCAGCCCCGGCTCGCAGCGCGTGCTGCCCGATTATGTCAGCGTGGGCGCCAGCAAGGCCGCCCTGGAAGCCCTCACCCGCTACCTGGCCGTCGAACTGGCCCCGAAGAACATCGTAGTCAACGCCGTATCGCCCGGCGTGGTGGAGACAGACGCTCTGAAACACTTCTCCGTGATGGGTAACCCGGAGGTGCTGAAACGCGCCTCCTCCCTGACTCCTGCCGGCCGCCTGGTGCAGCCGGAAGACGTCGCCGGAGTGGTCGGGTTCCTGTGCACCCCGGCGGCGTCCATGATTCGCGGTCAGGTGATCGTAGTCGACGGCGGCTACACGCTGCTCCCGCCGTTATAATCCCGGTATTCTATCTCAGCGCTCAATCAGCACAACCCGTGCAGGTGCGCCGTCCGAACCGAGTAACTTGAGCGGCAGGCAGAACAGCTCATACTCCCCGGCACGGACCTTCGAGAGATCCAGCCCCTCCAGCAGCACCACCCCGGCCTGCAGCAGGGCCAGGTGCGTGGAAGTCGTGTGCGCATACGACGAAACTGACAGGTAATCGATCCCCACCAGCTTCACCCCTCGCGCCACCAGCCATCTGGCAGTGCTCTCATCCAGCCCGACGTAGTCGGTGCGGAAATGGTCCTCCAGCTCCGGCCAGAATGTCGAATTCCAGGTCTTGAACAGCACCCGCTCTGTCCCGGCGGGCAGGTCAACCTGCTCCAAAACCTCTGCTGTGATCAGACGCACCTCCGCAGGAATCTCCACCAACGCAGCCGGCCCGACCAGCACTTCCAGCGGCAGCCCCTCCACCGTGCCGCCGCCGGCGATGAAGTGCGCCGGAGCGTCAACGTGCGTGCCGGTGTGCACACTCAGGCTGAGCGCGCTCACGTTGGATTCAGCCCCCTCCTCCAGTTTGGAGATCCGCACCAGGCTCACCGGCCGGTCGCCGGGCCAGACAAACAGACGGTTGGAAATCGGGACGGTGATGTCATGGATGATCACTGCACTCCTCCTGAAATGCGCCAGCCTGAGGCGGCGAAGATATCCGTCAGGAAGGCTTCCCGCTCCTCGGCAGTCATCAGCCGGGGCTGGGCGTAGTCTTCCAGCATCAGGGTGATCAGATCGGTGCTGATGTGCCGTCCGTTGTAGAAGACATGACGGTCGACGAACTCCAGCCGGGTGGTGGGTATTTGCTGGTTCCCCACCGTCAGATACGCCTGGTACACATGCATCTGATCGAAGTACAGGTTGCCCAGCCCGTAGTGGATGAAGCTGTCGTTGAAAAACTCCATCTCCTTGGGAGTGTGCGCCTGGCTGCCCTGCACGACCACCGCGCCGGCGTCGGCAATCTCCCGGAAGATCACCTCCATCTCCGGGCCGGCCAGGTTGCTGTAATTCTCGAAGTACTGGAAGGTGGCGATGGGCAGGTATCCCTCGGCTCTGAGCCGGGCAATTTCATCCTTCATCCACTGGTAATCCTCACAGGGAGCGGCGCCAGGGCTGTCTTCGGTCGCCCAGGCATAAATGGGTCCCGCCGGATTGCAGCCAATGAATGCCAGTTTGTTGCCGTTGTGCTCCACCAGCGCCGGACGGCTGGCCTCATCCAGGTTCAAACCGCCGCCGTAATACCGCATGCCCCGCTCGCGGTACAGCTCGAGCGTTTCCGGGACCACATCCACCCCGTAGACCTGCGCGGAGTCGTTGTTGTGGTTGCCGGTCAGTTCGACAATATCCGCGCCTGAAGCTTCCAGCACCTCAATGTAGCTCGGCCGGCTGCAGAAGTAGAGCGGCCCCGGGCCGGGGTCCGGGAAGGGGCAATCGCTGTAGAAGGAAACCTCATTGCTGATGTGCGTCAGGTCCGCGGACGACAGCAGCGGGCCGATTTTCTCCGCAGGATAGGTCAGCCCTTTGGTCTCCATGCGGTGAGCAGTGGCGCGCACCAGCGCGGTCACGCCGGTCATCATTAGAACAGTCATTTTTTCCGGGTCGCGGTTGGCCGCGGTGAGCGCCAGCTCCACCGGGGGCTGCTGCCCTTCGGCAAACCCGAACCCGAAGGTCAGCGCGTAGTCCTCAGGCTGGAAATCCTGGTCCAGCGGGCTGATCCCGTCCACGCGCAGCACCTTCCAGCGCGGCTCCAGCTTCTCAAACGGCACCAGCGACAGAACGCTGCCCGCTTCCCAGGCCGCGTCCAGCAGTTCGCCCGCCGGCAGTACATCCACCATGCCTTCCGCCGGCTCTCCCCAGGCGGTGCGCAGCACAGCCAGGGCCTGGTCCGTCAGCAGGAAGCGCCATCCCGTCAGGGTTTCATCCTGGCTGCCAGCCCACAGCCCGCGAGCCTGCTCCAGGGTTACTCCGTCCAGCAGCGTGGGGAAGGGCGCTGTCAGCGCGTAGGTCCACAGGCTGAGCGCCTGATCGGCAGGCACCAGGTCAAACCGGTACTCCGCCTCCTCCTGCGCTTCCACCGGCCGGACGGCCTCACCGGCCCGCACCTCGTTTGCAAGCTCCGCGGGAACCGCCGGCGAAATCCATACCCGGTACTCCGGCGGCTCGGTTGGCGTCGGTGTGGGCGGGATAATGGTCGGCGGCTGTGTAGGTGTCAGCGAAGGCTTTATCTCTTCCCTGGATGAACTCACCGGATCTGTAGCCTGAGCCGTGGGGCCTGCCGCGCAGCCGGCCAGCAGCCCCAGGATCATGATGGCGTAGATGATGCTCTTGATGCGCACTGCCTGCCTCCAATAGTAATTATTACCAGCCGTATTCGAAAAAAACCTGATCGAGGAACGCTTCACGCTCCTCCACTGTCATCGGGCGCGGGCGGGCGTAGTCCTCCAGCATGGTGGTCATCAGCTCGGTGCTGATGTGCCTGCCCTGATAGAAGACATGCCGGTCGATAAAGGCCCGCCGGTAGTTGGGTTCCATCTGATCGAAAAACAGGTTGCCCAGCCCGTAATGAATGAAGCTGCCCTGGCTGAAGGCAAACCCCTGCGGGAAATGTGACTGGCTGCCGCTGACGATCACCGCTCCGGCCTCCGCAGCCTGCTGGAAATCCACCCGCTGGGCCGAGCCTGGCGGGTAATCGTCCACCTCGTAATGCTGGAAAGTGACAATGGGCAGATACCCCTGCTCCCGCCAGTACTGGATCTGCTCCGCCAGCGCGTCCATATCGCAGCGGGCGGCCCCGGGCTGGTTTTCGGTCGCCCAGACGTTCGGCGGTCCGGCAGCATTGCAGCCCATCAGTACCAGCCGGTTACCGTTGTGCTCGATCTGCAGCGGCAGCGCGGCGGAATTCTGATCCATTCCCCCGCCGTACAGGCGAAAACCGTTCTGCTCGTACAGCGCCAGCGTTTCTTCGAAGGCCTCTGGTCCCCAGTCGAGAATGTGATTGCCGGTCAGCTCGATAAAGTCCACCCCCAGCTGCGCGAACAGGGTCACGAACTCCGGGTCTCCGCAGAAGCGGGCCTCGGTGCGCACCGGCAGGGCCGGCGGGCAGCCCGCGAACAGCGGCGATTCGCTGGAAATGTGCAGCAGGTCCGCTTCGCGCAGCCAGTCACCAATATCCTCTGCAGGGTACAGCGGTCCGAACTCCGCCATTCTGGCGGCGATGTGTCGGGCCAGCGCCGTGGTGCCGGTCAGCACCAGCGTAGTCATCTGGTCCGGATCGCGGTTTCCGGGCGGCAGCGGCGGCAGTTCCACCCCTGCCCGGGCGGGAACGAATGCGAAATGCGCTGTCAGCGGATCCATCGCGGGGTCGAAATGGCAATCCAGCGGGCTGATTCCATCCACCTGAAGGACCTTCCAACGCGGTTCGAGCTGCTCAAACGGCAGGATGACCCATGTTTTCGCCCGTGACCAGGCCAGATCCAGCATATCCTCCGTCGCGGTCTCTTCCACACATGCGCCGCTCGATCCCCACAGCGACTCAAAGACTGCATGTGACTCCCCGGATACCAGCAGTGTAAACTCACAGTCCACAGCATCTTTACCAGTCCAAACCGCAAGCAGGTCGTCCAGCGCGACGCCGTCCTTGCGCTCAGAAAACGGCCCTGCGAGCGCGTAGGTCCATTCCACCGTATCAATCTCCAGCGCAGAGTCTGCCATCAATTCCAGGCGGACATCTGCCTGATCCGCCGATTCAGCCCGTGTCAGCCCTTCTCCGAACTCTATCTGGTCCACCAGCTCCTGCGGCACATCATCCGCGATATACAGGCGCAGCTGCCCGGGGTCCTCGGTTTCCTGCGTGGCGGAGACCGAGGTCATTGCCGGAGACCGGGTTTTGCTCACTGCGGGCTGTGTTTCGCTCGCCGTGGGATTCTGCTCGACAACCGGATCACGCGCGGCCGGGGTGCAGGAAGCCAGCAGCATCACGCCCAGGATCCACAGGGCAGCGATCCTCAGCGGTGCAGTGATGGTGGTCCTTAACCGCGCGTTTTTTCTCATGATGGTCTGTTTATCCCGGATTTCCCCATTATACCCCGCCCAGATATGCGCCAATTGGACAATCTGATAGGTCCTGACAGCTTCCGTCCGTATAATCAGGCTATGGTATAACGTGAAAAGGTGAATGATATGCGCGAAGTTGCGGTAATTGGAATCGGGCAAACCAAGGTTGACGAACACTGGGATCTGTCGCTGCGCGAGCTGGCCGGCATGGCCGTGCTTGATGCGCTGGCCGACGCCCATCTGGACGGCGCGCAGGCGCTGTATGTCGGGAATATGCTCGGCGGCTCAGCCAACAGCCAGCAGCACCTGGGCACTTACATCGCAGACTGGGTCGGGCTGCGTGGCGCGGAAGCGCTGCACATCGAGTCGGCCTGCAGTTCCGGCGCGGCGGCGTTCCGGTCTGCGCTGATGGCAGTCTCCTCCGGCGCGGTGGATGTGGCTGTGGCTGTCGGGGTGGAGAAGATGACCGACTCGCCAGGTAACGAGATCACCGGCGAGCTGGCCACCGCCGCAGACGCCGACTATGAGGCCGGAATGGGCCTGTCATTTGTGGCGCTCAACGCGCTGCTGATGCGCCGCTACATGCACGAGTACGGCTGGAAGCACGAGCACTTCGCCCCCTTCTCAATCAACGCCCACGCCAACGCCGTGCACAACCCTTGCGCCCGCTTCCACGAGCCGATCACCGAAAAATCTTACCTGCGCGCGCCCATGGTTGCCGAGCCGATCAACTTGATGGACGCTTCCCCCATCGGTGACGGCGCCGCCGCGGCTGTGCTGGTGCCGCTGGAGCGGCTCAACCGGAATAACGGCCGGCCGGTCATCCGGGTGGCCGGGTCCGCCGCTGAGACCGACACCATCGCCATTCACTCCCGCAGGGATGGCCTGTGGCTTCGCGCGGCCGAGCTCTCCGCCAGACAGGCTTACGCTCAGGCGGGCGTCGGGCCGCAGGATGTGGACGTGTTCGAGCTGCATGACGCCTTCACCATCATGGCCGCGCTGTCTCTCGAGGCTTCCGGTTTCGCCGAGCGAGGCCAGGGGCCGCGCCTGGCGCTGGACGGGGAGATCACTCCCGAGGGCAAGGTGCCCATCGCCACCCGCGGCGGGCTGAAAGCTCGCGGCCACCCGGTCGGCGCCACCGGGATGTATCA